>JGI25384J37096_10000535_pt1 | contig 11216 bp, 10 predicted proteins | sample GraSoi013_1_40cm_4_FD_37096 | JGI IMG/M metagenome (IMG submission 37096)
GCGGCCCAGCCGAGCGCCGAGTTCAGCGGCGTGCGCAGCTCGTGCGACAGCATCGCGAGGAAGTCGTCCTTGGCGCGGCTCGCGTCCTCGGCCGCGGTCTGTGCCGTCTGCGCGCGCTCGAGCAGCCTCAACCGCTCCTGGGCGATGGCCCGCCGCTCGGTCACGACGGCGGCCAGCGGCAACGCCGTGACGGCCATCGTGCCCATGAAGACCTGCACCAGGAGGAGCGACGTGTTCTGGTTGCCCACGGCGAACGGCCCGAGCCCGCGCACCGTCGCCGACACCGCGATCCCGGAGAGGATCACGATCAGGGTNGCCGCTTCGCGCACGCCCAGCCTGAAGGCGGCCCAGATCAGCGGCGGCATGGCGANGAACGGCACGGGGAGCATGCCGCGCTCCCAGAAGACGAGCGCGCCGACCAGCACGGTCACGAGCAGCACGCCCACCGCCTCGAGGCGCCGCTCCAGGGCAAACACCGGCGGCTGGGTCCACAGGACGATCAACGGCGCGATGATGAGGGCTCCGACCACGTCGCCAAGCCACCACGTCCACCAGATCCGGCCGCCCTCGGTCCACGCCGCATAGCCACCGAGCTCGAGGCTCGTCACGCCGATCGTCGCCGAGACCATCGTGCTGAGCCCGGCGATGAGCGCGAACTTGAAGACGTCGCGCGGGCGTTCGAAGAGGTGCCGGCCCCCGGCGAAACGACTCACGAGCCAGGCGCCCGCCAGCGCTTCGAGCGTGTTGCCGACGGCGATGCCGACCGAGGTCGCGATCGATCCGGCCGTCGTGATGTTCACGACGAAGGCTCCGAGCAGCACTGCCGGCCACAGGCGCCGGCCGCCGACGATCAGCGCGCCGATGGCGAGGCCGGTCGGCGGCCACACAGCCGAGGCGCTCGCGTGCACGGACGCCAGCGACAGGCCGAGCTTGCCGGCGAGCACGTACGCGACGAACAGGACGGCCAGCGCGACGATGCGTCAGCCTCGCAGCGCGCGCACGTCGATGAGCCGGCCCGTCACCGCCGCCGCCGCGGCCATCGTCGGCGAGACCAGATGCGTGCGTGCGCCCTGGCCTTGCCGGCCTTCGAAGTTGCGGTTCGACGTGGACGCCACGCGCTCACCCGCGCGCGCNGTCTCGCCATTCATCCCCACGCACATCGAACACCCCGCCTCGCGCCACTCGAAGCCGGCCTCACGGAAGATCTGGTCCAGGCCTTCGGCCTCGGCGGCTCGCTTGACGAGGCCCGAGCCGGGAACGATCCACGCCGGCACCACGGCGCGCCGGCCCTTCACCACCTGCGCCGCCGCGCGCAGGTCGTCGAGGCGGCTGTTGGTGCACGAGCCGATGAAGACGCGGTCGACCACGATGTCGGTGAGCGGGGTGCCGGCGGTCAGGCCCATGTAGGCGAGGGCGCGCTCCATGCTCTCGCGCCGCGTGGCGTCGGCGGCCCGGGCCGGATCGGGAACGCGCTCGGTGATCGGGAGCGCGTCCTGCGGGCTCGTGCCCCACGTCACCGTCGGCGCGATCTCGGTGCCGTCGAGCGCGACCTCGCGATCGAACCTCGCCTCGGCATCGCTTGAAAGCGTCTTCCAGTACGCGAGCGCCCGAGCCCACCGCTCCCCCCTGGGCGCGAAGGGCCGGCCCTCGAGGTAGGCGAACGTCGTCTCGTCGGGCGCGACCATGCCGGCACGCGCTCCGGCCTCGATCGACATGTTGCAGACCGTCATGCGCTCGTCCATGGTCATCGCGCGCATCACCGCGCCGGCGTACTCGATGACGTGCCCGACACCGCCCGCCGCGCCGATCCTGGCGATGACGGCGAGGATCACGTCCTTGGCCGTGACGCCGAAGCCGAGCCGGCCCTCCACGGTGACGCGCATCGACTTCGACTTCTTCTGCCAGAGCGTCTGCGTGAGCATCACGTGCTCGACCTCGGTCGAGCCGACGCCGAAGGCCAGGCAGCCGAACGCGCCGTGCGTGGCCGTGTGGGAATCGCCGCAGACGAGCAGGATGCCGGGCAACGTCAGGCCCTGCTCGGGACCGATGACGTGGACGATCCCGCGCCGATCGTCGCCGACGCCGAAGAAGGTCACGCCCTGCTCGCCCGTGTGACGCGTCAGGGACTCGACCATCCTGCCCCTTTCGGCGTCCGCCGTCGGCGTACCCGGCGTGGTCAGCACGTAGTGATCCGCCGTGGCGAATGAGAGATCGGGGCGGCGCATCCGGCTCCCATTTCGGGCCATGCGGTGGAACGCGTGTGTCGAGCCCTCGTGGAGCAGATGACGGTCTATATAAAGGAGAGCGTGCTCTCCGGGGCCTTCTGTCACGACGTGGCTCGACCAGATCTTTTCGAACAGCGTGGCGGGCGTTCCAGCGCTCATATCAAAAGAAAGGTATCACCAAGACGCCCCTCGCAGCCCCGGGCGTAAGCTGGGGTCATGAAGGTGTCCAGTCTGCTCGTGCTGGTCGTGACGCTCGCCGGATGCGCCGCCGAGCTGCGGCCGGCCCCGACGGCCCAGGTGCTGCCGGGGCCCGGCCGTCCGGCGACGGCCGCCGCGGCCGGCGTTCGCGTCGTCGCTCAGACGGGGACCTGGCAGGCGCATCCGGTGGCCCTCGACGGCGTCGTGACGCCGATCCTCGTGACCGTCGACAACCAGGGTGGCGTGCCGCTCAGGATCCGTCACTCCGACTTCGCTCTCGTGAGCGGCGACGGCCGGCGCTTCGTGGCGCTGGCGCCCGGTGAGGTCCACGGCGCGGTGGCGGACCCGGGGCTGCCCGTGTACGCATATCCGCGCAGCGTCTTCGTGATGAGACGTGACGGCGGTGGGCGCGTGCTCGTGACGGATCCGTTTCCCTACGATCCCTTCTTCGACGCCTTCCCNGCGGTNACGTGGACCGAGCTGCCCACGCACGACATGATCCAGCTCGCGCTGCCCGAGCGCGTGCTCGCCCCGGGAACGAACGTGACCGGTTTCGTCTACTTTCCGCGCGTGCCCCGCGGCCTCACGTCAGCGGATTTCACGGCGGCGCTCGTCGCGGACCGCACGGGCGCTCCGGTGGCGACGCTGACCATTCCGTTCGTCGTGGATTAGATGGACGGCCAGACCGTCGTCGGGATCGTCGTCGGCGCGCTGTTCCTGGCCGGCCTCGTCGGCGCGCTGATCCCCTGGATTCCGGGGCCGCTCTTCATCCTGATCGGCGTGCTCGTGTGGGCCGTCGCCACGCAGTTCGCCGTCATCGGCGTTGGCCGGCTCGTCATTCTCGTAACGCTGGCCTTGACGACGCTGCTCGTGAACTTCGCGGCGGGGCCGATCGGCGCGCGCCGGTCGGGCGGCAGCCGCTGGGCCGTCGGCGGCGCCATCGTCGGCGCGCTCGCCGGTCTCCTGTTCGCGGCGCGCTCGCCGGTCTCCTGTTCGGCCCCCTCGGCCTCCTCATCGGGCCCGTGATCGGCGCCGTGGCCGGCGAGATGATCCGCGGCGGCGACGTGGAACGCAGTCTTCGCACCGGCGTCGGTGCGCTCATCGGCATGGTGGCCGGCATCGCGGCCGACTTCGTGATCTCGGTCGCGATGATCGGGTTGTTCCTCTGGTGGGTCTGGCGCGTGTAACGCCCATTTCACTACTCGTGCTATAACACCGCGTCATGGGTGAGGACCTGCGCGAGCGGTTTTTAACACTGCACGAGATCGTCAGAGCGGCCCACCAGACGCTCGATCCGGGCGCCTGGGATTACCTGGCCGGTGGCGCCGAGACCGAGACGACGCTGCGGCGGAACCGCCAGGCGCTGGACTCGATCGCGTTCCGGCCCCGGGTGTTGCGCGACGTTTCCAAGGTCGACACGACGGCCACGCTGCTCGGCCGCACGCTGCGGCTTCCGATCATGCTGGCNCCCGTCGGCTCGATCGAGACGTTCACCCCGGGTGGCGCCGCCACGGCGGCGCGCGGCGCGACGGCCTTCGGCGTGGCGCAGATGCTCTCCTCGGTCTGCAACCCCGGGCTCGAGGCGACGTCGGCGGCGGCGCCCGGCGGTCTGCGNATCTTTCAGCTCTACGTGCGGGGCGATGACGGGTTCGTCGACGATCACGTCAAGCGCGCGCGCGACAACGGGTACGCGGCGTTCTGTCTGACGGTGGACAGCGCCATGTACAGCCGGCGCGAGCGCGACCTGGCCAAGCGCTACGTCAAGCCGTGGCGGGCCCGGGCCACCGGTATGGACTTCCAGGCCGCGCTCTCGTGGGACCAGGTGAAGCGCTTCAAGGACGCTCACGACGTCCCCCTGTGGCTCAAGGGCATCGCGACCGCTGAAGACGCCGAGATCGCGTGCGAGCACGGCGTGGAAGGCGTCTATGTGTCCAATCACGGCGGCCGCCAGCTCGACCACGGCCGCGGAAGCGCCGACGTCCTTCCCGAAGTCGTGGCGGCCGTGCGGAAGCGCGCGCTCGTCATCGTCGACGGGTCGTTCGTGCGGGGCACCGACGTGGTGAAAGCCATCGCGCTCGGCGCCGACTGCGTCGGCATGGGGCGGATCGCCTGCTGCGGGCTAGGCGCCGCCGGCGCCGACGGCCTGGTGCGCGTGCTCGAGCTGCTCGAGGACGAAATCCGGATCTGCCTCGGCCTGCTCGGCGTCAGGCGCTTCGCCGAGCTCGACACCTCGTATCTGCATCGGGCCGAGCCGGTCGCGGCGCCGCGCGTCTTCAGCGCGTTCCCGTTGATGGACGAGGGATACTAGCCAGCGAGGATCGAGGGATGCCGAAGTCGACCACGGTCTACCGCACCGAGCTGACGCCGGTGGATTTCCTCAAGCGCAACGCCTGTGTCCTGCCCGACAAGGTCGCCGTCGTGCACGGCACGCGCCGGTACACCTACCGGCAATTCGAGGAGCGGGCCAATCACCTGGCCTCGGCGCTTCGCCGGAAGGGGCTCAGGAAACGCGACCGCGTGGCGTTCCTCTGCCCGAACATCCCGGCCATGCTCGAGGCCCACTTCGGCGTGCCGATGGCCGGTGGCGTGCTGGTCGCGATCAACATCCGGCTCTCGACCGATGAGATCGGCTACATCCTCCAGCACTCCGGCGCCCGGTTCGTCTTCGTCGACGCCGAGCTCGAGGGCCTGGTCAAGCCGCTCGATCCGAATGGCCTCACGCTCGTGCGCGTGGACGACACCGGCGCGGCCGGCGATCCCTACGAGGATTTTCTCGGCAGCGGCTCTCCCGAGGCCGTCGACTCGTGGCTCGAGCACGAAGAAGAGATGCTGGCGATCAACTACACCTCGGGCACGACCGGACGGCCCAAGGGCGTCATGTACTCGCACCGCGGCGCGTACGTGAATGCGATCGGCGAGATCCTCGAGACCGCGATGACGTGGGACACGCACTATCTCTGGACGCTTCCCATGTTCCACTGCAACGGCTGGTGCTTCACGTGGGCGGTGACCGCGGTCGGCGGCACGCATCACTGTCTCCGCAAGGTCGATCCCGGCACCGTCTGGGAGGCGCTCGACCACGCCGGCATCACCCACTACAACGGCGCCCCGACCGTGCAGATCGGGATCGTGAACCACCCGAAGGCGCATCGCCTCGCCCGCCAGGTGACGGTGACCGTGGCCGGCGCGCCGCCGTCACCGACGCTCCTGGCCCGGCTCAAGGAGCTCAACTTCCGTCCCGTCCACGTCTACGGCCTGACCGAGACGTACGGCCCGCACACGGTGTGCGAGTGGCACGCCGAGTGGGACGCGCTGCCGCCCGAGGAGCAGGCCCGGCTGGCCGCGCGCCAGGGCCAGGGCTACGCGAACTTCGATCTCGTCCGCATCGTGGACACCCACATGAACGACGTGCCCCGCGATGGCGAAACGCTCGGCGAAGTCGTCATGCGTGGCAACAACGTCATGCTGGGCTACTTCGAGCAGCCCGACGCGACGGCCGAGGCGTTCCGTGGCGGCTGGTTTCACTCCGGCGACATCGGCGTGTGGCATCCCGACGGCTACATCGAGCTGCGCGACCGCAAGAAGGACATCATCATCTCGGGCGGCGAGAACATCTCGACGATCGAGGTCGAGCAGTGCGTCGCCCGCCACCCCGCCGTGATGGAGTGCGCGGTCGTCGCCGTCCCCGACGAGAAGTGGGGCGAGCGTCCGAAGGCGTTCGTCACGCTCAAGCCGGGGCACCAGACCAGCGAGCGCGAGATCATCGACTTCTGCAAGCAGCACATCGCCCACTTCAAGGCGCCGGCGGCCGTCGAGTTCGGCGACCTGCCCAAGACCTCCACGGGCAAGGTCCAGAAGTTCGTGCTGCGCGAGAAGGAGTGGAAGGGCCAGGCCAAACGGATCAACTGAGCTGGCTCTTCCGCGCGCGCTCCGAGCCCTCGATCACGGCGAGTTCCGCGTCTTCTTCGCCGCGCAGACGCTGACCGTCGTCGGCAACTGGATGCAGTCGGTCGCCCAGTCGTGGCTCGTCCTGCAGATCACGGACTCGCCGTTCCGGCTCGGCCTCATCAGCACCTTCATGTTCGGGCCCATGCTGATCTTCTCGATCCCGGCAGGCGCCGTGGCCGACCGCCTGCCCAAGCGGCGCGTCGTCGTGACGTCGGCGCTGATCCAGGGCGCCATGGGCCTGACGCTGACGGCGCTGGTGGCTTCCGGGTCCATTCGCTACTGGCACGTGGCCACGATCGCCGTCGTGTGGGGCCTGGTCAACGCGCTGGACACTCCGGCCCGTCAGGCCTTCCTGGTGGACCTGGTCGGCCGCGAGGACGTCGGGAACGCGATCGCGCTGAACTCGGTCGCGTTCAACGGCGCCCGGATCGTGGGGCCCGCCGTCGCCGGCGTGCTCATCGGCGCCTTCGGGCTGTCGTCGGCGTTCCTGCTCAATGCGTTCGCCGGTCTCGTCGGCGCGCTCGCCCTCGCCGCGGTGGGGACGTCGGGAACGCGCGTCCCCCGGGGCGACGCCTCCTTCGGCCAGCAGATCCTCGAGGGGCTGCGTTACGCCGGCGGCACCCCACGCGTGCGCCGGCTCCTGGGCGTGCTCTTCGTCGTGACCATCACGATCTTCAATTTCTCCGTCTACATCCCGTTGCTGACTCGCGACGTGCTCGCGGCCGGACCCGGGACGTTCGGACTGCTGATGGCGGCAATCGGGATCGGCGCCATGACGGGCGCGTTCGCTCTCGGTGCCGCGAGTCGTGCCGAGCCGACCTTTCCCCTGCTCGCCGCCGCGGCCGGCGTCTCGTGTGCCGGGCTCTGCGTCCTCTCGGCGGTGAGTCGCGTGTGGCTGGCCGCGCTCGTGCTGCTGATCGTCGGCCTGGCCTCGATCGTCGCGGTGGCCGGCGTCAACACCGCGCTCCAGATGATGGCCCCGGACGCTTTGCGCGGACGCGTGATGAGCATCTACACACTGATCTTCGGTGGCGTGTTCCCGTTCGGCGCGTTCCTGGCGGGTGCGACCGCGGAGACGTGGGGCGTTCGCGCTGCGCTGGCCGGCGCCGGCGGCTTCGGGCTCGCGGTGCTGGCCCTCATCCTGGCCGCCGGCGTCCGGCGCGCGACCGCGGTCAACGATCGTTCCGGATGAGCTCGGTGCACGAACCCGTGATCCCGCTGGTACCCGGCGCTGTCGGCAGCGCTCGTCGACGGTGACGCGGAGGGCGGCTGCCCCGAGGGTGCAAACACGGCTCCATCGGACGTGACAAAAGCCACGTACAATACCGGCCGTGAGCTTCCGACTGGCCCTTCACACGTGGACGCTGGACACGACCCCGCTGGCCGAGGCGCTGCGCACGGCCCGCGAAACGGGCTGGGACGCCGTCGAGCTGCGCCGCATCGATTTCGTGCGCGCGGCCGAGCAGGGCATGGACGCCGACGCCGTCATCGACGTCGTGAAGAAAAGCGGCCTGCCGGTGGCGTGTGTCGGCGTCGAGCACGGATGGATGTGGGCGGATGGCGACGTGCGGCGCCGCCTGCTCCGCGTCTTCGCCGAGCAATGCGAACGGGCGGCCCGTCTGGGCTGCGCCACGATGATGAGTCCCGTCGACGTGGGCGCGGGNGACGTCAAGGCCGCCGCGGGCAGCGTCAAGGAGGTCGGCGACATCGCGGCCCGCCACGGCGTGCGGCTCGCCGTCGAGTTCAACTCGCAGGCGGGCCAGCTCAACCGTCTCGATCGACTGCGTGAGGTGCTGGCCCAGGCGGCCCATCCGCAGTGTGGCCTGCTGATCGACGCCTATCACCTCACGCGNAGCGGCGGCANGCCGTCCGACGTCGCGGCCCTCGGCGCGGGTGAGATCGGGTACGTGCAGTTCAGCGACGTGCCGGCAACGGGGCTCGAGCCCGGCAAGGCCCTCAACCGGCTTCCGCCCGGCCACGGCGTCGTGCCGTTCAAGGAGTTCTTCCGCGCGATCGCTGCGACCGGCTATCGCGGCTACGTGAGCTACGAAGCGCCGAACCCCGCCGCGTGGGCGCGACCGCCGGCGGAGGTGGCACGGGAGGCGCTCCTCGCGACGCGTACGCTGCTGAGCTGATGCTCCGGCTCAGCGTGCTCGATCAGTCGCCGGTACGCAGCGGCGGGACACCGGCCGACACCATCCAGGAAACACTCGAGCTCGCCCAGGCCTGCGACCGCCTCGGCTTTCACCGCTACTGGCTCGCCGAACACCACTCGACACCCGGGCTGGCCGGGTCGAGCCCCGAGATCCTCATCGGCCAGGTTGCGGCCCGCACGCGTCGCATCCGTGTCGGCTCTGGCGGCGTGATGCTCCAGCACTACAGCCCGCTGAAGGTCGCCGAGAACTTCCGCGTGCTGGAAACGCTGTTCCCCGGCCGGATCGACCTCGGGATCGGTCGAGCGCCGGGCAGCGACCAGATCACGGCGCGGGCGCTCCAGGAAAGCGGCAGCGTCTTCGGGTTCGACCGTTTTCCCGAGCAGGTCGCCGATCTCGTCGCGTTCCTCCACGACGCGGTGCCCGCCGATCATCGCTTCTGCTCCGTGAAGGCGATGCCGACCGGGCCGACGGCCCCTGAGATCTGGCTGCTCGGCTCGAGCGACGGGAGCGCCGCGATCGCCGCCGGCCTCGGCACCGCCTTTTCGTTCGCTCACTTCATCAATGCCGACGGCGGCGCCGAGATCACCCGCGCCTATACGCGCCAGTTCCAACCTTCGGTGACGTTCGACGCTCCTCGAGCCAGCGCCGCCATCTTCGTCGTCTGCGCCGACACTCGGGCCGAGGCGCAGCGCCTGGCCCGGAGCCGCGAGCTCTTCCTCCTGCGGCTCTACACCGGCCGCGCCGGACGGTACCCGTCGGTCGAAGAAGCCGAGAGCTATCCGTACACGGCGCGTGAGGCGGCGCTGGTCGAGGCGCTTCGCGCGCGGAGCGTGGTGGGCACGCCCGAGCAGGTGCACGAGCAGCTCGTGGCCATGGCGGGTGCCTATGGTGTCGACGAGCTCGTGATCGTGACGATCACCCACGACCCCAAGGCGCGCTTGCGCTCGTACGAGCTCCTGGCCCAGGTGTTTTCGCTTTAGCCGCCCAGGTTTTGGGCACCGTCCGAGAAAAAATTCTTGGGCGGGGTGGCTCGGCTGCTAGAGTGGAATTTAGATGAAAACTACCTGTGGCGCCGTTCCTGGTTGCGGCCGTGACAGAGTTCGTCGCTGAAACGCCGGCGCTAGGTCGTTCGTTTTGTCCCGGCTGTGAGCCCGATGCTGACCCGACGCTTGAAATCCTCGACGTCCGCTGGTGCGACGCGCACCTGCCCCACCGCGACGGCAGCGACGACGGCACGGTGAGGTCCGAAGCATTTCTCTCCGGCAGTGCCGAGGCGGGCGGCGACGCCAACCGCCTCTGGTGTCAGCTCCTCCATCGCGACGCTCCACGCCTGGCGCGTCGTCGTCCCCGCCGTCCGCGCGACATCGACCCGCAACCGATCGCATAGTCCGCTGACCGAGCCGTCCGCGACGTCCTAGCAGTTCAAGTATTTCGACGTCACGAGCCGTTTTTCCGCGCCGGCCTCGCTCCACGTCTTCCGCTCGAGACCGACCAGGTCCTTGCCGTACACGTGGATCTCCACGGTGTCGTGGGACGTCGGATTGTGCATGCGGTGCACTTCGTCGCCGGGCACCAGACGCGAAATGGCGCCGGGCTCGTGGCGCATCACCCGCATGACTTCGAGGCGCGCGTGCCCCGGCGTGTCGGGCGTCACCCGATAGCGCGTCTCCTCGATGCGGTTCTCGATCACGCCGATGACGCCCCACGTGTCGTGGTTGTGGGCGGCGGCGACGTCGCCGGGAGCCCACACGACTGCCGTGATGTTGAAGCGGGGCGTACGGTGCAGCATGTAACGCCCGCGACCGCCGCCCGGGCCGCGCGTGCGGTACTCGGCGGGCAGCGCCGCAGGGTTCCGGATGAGCCGGCCGAGCAGCGGCTCCACCTTCTCGGTGATGACGTGAGGCGAAGACTCGTCTCGGGTGATCCGGTCGAGGTCGGCGATGAAATCCGGTAGCGCATAAGTGGTCGCCATCGACGCCTCCTAGATCTCGACGGGCGTATCGGTCCGGCCGCCCCACTCGGCCCACGAGCCGTCGTAGACCGGCACTTCCGGCCGTCCCACCACGTGCAACCCGAGCGCGAGTACAGCGGCGCTCACCCCGGAGCCACATGTCGTCACGACGGGCCGGCCAGCCTCGACGCCCGCCTTGCCGAACACCTCGCGGAGCGCGGCGGCGGGCAGGAGCGTGCCGTCCTCGGGGCGAAAGAGCCGGTCGTACGGCAGGCACACGCTGCCCGGGATGTGTCCACTGCGCATCCCGGCGCGCGGCTCCGGCTCGGTGCCGACGAAGCGGCCGTGGCTGCGCGCGTCCACCACCTGCTCGCGTCGCGTGTCGACGTTGGCGCGGATGCGGCCGAGATCGCGAACCAGCTCGGGGCGCAGGCGGGCTGCGAAGCGGCGGGGTTGAGGCGTGACGGCTCCGGACTCGACCGGTCGGCCTTCCGCCTTCCACTTCGGAAAGCCGCCGTCGAGGACGGCGACCTGATCGTGACCGAAGACGCGGAAGCTCCACCACACCCGCGCGGACGCGATCAGATACTTCTGGCCATAGACGACCACGCGGTCACCGGCAGCGATGCCGAGCGCACCGACCGCGGCGGCGAAGCTGTCGGCGTCGGGCAGCATGTGCGGCAGCGGATTGCTCGTGTCCTTGATGGCGTCGATGTCGAAGTACACCGCGCCGGGGAC
>JGI25384J37096_10000536_pt1 | contig 11216 bp, 10 predicted proteins | sample GraSoi013_1_40cm_4_FD_37096 | JGI IMG/M metagenome (IMG submission 37096)
CGGGTCGCCTTCGGCCCGGTGGCGCTCGGCGCCCTCGCGCCCGGCGCTCTTCGCCGGCTCACCCCGCGTGAGCTCGCCGCGCTGCGGGCGGCGGTCGCCGATCGCGCCGGCGGGCGGCGCGAGAGGTGACTTGCCCAGGTCTCTGTCGTGGGCCTATAATGCCTGCTATTCTAGAGAGCAGAGTCGGCAGGAGTCCCTATGAACCTGGACGATTGGCGTTCCAGGATCAATGACCTCGACAACCAAATCCTAGACCTCCTCACCCAGCGCGCCGAGGCCGCCCTCCAGATCGGAGACCTCAAACGACGTCAGGACGCGCCCTCCTATGCCCCGGAGCGTGAAGCCGACATCGTCCGGCGTCTCACCGAGCAGAATGACGGGCCGCTGGCCGCGGAGGCGGTCGTGGCCGTCTGGCGCGAGATCCTGTCCGGCTGCCGCGCGCTCGAAGCCGCGCTGACCGTCGCGTACCTGGGCCCCCAGGCGACGTTCACCCACGAGGCCGCGCTCCAGCACTTCGGCGCGGCGGCGACGTACCGCCCGGCCCGCTCGATCGTCGAGGTGTTCGACGACGTCGAGCGGGGGCGCGCCGACTTCGGCGTCGTGCCGGTCGAGAACTCGACCGAGGGCGCGGTCAACGTGACGCTCGACCGCCTCATCGTCTCCGACGCGCTGATCTGCGGTGAGCTCAAGCTCGAGATCACCCAGCACCTCCTCTCGCGCGCCCGCGAGCTCGGCGAGGTCAAGCGCGTGGTCTCGCACCCGCAGGCGCTCGCCCAGTGCCGCGGGTGGCTCGCCGAGCACCTGGTCGACGTGGCCACGGAGGAGACGCTCTCGACGGCGGCGGCGGCGGAGCTGGCGGCGGCCGACGCGACCGTGGCGGCGATCGCCTCCGAGCTTGCCGCCCGCCTCTACCGCGTTCCCCTCTTGCGGACGCGCATCGAGGACAATCCGCAGAACTCGACGCGCTTCCTCGTCGTCGGTCGCCGGCCCATCGGTCCCACGGGGCGCGACAAGACCTCGATCCTCTTCGCGATGCGCAACGTGCCCGGGGCCCTCTATCGGATCCTGGAGCCGCTCGCGCGCGACGGCATCAACCTCACGAAGATCGAGTCGCGCCCGGCCAGGCAGAGTCCCTGGGAGTACGTCATCTTCGTCGATCTCGAGGGCCATCGCGAGACCCACCAGATCGCCGCGGTGCTGCGTGAGATGGGGGAGCGGACCCTGTTTCTGAAAGTCCTCGGGTCGTACCCGGCCGCATAAGGAGACAGCATGCCTACGCAGTGGGAGTCACTGGCCAACGAACACATCCTCGGGATCGCGCCGTACGAGCCGGGCAAGCCGATCGAGGAGCTGGAGCGCGAGCTCGGGGTCCACAACGCGATCAAGCTCGCGTCGAACGAGAACCCGCTGCCGCCATCCGACCGCGTGCAGAAGGCGATCCTCGCGACGCTCAACCACCTCAACCGCTACCCGGACGGCAGCGGCTTCTACCTGCGCCAGGCGCTCGCCAAGAAGCACGGCGTGTCGCCCGACCATGTCGTGCTCGGCAACGGCTCGAACGAGCTGATCGAGCTGCTCGTGCGGACCTTCCTCCGGCCCGGCGACGAGGCGGTCGTCCCGCACCCGTCGTTCGTCGTCTACCCGATGATCGTCCAGGCGGCCGGGGGCGTCCGCGTNATGGTGATGCTGAAGGAGCACCGCCTCGACCTCGAGGCGATGGCGCGCGCGATCACGCCGATGACGAAGGTCGTCTTCATCGCGAACCCCAACAACCCCACCGCGACGATCGTGACGGCCGACGAGGTCGAGCGCTTCATGGCGCGCGTCCCGGAGCGGACCATCGTCGTCTTCGACGAGGCGTACATCGAGTTCGCGCTCGGCCCCGACTTCCCGGACACGCTCAACTACGTCAAGCAGGGGCGCAAGGTCGCCGTCCTCCGCACCTTCTCGAAGGCGACGAGTCTGGCGGGGCTCCGCGTGGGCTACGGCGTCGCGGAGGCGGACGCNGTCGCGTTGATGAACCGGATCCGCCAGCCGTTCAACGTCAACTCGCTCGCGCAGGCGGGCGCGCTCGCCGCGCTGGAGGACGAGAGCCACGTCCTCGAGTGCGTCCGGATGATCGAGGCGGGGCGGCATTTCCTCTACGACGAGTTCAAGACGCTCGGCGTGCAGTACGTGCCCTCGCGTGCCAACTTCATCCTGGTCGACGTCGGCCGGAGCGCGGCGGACATCTACCAGAAGCTCCTCCACGAGGGCGTGATCGTGCGCCCCATGACGCCGTTCGGCATGGAGACGGCGCTGCGCATCACGGTGGGGACTCCCGAAGAGAACCGGAAGCTCGTCAGGGCGCTGCGCACCGTGCTCGGAAAGAAGTCTGTGTGATCCAGCGGCTCGCGATCGTCGGCGTCGGGCTCCTCGGAGGATCGGTCGCCAAGGCGGCCCGCTCCGGCGAGCTGGTGCGCGAGATCGTGGGCGTGGGTCGCGACGAGGCGCGCCTGGGCGCGGCGCTGAGTGACGGCACCCTCGATCGCGTCACCACCGACCTCAACGTTGGTGTGAGCGACGCCGACTTCGTCCTCCTCGCCGTCCCGGTCCTGGCGATCGAGGCGCTCCTGCCGCGCGTCTGGCGGGCGGCGGCCGACGGCGCCGTCGTGACGGACGTCGGCTCGACGAAGGCCGGAATCGCGCGCGTCGCGGATCGGCTCACCGCGGGACGGGCGCTCGCCTTCGTGGGAAGCCACCCGATGGCGGGCTCCGAGCGGAGCGGCTACGGCGTCGCGCGGGCGGATCTCTTCCGGTCGGCCACGGTGGTCGTGACCCCGACCGACCGGACCGAGCCGCACGCCGTGAAGGCCGTGGCCGGGTTCTGGGAAGCGCTGGGCGCGCGCGTGAGCGCCCTCGATCCGGAGACTCACGACCAGGCGGTCGCGGCCATCAGTCACCTGCCGCACCTCGTCGCCTACGCGCTTGTGGACGGCGCGGCGCGCTTCGGACCGACCGCCCTCGAGCTCGCCGCGCGTGGGTTCAAGGACACGACGCGCATCGCGGCCTCCGACCCCGACGTCTGGGCCGAGATCTTCCTGGCCAATCGCGCCGCGCTCGCGGCGAGCCTCGATGCGTTCCGGCAGGCCCTCGCCGAGCTCGAGCGTGCCATCGCGCGCGGCTCCGCCGCGGAGCTCCGCGCCGCGCTCGCGCGGATCAAGGCGGCGCGGGAGGCGCTCCGGTGAGGTTCAGGGTCCATCCGGTGAACCGGCTCCGAGGGACCGCGGAGGTGCCGGGGGACAAGTCGATCTCCCACCGCGCCGCGCTCCTCGGCGCGCTCGCGGAGGGCGTGACGGAAATCCACGGCTGCCTCGAGGCCGAGGACTGCCTGCGCACGCTCGCGGCGGTCGGGGCCCTCGGCGCCGACGTCACCCGGAAGGGGCCCGGCCACTACCGGGTCGCGGGCGCGGGTCGCCACGGCCTCCACGAATCTGACGATGTCATCGACTGCGGCAACTCGGGGACGACGGCGCGTCTGCTCTTGGGGGTGCTGGCGGGCCAGCCCTTCTGCACGCTGCTCACCGGCGACGCGTCCCTNCGGCGGCGCCCGATGGCGCGCGTGACCGAGCCGCTCGGTCGCATGGGCGCGACGATCGTGGGGCGGGCCCAGGCCACGCGCTTGCCGCTCGCGGTGCAGGGGGCNCGGCCGCTCCGGGCGATCGCGCACACCTCTCCCGTCGCCTCGGCGCAGGTGAAGTCGGCGGTCCTGCTCGCCGGGCTCTACGCCGACGGCCCCGTCTCGGTGCACGAGCCGGCGCCCTCGCGCGACCACTCCGAGCGTATGCTCCGCCGCTTCGGCGCGCGGCTCCGCGCGGAGGGGACCGCGGTGAGGCTCGAGCCCGGCGACCTCTACGGGACCACCGTGCACGTCCCCGGCGACATCTCCTCGGCCGCGTTCCTGCTCGTCGCCGCGGCGATCGTACGCGACGCGGAGGTNAGCGTGACGCGGGTCGGCGTGAATCCGACGCGCACGGGGATCCTGACGGTGCTCGAGGCGATGGGCGCGCGCGTCGAGGTGGCGCGGGCCGAAGAACGAAGACATTGAGCCCACGGCGAATCTCACCCTCGGCGCGGCCGAGCTGCGGGCGGTGCGCGTGGGCGGGCCGCTCGTGCCCCGCTTGATCGACGAGGTTCCGGCGCTGGCCGTCGCCGCCGTCGTCGCGCGCGGGCTCACCACGATCGGCGACGCGGGCGAGCTACGGGTCAAGGAGTCGGACCGCATCGCGACGCTGGCGCGCGAGTTCGGGAAGATGGGGGTGCGTGTCGAGGAGCGGGCTGACGGCATGGTGATCGAGGGCCCCCAGCCCTTCCGCGGCGCACGCGTCGCGAGCGGCGGTGATCACCGGATGGCCATGGCGCTGGTGGTGGCGGGGCTCGTGGCCGACGGCGAGACGGTCGTGGAGGACACGGCGTGCGTCGCGACGTCCTTCCCCCAGTTCGTCGAGACGCTGAACGGGCTGGCCGGCGGGCCGGCGGTGACCGTCGAGGCATGACGGAGCGTGAGGGACGTGAGCCGGTGATCACGATCGACGGTCCAGCGGGCGCGGGCAAGAGCACGGTGGGGCGACGCCTCTCCGAGCGGCTCGGGTACCGGTTCATCGACACCGGGGCCATGTACCGCGCGCTGGCGCTCTCGGTGGACGAGGCCGGGCTCTCGCCCGACGACGAGGCGAAGCTCTCCGCCCACCTCGAGGGCGTGGAGGTCCGCCTTCAAGGGGATCGGGTACTCCTGAACGGACGGGACGTGACCGCGGCGATCCGGACGGCACGCATCAGCGGACTCACGTCGCGCCTCACGCGGCACGCGATCGTCCGGGAGAAGGTCACGCCGCTCCAGCGACGTGAGGCTGCCCAGGGCGGCGTGGTCCTCGAGGGCCGCGACACGGGGACCGTCGTGTGTCCGGACGCCGAGGTGAAGTTCTACTTGGACGCGACGCTCGACGAGCGCGCGCGGCGACGGAAGGCCGAGTTCGCCGCGCAGGGCGTTCAGGTCGACTTCGCGGCGGTGCGAAGCGAGATCGCCCAGCGTGACACGGACGACACGGCCCGTGCGCTCGCGCCGCTGCGAAAGGCGGACGACGCGATCGAGGTGGACAGCTCCGCGCTCGCGATCGACGAGGTCGTCGAGCGGATGCTGGCCGAGGTCGCCCGGCGCCGGCGGGGCGGGGGCCGGACCGCCGCGCCGCGGGCGGGACGCCGATGAAGCCCCGGGCTCCTTGGGCAGGCCACCCACGATATGCGTCGGCCTCGCGGACCCCGCTTATGATGAAGCCCCAGGCTCCTTGGGCAGGCCACCCACGATATGCGCCGGCCTCGCGGACCCCGCTATGATGAAGCCCCGCGCTCCCTGGGCAGGCCACCCACAAGGTGAGCCGTGCTCGCGGACCTCGGTACAATGAGCCGTCCCTACGCGTGCGTGAAGCCGGTGGTCGCGGTGCTGATGCGGCTCTTTTTCCGGGTCGAGGTGAAGAACCCCGAGCACGTGCCGCTCGCCGGGGCGGTGCTGCTCGTCGCCAACCACTCGAGCCTGCTCGATCCGCCGCTGGTCGGCGGGGTCGTGCCGCGGCAGCTCTCGTTCCTGGCGAAGGCGGAGCTGTTCCGGATCCCGTTGTTCGGGCCGCTGATCCGGCGGCTCAACGCGCGGCCNGTCCGGCGCGAGGGGCCGGACCCCGGCGCGCTCCGGATGGCGCTGCGCGTCCTCGAGGAGGACGGCGCGCTGCTGATCTTCCCCGAGGGNACCCGGGGCGCGGAGGGGGTGCTCCGGCCGGCGAAGGCGGGCGCGGGCATGCTGGCCGTCAAGAGCGGCGCCCCCGTGGTGCCGGTGTACATCAGCGGCAGCGGGCGCGCGTGGCCGCGGGGCCAGCGGCTCTTCCGGCCCGCGAAAGTCACCGTGGCGTTCGGCCCGCCGCTCCGCTTCGACGGCGGGCGGCGGGCCGAAGGCCACCGGCGCACCCAGTACGAGACCGCGAGCCGCGCCATGATGGCGGCGATCGCACGACTCAAGGACTCCGCGGCGACCGACGGGACGCGAGTGGTCGTGCGAGCCGCAGGGCGTCGCGGGGCTGGGGCCCCGCCGCCCGAGGCGAGCCTATGAACCGCGAGCCGCGAGCCCACGCTCAAATCCAATGACTGGAGGAACAGGCGGGATGAAGACGGACGAACCCAAGCACCCCCTCGGCGGACCGCGAAAGGAGGGACACGAGCCGGCCGAGGAGCGGATGGAGGACTGGTTCCGCGAGGGCGCGACCAGCGAGTTCGAGGAGGGCGAGGTCGTGCGCGGCCGCGTCGTCCAGGTGACCCCGACGGAGGTCCTCGTGGACGTCGGCTACAAGAGCGAGGGCGCGATCCCGATCGAGGAGTTCCACCGTCACGGCAAGCTCCCCAAGGTCGGCGACCAGATCGAGGTCTACCTCGAGGCGAAGGAGGACTCCGAGGGGCTGATCGTCCTCTCGAAAGACAAGGCCGACAAGATCAAGGTGTGGGACGCGATCACGCAGGCCCACGACAAGGGGCTGCCGGTCGAGGGCCGGGTCGTGGAGGTCGTCAAGGGCGGCCTGGCGGTGGACGTGGGCGTGAAGGCCTTCCTCCCCGGCTCGCAGGTGGACCTCCGGCCCGTGAAGAACCTCGCCGCGATGGTCGGGCAGACGATCCGCGCGAAGGTGATCAAGCTGAACCGGCGCCGTGGCAACGTCGTCCTTTCCCGACGGGCCGTCCTCGAGGAGGAGCGCGAAGAGAAGAAGAAGCACACGCTCGAGGTCCTCTCGGAGGGCATGGTGCTCACGGGCACCGTGAAGAACATCACGGACTACGGCGCGTTCATCGACCTGGGCGGCATCGACGGGCTCCTGCACGTCACCGACATGAGCTGGGGGCGCGTGGGGCACCCGTCGGAGATCTTTCAGGTCGGTGACCAGATCGAGGTGGTCGTGCTGCACTTCGACCGAGAGACGGGCCGCGTCTCGCTCGGCTACAAGCAGAAGTCGTCGGACCCGTGGGAGCGCGTCGAGCAGACGTTCGCGCCGGGCACGAAGACCCGCGGCAAGGTGGTGAGCCTGACCAATTACGGTGCGTTCATCGAGCTGGAGCCCGGCGTCGAGGGGCTCGTCCACGTCTCGGAGATGTCGTGGACGCGCCGCGTGCGCCATCCGTCGAAGCTGGTGAACGTGGGCGACGAGGTCGACGTGATCGTCCTCGACGTCAACCGCGCCGCCAAGCGCATCTCGCTCGGGATGAAGCAGGTCGAGCCCGACCCGTGGGCGACGATCGAGGAGCGCTACCACCCCGGGGCGCGCGTCGCGGGCAAGGTGCGCAACCTGACCGACTTCGGCGCGTTCATCGAGCTCGAGCCCGGCGTGGACGGCCTCCTGCACATCTCCGACATGTCCTGGACGCGCAGCGTCGGCCATCCGTCGGAGATCCTCAAGAAGGGGCAGGACCTCGAGACGCAGATCCTCAACGTCGACAAGGAGAACAAGCGGATCTCCCTCGGGCTCAAGCAGATCCAGCCCGACCCGTGGGCGACGGTCGCCCAGCGCTTTCCGATGGGCTCGCGCGTCACCGGCAAGGTGGTGCGGCTCACCGACTTCGGCGCGTTCATCGAGCTCGAGCCCGGCGTGGACGGCCTCCTGCACATCTCGCAGATGTCGAACCGGCCGATCAACCGGCCCGACGAGATCGTCAGCGTCGGCGACGAGCTCACGCTGCTCGTCATCCGCGTCGACCCCAACGAGCGGCGCATCGGGCTCTCGCTGAAGGAGCTCGCCCACGCCATCGAGCCGCCGCGGCCGGAGGAGAGCCCCCGCGGCCGCCGAGGGAAGCGCGGCAAGCATCGGGATGACTTCGACGACGACGAGGAGTAGGCCGCCCCGCCGCGTCGCGGTGATCGGCGCGGCGCTCGTCATCTATCTGGGCACGGCCGCGCTCTTCGTGGCGGTCGCGTCGTCCATGCTCGGCGTGTCACGGCGCGGGGGCGGCGCCCTCTTCGGCGAGCGCATCGCCATCGTCGAGCTGGAGGGCCTCATCGTCGACGTCGACGACCAGGTCCGCGAGCTCCGTGCCTATCGTGACAACCCCGGCATCCGTGCGGTCGTGCTTCGCATCAACAGCCCCGGCGGCGCGGTCGCGCCCACGCAGGAATTGTACGGCGCGATCCGGCGGCTCCGGGAGGCGGGGAAGCCCGTGGTTGCCTCGCTCGGCGCGGTGGCGGCGTCGGGCGGCTACTACATCGCCGTCGCGGCCGACCAGATCTACGCGAACCCCGGGACGCTCACGGGGTCCATCGGCGTGGTCATGCAGATGGCGAACCTGAACGCGCTCATGAAGAAGGTGGGCGTCGAGTACGTGGTCGTGAAGGCGGGCGAGTTCAAGGACGTCGGCAACTTCGCGCGTCCCATGACCGCCGAGGAACGCCGGATCCTCCAGGCGCTCCTCGACGACGTCCACGGCCAGTTCATCGCCGCGGTGGCCGACGGCCGCAAGCTCGACCGGGCGGTGGTCCGGCGGTTCGCCGATGGCCGCGTCTTCTCGGGAACCCAGGCCAAGGCGCTCCACATGATCGACGAGCTGGGTGGGCTCGAGGAGGCGGTCGAAGGCGCCGCCACGNTGGCGGGGCTCCCGAAGCCGCCGAGGGTGATCGGCCCGCGGCGACGGTTTTCGATCGTCGATCTGCTCCGGAACCAGCTCGGCCTGACGGGTCTCGCCACGCCCACGCTCCCACTGCTCAAAACGCCACTCTACCTGATGGACTGAGGACGGTGATCACGAGCCAATGCTCGAGCCGAGTCGTATCGATCGAGAGGTAAATCGCCGTGGTGGTTTGAGAATATGAGCTCGGAGACCTGCCAAGGACCCCAGCGCGCGTCCACCCCAACAACGCGTGAAAACGGCGTTTCCGAGGCGCTCGCCGGAGCCCGACGGCAGCCGCGACCCGGTGGGGTCTAACTCCTTACGTTGGTTGACATTCTTCCAGACAGCGTGCTAGGTTGCCAGAGAGCTTCGAGCGCGGGATTTGGCCCAATCAGGACGGGAGCCGACGATGACCAAAGCAGACCTGATCGACGAAGTCTCGAAGATCGCGAACCTGACCAAGAAGGAAACCGAGACGATCGTCAACACGATCTTCGACAACATCACCGACGCGTTGTCGAAGGGTGACAAGGTCGAGCTGCGGGGGTTCGGGAGCTTCCGTATCCGTCACCGGAACTCGCGCAAGGGCCGCAACCCCAAGACCGGGTCGAGCGTGGACGTCCCCCAGAAACGGGTCCCGTTCTTCAAGGTCGGAAAGCGACTGCGCGAGCTCGTCAACGCGTGAGCTCTCCCCGCCCGGTGTGAAGCGCCTCTGGGCGCCCTGGCGCATGGGGTACGTCGGCGCCGCGCGGGCGCCCGTCGGCTGCGTGTTCTGCGCGGCCCACTCAGGCAGCGATGACCGATCGAGTCTCGTGCTCTGCCGCCGGGACCTCGCCTTCCTCATTCTCAACGCCTATCCCTACACGCCGGGCCACCTCATGGCCGTGGTGAACCGCCACGTCGGGACGCTCACCGACGCGACCGCCGACGAGATCGGCGCCGCAATGGAGCTGGTGAAGCTCGCCGTCGCGGTCCTCACCGTCGAATACCGCGCGGAGGGGTTCAACATCGGGCTGAACCAGGGGCGCGTCGCGGGCGCCGGCATCACCGATCACCTGCACGTCCACGTCGTGCCGCGCTGGAACGGNGACACGAACTTCATGCCCGTGCTCGACGACGTCCGCGTCCTCCCCGAGGCGCTCGAGACGACCTACGACCGGCTCCGGGGTCGCGTCGTTGGCTGACCTCGGNGGCGCGCTCACGCCGATGATGCGGCAGTACCGGGAGCTCAAGCGCCGGTATCCCGACTACCTCCTGCTCTTCCGCCTCGGCGACTTCTACGAGACCTTCTTCGAGGACGCNGAGGTCGCCGCGCGGCTGCTCCAGATCACGCTGACGTCGCGCCAGGGCGCGCCGATGGCGGGGATCCCCCACCACGCGGCCGACGGCTACATCGCGCGGCTCGTCCGCGCGGGGCGGAAGATCGCGATCTCGGAGCAGCTCGAGGCGCCGGACAAGGCCAAGAAGCTCCTCAAGCGGGACGTCGTCCGCATCATGACGCCCGGCACGATCACCGACACCGCGTACCTGGCGGGCGCGGCGAACAACTTTCTCCTGACCGTCGTCCGGGGCCGCGAGGCTCGGGGTGTGGCGCTCCTCGACGTGTCCACGGGTGACTTCTGGGTCGGCGAGGACGGGGCGCGCGAGGATGCCGTGCTCGCCGCCGCGCTGCTCCGGCGGCCCGCGGAGATCCTGATACCCGCGCGGACGCGCGAGGACCGCGCGCTCCTCGCGCGCCTCGAGGCCAGCGGTGCGACGCTGACCTTCTGGGAGCCCGATGCGGGCGGCCCGCGCCGCGCCGCCGCCGATCTCTGTGCCCACTTCCAGGTCGACGCGCTCGATCGGTTCGGCGTCGGTGACATGACCGCGGGGGTGGAGGCCGCGGCCCTCGCCCTGGCCTACCTCCGGGCCACCCAGGGCGCCGCGCTCGGTCACCTCCGGCACCTCACGCGGCTCACGGCGGTGGACGCCATGGTCCTCGACGCGACGGCGGTCGAGACCCTCGAGCTCCTCCAGGGCAGCGGCGGGGACGCTCGCGCGTCGCTCTTCGGCGTGCTCGACCGGACGATGACGGCGATGGGGGCGCGGCTCCTCCGTCACTGGCTTCTCCGCCCGCTCGTCGATCCCGCGGCGGTCGACGAGCGCCAGGCCGCGGTCGCCGCGCTGGTCGCGGAGCCCGCCCGGCGCGCGCGGCTGCGCGCCCTCCTCCGGCCCATGGGTGACCTCGAGAGGCTGACGAGCCGCGCGGCGCTCGGCCAGGCCCACGCGCGCGACCTGGTCGGCCTCCGGGCGTGTCTGGCACCGCTCGGCGAGATCCGCGAGACCTGCCGGGGGGTCGAGGCGTCGCTACTCGCCGCCGCGGCGGCGGACCTCGCCGACCTCGAGCCGTTGCGCGCGCTCCTCGAGACCGCGTTGGTCGACGAGCCGCCTCTCGGGCTGCACGACGGGGGGATCATCCGGGAGAGCTGGAACGACGCGCTCGGAGCGATCGTGCGGGAGGCGAGAGAGGCGCGAGACTGGATCGCCGGGCTCGAGGAGCGCGAGCGCGT
>JGI25384J37096_10000539_pt1 | contig 11198 bp, 7 predicted proteins | sample GraSoi013_1_40cm_4_FD_37096 | JGI IMG/M metagenome (IMG submission 37096)
TCGATGCTGCGGACTCGTGGAGTTCGCCCGAGGATGGATTGAAGCACCGCTACCTCGTGGGCGTGGCCGTGGATCCTGCGGATCCAGATTATGTGATCGTATCCGCAACAGACGGCCCCGGATCCGCCTATTCGCCCCGGCGGGCCGAGTCGTACGTCTATCGGAAGACTGGGCTCAAGCGATGGGAGCAGGCAATGAGCGGCCTGCCGGAGGCGAAGGGCACGACAGTAAGCCGGTTCGCCACTCATGCTGGCGAACCAGGCGTCATCTACGCCGCCAACAACCGCGGCCTCTTCAGATCAGAGGATGCCGGACGGAGCTGGAAGGCTCTGGACCTCCCTTGGCCAGAGCCCGGGCTTGCAGATGGCGTGGAGGCGCTTGCCTGTCTTCCGGAGTGATATGGAAAGACGTTCTGCGGTCGTGTCCCTATGCAGGCTCAAAGTCGATAACTTTCAATTGAGATGGGAGTAGTTCNACCGTTTTAGCCACCCGCAATCTCCAATAGCTCACTGGCGTGTAATTTTGCCCACTCGCTCAACAACAAAGGCTCCCGGCCTAGAATTTTCTTTGTATCGTCTTTTACGCTTCCAACGTACGCCATTCTTCCGTCCTCGACCTGGCGGAACAATTCGAGTCCTCCCTTTGCATACGCTGGTTCGAATGCTGAACCAGGCTGCGCCGCATCGTTTTGGAAACCTTCGGCATGATGAACTGCTGCTGTGAACTTACGACCGGTAACCGCAGTTAGCGTTTCAGCCACCTGGTGTGGCGTAAGTGCTTCCACTGAAAACCAGTAGTCCATTCCACTGTGTTTTTCCGGCCCTTCCATGAGAATGACTGCTGCAGCTTCTGCTACATCTTCTAAAGCAGTAAACCCAATGGCTTTGGAGGTATATGCGCTGTATAACCCACCTTTGATCGACCATACTGACAGGAAATTCTGCATAAACATGTTGGGATGTAAATTCGTCCATGCAATGCCGCTGTCGCGAAGATATGCTTCAATCATCTGATGCCAGGCGAAAACCGTAGCATAGGAGTCGTGTTCTCGCGTGAATGCGCCCAGGTGCACAATATGGGTTACACCATTACGTTTTGCCGCATCGATAAGTGATTTGCTTTGTACAAGCATGTCAACCGTATAGCCAGTTATTAGAAAAATGCTGGTGACGTTGTTCAATGCCTCATCGAAAGTTCGTGGATCATCGAGATCGATAAAGCGCGACGCTCCGAATTGATCTGCAAGCTCTTTCAGATTCGCTTTCCTTCGCGACCCTACCGAAAGGGTTGCTTTTTTCCTTTTTAAATTTGTTGCGACACGTTTCCCTACTTGTCCTGTTACACCCAACACCAGTACGTTGCTTGAACCGTTCATTTGAATATCCTTTCAACATTTGGTACCAGTTTGATTTCCGCGGCAATTCGAGCCACACGTTCATATGAGTCCATCCGGTCGCTGTGCTCATAGGTATCAGTCACAACGATTACCTCATCGGCATGAGTATCATTCACCAGTTTCTCCAGCCCAGCCTGCACGGTTGCATCCGATCCGACAATTGCTGCGCCCAGTCTGTTCTCCACCGCTGCTTTTTCAATGTCACTCCAAAGGGGCTCCATTGAATCGACCGGAGGCAACAATTCAAGCGACTCGCCCCGAATCAGTCGCAGAAAACGTTGTTGGGGAGCAGTGAACAATCGTTGAGCTGCAGCGTCTGTGCTCGCTGCAATCACCGGCACCGCAACAAGCAAATACGGGTTTTGCAATACCTCACTGGGCTGGAAACGTTCTCGATAAAACTTCGCTGCCGCGTCCAAAGCGTCAGGTGCAAAATGTGCTGCGAACGCAAAGGGTAAGCCTAATGCCGCTGCCAGTTGAGCACTGAAGTCGCTCGATCCGAGCAACGTGATTGGCACATTGCTGTTTTGTCCGGGTATTGCTTTGACGAGCTGACCCCGTCTTTCCGGCCCTAAGTATGTGCGCAACTCTTCAAGGAGCGCCGGGAAATCATCGCCGTCTTGAGCCAAACCGCGTCGCAACGCGCGCATGGTTTGAAAATCGCCTCCCGGCGCTCGTCCCAGTCCTAGGTCGATTCGCCCGGGATAGATTGCTTCGAGCGTCCCAAACTGTTCGGCAACCACTAGCGGTGCATGATTTGGCAGCATGACCCCACCGCTGCCCACCCGAATTGTCTTCGTCCCGGCAGCGATATGTCCGATCAGCACGGGTGTGGCTGAGCAAGCCAGCCCCTGAATGGCGTGATGTTCCGCAACCCAGTAGCGTTTGTATCCCAATTGCTCAACGTGCCGCGCCAATTCCACCGAGCGCGCAATGGCCCTTCCCGCTGCCTCACCTGGTCGCGTAGGTACCAGATCCAACACCGAAATAGGTAAAGATTGTGCAGTGGCTTGTACTGTAGTCGTTTTACGCGTGAGGCCGAGGCTGTGCGGTGCAACCGTTTCGGCCCCCCTATCGACTGCGGCGCGCGTCATCTCCAATCTGTGTGTCACAGTAATCGCTCCTTCATTTGCCCTCCGATGTGAGTGCGCCCTGCGTTCGTTCGAGATCNCTGAGCTTCTTTTGCTGTTCGGCGCTGAGAATGTTGAAAATCTTGGACTGCATGCGGGCGTTCGCGACGATCAGCCTTGCCAGCAGACTTGCTTCTGTATCGGCGAGAGCNTTGACCTGCTTTGCATTTAAGTGTTCAGTGCCGATTGCAAGTAGCCTCTCTCGTGTATTTCGAAGCTGCGTCATCAAAGGCTCGAGACTATGTTTTTCCCACATCATGACTCGCTGGATAGCCTCAACTTGGGATGGCGCCAAACTGAGATACGTAGCCAAAGAGGGATTGAGTTGAAAAGATGAGAACGGCAACGCCACCATTACGACTTCGTTTCCTTGCGTTGAGTCCGGTTTTGCTTCAACATCCGGAATTCTCGCCAAGTCCTGTTCTTCGATTCCACGCCACAAGCTCAGCAGTTCAAACTGCATGTGGGTGAGTTGGTAATGCTCGGCACTCATTTCTCTTGCCTGCTCGCTGCTTAAGTCCCCTCGCTTTGCAGCGTCTGCGATCGTCGCGAGTGTTGCAGAGAACTTCTGTGTGAGAGCAATCATTAATGAGTCATAATCCTGCAACACTTGTTTGGGATCATCCGGCACAATGGCCGTATTTGTTAGGACATTCGTGACTGCTGGGTCTTCAACGGGAGAGACGAGCCCTGAATCACTTCTACTGTGAGCCTTCGTCTCGGCTTCATCAGCAGCCGCAAGTGCACCGGGTACCACAGTAGCCAGGAGAAGAAGCGATAAAAACATCTTTGTTTTCATTTGAAACTTCCTTTTCACTATTGCTGCCACCCTCCTCCGAGTGATTGATAAAGTTGCACGAGCGCTAAACGCTCATTCAGCTGGGCTTGCACTAGATTGAGTTCCGCTGAAAAGTAATTCGTTTCGCTGGTCAGCACTTGCAGGTAGCTCGCGCCGCCGTTCTTGTAAAGAACCTCGGAGAGTTGATCGGTCTGCTGCGCTGCTTGTGTGAGCAATTCTTGTTGTTCGCGGAACTCGCGGTCTTTTTGAGAAGCGACGAGTGAATTGGAAACTTGTTCCAGGGCGTTCTGAACCGTTTGCTCGTAGGAGAGCACGGTTTCTTGCCAGTTCGCGCGGGCGAGCCTGAGTTGAGAGCGGAGCGCTCCGCCCTGGAAGACAGGCTGACTTACATTGAAGGCCGCGTACCAAGTCTCCGAGGGCGCTGTGATGAACTGGTGCAAGGCGTTGCTCTCCAAGCCTCCCAGTCCAGTGAGTGAAAGGTTTGGAAAGAATGAGGCTTTTGCCACGCCGATTTGTGCGTTCGCTGCAACCATCATCTCTTCCGCTTGGCGGACGTCCGGCCGACGCTCCAGTAATTCGGAAGGCAGGCCGGCCGGAACGTTCTGGGGAACGGGCTGTTCGGTAAGCGCACGTCCGCGGGGAATGGATTGGGGATTTTCGCCGAGCAGAACACTGAGCACGTTCTCCTGTTGCTGGATTTGCCGCTCTAGGTCTGGGATCGTTTCGGATGCGGTGTAGACGAGCTGCTCTGCTTGGCTCACGTCCAGTCCGGAGTTCGAGCCGTGGCTTTCAAGGAACTGCGTTAGCTTGAGGGACTCTTGCCGCGAGGCCAGTGTGCGCTTCGAGATCTCGAGTTCACTGTCGAGCGCCCTTAGCTGGAAATAAGCTGTCGCTAAATTGGCGACCAGAGAAGAAATCACCGCTCGCTGCCCCCACTCGGTTGCGAGTAATTGGGCTCGAGCCGCCTCGGTCTGTCTGCGATACTTCCCCCAGAAGTCTAGATTCCAGATCACCGATAGATTCAGGTCGCCCGCGTTGACCTGGTAAGCGGGAAATACTTTTGTCACCTTGGCGTTTTGTTGGCTGTAAATGTCGGCGCCGACGCTCGCGGACGGAAATTGGTTGGAGCGTGTGATCCCGACTTGCGCCTGAGCTTCGAGCACTCGAGCGGCGGCGATGCGCACATCATAATTTTGCGCAATGGCGGTGTGAATCAGCTGCGTGAGCACCGGATCCTGATAAAGCTGCCACCATTGCTCGTTGCCAAGCGACGAGGCTTGGGTGGCTAGTTGCGGTTCCGGCGTACGGTATTCTTGAGGAACATTCACCGCAGGCCGTTTGTACTTCGGGCCCATCATGCAGCCGGCTTCTAGAACCAGCACGGCTAGGATTCCTAAGAGTGCAGTGTTCTTCATAATTCAATCCCCCAGACTGGGCGCCTCGGCGGGAGCGAGTGGCAATGCTTTCCGTTTCTCAGCGCCTGAGAATTTCTCAACGACGTAGAAGATCGCCGGAACAAAGAACCTGCCGATAAACGTCTCCGCCAGCATGCCTCCGATCACGGTCGTTCCGATAATCTGTCGCGCGACTGAGCCTGCGCCGGACGCTATCCATAGCGGCACGCACCCGACAATAAAGGCGAGCGCCGTCATCATCAGCGGCCTGAACCGAAGCCTCGCCGCCGAAAGTGCTGCATCGACGAGGGACATACCGCGTTCGTAGTCCTCTTTCGCGAACGCGACGATAAGAATGGAATTCTTAGCGCCCAGGCCGATGAGCATTACCAGGCCAATCTGGGTGTAAACATCGTTCTCCATCTGGACCATGTACGGCGGCATGTAAAGGCCGATTACAAAGCGACGCAGCCACAGGGCTGCGAGGGCGCCGAATACGGCGACAGGAGTGCTCAGCAGGACGCTGAAGGGCAACGTCCAGCTTTCGTAGAGCGCCGCAAGAATCAAAAAAACGAAGAGAAGTGAAAGTGCGAAAATGGCCCAGGCTGGCACACCCTGCCGCGCTTTTTGCTCCTGATAAGACATACCCATGTAGTCGAAGCCCATTTCGTGGGGCATGGTTTGATGGAAAACATCTTCGAGGGCCGCGGTCGCCTGTTGAGAGCTATAACCGGGGGCAGCGCTGCCGAAGATCTGTGCGGCGCGATACTCGTTGTAGCGTAGGGTGAATTCCGGGCCGTAATCGGTCTCGAAGTTCGCGAGCGAGGAAAGGGGCACGTTCTGGCCCTGGTTGTTGCGCACATAGAACTGCGACAGGTTTTGCGTATTCGCTCGGTAAGGCGCCTCGGCCTCGATATAGACCTGCCAGGTGCGGCCGAAATCATTGAAGTAATTGACGAAAAGGCCACCCATATATGCCTGAATGGTTTGATAGACATCGCTGATGGCGACACCCTGCTTGAGTACTTTGTCCTCGTCCACATTGATGTACTGCTCGGGCACGCTCGGAATAAAGGTTGAACTGATCATGCCGATTTCAGGGCGCTTGCGAGCGGCTACCAGGAATTTGTTCAAGTTATCGGAAAGAAACTTCACATCCTTTCCGGCGCGGTCTTCCAGGACGAACTGAAATCCACCGGAGGTGCCAACGCCGGGTACCGCAGGCGGCGAGAAGCCGAAAACAGTCCCCTGCGGCAATCGGCTGAGTTCCTGATTCAGTCGAGTTTTTATTTCCTGATACTGTTCCGCTCTGCTCTTGCGATCGCCCCAGGGTTTCAACGTAACGAAGAAGAAACCGTTGTAGCTGGTGTGGGCGAAGCTGAGCAGATTGAAGCCGATAACCGATGTCGTGTATTGAACTCCCGGAATGTTTGCGAGAACGTTCTCTACCTGTTTCCCAGCCTCGCTGGTGCGTTCCATCGACGCCGCGATAGGAAGTTGCATGCTGACGTAGAGGTAGCCCTGATCTTCATCCGGCATAAAGCTGGAGGGCAGGCGGTTGCCAAAGAAAAACGCGCCCAGACCGAAGAGAACGAGCAGCACCATCACGAGCCCGCCCTTGCGAATTACCGCGTGGGACCACCGCACAAAACCATCGGTACTGCGTTGCCAATAGCGGTTGAATGCGTCAAAGAATTTCCCGAGAGGTCCGCGGCGCCTGTGGCTGCTTTCCTCTGATTGTGGTCGCAGCAACAGGCCAGCGAGTGCTGGGCTGAGCGTGAGCGCGTTGAAGGCGGAGAGGATTACAGAAATGGCGATGGTCAGGGCGAATTGCTGATAAAGCCTCCCGGTGATGCCTGGGATGAACGCCGTAGGCACGAACACCGAAGCCAGCACCAGGGCAATCCCCACAACGGGCCCGGAGAGCTCCTCCATCGCTTTGAGAGCCGCGTCCTTCGGAGCCATTCCCTCTTCGATATGGTGTTGCACGCCTTCAACCACCACAATTGCATCGTCAACCACCAGACCGATTGCCAGNACAAGGCCCAACATCGAAAGTGTGTTGATTGAGAAGCCGAATAGCGGGAACAGGGCAAACGTGCCAACGAGCGAAACNGGGACTGCCAGCATAGGAATCAGGGTGGCGCGCCAGTCTTGCAAGAAGAGGTACACCACAAGGATGACCAGTAAAATCGCAATCACCAACGTTTCGACCACTTCCCTCATGCCTTCGCTGACCGGCAAGGTTTGGTCGAGCGATATCGCATAATCGACATCTTCTGGAAGGCGGTCCTTCATACCGGCCATCAGCTTGCGGACACCCTCCGCAGTTTGAAGCGCGTTNGATCCGGGCAGCTGGTAGATGGCAATGATNGCGGTGGGCTTCCCATTTAGACGGCTGATCGTGCTGTAGTCCTGCTGGCCCAGCTCCACCCGCGCCACNTCTTTCACGCGCACGGTTCCGCCATTCGGGGATTCGCGAACAACAATGTTGCCGAATTGTTCCGGAGATCTCAGGCGCCCCTTCGCCAGCAATGCGTAGGTGAACTGCTGGTTCTTCTGGGCTGGCTCGCCACCTATCTGGCCAGCTGGATTTACTTTGTTCTGGGCCTGGATGGCGTTCGTAATATCCGTGACAGTAATGCCCAGTTTCGCCAGCTGATCGGGCTTTATCCAGAGCCGCATGGCATACTGGCCAGCTCCGAAGACCTCCGACCGGCCGACTCCATAGGAGCGGCCGATGGGGTCGTTGAGGTTGATGTACGCATAGTTAGAGAGAAACGCAGCGTCGCGGGTGCCGTGGGGCGAGTATAGGCCGACCAGCATGAAAGGAGCGGTGGCCGACTTTCGCAAGCTAATCCCATAGCTCGTTACCTCGGGCGGAAGTTGACCGTTTGCCAGTTGCTGCCGCGATTGGGTAAGCACGAGATCCGTGTTTGGATCAGTTTTGAGATCAAAATCGACGATCAGAGACGTTTGCGAACCATTAGTGGTGTTCACGGAATACATGTATTCCATGTTGTCCACACCGGTAATTTGCTGTTCGATNGGCGTAGCGACGGACTGCTCGAGAGTCTTTGCGTCGGCACCGGGGTAGTTAGCTTGCAACCAGATTTCCGGCGGCGCAATATTCGGAAACTGTGCGATTGGTAAAAGCGCAATCGTGATCGCGCCAACGATGACGGTAAGAATCGCGATCACAATCGCGACGATGGGGCGTCGGATGAAAAAACTCGCCATAATTAGCGCTCCTCGGTTTCTTTGTACGGCGTGGGATTCACCAGTTCGCCTTCTTTTGCCTTCTCCGCGCCAACCGCCACGACGCGTTCTCCCGGCTTCAGGCCCGTCGTGATCACCCAGAGCGTGCCCACTCTCGGCCCGACCTCTACGGTACGGAGCTGCGCACGTTTATCGGCGCCGACCACAGTGACCTGATACGTTCCTTGCTGCTGATTCACGGCCGCCTGCGGCACCAGCAGTGCTCCCGTGATGTTTCCGGTGGGCGTCCGAATGCGTGCATATTGGCCCGGTCGCAACAGATTCTTTGAGTTGGGGAACTCGCCCACGATCTGGATGGTTCCGGTCTGCGTGTTTACCTGGCGGTCCGCGAAGATGATTCTGCCCGGATGCGCGTAGGCACTCCCGTCGGCCAAAGTTAACTGCAACGGGATTTGTGAGGCGTGCGTCAGAAAGTCCACGCTCCCCGGACCGCCGCCGTCCGCCATACGCAGGTATTCCTGTTCGCTGATAGGGAAATAAACCTTGATCGGACTTACCTGCGAAACCGCGGTGAGGACCGTCGACGGCCCCACCAGGTTGCCCACCTGCACAGTGTTGATGCCGGCGATTCCGTCGATTAACGACACGACTCTCGTGTAGCCCAAATTCAGCTCGGCCTGTTCGACCGCCGCTTGGCCGGCCTCAACTCCTGCCTTCGCCCCACGGAGCGACTGCGTGTCCGTATCCAACTGACTTTGGGGAATGGCATGAGCCTCCGCTTCGGGAATATCACGCTTCACGTTCGTTTCGGCGTTCGCCATCTGCGCCTCAGCCTGCGCCAGCTGTCCTTTGGCTTGATCAAGCACGGCTTGAAAGGGACGGGGATCGATCTCAAAGAGGAGCTGACCCTTTTTGACGAATGCGCCTTCGTGATAATCCTGGCGAATCAGGTAACCGCTCACCTGAGGCTGAATCTGCGCATTGACGTAGCCTTCGAGCGTTCCCACCCACTCCCCTTGAACCGGCACATCCTTTTGAATGACCGGCGCGACNTCGACCATCGGTGGTGGAGGCGGGGCTGCAGCCCGCACGTTACCGTTGCTGCAGCCAAGGGCATGGAGCAGGAGAACCGTACTAANTAAGGCTGTAGATATTTGCTTCATCATCTCTTTCCCCTCAATCGTGGTTACTTAACTTCCGTTTCAATCGCGTCACTGGCGCGCCTGATTCGGGACGCTGCTCGGTTGGGGGGAAATGTGGCCCGAGAGTCGTCTCGTCGATTTCAGGCGCGTCAGTCACGCGATTGCACTCTTCTCCAAAGGCAAATCGGATACCAGAACCGACGGGATGCTAAGTAGCACGTAATCAAGAAGTTTCTTGGGCCGTTCAGGACCAACACTGTCGAAGAGGTCGAAAGTGTCGAGAGAGCCGATCACTCGAACGAGCGCTCGCCAATAAGAAAACAGGTTTGGGGCGCCTAATCGCTTGAAAACGTGCAGAGACAAATGAATGTTCCTGATGGGATTTCTTGGCAAGGGTATTGCGGCAGTGCGAGAGCGGGCGGCGATTCGCTTCGTTACGACGCGAAGTGGCCCGGCCAAAGGAATGGTGTAAGGAATTTAAGGAGTACGACTTTATTCGGAACCCCGTTGTGCAGAACGAGGTTTTTTCCCTGCAATCGAAATGTGGTGCGTGTGGTTTGTGGGTCCTGGTGCGCTCACTTGAAGAATTGATCGAACACGAGAAATTGCACAGAACGCAATGTAGCCCGTCAAACGCCGCTGATTAAGAGAGCCATGAGAGCCGTTGTGTTGAATCGCAGAATGTGAAGACGTTTACATGATCATCCCGAGGCCTCGATCTCCAGAAGAAAATCCGACCTGGACTCGCGAAGGATCAAAATGCCCGCGCGCCGTCAGAGCTTATTCAACCCATTGAGAGCCGCTACTTTGTAAGCTTCGGCCAGTGTCGGGTAGTTGAAAACCATATCCCGGAAGTAATCCACCAATCCGTTATAGAAAAGCACTGCCTGGCCGATGTGAATGATTTCCGTTGCGCGCTGGCCTAAAGCATGCACCCCGAGCAGTTTGTGGGTATCTCGGTGAAAAAGTAGTTTGAGCATACCCATGTGATCCCCAAGCATCATGCTTTTTGCCAGCTCGGAATACCGGGCAATCCCCACCTCGTATGGAACTTTATTCGAGGTCAGGGTTTCCTCCGTCTGGCCGACCATGGAAATTTCTGGAATCGTATAAATGCCGTACGGAAAAAGTTCAGGCATATGCTCGAAGGGAATCCCAAACATGTGGCATGCGGCGAGTCTCCCCTGTTCCATCGAAGTACTTGCGAGAGCCGGAAATCCAATGACGTCGCCAGCCGCGTAGATGTGAGGAACGGCAGTTTGAAAGAGCTCATTGACTTTCACTCTTCCTCGCGNGTCCGCAACTAATCCAGCAGCTTCCAGATGAAGGTGATCTGCGTTGCCTTGGCGTCCGACGGCGTAGACGAGTGCGTCACCTTGTATTTTCTTGCCGCTTTCCAGCTCCGCGAATGCGAATTCACGCTGCATGTCCATGCTGACGCGCGTCACCTTTTCTCCTAAACGAAACGTAATGCCGAGCTGGCGCAAGTGATAAGACAGCGCCTGGACAATCTCCTGATCGACAAAGTCGAGAATTATGGGCCGCTGGTCAACCAATGTAACTCGGGAGCCCAAAGCGGCCATGAAAGACGCATACTCTAGCCCCACAACACCGGCGCCCACGACGATCGTTTCTCGCGGCAAGCCACTCAAACCGTGAAGGTGGTCCGTGTCTACTATGCGATGATCGTCGAATGGTATCTCCGGGCTGTGCGCCGGGCGCGTACCGCAAGCAATTAGAATGTTCTTGGCTTTGAGTTGGTGCCCATCCTCACCGTCTTGCACCGTCAGCGTATGCGGGTCCAGAAACAGTGCCAGACCTTGATAGATGCTGATTCCGTTCCGCCTCAGTTGAGCTCGGACGACGTCGGTTTCGCGCTCGATGATTTCTCTTACCCGCACCGAAACATCGCGAACAGAAATGTCGCCATGCGCTACATGCCCGTTACCGTACTGCGCTTTGACGGCACGGCCGGTGAGCTGAAAGATAGCTTCGCGAATGGTCTTGCTTGGAATCGTGCCGGTATGAACGGAAACACCGCCAATCATCGGGGTCCGGTCAATTACAGCAACGTTTTTGCGCACCTTTGCGGCCGCGATAGCAGCCTTCTGTCCGGCA
>JGI25384J37096_10000541_pt1 | contig 11196 bp, 7 predicted proteins | sample GraSoi013_1_40cm_4_FD_37096 | JGI IMG/M metagenome (IMG submission 37096)
TCGCCGCGAGCGCGCGCCCGATCGGGCGGGCGACTAGATCCACGTGCCCTCCGGCACGCGGGGCCGCGCCGGGCGGAACCCTTCGCCGCAGGCCGGGTGCGAGGGCAGAAGCTTGCCGGGATTCATGATCCGGTCGGGATCGAAGACGCGGCGCAGCCGTGCCATGAAGTTCAGGTCGGCCTCGCCGTACTGGAGCGGGAGGTTCTTGGCCTTGTCGAGGCCGACGCCGTGCTCGCCCGTGACCGTGCCGCCCATCGCGATGCACGCGTGGAGCAGCGCTTCGTTTGCCGCCTTCGCGCGCTCGAGCTCCTCGGGGTTCCGGTCGTCGTAGAGGATGAGCGGGTGGAGGTTGCCGTCGCCCGCGTGGAAGACGTTGGCGATCTGCACGCGATGACGCGCGGCGATCACGGCCAGCTCGCGCATGATCTCGGGAAGCCTCGAGCGCGGCACCACGGCGTCCTGGAGGAGGTACGCCGGCGCCAGCCGCCCCACGGCGCCCGCCGCCTCTTTGCGTCCCTTCCAGAGCAGGGCGCGCTCGCTCTCGTCGCGCGCCACGCGGACGTCGAGAGCGCCGCGCTCGCGGCAGATCGCGACCACCCTCTCCGCCTGAGCCTCGACCTCGGCGCGGGGGCCGTCCAGCTCGATGAGGAGCACCGCGCCCGCGTCCTTCGGATAGCCTGCGCCCGTGCCCTCGTTGATGGCGCGGATCATCAGCTCGTCGAGCATCTCGAGCGCGGCCGGGATGATGCCGGCGGCGATGATCGCCGAGACCGTCTCGGACGCCTCCTCGATGGACCGGAACGAGGCGAGGATGGTCTTCACCGCCTCGGCCACGTGGAGGAGCCTCACCGTGACGGACGTGACGAGTCCGAACGTGCCCTCCGAACCCACGGCCAGGCCCGTGAGGTCGTAGCCCGCGCGGTCCGCGACCTTGCCGCCGAGCCGTACCACTTCGCCCGTGCCCGTGACCAGCTCGAGCCCCAGGACGTGGTTGGCCGTGATCCCGTACTTGAGGCAGTGCGGCCCGCCGGCGTTGGTCGACACGTTGCCGCCGATGGACGACACCATCTGGCTCGAGGGGTCGGGAGCGAAGAACCACCCGCGCGCCTCGACCGCTCGCGTGAGCCAGAGGTTGATCAGCCCTGGCTGGACCGTCGCACAGCGGTTCGGGAGGTCGATCTCGAGGATCCGGTTCATCCGGTTCAGACCGACCATCACGCCGCCGAGCGGGGCCATGGCGCCGCCGATGAGGCCCGTACCCGAGCCGCGCGGGACGACGGGCACGCGCTCACGGTGGCAGAGCTTCACGATCGCCACGACCTCGGCGGTGCGCTCCGGCAGGGCGACGGCGTCGGGGGCGCCCTTGTAGAAGGTGTGCATGTCGCACTCGTAGACGAGCCGGCCCTCCGGCGACACGACGAGGCCGTCGGGGCCGAGGAGGCGCCGGAGCTCATCGAGGACACCGGGAGTAAGAGGCATCGCACCACCTACGGCGGGCCGGTCAGGAGATGCGCCAGGTATCTCCCGAGGTCAGGAGCTTCGCGATGTCGCCGGGCCCGCGCTCCGAGATCACCTTCTGCTCCTGGTCGAGCATGATCTCCTCGTACACGGGCCCCTCGACCGCCGCCAGCACGCCGATCGGCACGGGGAAGTCAGGGGCGAAGAGGTCCGCCAGGAGCTTCGCGGCATTCACGTTGGTCTCGTCGTGGATCCAGAGCGCGCTCGCTGCCACGTCCTTCGCCCGGACGGCCTTTGGCTTGACGCCGTCCATGATGACGGCGCGCCGCTCGTCCGGCGGCCCGAAGAGCAGCGGCTTGCCGTGCTCGAGCCGGAGCTCGTACTGGAGCTTCTGCTCCTTGTCGTACATCACGTTCCACGCGAGGTCGTTGTAGACGTTGCAGTTCTGGAGGATCTCCATGAACGCGGCGCCCTTGTGGTGGGCGGCGCGCTTGAGCATCTCCTCCATGTGGGGGATGTTGCGATCCACCGTGCGCGCGACGAACGTGGCGCCGCAGCCGAGGGCGAACGCGAGCGGGTTCACCGGGCGGTCGGGGGAGCCCAGCGGCGTGGACTTCGTGACCTTGCCGAGCTCACTCGTGGGCGAGTATTGCCCCTTCGTGAGGCCGTAGATCCGGTTGTTGAAGAGCAGGATCGTGACGTTCACGTTCCGCCGGAGTATGTGCAGCATGTGGTTGCCGCCGATCGAGAGCCCGTCGCCGTCCCCCGTCACGACGAACACCTTGAGATCCGGGCGCGCCAGCCTGAGCCCGGTGGCGACGGCAGGCGCGCGGCCGTGGATCGTATGGAACCCGTAGGTGTTCATGTAGTACGGGAAGCGGCTCGAGCAGCCGATCCCCGAGATGAAGACGATGTCCTCCTTGGGGATGCCGAGGTCGGGCATCGACTTCTGCACCGCGGAGAGGATCGCGTAGTCNCCGCACCCGGGGCACCACCGGACGTCCTGATCGGACTCGAAGTCCTTCTTCGTGTACCTGGGCGCTTCCTTCGCCGGGGTACCGCTCGGGCTCATGCCTTGCTCTCCACGAGTTGGTTGATGGCGTCCAGGATCTCCTCGCTCGCGAGCGGCAGGCCGCGCACCCGGTTGAAGCCGACGGCGTCCACCAGGTACTCGGCGCGGAGGACGCGCACGAGCTGGCCGCTGTTGATCTCCGGCACGAGCACCTTGCGGTACTCGCGCACGATCTGGCCGAGGTCCGGCGGCAGCGGGTTCAGGTAGCGGAGGTGGACCGAGGCAACGGCCTTGCCCTCCGTCTGCGCGCGCTCGACCGCCGCCGTGATCGCCCCGTACGTCCCGCCCCAGCCGACGACGAGCACGTCGCCCGTCGCGGGGCCGTTGATCGTCGTGGGCGGGATCTCCTGGGCCACGCGCCGCACCTTCTCCGCGCGCGTGCGGACCATGAGGTCGTGGTTGTCGGCATCGTAGGAGATGTTGCCGGTGACGTCCTGCTTCTCGATCCCGCCGATGCGGTGCTCGAGCCCGGGCGTGCCCGGGCGCACCCACGGACGGGCGAGCGTCGCCGGATCCCGCAGGTAGGGAAAGAACCCCTCGCTCGAAGTCCGGAAGCTGACCTCGATCGGCGGCAGCGTCTCCGGGTCGGGGATGAGCCACGGCTCCGAGCCGTTCGCCAGGAAGCCGTCGCTCAGCACCATGACCGGCACCATGTACTTCGTCGCGATGCGCACCGCCTCGTAGGCGATGTAGAAGCAGTCCCCTGGCGTGGCGGGCGCGATGACGACGACGGGTGATTCGCTGTTGCGCCCGTACATCGCCTGCATCAGGTCCGCCTGCTCGGTCTTCGTCGGCAGCCCCGTCGATGGCCCGCCGCGCTGAATGTCGAAGATCACGAGCGGCAGCTCGGCCGTCACCGCGAGCCCGATGGCCTCGCCCTTGAGCGCGATGCCGGGGCCGCTCGAGGCGGTGACGCCGATCGCTCCGCCGAACGCGGCGCCGATGGCGGCGGTGGCCGCGGCGATCTCGTCCTCGGCCTGGATCGTGCGCACCCGGAACCGCTTGTGCAACGCGAGCTCGTGCAGGATGTCGCTTGCCGGCGTGATCGGATACGCGCCGTATACCACGGGGAGCTTCGAGCGCTGGGCGGCCGCCAGGATCCCCCACGCGAGCGCGCGATTGCCGGTCATCGCCCGGTAGAGCCCCGGCGCCATCTCCGCTGCCTCGACCGTGTAGTGCTCGGCGAAGATCTCGGCGGTCTCGCCATAGGCGTGGCCCGCCTTGAGCACGCGCGTGTTCGCCTCGGCGATGGACGGGTTCTTCGCGAACCGCCTCTTGACCCACTCGAGCGTGGGCTCGAGCGGCCGCGTGTAGATCCACGAGACCAGGCCGAGCGCGAAGAAATTCTTGGTGCGGTCCTTCTCCTTGGCGCCGAGCGGCAGGTCCTTGATCGCCTCGTAGGTCAGCGCCGTCATGTCCACCTTGTGGAGTCGGTAGCGCTCGGCCAACGCCGGCTCGTCGAGCGGGTTTGCGGCGTAGCCTGCCTTGTCGAGGTTGCGCCTGTCGAAGGCCGCGGTGTTGACGACGAGCAGCCCGCCGGTCTTCAGGTCTTGAAGGTGTACCTTGAGCGCGGCCGGATTCATCGCCACGAGGCAATCCAGGCGGTCGCCGGGCGTGTAGACGCGCTGGCTCCCGAACTGGAGCTGGAAGCTCGAGACGCCAAAGAGGGTGCCGGCCGGGGCGCGGATCTCGGCGGGGAAGTTCGGCAGGGTCGCGATGTCATTGCCGGCCCACGCCGACTCGGTCGTGAACTGCTCGCCCGTGAGCTGCATGCCGTCGCCGGAGTCCCCGGCGAACCGGATCACGGCCCGATCCAGCTCCTTCAGCGACTTGCCCTTGGCGGGGGCGTCGGTTCCACTCATCGACGCGCTTCTCCTCGCTCGGTTTCGCGCACACGTCCAGACCAGAGACGTCCGGGCTTCGGGAATCGATGCTGAGGTCGCCTGACCGCGGTCAGCGCGCTCCAAGTCGGGCGGACCACTCCTATTTTATCGGACGCCATTCCGACGGGCAAGGGTTGTGACCTACCCCGCGTCGATCTCGCTCGGCTTCTTGAGCCTGTCGCCGGGCGGGAGGTTCAGGACGGTTTCCGGAAAGAGGTTGGCCAGCCAGCGGATCACGTCGCTTACGGTCACCACGCCGATCGGCCGCTTCTCCGCGTCCACCAGCGGCACCGTGCGGTAGCCGGCGACGCTCATCGAGTGCACGGCGTACGCCACACGGTCCCGCGCGCTCAGCGCCTCGGGGTTCTTCGTCATCACCTGGCCGAGCAGCGTCTTGCGGGCGTCGAGACCCTTGCCGACCACGCGCGTGAGCACATCACGCTCCGTGAAGATGCCCGTGAGCCGTCCCCCGGCGTCCGTGATCAGCACGCCGTACTGGCGTCGGCCGAGCATCGTGTCGACCGCCTCGTGGACAGTCGCCGTCTCGGGCAGGCAGATCGGATCGGCGGGACCGAGCACGCCGATCGTGTCGTTCAACAGCGCGCCCCGGGTCTCACGGACTTCGCCTTCGAGCGCCGCAGAGTATTCGTCCTCGAACTCACCCATGGCTCTACCCCCTTCTTTCCTGAACCGGGCCTCGCCTCAATCCTACTCCCCTTCCCGCGGGGAGTCCCGCCCTATGCGGGGGTCGCAGCAAGCGACTTCGAGCGCCGGCTTCGCCGGCGCCTCCCCCAATGGGGGAGTTGGTGAGGGGGGCAAAGCCCCCCTCCGAGGTACTAGGCGCGGGAGCCCGCGCGGGCGGGCTCCTCGGTCGTCTCGCGCAGGAGCTCGATGAACCGGCTCACCGTCGGCGTGAGCGGCGTCTGCCGCCGGTGGATGATCCCCACGGGCCTGACCAGGTCGGGAATCGCCAGCGTGACGGCGCTCAGCGTCCGGATCCCGACTTCCTTCTGGACGGTGTGCCGGGGCAGGATCGACACGCCGGCCGCAATCATGATCGCCTGCTTGATCGTCTCGATGTTGTCGAACTCCATGACCGTGTTGACCTTGACGTTGTGTTGGCGCAGCGCGCGGTCGATCGCCTTGCGGATCGTGAGCCCCGGGTCGAAGGCGATGAACGTCTCGCCATTGAGGTCCGCCGGCCGCACGAGCCGGCGGCGCGCCAGTCGGTGGTTCGGGTGGCAGACGAACGCCATGGGCTCGGCCCGCAGCGGGACGATCGAGAGGGCGCGGTTCGTCGGCGGGNAGGACATGATCCCGACGTCCGCCTCGCCCTCGAGGACCGCCTCGACGACCTTGTGGGGGNGCAGGCACTCGAGCTGCACCCGCGCCTCCGGGTAGAGGGACATGAAGCGCTGCATGTGCCGGCTCACGTCGTGGAGCCCGACGGAGTAGATCGCGGCCACCCGGACCGTGCCATCGACACGCGCCTTGACGGCCGCCACCTCCGCCTTGGCCTTCTCCCACGACTCGCGGATGGCGCGGCACGCCTCGTAGAAGGCCTGGCCCTGGGGCGTGACGACGAACGGACGCCTGGTGCGGTCGATCAGGGCCACGCCGAGCTCGGTCTCGAGCTGCTGGACCGCCTGACTCGCGGCCGACTGCGAGACGAAGTTCTGCTCGGCCCCGCGGGAGAACGAGCGGAGCCGGACGACGTCGCAATAGAGGCGCAGGGTTTCCAGGTGCACGGGCCGATCATACTATAAGGANTACGCATACCGGNCATCNAACTTTTTGGGGATGACTAATAATCCNGATCCGCGTACTATCGTGCAACTGTTCACAAAGGGGATGGAGCATGAGGGGAGAACGGAGCCACGCGTNTCCGGCAACGGCGCCCGGCCAGCCGGCCGCCCAGGGCCTCTACGACCCGCGCCACGAGCACGACGCCTGCGGCGTCGGCTTCGTCGTCAACATCAAGGGCAAGAAGTCGCACACGATNGTCCGCCAGGCGNTGCAGGTCCTCATCAACCTGCTCCACCGGGGCGCGTGCGGCTGCGAGCCGAACACGGGCGACGGCGCCGGTATCCTGCTCCAGACGCCGGACAAGTTCCTCCGCCGGGAGTGTGACCGGCTTTCCATCCCCCTGCCCGGGCCCAAGGAGTACGGCTGCGGTCTCGTGTTCCTCCCGCGGGACCCAGAGCAGCGCGACAAGGTGCGGGCGCTCCTCCACTCGATCGTCGAGGAGGAGGGCGCGCGGCTGCTCGGCTGGCGCGACGTCCCCACCGACGATCACCTGCTCGGCGCCACGGCACTCTCGGTCGAGCCGAATATCCAACAAGTGTTCATCGGGCGCGGACCGGGAGTGCACGATCACGCTCGCTTCGAGCGCAAGCTCTACGTGATCCGCAAGCTCTTCGAGAAGGCCGTGGCGGCGCTCGACATCCCGGAGAACAAGTTCGCGTACATCCCGAGCCTCAGCTCGAACACGCTCATCTACAAGGGGATGCTCAGCGCGAACCAGATCGAGACGATGTATCCGGACCTCACCGACCCGGACGTCGAGTCCGCGCTCGCCCTCGTGCACCAGCGGTTCAGCACCAACACGTTCCCGTCCTGGCCGCTCGCGCACCCTACCGCTACATCGCCCACAACGGCGAGATCAACACGCTCCGCGGCAACATCAACTGGATGCGCGCCCGTGAGGCGCTCTGCCGCTCGGACCTCCTCGGCGACGACCTCAGGAAGGTGCTGCCCGTGACCCGCGAGGGGCTGTCGGACTCGGCCACGTTCGACAACGTCCTCGAGTTCCTCGTGATGAACGGCCGGTCGCTGCCGCACGCGATTCTCATGATGATTCCGGAGCCGTGGCAGAACCACGAGGCGATGAGCCCCGAGCGGCGGGCGTTCTACGAGTACCACGCCTCGCTGATGGAGCCGTGGGACGGCCCCGCGTCGATCGCCTTCACCGACGGCACCGTGATCGGCGCCGTGCTGGACAGGAACGGGCTCCGCCCGTCGCGCTACTACGTCACCAAGGACGACCTGGTCATCATGGCCTCCGAGGTCGGCGTCCTCGACGTGCCGCCGGAGAGCATCCTCGTCAAGGAGCGGCTGCACCCCGGGCGCATCTTCCTCGTGGACACCGGGAAGGGGCGGATCGTCGACGACGAGGAGATCAAGGGAGAGCTCGCAGGGGAGTTGCCCTATGGAACCTGGCTGCGGGAGAACTCGGTGAGTCTGGACGAGCTGCCCGAGCACCCGGCTCCCGCGCCGGACCACGAGACGGTGCTCCAGCGTCAGATCGCCTTCGGCTACACCCACGAGGACCTCCGCATTCTCCTCTTGCCGATGGCCAAGAACGGCGAGGAGCCGGTGGGCTCGATGGGGACCGACACCGCGCTGGCGGTCCTGTCGGACCGACCCCGGCCGCTCTACGACTACTTCAAGCAGCTCTTCGCTCAGGTCACGAACCCGCCGCTCGACCAGATCCGCGAGGAGCTGGTCACCGCAATGGAGTCCACGGTCGGGCCGGAGCTGAACCTCCTCGACCCGGAGCCGGCGTCCTGTCGGCAAATCGTGCTCAAGGATCCGGTGCTCTCGAACGCCGAGCTCGCCAAGCTCACTCACGTCGGCGCGCGCGGCTTCAAATCGTTCACGCTGCCGATGCTCTGGCCGGTCACCGAGGGCGCCGCCGGGCTCGAGCGCGCGCTCGAGAGCCTCCAGAGGCAGGCGAGCCAGGCGATCGCCGACGGGGCCAACATCCTCATCCTGTCCGATCGGGGGCAGAGCCGTGAGCGGGCGGCGGTCCCGAGCCTCCTGGCCACGGCCGCCGTGCACCATCACCTGGTGCGGCGCGGCGAGCGCACGCGCTGCGGCCTCGTCGTGGAGACGGGTGACGCGCGCGAGGTCCACCACATGTGTCTGCTCATCGGGTACGGCGCGGGCGCCGTGAACCCGTGGGTGGCCTTCGAGACCCTGGACGACATGATCCGCCAGGGGATCCTCACCGGAGTCGACCACACCAAGGCCGTCAAGAGCTACATCAAGGCGCTCAACAAGGGGATCCTGAAGGTCATGGCCAAGATGGGGATCTCGACGCTGCAGAGCTACTGCGGCGCGCAGATCTTCGAGGCCGTCGGTCTCTGCCGGGACCTCGTGGATCGCTACTTCACCGGGACCGCGTCCCGGGTGTCGGGCATCGGCATCGACGTCATCGCCGAGGAGGCCAGCCGCCGGCACGCGCACGCCTTCCCCGAGCGGCCCGTCGGCGCGGCGGACCTCCCCTGGGGAGGCGAGTACCAGTGGCGGCGCGACGGCGAGCACCACATGGTCAATCCCGACATGATCGCGCGGCTCCAGCACTCGACCCGCTCGGGGAGCTACACGCTCTTCAAGGAGTACTCTCGGCTCTGCGACGACCAGAACCGCCGGCTGGCGACCCTGCGCGGGCTCATGGAGCTCGTGGAGGCTCGGACGCCGATCCCGATCGAGGAGGTCGAGCCGGTCGAGTCGATCCTCAAGCGCTTCGCGACCGGCGCCATGTCCTACGGCTCGATCAGCCAGGAGGCCCACGAGACGCTCGCGATCGCGATGAACCGGATCGGCGGCAGGTCCAACACCGGTGAGGGCGGCGAGGACTCGGCCCGGTACCGACGGGATCCCAACGGGGACTGGCGCCGCAGCGCCGTCAAGCAGGTCGCCTCCGGCCGGTTCGGGGTGACCAGCGAGTATCTCGTCAACGCGACCGATCTGCAGATCAAGATGGCCCAGGGCGCCAAGCCCGGCGAGGGCGGCCAGCTCCCGGGCACCAAGGTCTACCCGTGGATCGCGAAGGTTCGCTTCGCGACGCCGGGCGTGCAGCTCATCTCGCCGCCTCCGCATCACGACATCTACTCGATCGAGGACATCAAGCAGCTGATTCACGATCTGAAGAACGCCAACCCCGAGGCGCGGGTGCACGTGAAGCTCGTGGCCGAGATCGGTGTCGGCACCGTGGCGGCCGGCGTGGCCAAGGCCTTCTCCGACGTCGTGTTGATCTCCGGCCACGACGGTGGCACGGGCGCGTCGCCCCTCACCTCGATCAAGCACGGCGGCATCCCGTGGGAGCTCGGCGTGGCCGAGACCCAGCAGGTGCTCGTGTTGAACAAGCTGCGCGACCGGATCGTGGTCCAGGTGGACGGCCAGCTGAAGACCGGGCGAGACGTCGTCATCGCGGCGCTGCTCGGCGCCGAGGAGTACGGCTTCTCAACGGCGCCGCTCGTCGTGCTGGGCTGCATCATGATGCGCGTCTGTCACCTCAACACCTGCCCCGTGGGCGTCGCCACCCAGGACCCCGAGCTCAGGAAGCGATTCAGCGGCAAGCCCGAGTACGTCGTGAACTTCTTCAGATTCGTGGCCCAGGAGGTCAGGGAGCACATGGCGAAGCTCGGCTTCAGGACCATGGACGAGATGATCGGCCGGGTCGACAAGCTCAACGTCAAGCCGGCGCTCGAGCACTGGAAGGCGCGGGGTCTCGACCTCGCGACGATCCTCTACCAGCCGGACATGCCGCCCGAGGTCGCGCGGCACCGTGTGGTCCCTCAGGATCACGCCCTGGAGAAGTCCCTCGACGCCACGACGATCATCCCGGCCTGCCGGGAGGCCATCGAGCACGCGAAGCCGGTGGCGCTCGCCCTGCCCATCCATAACGTCCACCGCACCGTGGGCACGATGCTCGGCTACCACGTCACCAAGCGCTGGGGCGGCGCGGGGCTGCCCGACGACACGATCCAGATCCACTTCACGGGCTCCGCCGGTCAGAGCTTCGGCGCCTTCGTGCCACGGGGGATCACCTTCACGCTCGAGGGCGACGCCAACGACTACTGGGGCAAGGGGCTGTCGGGCGGCAGGCTGATCGTCTTCCCGTCTCGCCGCGCCACGTTCGTGGCCGAGGAGAACATCGTCATCGGCAACGTCGCCCTCTACGGGGCCACCAGCGGCGAGGCGTACGTCCGAGGAGTCGCCGGTGAACGGTTCTGCGTGAGGAACAGCGGCGTCCACGCGGTCGTGGAAGGCATCGGCGACCACGGCTGCGAGTACATGACGGGCGGGCGCGTCGTCGTGCTCGGGCGCACCGGCCGGAACTTCGCCGCGGGCATGTCGGGTGGTATCGCGTACGTGCTCGACGTGGACGGCGACTTCAAGCGGCGCGCGAACCTCGGCATGGTGGACCTCGAGCCGCTCGACCGAGCCGAGGACATCGAGCTCGTGCGCGACCTGATCCGACGCCACATCGCCGCGACGGGCTCGACCTACGCCACGCGCATCCTCGACGACTGGATCGGGCAGGAGCCCCGGTTCGTCAAGGTGATGCCGAAGGACTACCGGCGCATCCTCCTCGCCGAGGCGCGGGCGCGGGCCGAGGGGCGCGAGCCGACGTTCGCCGAGCTCGTCGGGGCCACGAGTGGGTAAGGTCACCGGCTTTCTCGAGATCAAGCGCAAGAAGTGGCCGACGCGCCCGGTCGAGGAGCGGGTCCGCGACTGGAAGGAGGTCTATCTCCCCTTCCCCCAGGACGAGCTCAAGAAGCAGGCGGCGCGGTGTATGGACTGCGGCATCCCGTTCTGCCACCAGGGCTGCCCGCTCGGGAACATCATTCCCGACTGGAACGACCTCGTGTACAAGGACCACTGGCGCGAGGCGATCGACCGCCTGCACGCGACGAACAACTTCCCCGAGTGGACGGGCCGCCTCTGCCCCGCGCCGTGCGAGGGCTCGTGCGTGCTCGAGATCAACGACGACCC
>JGI25384J37096_10000545_pt1 | contig 11149 bp, 7 predicted proteins | sample GraSoi013_1_40cm_4_FD_37096 | JGI IMG/M metagenome (IMG submission 37096)
CGAGCGCGGGGGGGTGTGGGGGGCCATTTCGGGGCCCCCCACGTTCANATGACAGACNCCTGGGGCATCGCCGACGGCTACCACGATGCGCTCGGGGNGTGGCGCGTCCTCTCANCGGCGACCCGTGAGGCGCTGCGCCGCGCGATGGGCGCCGAGGGCGACGCGCCGCCGCCCGCGCCGGTCATCGTNNGGCGCGCCGGCGAGCGGGTCGANATNNCNGCGCCCGCGCGGCTCGTCCTCGAAGACGGCGCGGCTCTCGACTTCGACGGCACGCTTCCCGTCGACGTCCCGCCCGGCTACCACGAGCTCCAGNCGGGCGACGATGGGCCGCCGATCCGGCTGATCGTGAGCCCCGGCCGCTGTCCGGTACCCACGCGTCGCGGCTGGGGCTGGGCGGCGCAGCTCTACGCGACGCGCTCGTCGCAATCCTGGGGCATCGGCGACCTCGCGGACCTGCGCCGGCTCGGCCGCTGGGCCGCCGGCCTGGGCGCGAGCACGATCCTGATCAACCCGCTCTCGGCGCCGCTGCCGTTGCGCGCGCAGCAGTCGAGCCCGTANTACCCGTCGAGCCGCCGGTTCCTGAACCCGCTCTACNTGCGCGTCGAGGAGGCGCCCGGCGCNGCCGCGCTCGGCCCCGACCTCCAGCGGCTGGCGGCGCTCGGCCGCGCGCTCGACGCCGAGCGCGTGATCGACCGCACGCGCGTCTTCGACCTCAAGATGGAGGCGCTCGAGCGGCTCTGGGCGAAGACGAACGTGGCCGACGCCGACTTCGAGCGCTGGGTGCGGGAGCGCGGCGCAAGTCTCCGGGAGTTCGCGATCTTCTGCGCGCTCGCCGAGCACCACGGCGGCGGCTGGCACGCGTGGCCGGCCGAGCACCGCCGCCCCGGCTCGCCGGAGGTGACGCGCTTCGCGGAGGTGCACGCGGCGCGCGTGCGCTTCCACCAGTGGCTGCAGTGGCTCCTCGAGCGGCAGCTCGCGGCCGCCGCCGCCGAGATCGGGATCATGCAGGACCTGCCGATCGGCGTGGACCCCGACGGCGCCGACGCGTGGGCCTGGCAGGACGCCCTGGCGACCGGCGCCTCGGTCGGCGCCCCGCCCGATCCGTTCGTGCCGCGCGGCCAGGACTGGGGCCTGCCGCCGTTCGTCCCGCANCGNCTGCGCGCGCTCGGCTACGGACCGTTCATCGAGACGATTCGCGCGTCGCTGCGCCATGGCGGCGGCCTGCGCATCGATCACGTCATGGGGCTCTTCCGCCTCTTCTGGGTCCCCCACGGGCTGCCGCCGGCCNAAGGCGGCTACGTGCGCTATCCCGCCGACGATCTCCTGGCGATCGTCGCGCTGGAGAGTCAGCGCACGGGCGCGACGGTCGTCGGCGAGGACCTCGGCACCGTCGAGGACGGCGTGCGCGAGCAGCTCGCCGCGCACGGCATCCTCTCGTACCGCGTGGTCTGGTTCGAGGACCGTCCGCCCGCGCGCTATCCGCCGCTGGCGATGGCCGCCGTGACGACGCACGACCTGCCGACGGTCGGTGGCCTCTGGACGGGCGACGACCTCGCCGAGCAACGCAAGCTCGGGCTCGTCGGCGACAACGCCGCGCTCGACGCGACGCGCGCGCGACTCGGGGCCCTGGTCGGCCTCGCGCCCGACGCCGCCGTCGCCGACGTGATCGAGGCGACTCACGCGCGGCTGGCCGAAGCCCCGTCGCTGCTCGTCACGGCCACCCTCGACGACGCGCTCGCCGTCCGCGAGCGGCCCAACGTCCCGGGCACCTCGCGCGAGCGGCCGAACTGGTCGATCGCCCTGCCGCTCACGCTCGAAGCCCTCGAGACGGCGCCGCTCGCCCGGCGCATCGCGGACATCCTGGCGGCCCGCCGCCCGTGACGCGCTGAGGATGGGCTAGCGCGCCAGCGCGACGCAGGCGACGCCGGCCAGCACGATCGTCGCCGCCGCCAGCCGCGGGCCCACGCGTCCCTCGTCCATCCACACCGTGCCGATCAGCGCCGACAGCACGATCGACAGCTCGCGCGCGGCGACGACGTAGCCCGCCTTCGAGAGCCGGAACGCGAGGAGCACGAGCGTGTAGCCGGCCGCGCTCATCGCGCCCACCGCGAGGATCGCGCGCCAGTTCTTCGACCACTCGCGCCGCACCGCTTCCGGCCGCGTCAGCATCGCCGCCGGGAAGAGCACGAGGCCGCAGCCCGCCTCCATGAGCAGCATGTAGGGGATCGGGTGCAGGCGCGCCACGCCCGCCTTGTCGAGCAGCGAGTAGGACGCGATGCTGAGCCCGGTGATCACGGCCCAGAGGGTGGCCGCGCCGAGGGTGGCGCCGGTCGCGATCGCGTGGCGGTGACCGACCTGGTGCAGCGTGAGGACGCCGGCGACCACGAACGCGATGCCCGCGATGCCGATCGGCGACAGCCGCTCGTCCAGCAGCACGTAGGCGCCCACGGGGACGAGCGCCACCCCCAGGCCGCGCGCGATCGGATAGACGACGGAGTANGCGCCGCTCGAGTACGCGCGGCCGAGGGCGTAGAAGTACAGGACGTGCANCGCGATCGTGCCGAGCACGAACGGCACNGCACGCGCGGGCAGCCCGTCGCGCCAGAGCATGGGCGCGGCCAGCGGNACCAGGACCGGCGCGGCGACGCACGAGCAGAGCGCGAGGAACGCCAGGGGATCGGTGCCGCGCTTGGCGAGGGCGTTCCAGCCGGCATGCAGCACCGCCGCCGCGAGCACGAGCGCCAGCGCGCCGCCGGTCATCGGTGTGGGGGGCCATGTCGGGGCCCCCCACTTTCAGAGGTCACGCACGCGCGGGAACGCCCAGCTCGGCGAAGGCGGCGGCGAACGCCTGCACCACGCCCGCCATGTCGCGCGGGGTGAGCGTGCCCATATTGGCGACGCGGAAGGCGTAGGTGCGCAGATCGCCCTGTCCCGCGTAGATGACGTAACCGCGGCGCTTGAGGGCGTCGTGCAGGGCGTCGTAGGCGAGGCCGGACGGCAGACGGAACGTCGTGAGGATGTTCGAGCGTCCCTCGGGGGCGACGAGGATCTCGAGGCCCAGCCGGCCGAGCCCCTCGCGCAGCACGCGGGCGTTCTCCGCGTAGCGCGCGACCCGCCGCGAGAGCCCCTCCTGGGCCAGCTCGGCCAGCGCCTGCTCCATCGCGTGTAGCACCTGCACGGCCGGCGTGAACGGCGTGTTGTCGTGCTCCTGCGTCGCAAAATGCGAGTGCAGGTCGAGATAGACGGACCGCGGCGCCCGCCCGCGCAGCGCCTCGAGCGCCGAGCGGCGCGCCAGCACGAACGACACGCCCGGCACCCCCTGCAGGCACTTGTTGGCGCTGGCGGTGACGAAGTCGAGCGGCTCCTGGCAGACGTCGAGCGGCTCGCCGAAGAGGCTCGACATCGCGTCCACGATCACGCGGCGTCCGCGGCGCTGCACGACGCGCGCAACCTCGGCAACCGGGTTGAGCAGGCCCGTCGTGGTCTCGTGGTGGACCAGCGCGACGTGGCTGACGTCCGGGTGGGCCGCGAGCGCCGCCTCCACCTCGTCCGGCCGCACCGGCGTGAAGATGTCCGATCTCACCGCGTGGGCGGAGATGCCGTGGGCGCGCGCGATCTTCAGCATGCGGTCGCCGTACACGCCGTTGTCGACGACGAGCAGCGCGCGGTCGGCGGGCACCGCGGAGCAGATCGTGGCCTCGACGGCGGCGGTGCCCGAGCCGGTGAAGAGCACGGTAGTCCAGTCGGTGCCGCAACCGGCCAGCCGCGTGACCTCGGCGCGGCAGCGGCGCATCATGTCGAAGTACTCCGGCTCGCGATGGCAGAGGTCCGGCATCACCAGCGCCGCTCGCACGGTGGCTGTGGTGTTGGCGGGGCCGGGGTTCAGGAGAATCCACTCACGATCGCCCATTCAGCGCCTCACGAGATCATAGTAGTGAGCGTACGTCCCCTCGCAGGCTACACGAACCCACCCGGCGTCCCAAGCGCGCGCGCCGAACCGCCCCGGCGCCATCGGCGTCGGGTCGAGCGTCGCTGCCTCGCCGGTGACCGCCTCGGCCACCGCGCGGCCGACGCCGCCCGAGCCCGCGATGCCGTGGGCGCAGCAGCCCGTCGCCACGAAGAGTCCCGCGACGCCGGGCAGCGCCCCGACGACGAAGTGACCGTCGGGCGTGTACGTCGGCACGCCGGCCGTGCCGCCGACGACCGGCGCCTCCGCGAGCCCCGGCACGATCTCCATGAGTCCCGGCGCGTGCGCCGTCAGCACGTCGCGGTCGCGTGGCGTGGCCGCCACGCTGAACCCGGCGCGCGCGCCCACGTCGACGCCCAGCGGCGTCGTCTCGAAAAAGCCGAGCAGCAGCCCGCCGACCTCGGGACGCAGGTAGGCCAGCCGATCGGGCACGCGCACGACGGGGAACGTCGGCGCGAGCCAGTCCATCGGCGCCGTCACCCACGCCTGGTGCCGCACGGCGAACGCGGGCACCGCCGTCCGCGCGCGCGCCNNGATCACGCTCGTCCAGGCGCCCGCCGCGATCACCACGGCCTCGGCCTCCACGTCGGCCACCATCCCGGCCTGGCGCGTCGTCACGCCGCGCGCGCGGCCGTCGGCGACGCGGANGTCGAGCACGTCGCAGCCGGTGGCGAACGTCGCGCCAAGGCGGCGCGCGGCGCTCGCGTAGGCGGTGGCCAGCGTGTAGGGCTCGGCGTAGCCATCGTTCGGCATCCACGCCGCGGGATGCGCTTTCGGCGCCTCGAGGCCGGGCGCCAGGCGCGCGACGTCGGCGGCGCCGACCAGCGTGGCGTCGACGCCGAAGCGTCGCGCCGCGGTCACCTGCTCGCGGATCTCGGCTTCGCGCTCGGGCCTCAGCGCCAGCCGCAGCGACCCGGTACGCTTGAAGCCGCTGACGAGGCCCTCGGCCTCCAGGGCAGCGATGTCGGCCAGCGTCTGGCCGACGATGGCGGACTTCACCGCGGAGGTCCGCAACTGGCCGATGAGTCCCGCGGCCTGGCTGGTGGTGGCCGCGTTGAGCTCGTCGCGCTCGAGCACGAGGACGTCGCTCACGCCGGCCCTCGCGAGGTGGTAGGCCGCCGCGCAGCCCAGGATGCCGCCGCCGACGATCGCGACGCGCGCGCGGTGCTCCCCGCTCACACCGCCCGGGCGCGCGCCCTCACGCCACCCGGTTCAGCGCGAGGTCGAAGGCGTCGAAGTTGCGGACACGCGCGCCGGGGTCGAGCCGCGTGCGGCGATTCAGCACGACCGGCACGCGCTGCTCGGAGAGCCCGCCGTGCGAGCGCAGCGGCGCGTCGAGGCCCGAGAGGTCGTGGCGTGCCGCCGAGGTGCCGACGACGGTGTGACGCTCGCTGACCACGACCACGTCGCCGATCCGGTCCTCGGGCAGCTCGAACCGCCGGCAGGCCTCCTTGCGGTCGAGCACCGCCTCCATCCCCGGCAGGCGCTCGAGGCGCTCGATGGCGTCCTCCACCGACGCCTCCGCCGGCAGGTACACCGTGGCGAACGAGCCGAGCGCGCCGTGGTGAACGACGTAGGGATCGGTGATCGGCAGGATCACGCGGGCGCGGCCGGCGCCGAGCCACGCGTCGAGAGAATCTTGAAGGTACACGACCTGAGGGCGTCCGGCGGCGTCGGTCTTGGCGTTCATCCCGTGATCGGCGGTGAGCGCGATGGTGGCGCCGAGTGCGTCGAGCCGCTCCAGGTAGCCGTCCATCATCCGGTAGAAGGCGCCGGCGGCCGGCGTGCCGGGCGCGTGCTTGTGCTGGACGTAGTCGGTGGTCGACAGGTACATGACGTCGGGCCGGCGCGTCTGCATCAACCGCACGCCCGCCGCGAAGACGAACTCGCTGAGGTCGGCGCTGTAGACCGACGGCAGCGGCCGGCCGACGAAGGCGAGGGCGTCGGCGATGCCATGCTCGGCCTCCGTCGTCTCGTTCGCCTTCTCCGACGAGAAGCAGATGCCCCTGGTCATCCCGTGACCGAGCAGCCGCCGCAGCTTGTCCTTGGCCGTCACCACCGCCACCGCGGCGCCGGCGCCCGCCAGCCGCGCCAGGATGGTCTCGGCGCGCAGATACTTCGGGTCGTTCATCATGACCTCGACGCCCGCCTGCGGATCCCAGAAGTAGTTGCCCGAGATGCCGTGCACCGACGGTGGCGCGCCGGTCACGATCGAGAGGTTGTTGGGGTTCGTGAACGAGGGCATCACGCAGTCGCCGACGAGCGAGGTGCCGCCGGCGCGCGCCGATCCGAACCAGGGCATCGCGCCGCCCTCCACCGCGCGGTCGAGATAGTCGGGCTCGCAGCCGTCNACGCACACCACGACGACCGGAGCACGCGGGAGCGCGTAACGGCGGCCGTTCACCTCGATCATAGGGCCCCCATCGTATACTTTTTCCATCTCCGAGGTAGGTAGCTATGCGGCAGCTGGTGGTCCTGGACCTCGNGACGGATCTCTCGATCGGAGTTGCGTGCGCGGCGATCGCGTTCGCCCTCATCCACTTCGCACGCCGGCCGACCGNCCNGCCCTANGGCCGTGTCTTCGTTGCGTTCGCCGTCTTCGTCATCGCCGACGGCGCCACCCATCTGGCCGCCGTCTNGACGCTCTGGCAGCCCAGCGCCTGGCTGGCGACCGTGCTCANGCTCACGACCGCGCTCGCCGCGGTCGCGGTGGCCCTGCTGTTGCCGCCGCTCGTCCCGAAGGCCCTCGCCCTCGGCGCGGCCAGTGCGCTGCTCGACGCGGCGCCCGACGCGATCATCCTCATCGACGCGAGCGGCACGATCCGCCTCGTGAACGAGCGCGCCGAGCGGCTGTTCGGCTACCCGCGCCGCGAGCTCCTCGGCCAGCCGTCGACGCTGGTGCTGCCGGACGACGTCCGCGTCGCGCGCGACGCGGAGCGCGACGTCTACGGCCTGCGCCGCGACGGCAGCCGCTTCCTCGCCGAGGTCAGCCTGAGCCCGCTCGTCACGGACGGCGGCCCGCTCGTCACCGCCGTCGTCCGCGACGTGACCGACCGCCGCCGGCTCGAGGATGACCGCGCGGAGCGCGGCCGCGCCGAGGTGGCGCGCGCCCACGCCGAGGAGATCGGACGCCGCGCGTCGTTCCTGGCCGAGGCGAGCCGCGTGCTCGCCGCCTCGCTCGACTACGAGGCCACCCTGCGCAGCGTCGCCCGCGTCGCCATTCCGTACCTCGCGGACTATGTGCTCGTCGACGTCCTCGAGACGCAGGGCCGGCTGCGGCGGCTGGCCGCCGCCCACACCGATCCGCTCATCGAGGAGCGCCTGGCGAGCCCGCGTCCCCTCGCGCCGGTCGCGGGCGGCACGAGCTCGCTCGAGAGCGTGATCGAGCGCGGCGAGCCGACCCTGGTCCGCGACGTGAGCGACGAGTGGCTGGCCACGCGCGTCCGCGACGCGGAGCACTTCGGCGCCGGGAGCGGCGCACAGCCCGACTCGCTGATGCTCGTGCCGTTGCGGGCGCGCGGCCGGACGCTGGGCGTCGTCTCGTTCGCCCTCGCGAACGGCGAGCGCCGCTACACCCTGGCCGACCTCGCGCTCGCCGAGGACCTCGCCCAGCGCGCGGCGCTCGCCGCCGACAACGCGCGCCTCTATCGCGAGGCGCAGGACGCGAGCCGGGCCAAGGACGAGTTCCTCGCCGTCCTGTCCCACGAGCTGCGCACGCCGCTCACCCCGGTGCTGGGCTGGGTGCGGATGCTGCGCACGGGCACGCTGGCGCCGGAGGCGACGGAGCGGGCGCTGGACACCGTCGAGCGCAACACGCGCCTGCAGGCGCAGCTGGTCGAAGACCTGCTCGACGTCTCACGGATCATCGCGGGCAAGCTGAGCCTCGATCTCCGCCCGGTCGCGCTCGGCCCGATCGTGGACGCGGTCGTCGAGGGCGCCGCCGCCTCCGCCGTCGCGAAATCGATCGTCGTCACCCGCCGCGTGGAGCCGAACCTGCCGCGGATCGAGGCCGACGCCAACCGGCTGCAGCAGGTCGTCGCCAACCTCCTGTCGAACGCCGTGAAGTTCACGCCCGCGAGCGGGCGGGTCGAGGTCGCGGTCGCGCGCGCGGGCGACGCCATCCGCCTCAGCGTCGCCGACACCGGCGACGGGCTCAGCCCGAGGTCGCGCCGCACATCTTCGACCGATTCCGCCAGGCGGACAGCACCATCACACGCCAGCACGGCGGTCTCGGCCTCGGGCTCTCGATCGTGCGCCACATCGTCGAGCGCCACGGCGGCACGGTGCAGGCGACGAGCGACGGTCCCGGGCGCGGCTCGACGTTCACCGTGATGCTGCCGATCAGCGGCCCGCTCTCCGACGCGCCCAGCGGTGGCGCGCGGATGCCGACGGCGCCGGCGGCGGATGATCTGCTGGCGGGCGTGCGCGTGCTCGTGGTGGACGACGACCCCGATACGCGCGAGCTGGTGATGGTCATCCTCCAGCGCGCCGGCGCCGAGGTGTCCGGAGCCAGCTCGACCGACGAGGCGCTGCGCCGGGCGGACGAGCGGGCGCCCGAGGTCGTCGTGAGTGACCTCGCGATGCCCGCGCGCGACGGCTTCGCGCTGCTGCGCGCACTGCACGGCCGCGGCCTGGCGCGCGGGGTGGTGACGATCGCGCTGACCGGCCACGCGCGGCGGGAGGATCGTGAGCGCGCGCTCAGCGCCGGCTACGACGCCTACGTGACCAAGCCCCTGGAGCCGGCGGCGCTCGCCGCGCTCGTCAAGGAGCTCGTGGAGAAGCGGCGGCGGCCGGCCTGACCTCCTGGAGCGCGCGCGCCGTCTGCTCGATCAGCTCGGCCGACGTCGCCCGGTCCCGCCCGAGCAGCCCCTGGCGCACGGCGATCTTGAGCCGCGTCAGCGCGGGCGTCACCGGCTCGAGCTCCACGGTGATCTCGCGGTGCAGCGCCTCGCCCACGATCCTCGCGCCCCCGCCGATCAGCAGCTCGTCCTCGGTGATCTGGATCTCGAGATCGCGGAACGACTGCCGCACGGCGGCGCGCACGTCGGCCCGCGACGCGCTGAAGGTGCGATAGGTGGCGCCGCCGATCGTGTGCTCGACGCCGGCTTTCACCGCGCTCCCCGCGGCGTCGCCCATGATGCTCACTCCGACCGCCGGCAGCGCGAGCGCCGCGCAGCCCGACGCCGGCAGCGCGAGCACGATCAGGGCGAGCAGGCGCACGTCCACGACTCGCTGACGCTGCAAACGTGGTGCCCGTGAGCGGTCAGGAGGCGAGCCCGGCGTTTCCCCCGACGCCGTGGAGCACGGGCACGTTCGGACGGAGCGGCGGCACCGTCTTGCGGTCGCGGAGGTACCGCGCGACGACGTCCCAGATCGGCTCGCCGCCGGCCGCGCGCGCCTCTCGGGACACGGGCGCCCAGCCGGCCACGCGGTACGTGCGGCTCGCCTGGATCGGCGCGCCGCCGAGGCGCAGGTCCGTGATACGACGACCGGCGCGCGCGGTCGGATCACACGCGTACGACAGACCGCCCACCCGCACCATGTCGCCGCCCTGCTGGTAATACGGGTCAGGGTTGAAGAGATTGTCACAGACGTCCTCGAGGATCGTCTTCAGCGCCCCGCCCGTCATGTCGGTCAGCGTCGTCTGCGGATACGTGAGCGCCGTCTGGCTCATCACGTCTTCCATGGTGATCGTCTGCCCGGGCAGCAGCGTCGAGCCCCAGCGAAACCCCGGTGACAGCGCGATCTGAGCCCCCTTCACCGTCATGAGGGCGTCCAGGAGCANCTGGTCCCAGGTGCCGTTGAAGTTGCCGCGCCGGTAGAGCAGGCCCTCGGTGACCGCGAGCGGCTCCGCCAGTCGCGCGTCCCACGGCGCGCGCAGCCGCGTGATCAGCGCGTCCATCCCGGGGTCGGGCGCGAGAAGATTCGCGAACACCGGCAGCAGCCGGTAGCGGTACCCCGCGACGCCGCCGCCGCGCACATCGAGGTCGAGGACCGCGAGGAACTTGCCGTTCGAGCCCGCATTGGTGACGAGCGTGCGCCGGGCGCCGTTCGTCACGACGATCGGGCGCGGCAGGCCATCGTGGGTGTGGCCACCGAGGACCGCGTCGAGGCCGCGCACGCGGGAGGCGAGCTTGCGGTCCACGTCGGTGCCGTTGTGCGAGAGCAGCACCACCGCGCCCGCGCCGCGCCCGCGCGCCTCGTCGATGGTCTGCTGGAGACTCGCCTCCTGGATCCCGAACGTCCACTGCGGCACGAGATCACGCGGGTTCGCGATCGGCGTGTACGGAAACGCCTGGCCGATCACCGCGACGGCGACGCCGTTGACCTCGCGCAGCGCGTACGGCGCAAACACCGGGTCGCCGAAGTCCAGCGTCCTGACGTTGTGCGCGACGAAGTCGAGCCGGCCCTTGAGATCGCCCTCGACGATCTCGCGCACGCGCTCGGCGCCGTACGTGAACTCCCAGTGCCCGGTCATCACGTCCACGCCCAGCACGCGCGCCGCGTCCACCATGTCCTGGCCGCGCGTCCACAGGGCCGTCGCCGAGCCCTGCCACGTGTCACCCGCGTCCAGCAGCAGCGCGCCGGGACGGCTCGCCCGCACGCGTTTCACCAGGGTCGCCAGGTGCGCGAAACCCCCGACGCGGCCGTAGACCGCCGCCGCCCTCTCGAAGTCGAGATGGGTGAGCGCGTGAGCCTCGCGCGTGCCCGGCGCGATCCCGAAATAGCGCAGCAAGCGGTCGCCGACCAGGTGCGGTGGCCGGTTCGCCGCGGCGCCGACGCCGAGGTTCACGCTCGGCTCGCGGAAGTAGACGGGACGGAGCTGGGCGTGACAGTCGGTGAAGTGCAACAGGCTGACGTTGCCGAACCTGGGCGGATCGTACAACGCGTCGGCCGCGGCTCGTGCTCGCCTCGCGTCGAGCGCAAAACCGGCGGCGCCCGCCGCCGCGAGCACGCTGATGAACTCCCGGCGCGTCACCGATCTGAATGACCGCAGCCGCGCCCGCCGGCGTGCTCGCGCCACATGGTCATCTCCGCCTCCGAATCCTACCAGCGCCCCCGCGCTCGCGGGAATGTCAGGGCGGCACCTCGACGTCAGCCGGCCGACGCCGTCGGGCGCGACCGCCTCGAATTTCCGCGGCATTCGGCGGTCACCGGTGTGGCGTGGACCTTGCGTAGCCA
>JGI25384J37096_10000548_pt1 | contig 11136 bp, 8 predicted proteins | sample GraSoi013_1_40cm_4_FD_37096 | JGI IMG/M metagenome (IMG submission 37096)
AGCTCGGCGAGATCGGTCAGCGCGCGCGCAAGCGGGTGCACGAATCGATCCAGGTGCTCGCGCCCTTCCTTCGCCGTGGCCATGAGCGTGTCGAGCCCCACCGAATCCTCCAGCCCGAACGGGCCCACCCGCGCGCGCTTCAGCTCGCGCAAGTGGGCGCCGCAGCCGACCTTCTGCCCCAGATCGTGCGCCAGCGTGCGCAGGTACGTTCCTTTCGAGCAGCGCACGAAGACGCCNGCGTCGGGCGAGCGGAACCAGAGGAGCCGCGCCTCCTCGATGTGGACCTGCCGCGCCTCGCGCTCCACCTCCTCGCCGGCGCGCGCCAGCTCGTAGAGGCGCTTGCCGTCGACCTTGCGCGCCGAGTACATGGGCGGGGTCTGCTGCACGAGCCCGACGAAGTNGCGCAGCGCCTCGCGAACGCGCTCTTCGCCGAGGCCTTCGAGCGGCCGCGTCTCCACCGTGCGCCCGGCGCCGTCCTGCGTGTCGGTGGTGACGCCGAAGCGGACGACGGCGTCNTACTCCTTCTCTCCCTCGCTGACGAAGCTGGCGATCTTCGTGGCGTCGCCGATGCAGATCGGGAGCACGCCCGTCGCCGTCGGATCGAGCGTTCCGGTATGCCCGCAGCGCNTGGCCTTGAAGAGGCCCTTCACGCGGCGGACCACGTCGAAGCTGGTGGGACCGCTCGGCTTGTTGACGACGACTACGCCGGAGAGCTCATGCGCCATTCTTCAGTGCTTCCTCGACCTCTTGCGCGATCTTCGCCCGCACCGATACCTCGTCGCCCTCGATGCTGCACCCTGCGGCATTGTGATGTCCGCCGCCCCCGAACTTCTGCGCGATGGCGGCGACGTTCACTCGCCCGCGCGAACGGAAGCTCACCCGCCAGGGACCGCCGTTGCGCGGCTCCCGGAAGCTCGCCGCCACCTCCACGCCGTCCACGCTGCGGGCGTAGTTGATGAACCCGTCGGTGAGGTCGGTCTCGCTGCCGGTCTTCTCCACCATGGCGTTGGCGATGGTGATGGTCGCGAGCTTGCCGTGGACTTCCAGCGTCGAGAGCACCTCCGCGAGCAGGCGCATGCGCGCGAGCGGCTGCTGCTCGTAGACGCGCACGGTCATCTCCCAGGGCTCCACGCCCGCCTCTACCAACTCGGCGGCGATGCGCAGGCACTCGGGATCGGTGCTCGAGTACCGGAAGCATCCGGTGTCCGCGAGGATGCTCGCGTAGATGCACTCCGCGGTATCCTTTGAGATCTGACCGCCGAGCCCGCGAATGATCTTGTAGGCGAGGATCCCGACGGAAGCGGCGTGAGGATCGACGTAGTTCACGTCGCCGAAGGGCTCGGTGGTGATGTGGTGGTCGAGGTTCAGGAGCACGCCCCGCCGGTCCGCCGACGGCACGTCCGGACCGAGGCGATCGTANGCGCCCGCATCGGTCGCGACCGTGACGTCGAAGGCAGCTCCGGCGGCCAGCGACTTTTCCACCTCGGCGGCCCCGCGCAGGAAGCGGAAGTTGTAGGGGAGATCGTCGGGATTGTAGACGGTGACCTCGCGGCCCAGTTCGCGCAGCGCGGAGGCAAGCGCCAGCGCCGAGCCGAGNGCGTCGCCGTCGGGGCCGCGGTGCATGGTGATGAGGATCCTGCGGGCGGACCGCAGCGCGTCGACGGCAAGGCAGAGGTTCTCCGCGGGTTTCCAGTCGCGCGGGTTGGCGACGCCNTTGTTGCTCGCCTTCACTCCTCGTGCTCCGGGGTGGCTGGCGCCGCAATCCTCGTNCGCTCTTCGTCATGCACCTGCCGGATGAGCTGCTCGATGCGTTCGCCGCGATCGATCGCCTCGTCGTAAGTGAAGTGCAGCTCCGGCGTGATCCGCAGCTTCAGCTGCATGCCGATCTCGTGGCGGAGAAANCCGCGGGCGTTCTGCAGGCCCTTGCCGGTGTGCTTGCGCTGCTCGGAGTCGCCATGCACGGTCCAGAACACCCGCGCCTCGCGCAGATCCGGCGACATCTTCACGCCGGTGATGGTCACCAGCCCGAGGTGGGGGTCGCGCATGCCGCGGGCAAACAGCTCGCCGAGCAGTTGCTGGACCATCTGCGCCACCCGCTCGGGGCGGTTGTGGCTGGTCATTCCAGGTCCTCCTCCTTCAGCCAGCCCGGTTCACGCTGCTCCGGCAGCTCCTCCTCCTGCTCCGGCGGAAGCCGCGTGAGATCGTGCGCGTCGAAATCGGGCTTCTGGGACCAGTCGCCCTTCATCTCCGAGTAGGTCTCGATCTCCATCTCGCGGTTGAGGATCTCCGCGATGTTCCCGGCGTCGCGGGCGCACTTGTCCAGGACTTCGTTGACGAAGCTGCGATCGTTCGCCACCGCGGCAACGCCGATCACGGCCCGCTGCCAGACGTCGTTCTCCCCCACTTCCGCGGCGGCGACGTTGAAGCGCGAGCGCAGGCGGTCCACCACCTTGCGCACCACCTGCCGCTTGTCCTTCAGCGAAGCGGCGCCCTGGACGTACAGCGTGAGCCTGAGGATCCCGACCACCATGCGCATGCCTTCGTCACGCCCTGTACAGCCTCAAACATAGGCGGCAAAGTCGCACCTACGGTGCGGCAGCCGCCTAGGTCAGCGAGGGCCGGAGCGTCTCCAGCTCGTAAGCCTCGATCACGTCCCCGGGCTGGAAATCGGTGAAGTCCTCGATCCCGATTCCGCACTCGAATCCCTTGTCCACCTCTTTGACGTCGTCCTTGAAGCGCTTGAGCGAGGCGATCTTGCTGGTGAGGATGGGCTTCTGGTCGCGGAGCAGCCGCACCATCGAGGTGCGGGTGATCTTGCCGTCGGTCACGGACGATCCCGCGATGGTCCCGAGCTTCGGCACGTTGAAGGTCTGCAGCACCTTCGCGTGCCCCACCACCTTCTCCTTGATGATGGCCTCGAGCAGGCCCTCCATGGCCAGCTTCACGTCGTCCAGCGCCTCGTAGATGATGTCGTACTGTTTCAGGGTNACGCCCTGCGAAGCCGCCGTCTCCGCCGCCTTCGACTCGGGCTTGACGTTGAAGCCGACGATCATCGCCTTCGAGGCCGCGCCCAGCATCACGTCGCTTTCGGTGACGTTGCCGACCGCCGAGTGGATGACGTCGACCGAAACCTTCGGGGTGGACAGTTTCGCCAGCGCCGTCTTCAGCGCCTCCACCGAGCCGTGCACGTCCGCCTTGACGATGATCTTCAGGACCTTGGCCTCGTCCTTCTTGCCCTTGGCCAGGATGTCGTCGATGGAGAGCTTGTTGCTCTTCGACAGGTCCTTCTCGCGCTGCTTCTTCAGGCGGTGCTCGGCGACGACCGCGGCGGCCTGCTCGTCCTCCACCACGTTGAGGTCGTCGCCGGCGGAGGGCGCGCCGTCCAGGCCGAGTACCTCCACGGGAAAGCCCGGCGGAACGTCGTCGACCCACTCGCCGTGCTCGTTCATCATCGCCCGGACGCGGCCGTGGTGGACGCCGGTGACGATGGCGTCCCCGACGCGCAGCGTTCCGTCCTGGACGAGGACGGTCGCGACGGGACCACGACCCTTCTCGAGCTTCGCCTCGATCACCGTGCCGGTGGCCGGCTTGTTCGGGTTCGCCTTCAGCTCCATCACTTCCGCCTGGAGCAGGATGGCCTCGAGCAGCTTCTCGATGCCCTCGCCGGTCCGCGCGGACACCGGGATCATCATGGTGTCGCCGCCCCACTCCTCGGAGATCAGGCCGTGCTCCGAGAGCTGTTGCTTGATCCGGTCGGGCTGCGCTTCCGGCTTGTCGATCTTGTTGATCGCCACCACCACCGTCACTTCCGCGGCCTTTGCGTGGTTGATGGATTCGACCGTCTGCGGCATCACGCCGTCATCCGCGGCCACCACCAGCACGGCGATGTCGGTGACGTTGGCGCCGCGCGCCCGCATGGCGGTGAACGCCTCGTGGCCCGGCGTGTCGAGGAACGTGATCGAGGCCTCGCCGCCATCGGAACCGATGACGTCGACCGAGTACGCGCCGATGTGCTGCGTGATCCCGCCCGCCTCGCCCGCCGCGACATTGGTCTTGCGAATGGCGTCGAGCAGCGAGGTCTTGCCGTGGTCGACGTGACCCATGATGGTGACGACCGGCGGCCTCGCCACCAGGTCCTGGGGCTTGTCCTCCGTCTCCCGGATGAACTCGTCCAGCTCGAAGCCGACCTTCTCCACCTTCCAGCCGCTGTCGAGCGCCAGCACGCTGGCGGTGTCGAAGTCGATGGGCTGGTTCTGCGTCACCATCTTTCCGTTCGCCATCAGCTTGCGAATCAGATCGGCGCTCTTCACGCCCATGGTCTGGGAGAGCTCGGCGACGGTGATGGTCTCGTCGATGCGGATCACCTTCTTGTGCTCCGACATCTCGGTGATTTCGGTCTGCTTGCCCTTCTTCGCGCTCTTCTTCTTGTGCCCGCGAACCGGGACGTAGGCGCGCTGCCTGGCCAGGTCCACCAGGTCCTGCTTGGAGAGCGATTCGGTCTTCTCNACGCGCGGGCCCTTCTTGCCCCGCTGGCCAGGCCCGCCCTTGTTGTCCTTCGTGACGTCGATGAACTCACGGCCGCGGCCCGGACCGCCGGAAACGACGGCCAGCTCGCGGACCTCGCCTACCGGCCGCGGACGGAAACTGCCTCCTCCGCCCGGCGCGCGCGGAGCAGGACGCGCGATCGGGATCAGCGGCCGCGACAGCACGACCGCGCGCGTCGCGGACGGCCGCGCCTGCAGGTTCTCGGTAACCTGGACCGACTGGACGCCACCCGGTCCCTGGACGATGGGTCCGCTGGGCTTCGGTGGCGGTGGCCGAACGTGAGGGCGCGGCGGCGGCGGTGGCGCCGGGCGCGCCGCCACTTTGGCGACTCCGACCGGAACGTTGCTGACCGGCGCAGGCGGGCGCGACGCCTCGACCGGGCGGGGCGCGGCCGACGCCGGCTGCTGAGCGGCCGCGGATTTCGGCTCGGCCTGCAGCTCTGCCTTCGGCGCTGCCGGCGGCCGTTCGGCGCGGGCGGCAGCAACCACGGCTGGCTTCTCGGCAGCGACCGGCGGCAAGACCGGAGGCGGCGTAGGCGGAGCAGGGATCGCGGCGGGCGGGTGCACCTCGGTCGGCGCCGGATGAGGCTCCAGCTTGCGCTCAGGAACGGGGATTGGAGGAGACTCCGCTTTGCGGACCTCCACGGAGCGCGGAGGGGCTTCGGCAGACTGCTGCGCGGCGAGGGCGGCGGCGTGCTCGTGTTCGGCGGCCGTGTCGGCCTTCTTGCGCCGGAGGACCACGCCGCTCCCGGACGGCTTGGGTGCCTCGACCTTGGGTCCCTTCTCGCCCCTGAACTTCTCGACGACCGCGAGCGCCTGATCGTCCTCGAGCGAGGAAGAGTGGCTCTTCACATCGTACTCGTGCGCGCGCAGCCAATCGACCATCTCCTTGTTGGAGAGACCGAGATCCTTCGCGAGCTCGTAGACGCGCTTCTTCGCCATCCGCTGTTGAGTCCCTTCCAGAAATCACCCGCCCCTTTTCGAGGGGCTAGCTCTTTAGTCTGCTGCCTCCGTCGGCGTCAAGCGAACCGAGGTCCATCCACCCGAGAAGGCGGTCGAGCGTCGGCGCCGCCGCCTTCCCTTTGAGCGCCCGCGGGATCTCGCGCCGTCTGAGCGCTTCCCGCGCACACCCTTCGTCGCGGCAGATCCAGCACCCGCGGCCCGGCCTTCCCAGCCCCGGCGCCGTCTCGCCGTTCTCCGCCACCAGCCGGAGCAACTCGCGGCGGGGTCGCACCTTTCGGCACCCGACGCAGCGCCGTTGAGGCTCGAAAGGCCTGATCCTCCCCGCCCGGGCCCCTCGCGTCACGGGTTACGCGATCTGCGGCTGGGCTCCCTCCGCCGCCTTCTTCGCGTCGAGGTCCGCCTTCAGCCGCGCCTCCTCCTGCAGGTAGTGCTCGACGGCCGCCTTCACCTGCTTGCCTTTCTTGACGCCGAGCCCTGTCTGCTCGCCGAACTTCACCACGTCGGGCTCGTTGTGGATGTCCTCCACCGTCTTGTACCCGGCGTTCGCCATCTGCTCGATGTTGCGCTCGCTGATGCCGCGCACCCGGAGCAGCCTTTCCTGCTGGGTCAGCTCGCTCGGGTGCTTGCGCGCCTCGGCCAGCCGGCGCTCCTCCCGTTCCTGCTCGATGCGGGACAGCTCCTCCTCGTCCTTGCCGATCTGCTCGCGCGCCGCAGCCAGGTAGCGCTCCACGTTGTCCGCCGTGATCCCGGGCATCTGCAGGAGCACCTCCGTGCTGGCGTTCGCGAAGTCCTTCGCGCTGCGGAAGCCGTGTGCGTAGAGCAGCTCCACGGTCGCCTCGGGCAGCCCCACTGCGGTGAGCGACCGGGAGGCGAACTCGCGCATCTCCTTCACGCGCGACTCGCTGTTGATGTCGAGCTTCCAGCCGGTGAGCTGGGCGGCCAGCCGCACGTTCTGGCCCCTGCGGCCGATGGCGAGCGAGAGCTGATCGTCCGGGACGATGATCTCCATCGCCTTGTTCTGGTCGTCGAGCAGCACGCGGCTGACCTCCGCCGGCTGAAGCGCGTTGCAGACGAACCGTGCCGGATCCTCGTCCCAGGGGACGATGTCGATCTTCTCGCCGCGCAGCTCCTGCACCACGGCCTGCACCCGGCTGCCCTTCATGCCCACGCAGGCGCCGACCGGGTCGACGTCCGAATCGCGCGACGCCACGGCGATCTTGGTGCGGCCGCCGGGCTCGCGCGCCACCGCCTCGATGACCACCACGCCTTCGGCGATCTCCGGCACTTCCATCTCGAACAGCTTGCGCACCACCTCGGGCGAGGCGCGCGAGAGGATGATCTGCGGCCCCTTGCTCTCGCGCAACACGTCGAGCACGAACGCCTGCACCCGGTCGCCGGCGCGGTAGCTCTCGCGCGGCGTCTGCTCGCGCACGGGCAGGACCGCCTCGGCGCGCCCCAGGTTGACGATGATGTTGCCGCGCTCGAAGCGCAGGGCGATCCCGGAGACGATCTCTCCCTTGCGGTCCTTGTAGTCGTTGTAGACGTTCTCGCGCTCGGCGTCGCGGGTGCGCTGGATGATCACCTGCTTGGCGGTCTGGGCAGCGATGCGGCCGAATCCCTTGCGGTAGGTCTTGAGCCTCAAGATGTCGCCGTAGCGCTCGTCCTGGACCCGCGCCTCTTCCTCGTCCTCGGGCCGGTAGAAGATCTGGAACAAGAGCTCGTCGCCGACTTCCGCCTCGATCCCCTTCTTGCCTGCCTCCTCCAGCGAGATCTGGTTCACCGCCTTGACCGGGTCCTCCACCTCGACGCGCTCCACCACCGTCAGCGTCTGGAAGACCTCCACCACCTGCTTGTCCTCGTTGTAGGTCGCTTCGATGGCGCGGTCCTGGCCGAAGTGCTTCTTCGCGGCCTGGGCGATGGCGTTCTGCAGCGTGTCGACGAGGACGGAGCGCTCGATGCCCTTGTCCTTCGCGACCTGGTCGAGGACCATGTTCAGGTTGACGATCGGGGCCTGCGGTGCCGGGGAAGCCATTGCTCTTCTCTCTTTTCTATTCTGTTGTAGGGACTACTCGAAGACCGGTTCTACGTTTGCCTTGCTGACCAGCGCATGCGGGACGCGGAAGGTCTTGCCGTCGACGTCGATCGCGATGGTGCCGTTCTCGTAACGCTGTAGGATTCCCAGGAAAGTCCTTCGGTTCTCGCAGTCGGGGAGCGGCCCGAACGTCCTCACGCGGACCTTGCTGCCGAGAAACTTCTGGAAGTGCTCCGGGGTCTTCAGCGGCCGATCGAGACCCGGGCTCGAGACCTCCAGATCGTAGGCCCCCTCGATCGGGTCCTCGACGTCGAGGGCCGTGGAGACCGCGCGCGACACCGCGGTGCAGTCGTCCAGCGAGACCCCGCCGGCCTTGTCGATGAAGAGCCTGAGGATCTGCCGGCCACCGCCCCCGCCGATCTCGGCGTCGATCAGCTCGAGGCCTTCCTGCGCGGCGAGCGGCGCGGCGATCTGGCGTACCTTGTCGAGGATCTCTTCCTTGCGGCCCATCTCCACTGCTCCGGCTTCGGGGCCAACTCCGGGCTTCCTAAAATGAAAAAGTGGGCCACTTCGGACCCACTTTCGGCGACGGCTCCGAAAATGTTGGGGCGGAGGTAACAGACCGGCCCATGATAGTCAAACCGCGACGGAGGCGATTGTGTTCCTGGCAGCGGCAGTCCAGATGAGGTCCGGCAACGACCGGGCGGCCAACGAAGCGCGTGCCCTNGAGCTCCTCGGGNAAGCGGCCGGTCGAGGGGCATTGCTGATCGGTTTGCCGGAGATGTGGGAGCACATCGGACCCGCGCGGGAGAAACACGCCTTCGCCGGCCCCGTGGACGGAGCTCAGCTGGCGCGCATCCGGGAGTTCTGCTCGAAGCGCGCCGTCTGGTGCCTGGCCGGATCGATCGCGGAGCTCGCGCAGGGACCCGGAGGCCGGAGCGCCGAAGGCAGCAGGATCTACAACACCACGGCGCTGATCTCGCCGCGAGGCGAGATCGTCGCGGCGTACCGCAAGCTGCACCTGTTCGACGTCGACATCCCCGACGGCGCGCGCTATCGCGAGTCCGAGCAGGTCGCGCCGGGCGACGCGCCCCCGGCGGCCATCGAGACCTCGCTCGGCGTCAAGATCGGCTTGTCCGTCTGTTACGATCTCCGCTTTCCGGAGCTTTACCGGCAGATCGGCGCCGACCTGCTCTGCGTTCCGGCGGCGTTCACCGCATACACCGGAAAGGCGCACTGGGAAGTCCTGTTGCGGGCGCGCGCCATCGAGAACCANGCCTACGTGNTCGCGCCCGCGCAAGTCGGGCGCATCGGCCCANCGAACGAGAACCGGTTCGCCTGGGGACACGCTTGCATCGTGGACCCCTGGGGAGACGTGCTCGCGGACGCCGGCGGGGAGCAAGAAGGAATCGCTGTCGCGCCCATACATCCGGCGCGGCTGTCGCAGGTGCGCCGCGATCTTCCTGCTTTGCAGCACCGCAGACGCGATGTGCTTTGATTGACCGTCCCCGGATCTGCAGTAAGGTCGACCGAACTCCGAGGGGACAACCGAATGCACCTTCGCAAGCTGTTTGTCGTCGCCGCCGCGAGCCTCTGCGTCGGCGCCGGCGCGATGGCCCAGACCGACGCGGCAACGCCAGCGCAGCCGGACGCCAGTACGGGCGCGCCAGCGAAGCCCTCGAAGAAGAAGAAAAAGAGCGGCAAGAAGAAGTCTTCGAAGAAGAGCAGCCGCAAGAAGAAGTCCTCCGCGCCCGCCGCAGCGGCACCTGCGCCCGAGCCTCAAGTCCCCGACGACGGCGAACCGCCGCAGCTCACGCATCAGTTCGTCGCTGCCGGCGTTCGTGGCAAGCCGTTGACCATCGCGGCCCACGCGATCGACGCGAACGGAGTCTTCGGACCCATCCTCTCCGTGCGCAAGAAGGGGCTGGGCGCCGGCGACTACGTCCCCATCAAGATGGCCCCCTCGAAGATCGTGCCGGGCGACTACTCGGTCGACGTCCCCGCCGCGCTGACCAACGTCGACGCGCTCGAGTACTACATCGAGGCGTGGGACATCGCCGGAAACGGCCCTTCGCGCGCCGGTTCGGCGGACCAGCCCATCGTGGTCACACTCGATGAAGAGAAGAAGGTGGCGGCGACGCCTGCGATACCGACGACGGTCACTATCAAGCCGAAAGGTGCTCCTCCCGCGATCACTCATGCGGCGCTGACCCAGGCGCTGAAGGGCAAGCCTGTCGAGATCAACGCGCGGCTCGTCGGCGACACGGGCGTGCAGGGCGCCGTGGTCATGTTCCGGCACGCGGGCGACAAGGAATACAAGGCGCTCCCCATGGGGAACATCGGCGGCGACGACTACACCGCGACGATCCCCGCGGCCATGACCACTTCCGATCTCGAGTACTACGTGGAGGCGTTCGATCAATACGGCAACGGCCCCGCGCGCTCAGGAGCGCCGAACGTCCCGTACGCCCTCAGGATCATGGACCCCGCCCCCGCTGCCGTGCCCGCGCCGGCGCCGGTCGCCCTGGGCGCGCAGAAAAGGACGCTGGACGAGGAGCCGGAACGGACCATCATCGGTCTCGGGATCGACGGCGGCGCTCCGGGCGGCGGCGGCCTGACCTTGCTGGTCCGGCCGCTCTGGTGGCTCCGGCTGAACGGCGGCCTNGCCTACAACGCCATCGGGTTCGGGTATCGCGGCGGCATCACCCTGGCTCCCGCCGATTGGGCGGTCACCCCGACGCTGAACCTCGATGCCGGCCGGTACCTGAGCGGGGACATGACGAAATTCGTCACCGTCAGCGATCCCACCGAGAGGGTCCTGCTCTCGAAGACGACCTACACGTTCGCGACGGCGCAGCTCGGCCTCGAGTTCGGGTCGCAGCGGCGGTTCAGCTTCTATTTGCGCGGCGGAGTCACGTACGTGTTCAGCACGCTTTCGGGCGCGGACATCACCGCCATCGCGGCCGCCCATAACGGCGACCCGAACAACACGTTCACGGTCGGGGACGCGAAGGTCAGCGCCATCGCCCCCTGTGCCAGCCTCGGCTTCAACATCTTCGTCTACTGAGCGAGGGAGAAATGCGCAACCTCAAGATCATTGCCCTGCTCCTGCTGCCGCTCCTCGGGTGCTTCGCCCAGATCGAGGACCAGAGCGTGACGATCACGCACGCGCTCTGCACGGGAAACACGGCCTGCATCCCTGGCGGCCCAGGCGTACCGCTCGGCGTCACGCAGACCGGCGGAAACTCATACACGGTGTCCTTCGGCGACCAGCCCTTGCTGCAGTCATCTAACTCCCTGGGTCCGACCACGCTGAACACTTCGCTACTGCTGAACCAAGCCGCCTTCGACATGAGGACGACAGGCGCTGACTTCACGCAGGTCCAGAGCGTGACACTGTCCGTGGCCATTCAACCGGCGAATCCTCCGGGGTCGGACCCATGTGCAACTGCTTCGAACTGCGTGCAAGTCGCGACCTACAACCAGTCGACCGACGGCGTGGCGAATCAGCGAATCGTGCTCAAGGGTAATGGGAGCGATTTGCTCAAGTACATCAACAGCTCCCATGACCTCATCGTAGCGTTCCAAGCGTCGGGT
>JGI25384J37096_10000556_pt1 | contig 11063 bp, 8 predicted proteins | sample GraSoi013_1_40cm_4_FD_37096 | JGI IMG/M metagenome (IMG submission 37096)
CGGGATCGATCTGGGGCACAGGGCCGCCGCTGCGATCCTCGCCCTCAGGGCCAACGATGGCTCGCAGTATGTCGAGCCTCGCGTCGGCGTCGATTTCATCACGAGTGACGGGCCGGGCAAGTGGCGCCAGGACCCGATCAGCCAGATCCCGCTCGCNCTGGGCGCATACTGGGGCCGGGTCAGACCGTTTGTTCTGTNGTCGGCCGACCAGTTCCGGGCCCCGGCTCCACCGGCTCTGGCGAGCCTCCCGTATACGACGGCGTTCTACGAGGTGAAGCTCCTGGGCGGCGACGGCGTCGTGACACCGACCGTGCGAACCGGAGACCAGACGTTCACGGGGATCTACTGGGGCTACGACGGCACGCCGGGGTTGGGCACGCCGCCGAGGATGTACAACCAGATCACGGTGCACATCGCCGATCAGATGGGCTCGAATGCCGTCGAGCTCGCGCGGCTCTTGGCGCTGGTGAACGTGGCGATAGCCGACGCAGGGATCGCGATCTGGGAGTCGAAGTACTACTACCAGTTCTGGCGTCCGGTCACCGCCATCCGCGAGGCCGGCCCGCTCGGCGCCGACGATGGCAACGCGGCGACGATCGGGGATCCGACCTTCACGCCCCTCGGCGCGCCGGCCAGCAATCTCCACGGGCCGAACTTCACGCCGCCCTTCCCGGCCTATCCCTCAGGGCATGCCGGGTTCGGGGCCGCTCTCTTCCAAATCTTGCGCAACTTCTACGGGACCGACAACATCGCCTTCACCTTCGTGTCGGACGAATTCAACGGCATGACGCGAGACAACAAGGGGAACGTGCGCCCGCTCGCCCCGCGTAGCTTCTCGTCGCTCTCCGAGGCCGAGGAAGAGAACGGCCAGAGCCGCATCTACCTCGGTATCCACTGGGCCTTCGACAAGACCGAGGGCATCGCCCAGGGCCGGCGCGCGGGGGATTTCGTGTTCGAGAACGCTCTTGTGCCAGTGCCCTGACGAGCGCTCAGGGGCACAGAAGTTCCGGCCGTGACAGGCGGGTGTCCGCTTTCGTGACGCGCCGTCCCCCGGACGCTCGGCCGGCGCGTCGCGTTTTCGCCGCTGTTTCGCCAGCCTCCGGACCGGGGAGCTGCGGGCAGACCCTTGCGCCTGGCCGGGACGTGACGTTCTTCTAGTCCTGGCGCGTCGCTCCGGGTAAACTGCCGGCCGGCACATGGCCGGACCGATCGCGCGCTACTTCCGCTTCGCCGAGCGCTCCACGGACCTCGCCACCGAGCTCCGCGCGGGCCTGACCACGTACATGGTCATGGCCTACATCATCTTCGTGAACCCCAGCGTCCTCGGCCTGGTCGGCGTGCCCGGGCTCGAGGGCAAGGGGCTGCCGTTCGCCGCGACGCTGACCGCGACGTGCCTCACCGCGGGCGTGCTCTCCATCGCCATGGGGCTCGCGAGCAACTACCCGCTCGTCCTGGCACCGGGGATGGGGCTCAACGCGGTCGTGGCCTTCGAGCTGGTGGCGACCCGCGGGCTCACGTGGCCCCAGGCGATGACCGTGGTGTTCCTCGAGGGCGTGGCCATCACGCTCCTCGTGCTGACGCGGTTCCGCGAGACCGTGATGGACGCCGTCCCGCTGGGGCTCAAGCGGGCGATCGGCGTGGGCATCGGCCTGTTCATGCGTTCATCGGCTTCTTCACGTCGGGGTTCGTGGTCAAGCCCCTGTCGGGACCGCTGCCCGTCGCGCTCGGCACCTTCGGCGGTCTGCCGGCCGTCGTGTTCGTCCTGGGCTTCATCCTGACCGCGTGGCTCATGGCGCGCCGCGTCCGGGGGGCGCTGCTGCTCGGGATCGTGCTCACCACGCTGCTCGCGATCGTCCTGAACGGCGCCCTCGCCTCCTGGCAGGGATTCTCGACGCCGGGCGCGGCCCGGATCCCGGCGGCGATCGTGGAGCCGCCGGACCTCTCGACCGTCGGCCGCCTCGACTTCGGTCTCGTCGCGCGGCTCGGCGTGGTCACCGCGGTCCTGGTGACCTTCTCGATCATGCTGAGCGACTTCTTCGACACGATGGGCACGATCATCGGCGTGGGCGGCAAGGCGGGTTTCCTCGACGCGCGCGGCCGGCTCCCCGGCGTCAACCGGGTGCTGCTGGTGGACTCGCTCGGCGCCGCCCTGGGCGGGCTCGCCAACGCGAGCAGCAACACGACCTACATCGAGTCCGCCGCGGGCGTCGCGGAAGGGGGCCGAACCGGCCTCCCGTCGGTCGTCGTGGGCGTCCTGTTCCTCCTGTCCATGTTCTTCTCGCCGCTCGCGAGCGTGATCCCCGCCCAGGCGACCGCCCCAGCGCTGATCCTCGTCGGCTTCTTCATGATGACGATCGCGCGGGAGATCCCCTGGGACGACTACGAGGAGGCGATCCCCGCGTTCGTGACGATGCTGACGATGCCGTTCACCTGGTCCATCACCAACGGGATCGGCGCGGGCTTCGTGACCTACAGCACGATCAAGGTGCTCAGCGGCAAGGGCCGGCAGGTCCACTGGATGGTCCACCTCGCGTCCGCGGCCTTCATCGTCTACTTCGCTCTGCCGCTGATCGAGAACGCGATGAAACGATAGGAGAGGGGAATGAACCGACGGGTCGGCTGTCTCACGGTGCTGGTGCTGCTGGTGGCGATGCCCGCGTGGGCGTACGACGGGATCGTCGAGAAGAAGACGTTCGCGATGCCCGCGTACGCGACCGTCGGCGGGACCACGATCAAGGGCGTCCGCGTCGGCTACGAGACCTACGGCACGCTCAACGCGGCCAGGGACAACGTGATCCTGGTCGCGCACTTCTATTCCGGCAACTCGCACGCCGCCGGCAAGTACGCCGCGAGCGACCCGGCGCCGGGCTACTGGGACGCGATCATCGGCTCCGGCAAGCCCGTCGACACGGACCGGTTCTTCGTCGTCAGCTCCGACACCCTCGTCAACCTCAACGTGAAGGACCCCAAGACGATCACCACCGGGCCCGCCTCCATCAATTCGGACACCGGCCGGCCGTACGGGATGAGCTTTCCGATCGTGACGATCCGTGACTTCGTGAACGTCCAGAAGGCGCTCCTCGACTCGCTCGGCATCAAGAAGCTCCACGCCGTGATGGGGGCGTCGATGGGCGCCCTCCAGAGCTTCGAGTGGGCGGCCGCCTACCCCGACATGGTGGAGCGCATCGTCCCCGTGATCGGCGCCGCCGAGCTCAACGCTTTCGGAATCGGGTGGCTGGGCGTCTGGGCCGCGCCCATCATGCTCGACCCGCGCTGGAACAAGGGCGACTACTACGGTCAGGAGGAGCCCGTCGAGGGNCTGGCGCTCGCGCTGAAGATCGTCACGCTGCACGCGAGACACTACGGCTGGGCGTCGGGCGCATTCGGACGGAAGTGGGCGGCGGCGGAGCGGGATCCGGCGAAGAGCTGGGACAACAAGTTCGCGATCGAGGACACGCTGGACAAGATCGCCCTGGCGCGGGCCCGAGCCTCGGACGCGAACTCGTTCCTCTACCTGGCCAAGGCGAACCAGCTCTTCGTCACGGGAGGGAAGGGGTCCCTGGAGGAGGGCTTGCGGGACGTCAAGGCGAGGGTGCTCCTCGTGCCCGCGAAGTCGGACCTCCTGCTCTTCCCCGACTACTCCCGGCAGGCGATGGAGATTCTCAAACGGCACGGGAACCGGGTGCAGTACTTCGAGATCGAGGGCGAGGGCGGCCACCTCGACGGCGTGCTGTCGGTCGCCAAGGCGGGCGAGGCGATCCGCAAGTTCTTGAGCGAGTGACGCGGCCGCGGCCGGGCATGGAGCCGCCCGTGGTGCCGACGCGCTGGAAGAGCGGGATGATCGAGGTGGGACCGCGGGTCTTCGCCTACGTCCAGGCGTCGGGCATCGACCCGGCGGGCGACACCGGCGTCTCCAACTCGGGGCTCATCCTCGGCCGCGAGGGGAACGTGCTCGTGGACGCCCTGATGGTGCCGTCGATGACGCGGAGGCTCGTCGCGGCGATCAAGAAGACGACGCGCAAGCCGATCGCGACCCTCATCAACACCCACCACCACCTGGACCACACCGGCGGGAACCGCTTCTTTCCCGGCGCGACGCGCATCGCCTCCGAGAAGTGCCGCGAGGCGCTCGCACCGGGCTTCCCGCCCCTCCCGCTCCTGCGGCGCTTCATGCCGCGCTTCGCGCGCGAGTTCCCGCTGCTCCGGGTGGTGCTCCCGACGGTGACCTTCAAGGATCACCTCGTCATCCACGACGGTGACCGCGAGATCCAGCTCTGGCACCCGGGGTTCGCGGCGCACACGGTCGGGGACGCCGTCGCGTACCTGCCCCGGGAGCGGGTCCTGTTCGCGGGCGACATCGCCTTCCACTACGTGACCCCGCTCGCCTTCCAGGGCCACGTCGGCAACTGGATCAAGGCGGCCACCCGGCTCCTCGAGTACGACGCGGAGGTGATCGTGCCCGGCCACGGCCCCATCGGGACGAAGACGGAGCTCACCGCCATGCGCGACTACCTCGTGGCGGTCCGGCGGGAGGCGCGCAAGCGCTTCGACGCGGGCATGCGCGCCGAGGACGCCGCGGGCGACATCAAGCTCGGCGTCTACGCCTCGTGGAGCGACGCCGAGCGCATCCTGCCGAACGTGATGCGTTGCTACCAGGAGTGGAGGAACGAGCTCGACCAGCCCCTGGACCTGCCACGGATGCTCGACGGCATGGAGCGGCTCCGCGGCCGGGTGGCCGACCACACGTGTCTATGAAGGGGGCTCGGGCGAGGATCGATCGGGGAATCACCCGAGCACGAATCGTGGCGAGGAGCCGCGGCGCGTCGTAAGTTACCGTCATACCGACCCAAATGCCTTGACACCTGATAGCCTGTTGGCTACACTCTCGCAACTCGAATCCCGCCCTCCTGAAGTGGGCTCACGACCCTCGACGTCGAGGAGGCGAATTGGACAGGCAGCCGCTCGGACCCGACCGTGACACGTTTCCGAAGCTCGTCCGAGACAACGCCGAGCGCTTCGCATCCCGGGTCGCAATCCGTGAAAAAGACTACGGGATCTGGCAGTCCTACAGCTGGCGCGACTACTTCGACCAGGCTCGGCTGATCGCCCTCGGCCTCGCGTCGCTCGGCTTCGCCCGGGGCGACAAGACCGCCATCATCGGCGACAACCGCCCGCAGCTCTACTGGGCCGTCATGGCCACCCAGGCCCTCGGCGGCGTGCCGGTCCCGATCTACCAGGACTCGGTCGAGAAGGAGATGCAGTACATCCTCGACCACGCGGAGGCCCGGTTCGCGGTGGTCGAGGACCAGGAGCAGGTGGACAAACTGCTGCACGTCAAGGCCCAGTGCCCGCGGCTCGAGTCCATCATCTACGACGACTCGCGCGGGATGCGCGGTTACAGCGAGCCCTCCCTCCTGAGCCTCACCGAGCTCGCGGAGCGCGGCCGAAAGTTCGAGGTCGGCCACCCGGCCCATTTCGACGACGAGCTCGGCCGCGGCCGGGCGGACGACGTCGCCATCATCTGCTACACCTCGGGGACCACCGGCGTCCCCAAAGGCGCGATGCTCTCCCACCGGAACCTGAGCGTGACCGCGCGGAACGCCGCGGCGTTCGAGGGCCTCCAGAGCGACGAGGAGATCCTGTCCTACCTGCCGATGGCGTGGGTGGGCGACCACATCTTCTCGTACGCCCAGTCCATCGTGACGGGGTTCGCCATCAACTGCCCGGAGAGCGCCGCCACGGTGCTCCACGACTTGAAGGAGATCGGGCCGACGTACTTCTTCGCCCCGCCGAGGATCTGGGAGACCATCCTCACCAACGTGATGGTCCGCGTCGAGGACTGCGCCTGGCCAAAGCGCCGGCTGGTCGACTTCTTCCTCCGGCTCGCCCAGGCGATCGAGCAGGCGCGGCTCAACCGGGCGCCCGTGCCGGTCTGGCGCCGGCTCCTCGCTCCGCTCGGGCACCTCCTCGTCGGGGCCCCGCTCCGCGACAACCTCGGGATGCGGCGACTCCGCCGCGCCTACACNGCGGGCGAGGCGATCGGACCCGAGATCTTCGTCTTCTTCCGCGCGCTCGGGATCAACGTCAAGCAGATCTACGGCATGACCGAGGCGAGCGTGTTCATCACCGTCCAGAAGGACGACGACGTGCGGCTCGACACGGTGGGGATCCCCATCCCCGGCGTCGAGCTCCGGATCTCGCCCGAGGGCGAGGTGCTCTACCGGAGCCCCGGCGTCTTCCAGGGCTANTACAAGAACCCGGAGGCGACGCGCCAGACTCTCGAGGATGGCTGGGTGCGCTCGGGCGACGCGGGTGTCATCGATCACGACGGCCACCTCAAGATCGTCGACCGCGCCAAGGACGTGGGCCGTCTGGCCGACGGCACGCTCTTCGCGCCGAAGTACCTCGAGAACAAGCTCAAGTTCTCGCCGTACGTCAAGGAGGCCGTGTGCGTCGGACAGGCCCGCCCGTACGTCGCCGCGCTGATCAACATCGATCTCGTCGCGGTCGGGAACTGGGCGGAGCGCGGCGGGATTGCATATACGAGCTACACGGACCTGTCACAGAAGCCGGAGGTCTACGACCTGGTCCGGCGGGAGGTGGAGCGGGTGAACCGGAGCCTCGCCGAGGACGAGGTCCTCCGGGGGGCCCGGATTCGAAAGTTCCTGATCCTCCACAAGGAGCTGGATCCGGACGACGAGGAGATCACCCGGACGCGCAAGGTGCGACGCGGATACATCGCCCNGAAGTACGCGGCCCTCATCGAGGCGCTGTACGGCGAGGGTGGGCACGTGGAGGTGGAGGCGAAGGTGACGTACGAGGATGGCCGGACCGGCACGATCCGTGCCGACGTGAGAATCCATGACGTCGTCGCCGGGCAGGGGGCCCGGTGACCGGAGCCCCCCCGGGGCCGCTCCTCGAGGTGCAGGGGGTCAGCGTCCGCTTCGGCGCGCTCGTCGCGCTGAGCCAGGTGAGCGTCGAGATCCGCCGCGGCTCGATCCTGGCCATCATCGGTCCCAACGGCGCCGGCAAGACGACCCTGCTCAACGTGATCAGCGGCTTCTACCACCCCTACGCGGGCCGAATCGTCTTCGACGGCAAGGACCGGACGAACCTCAGCCCGCCCGACGTCGCCGTCCTCGGCATCGCCCGAACCTTCCAAAACGTGGCCCTGTTCAAAGGCATGAGCGTGCTCGACAACCTCATGACGGGGCGGCTCCTCAAGACGCGGGGAAGCTTCCTGCTGGAGGCGCTCTACTGGGGCCCGGCCCGCCGTCAGGAGATCGAGCACCGCGCGTTCGTCGAGCGGATCATCGACTTCCTCGAGATCCAGGCGATCCGNAAGACCCCGGCCGGCCGATTGCCCTACGGGCTGCAGAAGCGCGTGGAGCTCGGGCGCGCGCTCGCCGCCGAGCCCCAGCTCCTCCTGCTCGACGAGCCGATGGCCGGCATGAACGTCGAGGAGAAGGAAGACATGTGCCGCTTCATCCTCGACGTCAACGCGGAGTTCGGCACGACGATCGCGCTCATCGAGCACGACATGGGCGTGGTCATGGACATCTCGGACCGCGTCGTGGTCCTCGACTACGGGCGCAAGATCGCCGACGGCCCGCCGGCCGANGTCCGCAAGGACTCGGCCGTCCTCGACGCCTACCTCGGGGTGAGCCATGACTGAGCTCCTCTACGGGATCGCCNTCGCACCGTTCAAGGACATGGTGGGCTCGCCGGCGTTCTTCGCGGAGGTGCTCATCGGGGGCGTCTTCGCNGGGCTCATGTACTCGCTCGTGGCGCTCGGCTTCGTGCTCATCTTCAAGGCCTCGGGCGTGTTCAACTTCGCTCAGGGCGTGATGGTCCTGTTCGCGGCGCTCACGCTGGTCGGCCTGCTGGAGCGGGGCGTGCCCGTCGTCGGGGCCCTCCTCGGGACGACCGCGGTGATGGTCGCGCTCGCCTGGGTCATCGAGCGCGTCGTGCTCCGCCCGCTCGTCAACCAGGAGCACATCATCCTGTTCATGGCGACGATCGGGCTGACCTTCTTCCTCGAGGGCTTCGGCGAGATGGTCTGGGGCGCCAACGTCAAGAAGCTCGACATCGGCATCCCCGACCGCTCGTTCATCGTCNCCGGGGTCCAGATCAACCAGCTCGAGATGTTCGCCGCGCTGACGGCGGCCGTCCTCGTCGCGGTCCTCGGGGTCTTCTTCCAGCGCACCCGCGTCGGCCGGGCGCTCCGCGCCGTCGCCGACGACCATGAGGCCGCGCTCTCGATCGGCATCCCGCTCAAGACGATCTGGCTGATCGTCTGGTCCGTGGCGGGGATCGTCGCGATCGTCGCCGGGATCATGTGGGGNGCCAAGAGCGGCGTGCAGTTCAGCCTGTCGCTCGTCGCGCTCAAGGCGCTCCCCGTCCTGATCCTNGGCGGCTTCACCTCGGTGCCCGGCGCGGTCGTGGGGGGNCTGATCATCGGGGTGGGCGAGAAGGTGGGCGAGGTGTACTGGGGGCCGCTCGTCGGCGGCGCGATCGAGAACTGGTTCGCGTACGTGCTCGCGCTCGCGTTCCTCNTGGTCCGCCCGCAAGGACTCTTCGGGGAGAAGATCATTGAGAGGGTCTGAGGCGTGATCTACCGCGAAGCCGGCCAGTTCAAGACCAGCTACGCCAGCGACCAGGCGATCTTCCCGATCGCGCAGGACCGCTGGTTCGTCGGTCTCGCCACGCTCGCCGCGTTNGTCGTGCCGCCGCTGGCGGCCAGCGAGTACTGGCTCCAGGCGGTGCTGATCCCGCTCCTGATCTACTCGCTCGCGGCGATCGGGCTGAACCTCCTGACCGGCTACGCCGGACAGCTCTCGCTCGGCACCGGCGGCTTCATGGCCGTCGGAGCCTACGCGGCGTTCAAGCTGACGACCGCGTTCCCGTCGCTCAACATCATCGCCGTCTTCGTGCTCTCGGGGCTCGTCGCGGCGGGCGTCGGTCTCGTCTTCGGCATCCCGAGCCTCAGGATCAAGGGCTTCTACCTCGCCGTCGCGACGCTCGCGGCCCAGTTCTTCCTGGTGTGGCTCTTCAACAAGGTGCCGTGGTTCGTGAACTACGCCNCGTCGGGCACGATCACGGCACCGAACCGGACCGTGTTCGGGGTGATCGTCACCGGCCCGAACGCGACGGCGCCGGTGCGGTACGTGACGGCCCTCGCGCTGGTCGTCGTCTTCGCCCTCCTCGCCAAGAACCTGGTCCGCGGCCGGGTGGGCCGGTCGTGGATGGCGATCCGCGACCGNGACATCGCCGCGGAGATCATCGGGGTGCGGCCGCTCCGGACGAAGCTCCTCGCCTTCGGCATCAGCTCGTTCTACTGCGGGGTCGCCGGCGCGGAGCTCGTCTTCCTCTACTTCGGCAGCGCCGAGACGTTCGCCTTCGACATCACGCTGTCCTTCCTCGTCCTGTTCATGGTGATCATCGGCGGGCTCGGCTCGATCCTGGGATCGTTCCTCGGCGCGGCGTTCATCGTGCTGGTGCCGATCCTCCTGACGAACGCTCCCCAGTCCCTGGGCCTGCATTTGCCGGTCGCCCTGCAGAAACAGCTGGAGCTAATGGTGTTCGGTGGTCTCATCATCTTCTTCCTGATCGTGGAGCCGCGCGGGCTCGCGCGGCTCTGGCAGATCGCCAAGGAGAAACTGCGCCTGTGGCCCTTCCCCCACTAGGTGCGAGGAGGANTCCCATGAGCCTGAAGACGCTGTGGATCGGTGCGCTGGCGGCGGCGCTCATCGCNGGGCCGATGGCGGCGGCGGTACATGCCCAGCCCAAGGAGATGTTCGTCCCGCTCCTGGTCTACCGGACCGGACCCTTCGCCCCGAGCGGGATTCCGATCGCCAACGGGTTCGTCGACTACTTCACGCTCGTCAACGAGCGCGACGGCGGCGTCAACGGCGTCAAGCTCACCTGGGAGGAGTGCGAGACCCAGTACAAGACGGATCTCGGCGTCGAGTGCTACGAGAAGCTGAAGGGCAAGGGGCCGACCGGCGCGGCGCTGGTGAACCCGTACAGCACGGGCATCACCTACCAGCTCATCCCGAAGGCCGCGGTCGACAAGGTGCCGGTCTTCTCGATGGGCTACGGCATGACGGCGTCGGCGGACGGGCGCTGGTTCCCCTGGGTGTTCAACTTCCCGACGACCTACTGGAGCCAGGCCTCCGCCGTGATCCGGTATATGGCCCAGCAGGAGGGCGGGACCGAGAAGCTCCGGGGAAAGAAGATCGTCCACATCTTCCACAACAGTCCGTACGGCAAGGAGGCCAACCCGACGCTGGAGGAGCTCAGCCGTCGTCTCGGCTTCGAGCTGACGCTGCTCGCCGTGGACAGCCCCGGTCAGGAGCAGAAGGCCACGTGGCTCCAGGTCCGGCGCATCAATCCCAACTGGATCTTCCTGTCGGGCTGGGGCGTCATGAACCAGGTGGCGGTGAAGGAGGCGGCCGGGATCGGGTTCCCGATGGACCACTTCATCGGGAACTGGTGGTCGGCGAGCGACGCCGACGTGATCCCCGCGGGCGAGGGCGCCAAGGGCTACAAGGGCGCGACGTTCCACGCGCCGGGCACCGGCTTCAAGGTGCACGCGGACCTCTTCAAGTTCGTTTACGACAAGGGCAAAGGNGCCGGCAAGAAGGAGGGTGTCGGCGAGGTGCTCTATAACCGCGGCGTGGTGAACGCGATGCTCTCCGTCGAGGCGATCCGGACGGCGATGACGAAGCACGGCAACAAGCCCCTCACCGGCGCCGAGGTGCGCTGGGGGTTCGAGAACCTNAACCTCACCGAGCCGCGGCTCGAGCAGCTCGGCATGAAGGGCTTCACCCATCCCGTCAAGGTGACCTGCGAGGATCACGAGGGCGCCGGCCCGGTGATGTTCGAGCAGTGGGACGGCAAGAAGTGGAACATCGTGTCCGACTGGATCCCCGTGATGCGCGACGTGGTCCGGCCGAAGCTCGAGGCCGCGGCGGTCGAAGAGGGCAAGAAGCTCAGCTACACTGAGCGGGACTGCGCCAAGGAGAAGTAGGCGAGCGTGAGCGCCGTGCGCGACGACCCCC
>JGI25384J37096_10000559_pt1 | contig 11058 bp, 9 predicted proteins | sample GraSoi013_1_40cm_4_FD_37096 | JGI IMG/M metagenome (IMG submission 37096)
TTTTGGCGGAAGCGCCCCTGCTTGCCCTTCAAGGTATCGGAGAGCGACTTGAGCGGGCGGTTGTTAGTGCCGCGGAGCACGCGGCCACGCCGGCCGTTGTCAAACAGCGCGTCCACTGCCTCCTGCAGCATGCGCTTTTCGTTGCGCACGATGACGTCGGGAGCGTGGAGCTCCATCAGTTTTTTCAGGCGGTTATTCCGGTTGATCACGCGCCGGTAGAGGTCGTTCAAATCGGAAGTGGCGAACCGGCCGCCGTCGAGCGGCACCAGCGGGCGCAGTTCCGGTGGCAGCACGGGGATGACGTCCAGAATCATCCACTCGGGCTTGTTGCCGCTCTTGCGAAACGCCTCGAGCACCCTCAGCCGTTTGGCGTACTTGATCCGCTTCTGGAGGCTGGGGTCGACCTTCATCTTCTCGCGGAGCTCTTCGCTCAGCTTCTCCACGTCCACGCGCTTGAGCAGCTCCTTGATCGCTTCGGCGCCCATGCTGGCGCGAAACTGCCCCACGTATTCCTTCTGCAGCTCGCGGTACTTCTCCTCAGGCAGCATCTCGCGCTCTTTGATTCCGGGGACTTCGCCGGCATCGATGACGACGTAGCCCTCGAAGTAGAGGATGCGCTCGAGGTCCCGCATGCTGATGTCGAGCAGGTAGCCGATGCGGCTGGGTAGGCCCTTGAAGAACCAGACGTGCGAGCAGGGCGAGGCCAGCTCGATGTGCCCCAGGCGCTCGCGGCGTACCTTGCTGAGGGTGACCTCCACGCCGCACTTGTCGCAGATCACGCCGCGGTGCTTCATACGCTTGTACTTGCCGCACAAGCATTCCCAGTCCGTTACCGGACCGAAAATCTTGGCGCAGAACAGGCCGTCGCGCTCGGGCTTGAAAGTGCGGTAGTTGATCGTCTCCGGCTTGGTGACCTCGCCGTGCGACCAGGAACGGATTTTTTCCGGGCTCGCCAAGCTGATGCGGATGGAATCGAAATCCGCGATCAGGCTGGCGCGGTCATAAGGGCTGCTGCGATACAATGGATATTCCTCCCTGTCCCGAAATCTCGGTTCGGGGCCGTCCCGGTTGGCCGGGAGAAGAAACCCTGTAAGACCCTGTGCCTCCCCGCCGGTCTTCGCCAGGTCGTTCGGCGCAAGAGGGCTGCGGCGGCGGCCTAGTCCGCCACCTTCTCCGCTTGTGGTTTCTGCCGCTTCATCAGTTCGACATCCAGGCAGAGCGATTGCAGCTCGCGCACCAGGACGTTGAACGACTCGGGCACGCCGGGTTCGATGCCAGGCTCGCCCTTCACGATTGCTTCATAGATCTTGGCGCGCCCGTAAACGTCGTCGGATTTCGCTGTCAGCAGCTCCTGCAGGATGTGCGCGGCTCCGTAGGCCTCCAGCGCCCACACTTCCATTTCGCCGAATCGCTGTCCGCCGAACTGCGCTTTGCCCCCCAGGGGCTGCTGCGTGATCAGAGAGTACGGACCAATCGAACGCGCGTGGATCTTGTCATCCACCAAGTGGGACAACTTCAGCATGTAGATGTAGCCGACGGTGACGTTCTGCGCGAACTGGTCCCCGGTCATTCCGTCGAACAGCGTCACCTTGCCGGCGTGTGGCAACCCCGCCACCTCGAGCAGGTGGCGGATCTCGGTCTCCCGCGCCCCGTCGAACACAGGCGTGGAGAATGGGATGCCCTCGCGGAAGCTTTCGGCCAGTTCGAGAAGTCGGTCGTCCTCTAGAGACGCGAGCGACTTCCAGATGGCGGTTTCGGTGAAGACCTCGCGGAACCATTTGCGAATGGCTTCAGCGCGCGCTCCCTGGCTGAGAACGCGGCCAATGCTTCGGCCCAGCTCCTTTGAGGCCCAGCCCAGGTGGGTTTCCAGAATTTGCCCCACGTTCATGCGCGAGGGTACGCCCAGCGGGTTGAGAACGACCTCGACCGGAGTGCCGTCAGGCAGGTAGGGCATGTCCTCTGCGGGCACGATCTTGGCAATGACGCCTTTGTTGCCGTGGCGCCCGGCCATTTTGTCCCCCACGGAGAGCTTGCGCTTCATGGCGATGTAGGCCTTCACTAACTTGATCACGCCCGGAGGCAGCTCATCACCCTTCTTGAGCTTGTCCTTGCGGTCCTCGGTGATTTTCCGCAACACGTCGATCTGCCGCGAGGTCATCTCTTCGATCTCGTCGATCTTCTCGATCAGCAGCGGGTCCTTGTCGGCCAGCTTCAGCCGCTTCAGGTTCCGCGTAGAGACCTTTTCGATAATCTCGCGGGTCAGCGTGGTGCCCTTGGTGAGCAGGCGCTTATTGGTCTTCTCGTCATGCAGGTCGGCGACCAGCTTCTGGCCGCCCAGCAGGTTGGTCAGCCGCTTCAGCCGCTCGTCGGTGAGGATGCGGATCTCGTCGGCCAGGTTCTTTTCCAGCTTGAAGACCTGGATGGCTTCGATGGCCTTGTGTCGCTCGTCCTTTTCCGCGCCCTTGCGGCAGAAAATCTTCACGTCCACGACGGTGCCCTCGATGCCGGGCGGGCAGTAGAGCGAGGCGTCGCGGACGTCACCGGCCTTCTCGCCGAAGATGGCGCGGAGCAGCTTTTCTTCCGGGGTGAGCGTGGTTTCGCCCTTGGGCGTAACTTTGCCGACCAAAATGTCGCCCGGCCGGACAGTGGCGCCGATCCGGATCACGCCGCTTTCATCCAGGTTGCGGAGGAACGTCTCGCTAATGTTGGGGATGTCGCGGGTGATTTCCTCCGGGCCGAGCTTGGTGTCGCGCGCCTCGATTTCGAACTCTTCGATGTGAATCGAGGTGTAGTAGTCGTCTTTAACCAGCTTTTCGCTGACGAGGATAGCGTCCTCGAAGTTGTAGCCGCGCCAGGGCAGGAAGGCCACGAGCACGTTGCGGCCCAGGGCCAGTTCCCCGCGTTCCGTGCAGGGCCCGTCGGCCAGCACTTGTCGCTGGGCGACCCGGTCGCCCACACGCACCAAGGGTTTTTGGTTGATGCAGGTATTCTGGTTGGAGCGCTTGAACTTGGTGAGGGTGTAGATGTCCGCGCCCACTTCGCGGCTGAGCACGCCGGAGTGGTCGGATTCGACGCGCACGATGATGCGTTCGGAGTCCACCTGGTCAACGATGCCATCGCGCCGGCAGATCACCACCGCGCCGGAATCGCGCGCGGTCACGCGCTCCATACCAGTGCCCACNAGCGGGGCTTCGCCGCGAATCAGCGGTACGGCCTGNCGCTGCATATTNGAGCCCATCAACGCGCGGTTCGCATCNTCGTTCTCGAGGAAGGGAATCAGGCTGGCGGCCACGGAGACCAGTTGCTTGGGCGACACATCGATGTAATCCACTTCTTCNCGCTGTTTCAGCACGAAGTTTCCAGCCTGCCGGCAGTTCACCAGTTCGGTGGTGATCCGCCCGCGNTCATCGAGGGAGGCGTTAGCCTGGGCGATGACGTAGCGGTCCTCCTCCCAGGCTGACAGGTAGAAGCAATAGGGNTCCGAGGTTACTTTGTGGCGCTTCAACTCTGCGTTGACCGATTCGACCTTCTCGCGCTCAGTGATCTCGCCGGCNTTGAACTCGCTGTCGCCGGCGTTGACCACCTGTACGTAGTCCACCACGCGCCCGCCCTTCACCTTGCGGTAGGGNGACTCAATGAACCCGAAATCGTTGATCCGCGCGTAGCAGGAAAGCGAGCTGATGAGACCAATGTTCGGACCCTCCGGTGTCTCAATCGGACAAATGCGGCCGTAGTGCGTGGGGTGGACGTCGCGAACCTCGAATCCAGCGCGTTCGCGCGACAGTCCGCCCGGCCCCAGGGCCGAGAGCGGCGCTTGTGCGTGATTTCGGATAGCGGATTGGTGGTCCATGAACTGGCTGAGCTGGGAGCTGCCGAAGAACTCACGGATCGCGGCCATGACGGGCTTGGCGTTCACCAGGTCGTGCGGCATGGCCGTGGACATTTCCTGGTAGACCGACATCTTTTCCTTGATGGCGCGTTCCATGCGCACCAGACCGATGCGAACTGGTTCTCGAGCAATTCACCGACCGCGCGAACGCGCCGGTTGCCCAGGTGGTCGATGTCGTCCACCGTGCCGATGTTCTTGCGCAGCTTCAGCAGGTAGCGGATGGCGGCGACGAAGTCGGAAGGATCGAGCGTCCGCGTGTCGAGCGAGGTTTCCAGGCCAAGCTTAATGTTAAACTTCAGCCGACCCACCTTGCTGAAATCGTACTTGCGCGGGTCGAAAAACATCCCGTTGAACAGTGCCGTGGCCGTTTCCAGGGTCGGCGGGTCGCCTGGACGCAGCTTGCGGTAGATTTCAATTAGCGCCTCGCGCGCGGAGTGGACGGAGTCCTTCTCGAGCGTGCGGCTGAGCACCAGCCCGACGTCGTCCCGCTCGGGGAAGAAGACGTCCACCTCGGTGATACCGGCCTCGGCCAGCGCGGCCCACAGATCGGGGGTCAGCGGTTTGTTGGATTCCAGGATTACTTCGCCGGTCTGGCGGTTGACCAGGTCGGCCACGGTGAAGGCGCCTTCCAGGTCCGCGACAGAAACCTTGGCCTGCGTGACGCGCGCCTTGTTCAGCTCCTTGTAGAGCGCCTCAGTGAGGCGCTTGTGCGCGCCCACCAGCACCTCATCGGTGCGCGGGTGCTTGATCTCGTGCGAGAGCTTGCGGTCGATCAGGCCTTCGGAGACGTTCCAGAAAAGCTCTCGCTCGCGCAGCGTGATCCGCTCCACCTGGTAGAAAGTGCGCAGGATTTCTTCGTTCGACTTCATCCCCAGCGCGCGGAGAAAGATCGAGCCCAGAAACTTGCGCTTGCGGTCGATGCGCACGTAGAGGATGTTTTTGGTATCGTACTCGAACTCCACCCACGAGCCGCGATAGGGAATGATCTTGCCCAGGAAGTAGGTCCGATTGTTGGCCGACTCGTAGAAGACTCCCGGCGAGCGGTGGAGCTGGCTCACAATCACGCGCTCGGTGCCGTTGATGGTGAAGGTGCCATTGTCCGTCATCAACGGGATATCGCCGTAAAAGACCTCCTGCTCCTTGATGTCTCGGATGTTCTTGGCGCCCGTGTCCGGATCCTTGTCGTAGACNGTCAGGCGGATGGTGACTTTGAGCGGCGCGGAATAGGTCATGCCGCGCTCCTGGCACTCGTTGACGTCGTATTTGAGCTGCATGGCCACNGGGTCGCCGCACTTGTTGCAGAAGGTGGGCGTGTTCTTGTTGAAAGTGCCGCACTTCGTGCAGATCACGTCCCCGGTCTTGTAGGGATTGGTGACCACCGAAGCGCCGCAGTTCCGGCAGGTGGCCCGCAAGTGNTGCAGCCCCTTCAGGTTGCCGCACTTGCATTCCCAGTTGCCAATCGAGTAGTCCACGAAGTCCAGTTGTGATAGCCCGCGNAAATCCTGAATCGGGAAGACCGAGGTGAACACCGATTGCAGCCCGGTGTCTTCTCGCTCGCTGGGCAACTGGTCCATCTGCAAGAAGCGCTGGTAGGACTTCTTCTGGACCTCGATCAGATTGGGAATCTGGATGGTGCTCTGGATCTTCGAAAAGTCCAGCCGTTCACGTTCCCGGAAATGATGATTTCCATTCTGCATGCTGTTTTACCTCATGCCCGTGCNCTTGGGTCCGGACAGAAAGCGACGCGCTGTGCCCTGCTGCGGGCGGAGCGAGGCANAAAGAGACACAGCTGCCGTCGGTGTCCACCCCACGCCTGGGGAGAGCACGTTCTCGGTTTCTGAATCCCGGCCGAAAGCTTGCGTATGTGAATCCCTCAGTTGCGCCCAGCCCGGGGCGGAGCGGGCTGCGCCTTCCCCGCTGAAACTACTTGATCTCGACTTTGGCGCCGACCTCTTCAAACTTCTTCTTGATCGCCGCCGCCTCGTCTTTGTTCACGCCTTCTTTGATCGGCTTGGGCGCACCATCGACCAGGTCCTTGGCTTCCTTCAGCCCAAGGCTGGTCACTTCGCGCACCGCCTTAATCACGTTAATCTTGTTGGCACCGACGTCGGTCAGCACGACCGAGAATTCGGTCTTTTCCTCCGCCGGAGCCGCNCCGGCCCCCGCACCGGGACCTCCGGCCATCACCACCGGAGCAGCCGCGGCCGCGGAAACGTTGAAGGCCTCTTCCATTTTCTTGACCAGGTCGGCGGCCTCCAGCAGCGTCAGTCCCTTAATTTCATCCAGAATTCCTTCCACCTTGTTAGCCATTGCTGTTCTCCTCCAGGATTGTGCGAACTTGTTCTACTGGGCCGTCCCGACAGGGTCGGGACCCGAGCCGCCAGCCCCAAACTTGTCGGCCTTGACCGCCTCGTTGAGCGTCACCACCAGATTTCGAGAAACCGCGGCAAGCGCGGTAGCGATTCTCTGCGCCGGCGCTTGCAGCAGGAACATAATCTTGCTGATCAATTCGTCTTTGGAGGGCAAGTGGGCGAGCTGCTGGATCTCCTCGATCGAAAGCACCCGCCCCTGGACTACGCCCGCCTTGAACCGGAAGGCCGGAACGTCCTTGGCCACCTTGGTCANCACTTTGGCTAGCGCCACCGGGTCCGTGGCCGTATAGGCAATCGAGTTCGGGCCGGTCAGGTTTTTCAGCAGGGGCTCGGCCGGAGTGCCCGCGGCAGCGCGCTCGGCCAGCGTGTTCTTGACTACGTGGTAGCTGCCGCCGGCAGCCTGCACCGCGCGCCGGAGCTTAGTGTCCTCCTCGACCTTTACCCCCTGGAAGGTGGTCAGAATGACCGTCGAGACCTTGGCCAGCGCGGTCTTCAGTTGGTCCAGGTCCTGTTGTTTTTCGCTACGCTTTTTCATCTTTCGGCTCCGCTAAGCGGCCACGGCCACTGCCGCTTCCACTTCGGCTGGGTCAATCAGGATCCCCGGCCCCATCGTTGAGGTGAGCGTGACCCGCTTCACGAACTTGCCTTTGGCCGCCGCCGGCTTGGCCTTTAGTATGGCAGCAATCAGTGCTTGGGCGTTTTCTGCCAACTTTGCCGCGTCAAAGCTGATCTTCCCGATGGGCGAATGGATAATTGCAGTCTTGTCCAAGCGGAACTCGACTTTGCCGGCCTTGATCTCCTTCACCGCGCGCGCGACCTCGAAGGTCACCGTCCCAGTCTTCGGATTGGGCATCAGCCCTCGCGGCCCCAGCACCTTGCCCAGCTTCCCGGCGGACTTCATCATGTCCGGGGTGGCGATTACGGCCTCAAAGTCGGTCCACCCCTCCTGAATCTTCTGTACCATGTCCTCGCCGCCGACAAAGTCCGCACCTGCGTCTTGCGCCTCGCGTACCTTTTCCCCGCCGGCGATGACCAGCACGCGCTTTGATTTGCCCAGCCCGTGCGGCAGCACTACTGTGCCGCGGACCATCTGGTCGGAATGCTTGGGGTCCACGCCCAAGTTCACTACCAGTTCGACGGTCTCGTCGAACTTGGCGAAGTGAGCCTTCTTCAAGACTTCGGCGGCTTCCGCCAGCCGGTAGGGNCGCGCCTCCACCTGCTTGCGGGCTTTCTCGGTGTTTTTTCCGACCTTGCGAGCCATCTATTTCTCCTCTAGCCCTCCACCTCAATGCCCATGTTGCGCGCGGTACCCATCACGGTGCGGACGGCGGATTCGAGATTGGTGGTGTTCAAGTCCACCAGCTTGGTCTGGGCGATCTCNTCGACCTGCTTTTTCGTCACCTTGCCCACCTTGATGCGGTTGGGCTCGGCGGAGCCCTTCACGATGCCGGCGGCGCGCTTGAGCAGTTCGGAAGCCGGGGGGGTCTTGGTGATAAAGGTAAAGGTGCGGTCGCTGTAGATCGTCACCAGCACCGGTATGATCATCCCCTCGGGTTCCTTCGCCGTCTTCGAGTTGAACTGCTTGCAGAAATCCATGATGTTGACGCCGTGCGGGCCCAGCGCTGTGCCCACCGGCGGCGCCGGGGTCGCTTTTGCCGCCGGCAATTGCAATTTCACCTGTGTTTGAACTTTCTTGGCCATTTCGATCCCTCTGGGAAGCTAGCCAGGGGCCCCTGCGCAAACGCCCCCTAGGCGACCTTCTCCACCTGCGCGAAATCCAGTTCCACGGGCGTTGAGCGCCCGAAGATAGTCACCGAAATCTTGAGCGTGCTGCGTTCGGAATTGACCTCTTCGACCACGCCGGTAAAGTTGGCGAACGGGCCTTCCACGATGCGCACCTGCTCGTTGCGTTCGAAGACGAGTTTCGGTTTGGGCTTGTCGGCCGAAGTGGTCACTCGGTGCAGGATGTTCTCGACTTCCGTTTCACTCAGCGGCGAAGGCGTCTGGCCCGCGCCTACAAATCCGGTTACACGGGGCGTAGACCGCACCACGTGCCAGGTGTAATCGTCCATTTCCATTTCCACCAGCACGTATCCGGGGTAGAACATTCTCGGCGAGATGACCTTCTTCCCCCCGCGCACCTCCACCACGTCTTCCGTGGGAATCATCATCCGCCCGATCTTGTCCTGCAGCCCGAACGCCGCCACGCGGCTCTCCAGGCTCTCCTTCACCTTCTTCTCAAATCCGGAGTAGGTATGGATGATGTACCACTGCTTGGCCATTGCCATCCCGTTCCCCTAATGCTTGAAAAGCTTGTACACCTGCCGCACCGCGTAGCCCACCCCGCCATCCACGGCGAAGAAATAGAACCCAAAGAAGGCCACGGTAGCGATCACCACCATGGTGGTGGCTACCACATCGTCTCGACTGGGCCAAGTCACTTGCTTCATCTCCACACGCACTTCGTGCAGAAACTGCCGGAAGCGTCGCGGATATTCAGTTATCCGCTGAATCGGCCCCGGCATCTGAAACGAAGGTGCGCCACCCTGTGCTTCTTCGTTCTTAACTTTTGTCACTTGCGTGGACATCGGTTCTCTCGTCTTTGCTCCATTCTGCTTTCTTCGGCCTAGCCCCCACTCCCCGCGCTTGGCTCCTCCGTAGAAGCTGGCAGGGGAGGAGGGATTCGAACCCCCACATCCGGTTTTGGAGACCGGCGGTCTACCGTTGAACCTACTCCCCTATTTCACCTCGCGATGCGCCGTGTGCTTGCGACACGTGTTGCAAAACTTCCGCGTTTCCAACCGGTCGGCATGCTTTTTTTTGTTTTTGGTCGTCGTGTAATTTCGGTTTTTGCACTCGCTGCACTGTAGCGTGATGATTTCGCGCATTCTTGGACCTTTACTCGAGAATGTCGGAGACGGCGCCGGCGCCGACGGTGTGGCCGCCTTCGCGGATGGCAAACCGCAGCCCCTTCTCCAGCGCCACGGGCGTGATCAACTGAATCTCCATCGACACGTTGTCTCCCGGCATCACCATCTCCACCCCCGACGGCAGCTTCACGTCTCCGGTCACGTCCGTGGTGCGAAAGTAGAACTGCGGCCGGTACCCGGTGAAGAACGGCGTGTGTCGCCCGCCCTCTTCCTTGGTGAGAACGTACGCCTCGGCCTTGAACTTGGTGTGCGGCGTGATGGACCCTGGCTTGCACACCACCTGACCCCGCTCCACCTCTTCCTTCTCTGTCCCGCGCAGCAGCAGCCCTACGTTGTCCCCCGCAATCCCTTCGTCCAGCAGCTTGCGGAACATCTCCACCCCGGTCACTATCCGCTTGATGGTCGGCCGGAAGCCCACAATCTCCACCTCTTCGCTGACCTTCAGCTTCCCGCGCTCCACTCGCCCGGTCACCACCGTGCCCCGGCCGGAGATGGAGAAGATGTCTTCAATGGGCATGGCAAAGGGCTTGTCAACATCCCGCTGCGGGAGCGGCACGTGTTTGTCCACTGCCTCCATCAGGTCCAGAATCGTTTTCTCCCACTTCTCTTCTCCGTTCAGCGCCCCCAGCGCCGAGCCCCGAATCACCGGCACCTGATCGCCCGGGAACTGGTAAATCTTCAGCAACTCGCGCACCTCCAGCTCGACCAGCTCGAGCAACTCAGCGTCCTCTACCATGTCGCACTTGTTGAGAAACACCACGATGTACGGCACGCCGACCTGGCGCGCCAGCAGGATGTGCTCCCGCGTCTGCGGCATGGGCCCGTCGGTCGCCGCGACCACCAGGATGGCTCCATCCATTTGCGCCGCCCCGGTGATCATGTTCTTGATGTAGTCGGCGTGCCCCGGGCAGTCAATGTGCGCATAGTGCCGGTTGGGGGTCTCATACTCGACGTGCGCCACGGCAATGGTGATCCCGCGCTCGCGCTCCTCCGGCGCGTTGTCAATCGAATCGAACGCCCGGAACTGCACCTTGGGGTTGCGCTTGGAGAGCACCTTGGTGATCGCCGCGGTCAGCGTGGTTTTTCCGTGGTCGATGTGACCAATCGTCCCGATGTTCACGTGCGGCTTGCTGCGTTCGAATTTTTCCTTCGCCATCTCTCTGTCTGCTCCTCAGCTCGTGCGTTTTAGAAACTCGCTCTTGGTCCTTCTATCTTGTTGCGCGTCCGGTGGCCTTGGCCATGACTTCTTCGGCAATCGAAGCGGGCGCCTCGGCGTAGTGCGAAAAGTGCATGGTGAAGCTTGCGCGGCCTTGCGTGCGGCTGCGCAGGTCGGTGGCGTAGCCGAACATCTCGGCCAGCGGCACCTCGGCGCGGATAATCTGACTGCCAGCGCGCGATTCCGAACCGTGCACGTGCGCGCGGCGGGCGTTCAGGTCGCCGAACACTTGCTTCATATACTCGTCCGGAACGACGACTTCNATGCGCATNACNGGCTCTAGCANCGCGGGGCTCGCCTTCTGGCAGGCCTCTTTGAAGGCCATCGAGCCGGCAATCTTGAACGCAATTTCCGAGCTATCTACCTCGTGGAAGCTGCCGTCGATAAGCACCACAGCGATATCCACCATCTCGTAGCCGGCGAGCACACCGGTTTCCATCGCCTCGCGGATCCCTGCCTCAATCGGCGGGATGAATTCTCTCGGAATCGCGCCGCCAATAGTCTTGTCGATAAACAGCAGCCGGTGCTCTTTGTCGAAGCGCCATTTACCGCCGGATCCCGCCACTTGCTTGGCCAGGACATCGATCTCGTCGGTGGACATCTCGTGCATGTCTTCGTGGCTAGCGCTGGGGAGCGGATGGACCTCGATCT
>JGI25384J37096_10000560_pt1 | contig 11054 bp, 12 predicted proteins | sample GraSoi013_1_40cm_4_FD_37096 | JGI IMG/M metagenome (IMG submission 37096)
CATGCTCGGTATGATAACAGGCGATGCGTCCCGCCCACTGGCTCCCCCCGGTGCTCTGGATGGGTGTCATCATGCTTCTGTCGACCGACACCGGCAGCGCGGCGCACACGGGCGAGCTCCTCCTGCCCCTGCTCCACTGGCTCCTGCCCTGGGCATCGCCCGGCGACCTCGCCGCCATCCACGGACTCGTGCGCAAGGGGGCGCACCTCACCGAGTACGCGATCCTCGCCGCGCTCTGGTACCGCGCGTTCACGCGGGGCCGTCGGCTCACCCCGCCGACCGCCGGCTGGCTCGCGTTCGGGATCAGCCTGGCCTGGGCGACCCTCGACGAGTGGCATCAGGCGTTCCTGCCCTCCCGGACCAGCAGCGCGACGGACGTCGGGATCGACGGCGCGGGTGCCGCGGTCGCCCTCATCGTGGCCTGCCGAGGCTGGCGCGCGGCCCTTGACGGCGCGACGATCGCCGTCCTGTGGCTCGCGTCGGCAGGTGGGGCCGNCGCGATCGCGATCAACGCCTGGGCGGGCGTGCCCTCCGGCCCGCTCTGGGTCACCACGCCCGCCGCCGCGGTCGTGATGCTCGTGCGCCGTCGACTCCGCCGCCGCAAGCCCGGCGCGTAGGGCGAGCGCGGGGCGGTATCTTCTGGGCGTTATCTCGACGCTGACCGGACGGACCGAGCTCGCGCTGAGAGTGGTAGCGTGGTCGAGGACGCCCTCCCGCCCCGGCCCGCCCCGCGCTCGCGGCGCGCGTCAGACCTTGAGGCGCGGGTCGAGCGTGTCGCGCAGTCCGTCGCCGAACAGGTTGATCCCGAGCACCGTCACGAGAATGGCCAGCCCGGGGAAGGTCGCGAGCCACCACGCCGTCGAGATGTAGACGCGCCCGTCCGCAAGCATCCCGCCCCAGGTCGGCGTCGGAGGCTGCACCCCGAGCCCGAGAAAGGAGAGCGCCGACTCGATCACGATGACGCGCGCCATGTCGAGCGTGGCGACGACGAGCCACGGGGTGAACGCGTTGGGCAGGATGTGACGCAGGAGGATCCNGCCNTCGCGACTCCCGAGGGCCTGCGCCGCCTGCACGAACTCCCGCTCGCGCAGCGAGAGGACCGCGCCGCGCACGACGCGGGCGTACACGACCCAGCTCGAGACTCCGATGACGACGATGATGACGGGCAGGCTCGGTCCCAGGACACCGATCACGGCGATCGCCAGTAGGATGAACGGGAACGCGAGCTGGATGTCCGCGAGCCGCATGAGGACGTCGTCGGTGCGGCCGCCGAAGTAACCCGAGACGAGCCCNACGAGCATCCCGATGACCCCCGAGATCGCCACCGCCGCGACGCCGACCAGCAGGGCGGGGCGCGCGCCGAAGATCACGCGCGCCAGGAGGTCGCGCCCGAGGTGGTCTGTGCCGAGTACGTGCACGCGACCCGACGGGTCCGGCGACCCCGGCGGCTTGAGGCGGTTGGTGATGTCCTGCTCGATCGGGTCCCAGGGGCTGAGCCATGGAGCCCCGAGCGCGGCGGCGAACACGAGCGCGACGACGACGAGACCGAACAGCGCCGTCCGGCGTCGGGCGAGCCGTCGGAAGAGCGTCAGCCACTCGCTCCGCGCGGCGCCCCGCTCGGCGGGGATCGCGATCGTCGTAGCGGTCATTGTAACGAGGGCCGCGAGACCGGCGCCATCGGTGGGTGGCCTGCGACGAGGGGCGCCCCGGCTCCGGTCCCCATGCCGCTTCTCATTCCACCCGAGGGCCGCGAGACCGGCGCCATCGGTGGGTGGCCTGCGACGAGGGGCGCCCCGGCTCCGGTCTCTACGCCGCTTCTCACGCCAGCGGCGGCTTCATCGCAGACGGATCCGAGGGTCGAGGTACGTGTACAGCACGTCCACCGCCAGGTTCACGAGCACGAAGGTGCTGGAGAGCAAGAATACCGCNGCCTGCACCACGGGGTAATCGCGGTTGTAGATCGCCTGCACCGACAGGCGCCCGACGCCCGGCCACGCGAAGATCGTCTCGGTGATGACCGAGCCGCCGAGCAGCGTCCCGAGCTCGATGCCGACGATCGTCACGATCGGGATCGCCGCGTTCTTGAGGGCATGCTTCCAGACGACCGGGGGGTCGCCCANGCCCTTGGCCCGTGCCGTCCGGATGTAGTCCTGGCTCAGCACCTCGAGCATCCCCGACCGCGTGAGCCGCGTGATGCGGGCGGTCGTGAAGAGGCCAAGCGTGATCGCGGGCAGGATCAGGTGCCCGAGCCCGCCCCGCCCGGACGATGGCAGCAGGTTGAACTGCACCGAGAAGACGAGGATGAGCATGATCCCCAGCCAGAAGGTCGGCATCGATTGGCCGAGCAGGGCGACGACCGTGGAGATGTAGTCGAGCATCGTGTTGCGCCGGACAGCCGAGACGATGCCCGCCGGGATCGCGAGGACCAGCGCGACCACCAGGGCGGCGCCCGCCAGCTCGAACGTGGCCGGCATCCGCTCGACGACGAGGGTGAACGCGGACTCGCCGTGACGCACCGATTGGCCGAAATCGCCGCGCAGCGCACCCGAGAGGAAGCGCCCGTACTGGACGACGAACGGATCGTTGAACCCCATCACCTGGCGGAAGCGCTGCACGTCCTCGGCCGACGCGTCCGGCGGCAAGAGGACGAGCGCCGGGTCGCCGGTGAGGTGGAGGATGAAGAAGACGACGAACGAGACGCCGAAGAGGACGAGCAGCGACTGCAGGAGCCGGCGGGTGACGTACGTCTTCATGGAGCCCGTCGGAGACGGGCCACCGCCTCGATGTGCGGCGTCTGGGGGAACATGTCCACCGGCTGCACCCACTCGAGCCGATAGCCCCCGGCGACGAGGGCGCCGAGGTCGCGGGCGAGCGTCGCGGGGTTGCACGAGACGTAGACGAGCCGGTCCGGCCCGAGCGCGGCGAGGGCGTGGAGGGCCTTCGGATGGAATCCGGCGCGCGGCGGGTCGGCGACGACGACCTCCGCCCGGACGCCGTCGCGCATCAGCGACGGAAGCACGTGGCGCACCTCCCCCGCCAGAAAGGTGCAGTTCGCGATCCCGTTCGTCCGAGCGTTCCGCACGGCGTCGGCGACCGCCGCCGCCGCCACCTCGATCCCGTAGACCCGCCGACAGCGGCGCGCGAGCAGAAGACTGATCGCGCCCGTGCCGGCGTAGAGATCCAGCACGGTCTCGTCGCCCGAGAGGCTGCAGGCGCCCTCGACGACGGCGAAGAGTCGCTCGGCCTGGGCCGCGTTGGTCTGGAAGAACGAGTTGGCCGATACCTGGAAGCTGAGCCCCCCGAGCGACGCCCGGATGTGGTCCCGCCCGAGGAGCAGGTGCTCCTCCGTACCGACCGCCACGCTCGCCTTCTTGGCGTTCACGTTCAGCACGATGCTCGCCGTCGCGGGCACGCGGCGCGCGAGCTCGGCGGCCAGGGGAGCGAGCGCCTCCACGTCGGGCGTCGTCGCCACGATGTTCACCATCGCCTCGCCGGTGCGATGGCCCTCGCGCAAGGACACGAAGCGCAGGAGCCCCGCGTCCGCCTCGTAGACGGAGAGCGCGCGCGCCCGGATCTCGCGTCGGAACGCGTCGAGCAGAGCGTTCATCGCCTCCGACTGCAGCAGGCACCGCTCGATGTCCAGGACGACGTCGTAACGGTCGGCCTGGTGCAGACCGACGACTGTTGGAGCGGGGTCCGCGAGGCCGCGACCCCCGTGGGTGGCCTGAGACAGGTGCGCGGGGCCGGCGCGGGACGTGATCGTGAACTCCATCTTGTTGCGGTACCCGTACGGCTCCGGAGCCGGAAGGATCGGTCGGAGCTCGAACGCCCCGAGACCGCCGATCCGCTCGAGGCAGTCGCGCACCTGCTTCTCCTTGAAGGCAAGCTGCGCAGGATAGGCGACGTGCTGGAGTCGACATCCGCCGCAGCGTCCGAAGTACGGGCAGGGCGGCTCGACCCGGTCGGGCGACGGCGTCTCGATCGACTCGATGACGGCGCGGCCGAACCGCGAGCGCGCGTCCACCAGCGTGGCGCGGACGCGGTCGCCGGGTACGGCGCCGCGCACGAATACGACGTAGCCGCTCACGCGCCCGACGCCCTCGCCACCGAACGCGAGGTCGTCGATGACGAGCTCCAGGATGTCTCCGCGCCGAGGTTTCGTCATGACCGACGCCACTATAGCACCTCGACCTCGCGGCTCTCGCGCNGNCGGGGTATGATACTGATGCATGAGAGTCGGAGCGCCGCGCGCCGTCGCAGATCTGCTCGTGACCGCCGTCCCCGAGCTCCGAGACCGCCTCGCCGAGCACCACGTCNGGCGCGCGTGGACCGCCCTCGTCGGCACCGACGTGGCGCGGCGGGCCCAGCCCAAGGGGCTCGTCGACGGCTGCCTCACGGTGGTCGTCGACAACTCCCCGTGGCTCCACGAGCTCACGCTCCGCGTCGAAGAGCTGACGGCGCGCCTCCACGAGCGGTTCCCCGCCGTCCGCGCGCTCCGCTTCACTCTCGGCAGTCTCGAGCCGGCGGCCCCCCCGGCGCCNCCGCCGCACGCGCGCTCCGCGACCCCGCTTCCGGCCGCCGACCGGCACGCGATCGACGCGGCGACCTCCGTGATCCCCGACCCGACCCTCGCCGCGGTCGCGCGGCGCCTGCTCACGAAGGCCTGGCAGGCCTCCGCGGAACGAGGGGCCGAGCGGTGACCCGTCGGCTGCTCGCCCGAACCGCAGTCCTCCTGGTCGGCGCGACGCTGGCCGCGTGCGCGGGGGCGGGCGTGACGCCCTCCAGCGTCTCGTCGCGGCGCGCGCCGCCGACGCAGGACAAGCGCGCCGAGGCCTACCACGAGTACGCGGTCGCCCAGATGGCCGCGCAGTCGGGGCGGTTCACCGAGGCGATCCCCGCGCTGCGCGAGGCCCTCAAGCGCGACCCGAGCTCGGCCTACCTCTGGATGATGCTCGCGCAGTGGCTCGGGCGCACCGACGCGGCCGACGAGGCGCTCGCCGCGGCGCGGCGCGCGGTCGAGATCGCGCCCGACGACGTCCTCACCCACACGACGCTCGCCGAGCTCCTCCGCACACAAAACAAGTGGGCCGAGGCCCGGGCGGAGCTCGAGAGGGTCATCGCGCTGAACCCGGATGCGGAGGAACCCTACCTCACGCTCGCGCGCTACGAGGTTGAGCAGAAGGCGTACGATCGCGCACGCGGCGTGCTGCTCCGTCTGATCGCGAAGTCCCCCCGGCTCCCGCAGGCCCACTTCCTGCTCGGGCGGCTCGCCATCGAGACGGAGGCGTGGGACGACGCGATCGCCGAGCTCCAGAAGGCCGTCGAGCTCGATCCCGACCACGATGGCGCGTGGACCGCCCTCGGCTATGTCTACGAGACGCACCGTAAGCCCGACGAGGCGGTCGAGGTCTACCGGCACGCCGCCAAGGCGAACCCCGACAACCCCGCGTTCGTCGAGCGACTCGGCGACCTGCTGATCCGGCTCGGTCGCTTCCAGGAGGCGCAGACGGAGATCGAGGCGCTCGCCGAGGTCGCGCCGCGGGACGCGCGCGTCTGGATGAAGCTCGGCGCGGTCTTCTACGAGCAGAAGCAGTGGGACCAGGCGGCCGACGCCTTCCGGCGCGCCGTCACCCTCGAGCCGACGAACCTCCGCGCGCGATACTTCCTCGCCACCACGTATATGGACGCGGGGAAGGACACCGAGGCCCGCGCCGAGCTCGAGCGCATCCTCCGGGTCGATCCGCGCTCGATCGACGCCCGCGTCCAGCTCGGGTTCCTGTACGGGCGCGCCAAGCGGTATGACGAGGCGATCGCGGTTCTCCGCGACGCCGTCAACCTCGAGCCGAAGCGGTCCGAGCTCTTCCTCTATCTCGGCACCGCGTACTTTCGCGGCAAGCAGTACGACCGCGCCATCGAGACCCTCCAGGAGGGCCTCGGCCTCGACGAGAAGAACAAGGACCTCCACTTCCAGCTCGGGGTCGTCTTGGAGAAGCAGGCGAAGTTCGACGACGCCGTCCGCGCGTTCCGGCAGGTGATCGCGCTCGACCCCAAGCACGCCGAGGCGTACAACTACGTCGGCTACATGTACGCCGAGCGGGGGCAGAACCTCGACGAAGCGATCCAGCTCATCAACCAGGCGCTCGCGATCGAGCCGGAGAACGGCTACTTCATCGACAGCCTCGGTTGGGCGTACTACCAGAAGGGGCGTTANCTCGAGGCCCTGAAGGAGCTCAAGCGCGCCGTTGAGAAGGCGAAGGAGCCCGACCCCGTGATCTACGATCACCTCGGCGACGCGTATCTGAAAAACGGCCTCGAGGCCGAGGCGCTCGCCGCGTGGGAGAAGGCCCTGCAGCTCGACCCGGCCGCCGAAGGGGTCAAGAAGAAGATCGACGACCTCAAGGGCGGGCGCCGGGCCAAGAGTGGCTCGAAGGCGTCTCAGTAGCCTCCTCTGTCTGCTGGTGCTCTACGGCGGGTGCGCGACGGCGCCCGCGCGCCAGCCCGTCCCGGACGACGCGCGCCGCGCGCTCGAGCTCCTCGACGCGCGCTGGCACGACTTCACCGACCTCCGCACCCTCGCCGACATCGTCCTCACGCGCGGCCGGGAGAGCCACCAACTCACCGGCGCCCTCCTCGTCAAGGGCCCGGACTCGGTGCGCTTCGAGGCCCTGTCGCCGCTCGGTCAGCCCCTCCTACTCGTCACCGTCACGAGGGCCGTCTCACCGCGTACGACGTGGTGAAGAACGAGGTGCTCACTGGACCGGCCACGGCGGCGACGATCGTCCGCGTCCTCGGCCTGCCACTCGATGCCGACTCGCTCGTCGCAGTGCTCGCCGGGCGCCCCATGCCGCCGAGGGACCTGCGCGCGGCCGAGCTCGAGCCTGCCGACGGCCTCGGCCCTTCGCTGACCCTCGTCGGCGCTGACGGGCGCCAGCGCGTCTGGCTGGACCTCGACACCGGCGAGGTTCAGCAACTCCAAGTCGATGGCGGGCGCTTCCCGGTCACGATCACCTTCCGGACCGACGGGGAGGCGCCGGCAGGATTCGACCTCCGGTCCGAGGCCGCCCGCGTGACCGGATCAGTGACCTACCGAAACCAGGTCGTCGGGAGCGGGATCGACCCCGAGCGGTTCACGCTTACGCTCCCCAAAGGGGCGAAAACAAAGACCATCCGTTGAAATCCTGTTGGGCACGTGCTACGCTTCGGTGCCTTGTCGAAGCGGTCGGGGGTCGCCCGTCGGCTCGTGCTCAGCGCCTCGGCCAAGATCAATCTGGCTCTGGAGGTTCTGGGCAAGCGGGACGACGGTTATCACGAAGTCGCCACGGTCATGCAGGCTGTGGACCTCTCCGACCGGCTGGTGATCGAGGACTCCGAGATCTTGGAAGTGCGCACCAGCGCGCCCGACGTTCCGAGCGATGGAAGCAATCTGGTCGCGCGGGCGGCGCACGCGTTGCGGGAAGCGGCGGCGGTGAGCCGGGGGGCCCGAATCAGGCTCGACAAGCGGATCCCGGTGGCGGCCGGGCTCGGCGGCGGCTCGGCGGACGCCGCCGCGACGCTCGTGGGCTTGAGCCGTCTCTGGGGGCTCCGCTGGTCGGTGGCCCGGCTCGACGAGCTCGCCGTGACGCTCGGCACGGACGTGCCGTTCTTCCTCCGTGGCGGCGCNGTGCTCGGGACCGGACGCGGCGAGCGCATCGAGCCCGTCGTGGGCATGGCCCTGCCGCTCGTGCTGGTCAACCCGGGGGTGGGCGCGAGCACGCCNGCGATCTATGGGGGCGTGACCCCTGCGATGTATTCTGACGGCAGCCACGTCCGTCAGATGGTGGCGGCGCTCCGGAGCCGCCGCCCGGCCNGGGTCGCCGCGAGCCTCTACAACGCGCTCGAGCGCGTCGCGGCCGCGGCGCACGGGCAGGTGGCGCAGATGGAGGCCGCGCTCCTGGCGGCGGGCGCGCTCGGNGCGGCCATGTCGGGCAGCGGGCTCACCGTGTTCGGCGTCGCCCGCTCGTTCGACCACGCGCGGCAGATCCGCGCGCGGGTCGCACGGCGCTCCTGGAGGTGCTGGGCGGTCCGCGCGATTCGAGGTCCGGCGATCCGGATGCGACGGGAACGCTGAGGAGCAACGAACGATGGGGCGTGGCCAAGTGGCAAGGCGCGGGACTTTGGATCCCGTATTCGGAGGTTCGAATCCTCCCGCCCCAACCACACCTGGAGCGAGGCGCCGATGGCCTACGAGCTGAAGCTCTTGACGGGGACCGCGAACCGGCCGCTCGCCGAGGAGATCGGGCAGTACCTGCGGCTGCCGCTGGCGGACGCGGAGGTATCACGCTTCTCGGACGGCGAGGTGTACGTGCAGATCAACGAGAACGTCCGCGGCGCGGACGTGTTCGTGATCCAGCCGACGTGCCCGCCCGTGAACGACACGCTCATGGAGCTGCTCATCATGATCGACGCGCTGAAGCGCGCCTCGGCCCGCCGCATCACGGCGGTCCTGCCCTACTATGGCTACGCGCGCCAGGACCGCAAGGTCCAGCCGAGGGTCCCGATCTCGGCGAAGCTGGTCGCCGACCTGCTCGAGGCGGCCGGAATCGATCGCGTGCTGGCGCTCGACCTCCACGCGGGACAGATCCAGGGCTTCTTCCGGGTCCCGGTGGACCACCTCTTCGCCGCGCCGGTCATCATCGACTATCTCGGCAAAAAGGAGCTGCGGGAGCCCGTCATCGTCGCGCCCGATGCGGGCGGCGTCGAGCGCGCCCGCGCGATCGCCAAGCGTCTCACGGCCAGCCTCGCGATCATCGACAAGCGGCGCGAGGGTCCGAACTCGGCGGTGGCGATGCACCTGATCGGCGACGTCCGCGGCCGGGACGCCGTCGTGATCGACGACATGATCGACACCGCCGGCACACTCATCCAGGCCGTGAGCGCGCTCGCCCGCGAGGGCGCGCGGCGCATCCTCGCCTGCGGCGTCCACCCGGTCCTGTCTGGTCCAGCGGTCGACCGCATCATCAAGTCCCCGCTGGAAGAGGTCGTCGTCACCAACTCGATCCCGGTAGCCTCCGACAAACGCGCCGCGCACGTCACCGTGCTGACCGTGGCGCCGCTGCTGGGCGAGGCGATCCGCCGCATCCACGACGAAGAGTCCGTCTCGACGCTGTTCGTGTGATCTTCCCGGAGGGAGTCTGACGATGGAGATGCAAGAGCTGACGATCAAGCGACGCGAGGCGACCGGCAAAGCGGTCGCCAAGCGTCTGCGCCGCGCGGGAGAGGTGCCCGCGATCCTCTACGGCGGCGCCAAGCCCGAGCCGGTCCTGGTGGACCCCAAGGCCGTGCTCAAGATGATTCACGGGCGCGAGGGCACGACCCAGCTTCTCACGCTCAAGTTCGACGGCGAGGCGGGCGGCGGCAGGCGGATGGCGATCATCCGCGACTTACAATTCGACCCGGTGACCGAGCACCTGCTCCACGTGGACCTGCAAGAAGTGTCCGGAGACCGCACGATCACGGTGCGCGTCGCGGTCCGTCCGGTGGGCGAGCCCGCGGGCGTCAAGGAGCAGAAGGGCATCCTCAACATCGTGGTCCACGAGCTCGAGGTCTCGTGCCTGCCGACGGCGATCCCCGAGCGGATCGACGCCGACGTCTCGGCCCTGATGATCGGCGACGTGCTGACCGTCGCGCAGCTCCAGGCGCCGCAGGGCGTCCGGATCCTGACCCAGCCGGGGCAGGCGGTCGCCACCGTCGNGCCGCCGATGGCCGAGGAGGCGCCCGTGGCGGCGGCCCCCNCGGCGGCGGTGGTCACCGAGCCGGAGGTGCTCACGGAGCGCAAGCCGAAGGAAGTGGAGGCCCCGGCGCCCGAAGAAGGCAAGAAGCCGAAGAAGCCAGAGAAGGCGGAGAAAGAGAAGTAGCGGAGCCGGACCCGCGTGGCCCACGCCGTGGTGGGGCTCGGGAATCCCGGAGCGGAGTACCGGGACACCCGCCACAACGTGGGCCAGCGGGTCCTCGATCTCCTCGCCCAGATGCTCAAGCGCCCCTGGCACCGCGAGGGCCAGGCCCTCACGGCCCACGGCCAGTGGCGGGGCGAGACGGTCCACCTCGTGAAGCCCCTCGCGTTCATGAACGTGTGCGGTCCCGTCGTCGCCCGAGCGCTCCGGCACCTCGGCGTCGGACCGGCCGACCTCGTCCTGGTCTACGACGACATCGACCTCCCCCTCGGCGCGGTCCGCACGCGCATGAAGGGGAGCCACGGCGGTCACAACGGCGTGCGCTCGGTCATCGAGGCGCTCGGCACCTCGGAGATCCGGCGCGTCAAGGTGGGTATCGGGCGTCCCGACCGGAAGGAGGACGTCGTCGACCACGTGCTCACNGGGTTCGAGCAGGACGAGCTCCCCGTGATCGACGCCGCCGTCGCCGAGGCGGCGGAGCGCGTGCTCGCCCTCCTCGGATAGCACGCCCGGGCGCGCGGCGCTAACGAAAGAAGATCAGCGTCACCACGGCGAAGAGCGGCAGGAGCACCACGCCGCTGTAGAGCATGTACCCGAAGAAGCTCGGCATCCTCACGCCCTGCTCCTCGGCGATCGACTTCACCATGAAGTTGGGCGCGTTGCCGATGTACGAGTTGGCGCCCATCGCGACCGCGCCCACGCTGATCGCCGCCAGGATCGTGTGGGGAACGTCCACCACCTCGCGCGCGAGGCCCAGGCCCTGACCCAGCGCGAGGAACGTCAGGTAGGTCGGGGCGTTGTCGAGAAAGGACGAGAGCGCGCCGGTCGCCCAGAAGAACTGCCACGGCGCGCGCACGCCGAGCTCGCCACCCCGGAGCCGCAGGAGCTCGAGCGCGGGGATCATCGTGAGGAAGATGCCGAAGAAGACAACGGCGACCTCCACGATCGGGGAGGCCGTGAAGCCGTTCGCGCGCCGGATCTCGCGCGGCGTCCNCCAGAGCGAGGCGGCCGCCAGCGCCACCANGACGGCTTCCCGCGCGGGCGCGCCGAGGAACGCGACCGCGAGCACCACGCCGGCGAGGCCGAGGCCGTTCAGCGCGCCGCGCACCCGGAGCGGCTCGACCC
>JGI25384J37096_10000567_pt1 | contig 11024 bp, 14 predicted proteins | sample GraSoi013_1_40cm_4_FD_37096 | JGI IMG/M metagenome (IMG submission 37096)
CCGACCATGCGCCTGAAGGTCCACGAGAGCACGCGGCTGGCGCTGACGCCCGATCGCGCGCACTTCTTCGACCTCAAGACCGAGCTGGCGATCTAGGTTGCGGCGCGCCGGCCGGCCGGGCGCCGCCGTCCTCGCGGTGGCGCACGCCACGGCGCCGGCCCGCGTCCCGGCGGGCTGAGCATGCGCGTCGCCACGGCCGCGCGGCGTCGCGACATCCGGGTCGCGTACCTGCTCCTCGCCCCCACCCTGCTCCTGCTCCTCACGGCGCTGGCGTACCCGGTCGGGTGGGAGGTGTGGACCAGCCTGACCGATCTCTCGCCGCTCAAGGACGGCCCGACGGCGTTCGTCGGGCTCACGAACTACCGCCGCCTCCTCGTCGATCCCCAGTTCTGGCGCGCGGCGACAGTCACCGTCGTGTACGCCGCCGTCACGAGCGTCGTCAAGCTGAGCCTCGGCGTCGGCTTCGCCCTGCTGCTGGCCCGGCCGTTCCGCGGCCGCGCCCTCGTCTTCCTCGCGATCTTCCTTCCCTGGGCGTACCCGGCGAGCGTGAGCGTGATCGGCTGGTACTGGACCCTCAGCCCGCCCATTCCGACCGCCTACAGCGTGTTCATGGGCAACATGAAGTACGCGGTGGACGGCGTGCTCGGCGGCGGGGCGTGGGCCTTCCTGAGCGTCACGCTGTTCAACATCTGGCGCGGCAGCTCGTTCATCGGCGTGTTCCTCCTGGCCGGGATCAACGCGGTCCCGCCCGAGCTGTTCGAATGCGCGGTGCTCGAGTCGAAGAGCGCCTGGCGCCGCTTCTGGCTCGTGACGGTGCCGCTCCTCAAGCCGTTCCTCGCCCTCGCCGTGTTCCTGTCGCTGACCACGGCTTTCGCGGACCTCGCCAACGTGTGGATGCTCACCGCCGGGCGCATCGTCTACCCGGTGGTCGGCACGCACGCGTACTGGCTCGCGATCCGCAGTGGACAGTTCGGTCCGGCCTCCGCCCTCTCCCTGACGCTGGTCCCCTTCCTCCTCGCGGTGCTGCTGGTCCTGTTCAGGATGTTCGACCCGCCCGAAAAGGAGCCNGCGTGAACCCGAGGCCCTGGTGGAAGAAGCTCGGCCACGGGGGCCTGCTCCTCGTAGCGACGNTCTACTGCGTCTTCCCGATCTACTTCATGCTGGTGCAGTCGCTGAAGACCGCCGAGGAGGACGTCTTCGGCAATCCGCTCATCGTCACGAACCCCACGCTGGAGAACTTCGAGGGGCTCTTCGAGCGAGAGGGCGAAGTCCGCGGCTTTGTCGGCCGCGTGCTCCGACGCTCCTACCCCGTCCTGGACTGGCTGGAGAACACNGTCGTCGTGTTCGCGGGCTCCGTGACGGTGACCCTGGTGGCGAGCATCCTCGCGGCGTACGCCCTCGGGCGGCTGCGGCCGCCGGGCTTCCGGTGGTGGCGTCGGGTCATCTTCGCCACCTACGTGATCCCACACACGATCCTGTTCGTNCCGCTCTATCAGGTCATCATTCGTCTCCACCTCGACGACAACCTGCTGGCCCTGCTGCTCGTCTATCCCACGCTCGCGCTGCCCTTCTGCGTCTGGATCCTCTCGGCCTACTTCCAGCAGTTCCCGCGCGAGGTCGAGGAGTCCGCGCTCGTCGAGGGCGCGAGCCGCGTGACCGCGTTCGTCCGCATCATCCTGCCCATGAGCCGGTCCGTCATCGTCGCGGCGGGAATCTTCGCCGTCGGGACGATCGCCAGTGACTTCACGCTCGCCTCGGTCTTCCTCCTCGACGCGCACAACCAGACCATCCCCGCGGGGCTCGGCACGATGGACGTGGCCCTCGACGAGCTGCTGGCGGTGGCGGGGATCAACCTCATGGCGATCCCGGTCGTGCTGATCTGCGCCGTCTTCGCGCGCGGCTACGTGCGCGGACTGACGGCGGCGATGGTCGAGGGGGCCTGACGGGTCAGCGGTCCGCCGGGACGATGCGGATGATCCGGTGCAGGGCCGTCTCCGCGACATAGAGGGCGCCCGAGCGGTCCACGGCGATCCCCTGAGGATCACCGAGGTCGCGGGCGATGCTCGTCACGACGCCGGCGGGAGAGACACGGTAGAGCTCACGGATGTGGAACCCGCTCGACACGAACACGCTGCCGTCGGGCCCGGCCGCCGTGCTGGTCCGGTGGAAGTGCCCGGAGGGAAGCCGGGTGAGGCGCCGGAGGTCGCCGTCGGAGGATAGAACGAAGACTTCGCCGACCGAGTTGAGCAGGGTGAGCTCGCCCTGGCCCATCGGCACGACCGCGATGAATCGATGCAGTGGCTCGCCGGCGACGCGTCGCACGGGTCGCTTCGGAAAGATCGGGGCGACGAGCTCCAGGTGCCTCGGCAGCGGCACGTTCTCTTCGGGATCGATGCGGAAGACGAGCGGTCCCGTATAGCCCTCGGCCGCGAGCCAGTCCAGCGACGGCGGCAGAGGAGCCTCGGACCGGAGCTGGCTCTCGAAACTCGCGTAGTCGAGCACCACGACCCGGCCCTCGGGGTCGGCCGCGAGGCTCGAGCCGCCGAGCAGATGGTTGAGACCGACGACGATCGGTGTCAGGCGCTTGTCTCCCGTGAGCCGATAGATGCGGTTGCCGTTCTCCTCTCCGAGGAAGAGATCTCCCGACCTCGGATCGACGGCGAGGCTGCCCAAGGCGGTCTTGCGCGGTCCCTCCGCGAAGGGGATGACGACTCGCGGCGCGACGGACGCGTTCACGGGAAGCGCGCCCCTGGGATCGAGCCAGAAGATCTCCGCCGCGGCATCGCCGCGCCAGCCGTGGCTCAGGACGACCAGACGCCCCGACGCCGTGAGCGCGAGCTGGGCGGGCCTCGGAATGCTGGTGGCCACGACCTCGAACCGGAACCCGCTGGCGACTTGGCCCTCAGTCGAGGCTGACGTCAGTGCAAGCCCGCCCCCGAGGCCGAGCAGGAGGGCGAGCCAACTCAGCCTTGACATGCCGCGATGACGGATGCTAGGTTTCGCGGACAATCGAGAAACCTCGGTCTTCACACCTTCTTGCGAGGAGTGGACCAAAATGGTCACCAGAGTGTCTCTCGCCTTCGTCGTGGCGCTTCTCGTCGGCCTCTCGAGCCAGCCCGTCGACGCCCAGGACTCGAAGGACCCGAAAGGCGTCACGGTCAAGGCCCTCGTCACCTCGCTCGGAGGCTTCAGCGCCACCGTCAATGCCCCGATCTTTCTGACCGGCGCCACGGTGGACCTTGAGGCGGGTGGGCAGACCGGGCGCCAGCAGTTCAGGGTGCCGACCTACATCTACATCATCGAGGGGATCCTGACGACCTTTTACGAGTCGGGGCCCGTCGGCATCGCGGGCGCCCAGTACCACGCCGCCGGGCAGTCGTTCATGGACAACGGCGGCTGGTGGCACAACCACGCGAACCGCACCGACAAACCAGTCAAGTATTTGATGCTCCATATCGGCTATCCCGGCCGCCCGGCTCCGGTGCAGAAGCCCGAAGCGGAGTAACGGCTCTACTTCACCACGCCGCCGGTGATCCCCTGGATGAACCGGTCGAGGAAGAAGTTGTAGAGGATCGCCACCGGCAATCCGACGAGCAGCGCCGCCCCCATCAGCGAGCCCCAGAAGTAGACGTCACCGCGGATCAGCTCGGTCGGCACGCCCACCGGNACCGGCTTCTGGTCGCCGGGGGAGACGAACGCGAGCCCGTACAGGACGTCCTGCATCGAGAGCGTGAANGCGAAGATCACCGACGTCAGCACCCCGGGCAGGCTCACCGGGAGCACNACGCGGATGAGCGCGCCGAACTGGCCGCAGCCGTCGACGCGCGCGGCCTCCTCCATCTCCATCGGCACCGTCTTGAAGAAGCCCATCATGAGCCAGGTGCAGAACGGCACCGTGAAGGTCGGGTAGGTGACCACGAGCGCCCACCAGCTGTCCTGGAGGCCGAGCGTCGCCACGACTCGCGAGAGCGGAAGGAACAGGATGATCCCCGGAACCAGATACGTCATGAAGATGGCGATCCCGATGTTCTCGGCGCCGGGGAGCCGGAGCCGCGCCAGCGCGTACCCCGCCGGCACCGCGGTCAGCAGCGTGATGAGCGCGACCCACGCCGAGATATTCATGGTGTTGACGATCCAGGCGCCGTAGTTCGTCTGGTGGAACAGGATGTTGAAGTTTTTCAGCGTCGGCGGCAGATTGAACCAGAACGGGATGTTGTCCATCCGGTAGAGGTCGGGCTCCTGCTTGAACGCGGTAATCGCCATCCAGTAGATCGGAAAGACCGCGATCAGGACGAAGGGCGTCAGCCCCGCGTAGATCAGCAGGTGACGCCGAACGTCCTTCTGACGCGCGGTGCGCGGCGCGGCCATGGCGCTACCATTCCCTCCGCTTCAGGTTCCTGAGCATCAGGAAGAGCGCGGGGACCAGCAGAGGAACCAGGAAGAGCGCGATCGCCGCGCCCCGGCCCAGGTTTCCGGCCTGGATACCGATCTGGTACGCGAGGACCGGCAGGATCTTGCTCGCGTTACCGGGGCCGCCCTGGGTCAGAAAGTACACGACGCTCAGGTCGGACAGTGTGAAGACCGTGTCGAACAGGAATCCGATCATCAGGATCGGAAAGATCATCGGCACCACCACGTGACGGAACCGCTGCATGAAGGTGCAGCCGTCCACCTTGGCGGCATCGATGACCTCGAGCGGCACCGCGGTGAAGCCCGCCAGGAGCACGATCGCGCTGAACGGGAACGTGCGCCACACGTTGACGGCGATGCAGGCAGCCAGCGCCAGATGGGGCTGGCCGAGCCAGATGGGCCAGGACTCCGACCCGTACGCCCCGATCAGCCCGACGCGGCTGAGCGCCCAGTTGATGACGCTGAACTGCGAGTCGTACATCCACTTCCAGGAGAGCACGCTGATACCGATGGGCAGCGTGAACGGGATGACCACGAGACCCCGGATGAGCTTCTTTCCGCGGAACTGCTGGAGCAGGAGGAAAGCCAGCGACGTGCCCAACAGGCTCTTGAAGATCGCCGCCACGACGAGGAACACGACGCTGTTCTGGAAGGCGATCCAGAAGGTGTCCATCTCCCAGGCGGCCCGGAAATTCTCGAGGCCGATGAACCGGGCTACAGGATCGCCGACGTTGGCGTCGCTCACGGCGAGCCAGAGGGAGAACAGGAACGGCGCCCCGACGAGGAGCAGCACGTAGAGCGCGGCGGGCGCCAGCAGCGTGTAGCCGAACACCTTCCGCTGAGCGCTGTGGGTCCGCCACCAGACGCGCGCCGCCGCCGGCACGGGCACAGAAACGACGGCGGCCCGGGCCGTTGGCTCCGGGCCGCCGCGCAGGGAGGCCGTGGTCATGCCGTCTTGTGCTTGGCGAAGATCCTACGGTACTCCCCCATGCCCCACTTCACGACGTCTTCCACGTTCTGCCCGCGCGCGATCCGTGTGAACATGTCGGGCAGCACGAAGAGGTTGACGACCTCCTGGATGGGCGTGGTGAAGGGGCCAGGGTAACCGTAGAAGGCGACGATGTTCGGGAAGTCCTGGAGGATCTGCATCTTCGGATCGGCGCCGATGATCGGCATCGGCTTCTTGGCGAAGCCGGTGAGGTAGGGCATGTTGTAGCCGCGACTCTGGATCATGCCCTCTCGATCGCTGTCAGTGAAGTNGGTGAGGAACTCCTTGGCCGCCTGCTGGTTCTTCGAGAACTTCCAGATCATGTAGACGTTGGCGGCAGAGACGCTGACCCGCTTGCCGTTCGGCCCCGCGGGCTCGAGCGCGATCTGCGTGTTAGCGAAGACCGGCGGGTTCGTGTCCTCGGTGGTGCGGTAGGCCGAGATCGCGTCGTGAATCCAGCAGCCCACGCCCGAGGCCAGGAACCGATTGTCGGAGGCGTCGTCCCAGGAAAAGACTTCGGCAGTCATGCCCTCGTCGAAAAGCGCCTTGGCGAACCGCAGGGCCTCGCGCGTCTCCTTGGAGTCGATCAGGATGTTGTCGCCCGACGGATCGGCCTCGGCGCCCCCGAAGCTGAACAGNAGCGANCGCCAGTTCAGGTTGGCGTCGGCGCACTGCGAGAACTGGATACCCGTCGGNTGGCCCTTGGGCTTGAGCGTCCGCGCCGCGACTCGNGCCAGCTCCCAGGTGTCGGGCGGCTTGAGGCCCGCCTGGTCGAACAGGTCCTTGCGCCAGAGCATCGGGAGGAGGATGTAGAACATCGGCATCCCGTACTCCCGCCCCTCGACCGAGACCAGAGGCCTCGCGGCCGGGATCCAGCCGCCGTGCTTCTTGCCGGCCTGTTCGTAGATGTCCGAGATGTCCACCAGGTTCCTGTAGTAGAGCCGCGTGAGGATGGACGAGCTGTTGTGGATGATGTCGTGGCCGGCTCCGGCGGCANACTCCGCGGCCATCCGCGCNGGCAGCTCGAGATGGGGGATGTGNTCGACGCGNACCTTNACCCCGTTCTTCTCGCCCCACTCCTTCACGAACACGTTGTCGAACCAGGCGTCGTAGGCGGGGATGAAGTGGCTCCACTGGAGGATCCGTAGCGTCGTCCCCTTGATCTGTGCCGGCGCCTGGCGGGCCTCGAGCATCGTCAGGAGGGAGCCTCCTGCAACGCCCGCACCGGCGACGGTGAGGAATTTCCGGCGGTTGAGGGTTGAGGTCTTGACTGGTTGCGGGTCACTCATCGTGAGCCTCCTTGACTATCCGGAAACCGATCTGGTCCACGGGGCAACAACCCCTGAAGAATTAACTTCTTTATGCTTCCGGGGCACCTCTTGTCAAGTGGCATCTGAGGTAAACGCGCGCCCCCGCCGTGGGTGCTATCCTCGGCGCCATGCGCCGGCCGCTCCTGGCGCTCGTCCTCGCGATCGCGGCTATCGGCGTCTTGGCGGCGGGCCTCGCAGCGCTGCTCGACACCCCGCGCCCGCCGCGCGGCGCCTCGCGGGGCGAGCGCCTCTTCTACGAGCTCTGCGCCACGTGTCACGGCACCGACGGTCGCGGCACCTGGCGCGCCACGCTCTTCCTGGTCCGTCCCGGCAACCTCGCCGACGGCGCCCGCCTCGGTCAGCGCTCCGACCAGTACCTCTTCGACATCATCAAGAACGGCGGCGCGCCCATCGGGCGGCCGGGCATGCCGGCCTTCGGCGCTGTCCTCTCGGAGGACGAGATCCGCGAGCTCGTCGCCTACGTGCGCGAGCTCAGTCGTGCGCGCTGATTCAAGGGAGGCGCTCGATACGAAGCAGGACGAGCTGATCGTCCTGCTGACGGACGGCCAGCTTGACGCGGTCGCCGGGCTTCGGGCTCACGGCGTCCAGCAGCGCCGGCTCGGCCGCGATCGCCATCAGCTCCATGGCGCCCATCCCGAGCCCCTGGACGGCGTCGTGGCTGACGAGAACGAGATTCGGCGCGGGGCGCGCGACGATCGTGCCCCGTACCTCGTAAGCGGCGGGCCGGAGGATGGTGCCCCAGATGCCGGCGGCGAACGCCGCCAGCAGCGCGACGAACAGTAGCGCGACAGGAGCGCGTCGATTAATCGGTGAGCGTCGCCAGCCCGAGGAGATGGGACTGCCCAGCTCTCGGTCGGTCGAGCGCGGCGCTGAGGCGATCGTTCGCGGCGGGCTAGCGCTTGAACGCGCCGATCTGCGCCAGCAGCGTCGCCATGTCGAAGTAGTGGGTCAAGCTCTTGACCTTCCCACCCTCGATCTTGAAGACCTGGCACGCGGGCACCTCGATGCGCTTGTTCGACGCCGGGATCGTGCCCGTCGGCGTCTGGAGCGGGCCCGTGTGGACGCCCTTCCACACGACCTCGAGAACGGCGGTGTCGCCGCTCGCGTGCTCGGCGACGAACGTCGCCTTCGAGTCCGGGATGGCCTTGCCCCAGCCCTGCCAGGCCTCGATGATCTGCTTGACGCCCTGGAGGCGCCGCCCCGTCCCCTTTTCGTCGTAGACGCTGTTCTCGGCGAACGCGGCTTTCACCTTGTCCCAGTTCTTGTCGTTGTAGGCGACCGTGGCGGCCTTGGCGGTTTCGATGATGTTCGGCATGTTCCCTCCTTGTAGCGTTCCGGGCTTAATCCCGTTCGGAGCGTTCCGCGGTGCCGAGGAGAAAGTCAGTCCCTCTGAGGTCGCCGGGCGTCAGGACCCACTTGCCTCCGCACCCTTCCTTGCCGAACGCCGCCGCACCCTTGTAAGCGGCGCCCAGGGTGAGGATCAGCAGCCCCCCGCCGACGACGACACCGAGGCCGCACAGCACCGCCTTTCCGGGGATGTGGACGACGTTCGCGACGCCGGCGCCCGCGGTGTACAACGCCGCCTCGCTCAAGCCGCCTATCATCTTCACCACCCCTCGCGAGGGCTCCGGCGGCTGCGCCGGTTCGGCGGGTTGCTGCGCGCGGGCAAACGTCGCGAGCGGTCCTCCGACGATCAGCGACACCACGACCGCGAGCGTGAGCGATCGAGCCACGAGCTTCATCGCGTAACCTCCTGGTCCCTGGTAAGGCGCCCCATCGGGAGGAATCCAGCATATCTCAAACGGCCCCCGGCGGGAAAATTCGCACAAGGCTATAATTGGCCACTACTTCTGTCGGGAGGCCATGACCCATGAAGCTCGTCCGCTTTTCCGTCAACGGCCAATTCCCCCGCCTCGGCGCGCTCCAGGGCGATCGCATCGCCGATCTCCACGCGAGCCTCGCCCACACCCTCGCCCGGCGCGGCGTCGTGCGGGCCCAGGAGATCGCCGCGACTCTGGTGCCGCAGAGCACGCGCGGCTTTCTCGAGGGCGGCGCCGCTTCGCACGAGGCCGTCGCCTCCATCACCGAGTGGGTCACCGTGCCGGCCTCGAGCGCCCGGCTCCACGCGCCCATCGCCGATCCGGGGAAGTTCATCTGCATCGGCCTCAACTACCGGGACCACGCCGAGGAGACAGGCAACCCGATCCCCAAGGAGCCGCCGATCTTCGCCAAGTGGTCGAACGCGATCCTGGACCCCGGCGAGCCCATCCTCCGGCCGCGCGGCTCGCAGCAGCTGGACTGGGAGGTCGAGCTGGGCGTCGTGATCGGCCGCACGGCGCGCTTCGTCGCCAAGGAGCAGGCGCTCGACTACGTCTGGGGCTACACGATCATCAACGACGCGAGCGCGCGCGACTTCCAGTTCATCACGAGCCAGTGGATGGCCGGGAAGATCTTCGAGACCGCGGCGCCCGTCGGGCCGTACATCGCCGACCGCAAGGAGATCACCGACCCGCACACCCTCGATCTCCGGACCTGGGTGAACGGCAAGCAGATGCAGAGCGGCAGCACCAGGACGTTCATCTTCGACGTCCGCTACCTCGTGAGCTATCTCTCCGGGCTCATGACGCTGGCGCCCGGCGATCTCATCGCCACCGGCACGCCGCCCGGCGTCGGGTTCGCCAAGAAGCCGCCCGTGTTCCTCCAGCCCGGCGACGTCGTCACGATGGAGATCACCGGGCTCGGGCGGCTCGAGAACCCCGTAAAGGAGGCGTGAGCGCCGGCGCATGCTGGAGCTGATCGCGCCGCTCGTCGTCCAGAACACCACGAAGATCGTCGCGCTCTCGCTCGACGGCCTGGGCGGCCTGCCGCGCCCCGAGACCGGCCGCTCCGAGCTCGAGACCGCGCGCCTGCCCAACCTGTCGGCGCTCGCCGCCGAGTCGGCGTGCGGCCTCATCCGCCACGTGGCGCCGGGGATCACGCCCGGCAGCGGTCCCGGCCACCTCGGGCTCTTCGGCTACGACCCGCTCCGCTACCAGGTCGGGCGCGGCGTCCTCGAGGCGCTCGGGATCGAGTTCGATCTCCGCCCGGGCGACGTGCCGCGCGCGGCAACTTCTGCACCGTGGATGCCAGCGGCCGCATCACCGACCGGCGCGCCGGGCGCATTCCCACCGAGGTCTCTGTGCGCCTGACGGAGAGGCTGCGCGGGATCCCGCTGCCGGGCGTCGAGCTGTTCGTCGAGCCCGTGAAAGAGCACCGCTTCGTCCTGGTCCTGCGCGCCAGGGGCCGGCGGGGCGCCCTCTCGGGCCGGCTCTCCGACACCGACCCGCAGGCACTCGGCAAAGCTCCGCTCCCCGTCAAGGCGCTCGAGCCGAAGGCGACGGCGACGGCGCGGTGGGTGAATGCGTTCGTCGCCCACGCGCGCCGCCGGCTCGCCAACACGGCGCCCGCCAACATGGTCCTGCTGCGCGGCTTCGACCGGCTCCCGAAGCTCCCGCGCTTCCCCGAGGTCTTCGGTCTCCGAGCCGCGGCGATCGCCGCCTACCCGATGTACCGTGGTCTCGCCAAGCTCGTGGGCATGGAGGTGCTCAAGACGGGCGGCACCTTCGGCGAGGAGCTCGCGACGCTCCGCGAGCACTGGGACGCGTACGACTTCTTCTTCCTGCACTACAAGGACACGGACAAGGCCGGCGAGGACGGCAACTTCGACGCGAAGGTCGCGGCCCTCGAGCGTCTCGACGCTTCCGTCCCCGACATTCGCGCACTCAAGCCGGACGTCCTCGTGGTCACGGGCGATCATGCGACGCCGTCGGTGCTCGCCGCGCACGGCTGGCAGCCGGTGCCCGTGCTCCTCTGGAGCCGCTACTGCGGCGCTGATCCGGTGACCGCCTTCACCGAGCGGGCGTGCGCGGCCGGCAGCCTCGGCGTCCTCCCGTCCCACCACCTGATGCCGCTCGTGATGGCCAACGCGCTCCGGCTGACCAAATTCGGCGCGTAGCTCGGACCCGTCGGGAGCGCGACAGCCTCGGCGCCAAGGACGTTCCGGCGCGGGCGCTCTACGGCCTCTTCACCCAGCGCGCCCGCGAGACCTTCCAGCTCTCCGGGCGCGCGCCCCATCCCGCCTTGATCCGCGCCTACGCGCGCGTCAAGCAGGCGGCGGCGCTGGCGAACGCGCGGCTCGGCCTCTTGCCGCGCGCGTGGGCGCGCGCCATCGTCTGGGCGGCCAACCGCGTTGCCGAGGGCGCGGTCCCGGACGCAGCGGTGCTCGACGCCTTCCAGGCGGGCGCCGGCACGCCCAT
>JGI25384J37096_10000572_pt1 | contig 10991 bp, 9 predicted proteins | sample GraSoi013_1_40cm_4_FD_37096 | JGI IMG/M metagenome (IMG submission 37096)
CGATCAAGCAACCCGTCATAGTCGTTCATTGATAGCGTCATGATTAGTAATGGTCGGTTGGCCTATTTCAACGATATTCCGGCCGCAAACGCTTATCCAAAACCCAGACACCTAATCGTAAAAGCGGAGGATGACGATCGACTGGGAAGATGGGTAGTCTGCAGCGCCTGGCCATACGTTAACGACAGACCCCATCTAGGAACCTTCACACACCTAATCTCCGCAGACGTATACGCCCGCTATCTCCGCCTCAAAGGTGAAGACGTTGTTATGGTATCTGGCAGCGACGAACATGGTGCACCCATCGAAGTTGAAGCAATAAAACGCAAGATCACGCCCCGCCAGCTGACCAACCAGTATCATCGAGTCTTCACTCGAAGCATCAAAGCATTCAACATTCAATTTGATAATTACACTCGTACGGAGAGTCCTGTCCACAAGAAGTTCGTTCAAGAATTCTATCGAACGCTGGACAAGAACGGATATGTCTTCAAACAGAACATCATCCTGCCCTACTGTGAGAACGACAAGCGCTTCCTACCTGATCGCTTCGTAGAGGGCGAATGCCCATACTGCCACTACATCCCCGCGCGCGGAGACCAGTGCGATAACTGCGGCCGAGTACTCGACCCGAAAGACCTGATCAACCCATACTGCGTCCTCGACCACAGTACACCCGTAATGAAAGAATCAACCTCCTGGTTCTTCGACCTCCCCAAACTCTCAGACCAACTGAAAAAGTACGTTGAAGAGAATCCGAACCTCCCGGAGAATGCCCGGAACTTCAGCCTCAGCTGGATACGAGACGGACTCAAACCACGCTCGCTAACACGCGACCTAGCCTGGGGCATCCCAGCACCCTTCAAAGGCGCGCAAGACAAGACCATCTACGTGTGGATGGAAGCGGTCCTCGGATACATCAGCGCGGTCAAAGAATGGGCTGAGAAGAACAAGAAACCCAGCCAGTGGAAAAAGTACTGGCTCGACCCCGCAAGCCGCAACATCCACTTCATAGGCAAAGACAACATCCCCTTCCATGTCATCGTCTTCCCCGGCCTCCTCCTCGCCAGCCACGAGGGATACAACCTTCCATGGGAAGTAGCCAGCACAGAATACATACAGTTCGAAGGCCAACGCTTCTCCAAGAGCCGAAAGATCGGCGTCTGGATAGACGAAGCGCTCGAGCTCGAAGATGCGGAATACTGGCGCTACGCCCTCATCAGCCTCCGCCCGGAACAGAGAGACACGAACTTCACTTGGGAAGAGTTTGAACGGAAGATCAACACGGAACTCAACGATGTTGTAGGCAACTTCATTCATCGAACCATCACTTTCATCAGTACCAGATTCAAGAATAAGATCCCGAAGTTCACCCCCGACAAAGAAAGTGATCAAAACATCATCAAGATTCTTCGCGAGTCGCCAAAACGTCTGGATGAGAGGCTTGAACGCTTTCGATTGAAGGAAGGCCTCGAACAAGTAGTACAGTTAGCCAGGGAAGGCAACCGGTATCTGAACGAGAGCGCCCCATGGCACTCGTTCAAGACAGACCCTGCAGAGGCCGGTCAAACTCTAGGCGTAGCCGCACAGATCGTGGGCACGATTGCAATACAGCTCCAGCCATTCCTCCCAATAACGGCAACACGAATCCATCGAAGCCTCTTCCTAGGAAAGAGGCCAAGCTGGAGCCTCGCTGGCGCGATCAGTACGAAACCGGGTGCTAGAATCAAGCCAATGCAACCGCTCTTCCACAAAGTGTCAGCCCAGAATCTCCGGACCAGACTCGAGGAAATACGGAGTGCGATAGCTATTGAAACTGAAGCTTGACTTTCACGTGCACACAAGCGCATCCTCGGATGCTCATACTCGACCAGACGAACTCGTTCCAAGATGTAAGGAAAGAGGCCTCGACGGTCTCGCGATAACCGATCATAACGTGCTAGCAAGAGGCGTTCCTTCAGAATTACTGATCATTCCTGGAATAGAGGTCTCCAGCCGTGATGGACACATTATCGGTCTGGGCGTATCAGACACCGTCCCAAGAGGATTGTCAGCCGATGAAACAATCCTACAAATCAAGCGGCTAGGGGGCGTCTCGATCGTAGCACATCCCTATGACCTCCTTCGCTCGGCGTTAAACCCAGAAATTCTAACGACGATCCCGGACGCGATCGAAGTGATCAACTCGGCCAGCATGCTGCACTCCATCATCTGGAAACGAGCGAAAGCCTTCGCTGAGAAAAGGAAGCTGCCCCAAACCGCCGGCAGCGATTCGCACATTCCCGAAACAATAGGAAAGGCCTACACGATCGTTGACATCGAATCGAGAGACGTAGCCTCAGTTCTAGACGCGATAAGAAACGGACAAGTCTCTCCTGAAGGACGACCTTATCATTTCAGTGATAGGGTGAGAAAAATTATCAGATGAAAAGCTGACTAAGCCAGCTCCATCTCATACAGTGGCATTCGGACAGCGACTCTAGTCGATGTTGATTCGAGTCCATATTCCATATCGTACAAGTCTTCGATCAGATCGTCGACCGTTCCCAGTGCCATGTCGTAGCTGTATCCCGAGAGGAATATCGACAAGCTCGATTTCGCCTGACACTTTGTACTCACATGAACAAAATCAACGTCATGACCGACAAGAGACGCAATTGCTTCGTAAGCTTGCGCCGCTTGACCGTTATTGAGCGACTCGATTCCTCGGAACAGAAGAACCGCACCCTTCGCTTTAGACAATGGAAGACTAGCGGAAGGGGTCGTAAGAGCATCAACCACAGCAGACTGAACTCTCTCTCTTGATTCAACTGGAGCAATACATACAGTCGCAACTGCTCCTAGGGAGAGAATATTCAGGATCTGTTGACTAATCATCGGGCTGCTTTTAACAACAACCTCTGAAAGTCCTCGGACGGCGAGAGCAGCCGTTTCGTCTGCAACTCTCTCCGAATCTAATAGAGCCGGTTTCTGGACTGAGTTATCGACAATGACTGTGCAATCGCAGGCTTCCACCATCTTCTTCAAACCGCGTAGAGCAACAAAACGTCTCTCGCGCTCATGGATGAAAGGCAGGGCCACCACTGAAACCACGGGCCTGACCTGGTTCCGGTGCCATTGGGCGATGAGTGGTGCGGCCTTCGTCCCGGTCGCGCCTCCGAGACCCGCCAATAGAATTGTAAAATCGGATTCCTGGGTGAAAGGCGCAACTCTGTAAGCATACAATTGGCCTTGTGCACCTCGCTGCCTTGAAAGTTGAGAATTAGTCTCCGAGGANTCTGCTAATAGGACCTTGTTCTGCGCTCTCGACTCTGATAGCTGGCTGCGATCAGTGTTGACAGCCACACAGTTTCGCGGACTGATTCCTCCATCGATTGCCTGGCTCAGAAGATTGTTTCCTGCTCCTCCTACTCCAACAATTGCTACTTGCGAGCCGTGAGATGATATTGGTTGATGGGTGACTATTTCCTCTGTGGACAAGGTAAGTGGAGTGAAACTACTGCTTCTGATATATACAAATCCCAAGCAGAGGTAATACGATTCGAATACGAAATAGCTCGCCAAGCGACATCCATATATAAAATGGTGGGGTCTTGCCGAGCACGCGCATGTCCAAAGCGGAGACTCGCGCCTTAGTCATCTGCTAGGCGGAGATGTCAATCCAGACTTTGATTCTTGAGAGGGCATCTCTTCGTTCGAGACTTGGCGATCCTTCGAAACCGATGGGTTGTTCCAGTGCAGTGTCAGAGTCTTCGGATGCGATGCCTTCACATCATCTATCCGCGTGACAGATGCATAGTGCGGGGCATCTTTCACCAGTTCTGGATTAGTCTCGGCTTCACGGTACACTCCGAGAAGGGCCTCGACTAGTTGGTCCAGATCAGCAATACTCTCGGTCTCTGGAACTTCCACCATCAAAGCCTCGTCGACAATCTGCGGAAAGTATGTCGTAGGAGCATGGACGCCTTTGTCCAGCATTCGTTTAGCAAGGTCCATCGCCCGGACCCCTGTTGAGTCGTAGAGTTTCTTTGCACTTAGAACAAACTCGTGTTTCCTAGCTCGGGCGAAGGGAAGGTCGTACGTGCCGCTTGCTAGAATACGAGACAGGATGTAGTTTGTGTTGAGAACCGCAGTCTCGGCGACCGTCTTGAGTCCCTCGGCACCCAGGCTCATAATGTAAGCATAGGCGCGGACGAGAATCCCAATGTTACCGTGGAAAGCCCTGATCTTTCCGACTGTATCTGGAACATTGTAATCGTAGAAGTACTTTTTTCCATCAAATCCTATCAGAGGAACCGGCAAGTAGCGTTCTAGCTCTTTCGTCACTCCGACAGGACCCGCGCCTGGGCCTCCGCCTCCGTGGGGAGTCGCGAAAGTCTTGTGAAGATTCAAGTGGACAATGTCAAAGCCCATGTCGCCAGGTCTGACCTTTCCGAGCAACGGATTGAAGTTCGCTCCGTCATAGTACAGCAAGCCCCCTGCCTGGTGTACGGTCTTTGCGATTTCGAGAATGTTCTTCTCGAAGATTCCCAGAGTGTTAGGGTTCGTAATCATCAGTCCCGCAGTGTTCGGACCTGCTAACTTCCTCAATTCATCGAGGTCAACCATTCCTTCCGAGTTCGATGGAACAACCATCACCTTGAACCCGGCCATCGCTGCACTAGCAGGGTTGGTACCGTGGGACGAGTCCGGCACTATCATCTCCGTTCTCTTCTCCCGCTCCCCCCTTGATCGATGATGAGACCGGATGATGAGGCAGCCCAAGTACTCCCCGTGAGCTCCGGCCGCAGGCTGGAGGGACATGCGGCTCATCCCTGTAATCTCCGCCAAGATTCTATCCAAACGATAGAGGAGGGCGAGCATTCCCTGGACGGTCGACTCGTCCTGTTCAGGATGAAGCTTCTCCAGCTTGTGAGTCTGGACCGCTAACTCGGCCGATTTTGGATTATACTTCATCGTACAACTACCCAACGGATAGATGCCTAGGTCCGGAGAATAGTTCTCTTGAGAGAGCCGCACAAAGTGTCGAATAACTTCCGGCTCAGAGACCTCAGGAAGTGGCGGGAGACCGTTTCTTCGCAGAGCGCTTGGGACGGCGTCCCCAAGGTCCCCAGCAATCTTTCTCTCAGTATCGCTAGGTCCCGCCGGGCTGTGGCCTCTCTTACCGGCTTGGGATTTCTCGATAATGAGGGGCTCGTCCCACGTGGCTTGATGGTACATGATCTCTATCCTCTCAAGAGCTTCGTCATCAGACCCGAGAATCGATCGATAGCTTCGCCGGTGTGGATTTCTGTCACGCAGAGAAGAGAGCTTTCACCAAGCTCAGGAAAATCCTTGACTAGGCTCTTGCCTCCGTGCATCCCGGCTAAGAGGAGTTTGCGATTAACCCTAGATGTGATGCCTCGAGCCCGTTTGAATGTAACGACAAATTCTTGGTAATGCTGTGCCTCAAACCTTGGGACGGAGGCTTTTGGTATTTCCTGGAGCCTCTTGATCGCGTACCTCGTCTTTACCAGGATCGATTCGAACAAGTCGTGTAATCCGTTGGGTCCGAGGAGTGAAAGATAGGCTGCTGCGCCAATGCCAAGGAGAGCCTCGTTTGTGCAGATGTTCGAAGTGGCTCTCTCTCGACGGATATGCTGTTCTCTCGTTTGAAGAACCATGCTGAATGCTTTGTCTGTCCCATCGATTGTGGTCGTCATTCCAATGAGTCGACCTGGAATCTGTCGGAGAAGATTCTCCCCCTTGCAACCAATTATTCCGAGTCCGGGACCGCCAAAATTCATCTCAGATGAAATAGACTGACCCTCCGCCACTACAATGTCCGCGCCGTACCCGCCTGGTGGCTTCAGCCCGCCGAGTGAAATAGGGTCGAATCCGATAATCGAGAGAGCGCCTTTCTCATGGCACATCGAAGGAATCCTCACAACATCGGCGTCCAGCGTTCCGAAGAATGAGGGCACTTCACAATAAACTGCCGCGGTCTCATGATCAAGTTTTGACTGTAGATCGTCGATGTCCGGGCCTCCTGTCTCTTTGTCGTACTCGAAGGCTTCGACTCTTATGCCAACTGGCTCGGTGTAGTTTCGAAGCACCGATAACTTATCAGGGTGAAGACTTCTTGGAACGATGACCTTGTACTTTCCTGTCGCGCGAACCGCCATTCTCGCGGCCTCCCCGAGCGCAGTCGACCCGTCATAGAGGGACGAGTTTACTGCGTCTACATCGGTCAAGTCGCGGATCATAGATTCGAATTCAAAGAGCGATTGTAGAAGACCTTGAGAGATTTCGGCCTGGTATGGTGTGTACGAGGTCTGAAATTCCGTTCTCGAAACTATGGCTTTAACCGCTGCTGGAATGTAATGGTTGTAGATTCCCGCGCCAAGGAACGAACTGTAGTCTGAACCCGACTTGTTCTCCTTGAGAAGTTGCTCTATGTTTGAGCGGACTTGCTGTTCAGAAGGGAATCCATCCACCTTCAACGGTCGATTCAATCTGACTTCTCGCGGAATGTCGGAATAGAGTTCGTCGAGCGAGCTGATTCCAATAGTCTTCAGCATGCTAGTTCGAAGCTGATCGCTCGAGTTGGGAATGAACGGGTGGCCGGTTTGCGCCAAGACTACCTCCGGTGCGCCGGTTCAAAACCACTGATAACCCTTCCTTCAGCACACTGTTGCTTTATACTCCACACGTCCTCGCTGGGTCCCGACATGGCATCGCTAGGGGCGAACACGGTCGCAATCCTAATCGCCCTAGGCTCGTTCCCCGTCTCTCTGGCTCTAACCAGATTCTTCATGCACTGGAACGGAAAACATGGAATAATCGGAATCGACGTGCACAAACTGAACCGACCGAAAGTCCCGGAGATGGTCGGAGTGGCGGTTCCGATCACCCTCGTCCTTTTCGCCGCAATCTACGCGATAGTTGGCGGATCAAGTTCGATACCTCTTCTAGCCTATGCTCTCGTCGTTGGACTTGCTGCACTTGTAGGCGCGGTCGATGATCGCCTCAAGCTGAGAGGAATCTTCAAGCCGCTCCTCACTCTTCTTTGCGGCTTGCCCATCTTGATTCTGGGACTGACATTTCCAGGTCAAGTCTACACCTCAACTCTGCATGTCCCTTTGTTCGGGGGTTTCCATCTTCCAGTAATCTATCCTCTCACAATACTGGTCGCAGTCTCTGTGACATCGAACACCGTCAACATGCTAGACCCTCTCAACGGATCGATGGCTGGAGGGGTATCGATAGTTGCTGGAGGCCTGCTCATTGGCTCACTGCTAGTCGGAGCGGGTTCTACGCCCGTCGGAGTGAGTTCTATGCCAATCTTTCTCTACGCCAGCTTGATGTTCTCACTGTTAGGATTCCTATATTACAACCGTTTTCCCGCACGAGCATTTGCGGGAAATGTCGGTCAACTGTCCATCGGCGCTTCTATAGGGGCACTAGCGATTCTAGGAAGAACTGAAATCGCAAGCATAGTTGCAATCTTCCCCAACATCCAGAATTCCTTCTTCTTCCTCTCAAGGATTCGACGCTTCACGGAACATAGGGAATTAACCTCAAGACCGACAAAGCTCCTCTCCGACGGGAGGCTAGCCGATTCCGAAGACCCGCGTGCGCCGTTGACCTTGGTCAGAACGCTACTCATAGGTCGTCCCGCGCCCGAGAACGAAATCGTATCTACAATATGGATGCTCTTCCTAACCTCAACGAGCTTAGCGGTGATTACTCTTCTCCTGACAGGAGTTCCGCGATGAACAAACGCGCCGTCGGCTACGAACTAGTCGTTTTTGTAACGCAGTGGGGTCTCATGCTTCTCGGGTTTGGTATCCTTACCAAAATCATCGCACCCTTGAACCTTGTGAGCCCAAGCTTGTCTATTGGCCAGTATCTCGACGCAGCAGTAAAGGGGCTCATCGCCCTCGTTCTGTCGGTGGCGTGGCTTTTCATTTGGGACCGTCAGGTAAGGCTCTACTTCCATAGACGTGGAAAATAGACTCCGCCATCAGAAGACTTCTGCGGCCTTCCAATGATTCCCTCGAACCATTGTAAACCCCATGTCCGTGTTCTTGGTAAACCACAAATCATCTGGAATAGCATTGGTCTTGGAGCAGTCGGGTATCTCCTCTTCTAGCGCTAATCTAGCCGCGAGCCAAGGGAAATTCCATTCGGGATGTCCAAGTCTTATCGAGGCAAGGGAGAGATAGTGAACATTGGTCGTGAACCGACAGTTGATCTCAGTAGGACAGGGAACACCTTTCGCGTCCTCTTTTAGGTCGACACAGAAAATACCGTGAGGTTTCTTGGAAACGGACCTTATCGCTTCCACTGCTTTCTTGTTAACTATGTCCGAATGAACAACCCGGTTGAGCTTCGATGTGCCTCCCGACCCCACCACGCGGTGGCCGACCCAACTCAGCCTCTCGCGAATCATAGAAGTGACCAACCCGCCGTTATTCCAGAGAGACATGAAGCAATAGTCTCTTCCCGGAAGATACTCCTCCGCGACAAAGTTCGCGTTGATTCCTTGATCCCAATGGAACTTGACCCAATGTTCCGCGATGCTCGGGTTAGTTGCTCTACAACTCATGAGGCCGCCCGCTCCTTCTCGGGCGCGAATCCAACACGGATAATCGAGCTGTCGGAGCTTCCGCGTGTTGGAAGAATCATCGTGAGAGATGAGGACCGGTTTCCTTCGGAGACCTGCCTCGTTCCAACGCGATAGTGCTGCGAATTTGTCGAGGCAAGTAGAAACCGTCTCAATGTCGGGAAGGAATATCCGCGCGCGGATTCTTGAACGCTCCGCAGAAACTCGCTCAACCTCCGGGTCGGGCTGTGGCATCACCAGCTCAACCTTCTCACTTTCAATGACCTTGTTCAACGCGGCAACATATCCACGGTCATGAGCGCCGGGAAGATGGAACGAATAATCCAACCACATGTTTAGTTCTAGACTCGTCCTGTCTACATCGCCTCCGGTCAGTACTAGAGAGCGTCCGTCCTTGCTGACTCTGAGACTCCAACATACGTTGTGGCCCGCGCTTCCCCCCGCTCCAGTGACCAGTATGCTCTTCATCCGTAAACCTTGAGAAGTCGTTCAAGAATCGGAGCAACTAATAAGTAGGGAAGTCGTGCGTCGCACTCCAAATTCGAGCTCGGCTAATGGTCTCAACTGATGAGAGCGCTCTTCGCTGTACTTTTGCTACTCGCCTTAACCGTCGTTATTCTCCCTCACCCCACTATTGCGGCAGCAGACTGCCAACCAACAACTTGCTCCGCATCATTCGAACGAACTATCTCAACTAACACCTGGGGCGTCACTACTCTCAATGACTACGTTAGCCTGAACAGCACAGTCCCTGTTACCCACCTCACGATCGGCATTCCTGCTAGTGTCAGCGATGACCTTCGATTCACCGTAGCGACAGGTCAAGGAGTCAACCTCCAAGTCTCCAAGCAAGCCCCGACACCGAGCCGTAACTACACTGCCCTCAACGTTCAATTTCCAGCAAGTGAAACCAAGTTCGTTTTCAACGTCACCACAGTATTTGCTGGACTCCTATCGTACAGCCCTAGTTCGAACAGCTTCACATTCGAAGCTAACCCCTTCCCGCTCCTCGACGGCACATACAACGTCACAAGAGCAAAGGTGACCCTCCGGACTGGCGACTGGCTGTCTCCCAAGATCCCACTACCTCTCAACCAGACGATTACTGGCTCCCCAAATGGAGTTTTCACGTGTACGCTGCCTAGCACTGGCTCTGATAATTGTCTTGGATCGAGACCACTCGACTTTGGCAACTCTACCGTGTGGAAAGTTACTTTCGCTTCTTCAGCGACTCAGAATGTGTTAACGGTGTCCGCGGGCAGGCTAATCCAGATCTTTGCTACAGGCGCTTTGCAAGTCACCGACAGCTACAACGTCACAAATTTGGGTCCAACTCTCTCGTCGGTGGCATTCAAAGTGCCAAAGGACGTGTCGAGTATTACGGANAACTATGTTCTCGGAGTTGAAATTGACCAGCCTGAGACAGCCTCCACACCTACATCGAACCCAGATGGCACTAGCACAGTGACATTTACGCCCACCTTCGGCGCGGTGCAATTCAACCAGTCATTTAGAGCTAAGATAGCGTATACACTCTCTCCCAGCACCTACATCTCGACCAATTCTCTGGGAATTTTCACGGTGAACTTCGCAATGTTCAACAACGTGCAGTTCACCGCCCCGACTCTTCAAACAAGGATTGTTACACCATCTGGCTTCAGGCTAAACACACTCACCGGACAGGTGCCCCAGATCTCTGGCAACCAGATCTCTCTCTTAGCCTCCCCCGTCACCCCGATCAGCAGCCTAGGCTTCTCCATGACATATCAGTTGGACCCATTCTGGGCGAGCCTAAGCCCACTCACCTGGGTAGGCCTTGTAGAGGCAGCCTTGGCCGGCGGCGTCCTCGCAGTTCTGAGTAGACCTAGTGCTGAAGGGGCAATTTCAGGCGCGCCATCTCAGCTCATCACGAAATTCGTAGAATTGTACGACGAAAAATCGTCCATGAGACTTGAATCCGACAAAATGGAGGAAGACCTCGCGAGAGGCGCGCTGAATAGATACGATTACAAGCAACGAAGGCGAATGCTCGACCGGAGGATGACAGAGGTCGACCGGACACTATCACCAGTCGAAGAACAATTGTCCGCGGCCNAAGGACGCTACTCGGACATGATAAAGCGGATTGAACGGGCTGAAGTGGAACTTAACGTCATAAAGACAACAGCCAATGACCTACGAAACCAGTATCGTAACGGCAAGATCTCCAAAGACCTCTACGAATCTCTAAACGCAGACCTGATGCGCCGCAAACAGAAAGCGGAACAGACTATAGACACGATAATCATTAACCTACGAGAGGAGATCAGGTAGACTCCTCCGGTTAAGTCAATTGAGACTTACGATCGAACAGTACGGGCGCTGGATTTCTAACGAATTAGAT
>JGI25384J37096_10000573_pt1 | contig 10986 bp, 10 predicted proteins | sample GraSoi013_1_40cm_4_FD_37096 | JGI IMG/M metagenome (IMG submission 37096)
CGCTCCCCCTCGTCCTCGTGACCGGCGCGCTGAGCGGGTGGGTGGGATGGGTCCTCGGCGGGTTCTTACGGGCCGTGGGCTCAGCCAGCGGCGCCGTCGCCGAGTTCGGCAGCCGGTGGCGAGCCCGCGTCGCCGCGATCGTCGCCATCGTGCTGGCCCTGGTCGGTCTCGCGGCGACCTATCGGCCCCAGCGCTATGGCCCGCCGATGCTCGTGGACGAGCTCAAGCTCATTCCGCTCTCGACGTTCCCGTACCAGGAGGCGATCTTCTGGAACGTGGTGCTTGCCGAGGGATGGCCCTTCGCGCCGAGGATCGACGCGCGCAGCGAGGGAATCATCGACGGCCTGCCCGTGCCGGTGGGTCCCGCGTGGTGCGCGCCCACCGAGGCGGCCCTGACGACGGCGGTCGCCGGCGCGCGCTTCGGCGTCGAGGTGAACGGCACGCCCGTCGATCTCGCGCCATACCCTCTCGTGCGCCTCCGCCTGCGCGACGGGTCGCATTGCGCCTGGGTCGGCGTCGCCTCGGCGTTCCAGCGAGCGAGCCAGAACCGCTTCGTCTACACGATCGAGCGCCCGGCTCTGGGCGTGCCCCTCACGACGCGAGTCGAGCTGGGCGTGACCTTCAAGGACCCGTGAAGGCCGGAGGTGGCCGACCGGCTAGCGGAAGGAGCGGGTCAGCTCGAATCGGACGAGATGGTCGATGCCGTCGTCTCCGGGCCTGAACTGCCGGTTCTTGACGTCGCTGATCAGGTACTGCGCGAAGAGCGCGTAGCGTCCCCAGAAACGATACGAGACGTCGATCCCTCCGCCGAGACGCTTCTCCTGGGGGCCGGGGAAGCCCTCCACCGTGCTCCCGACCACGGCGCGGTCGACGTCGAGCCCGACCATCAGATTCGGGGTGAAGCGAGCGGCGAGGCGCGCGAAGTAGTCCCTGCCATGCGTGCCGATGAAGTCCGAGATGACGTGCCCTCGCGTCCAGTAGCCGCTCGTGAACTGGTCGTGATTGAGCGAGATCGGAGAGGTCCGCGCGTACTCGAACCTGGCGTCGAGCCAGTCCTGGCCGAAGAGCTCGAGCAGGTGGACGCCTCCGACGCCGCCCGTGGTGCTCCCCTTGGGGAGAAGATTCGACGCGAACCAGTGACCGACGCCGCTGCTCGGCCCGCACTCCCCACAAGTGTCGTCCCAATAGAACTCCCCGTAGAGCCTGAGATCGCGGCTCGGGAAGAAGTAGCGATCGACGTTGCGGAGACGGATATCCGCGTCGAGCCCCGTGAGACTGTCGGTTCGCTCCTCGGGGTGCGTGCGGACGTCGCCGAATCCCGGGTTGAAGATCGCCTCCGGGTACTTCTTGAGTGGCAGGTTGGGGCCCAGGCCATCGAACAGCACCGTACGGCTCACACCGAGCTCGAGGAACGTGGCCGGCGCGAAGGTCAGCCGCATCCCGGTCAGCTTCGTGTACGCATGGTCCCGCCGCTCCTCGAGCTGGGCGAGGAACATCAGCACCTTCATCGGCCCCACCCACTGGCCGACCCAGGGCAGCAGAAACGGCTCGGCCGCGCCGATACGGATCTGGTCGAGGGGCGCCGCGTTGTTGGTGAGGAGCAGGCCGTTGTGGTACCCGGGACCCCACGCCAGGCTGTCGCGACCCACGAGCAGCTCCACGTTGAAGAGGGTGAGCTTCGCGTACCCGGTCGCCAGGCGGGCGGCGCCGTAGTCCTCGTTCTCGAGCAGCTCCGGCTGGAGGTAGAGGGAGAGAAAGTCGCCGAGCTGGGCGCGACTCTCGAACGTCAGGCCGCCATTGACCCCGCGCTTGAAGGTCCGCCCCTGGCTGTTGACGAGGGAAAACTGATGATTCGCGTAGGCGCCGAACGCCTGCGCGCGGTCGATCGGGGTGAACGCGAAGAACCCCGGCGCCGTCCCGCCCTCTGACGTTCGGACGCCGAGGCTCGTCAGCTCGACCTTGAGCTCCTCCATCAATCGATCGAGGACGGGCTCGAGGTCGCGCCGCGCGTTGAGACCGCCCGCGTCGTCGTTCCGGATCTTCTCGATGGCGCGGGCGACGATCCGCGCCGCCTCCACACGGCTCAACGGCCTCGTGTTCAGCAGGACGCGGTCGGCGAGCCCCGCCGTGACCAGCCGCTCGAGATCGTCATAGACGGCGTCGCGGAACTCCGAGAATCCACCCCAGTTCTTGAGCGGCACGTTGGTGCGATCGGCGGCGGTGGCCACGCCGATGGGCGCGAGGCTCGCGACGGCGGCGAGGACGATGAAGCAAACGAGCGCTTGCCTCGGCCGCGACATGCGGGGAGGATAGCATGTGCGTTCCGGCCCACATCCCGTCACGATCGCGCTCGCCCTCGCGCTGGGCGCGGGCTGGCTCGGCTTCCCCGGGCTCCTCTGGGACGTCGCGTGGCACCGCACGATCGGACGCGACAGCTTTCTCTCCCCGCCGCACGCCCTGATGTACACGGGCGTGGCGGTCAACGGCCTCGTCAGCGCGTGGGCCGTCTTCTGGGGGCACCGCCGTTACGGGGCGCCGGGCGGGCTTCTCGCGGGTGGCGTCGGATTCCTGGTGGCCGTGGCGGGCGCGGCGCTCGACGAGTGGTGGCACGTGAACGTCGGCAAGGACGTGAACCTCTGGAGCCCGCCCCACCTCGTCGGCCTCGCCGGCACGGCGCTCATCGCCATCGGTCTCGTCTCCGCCGTCGCCACCCACACGCGCTTCGCGCGCGAGCCCCGCTGGCTCCTGCCGCGCGTCGTCCTGCTCTTCTGCTTCGCCGACCTCGTCCACAAGGCCATGGTCGCCCTCGACCACTACACGCTCGACACCTGGGGCCGCACTCCCGACTTCTATCCGTTTCTCCTGGCGCTCTTGCTGCCCGCGATCTTCGTGGCGACCACCCGCGCGCTCGGCCCCGGCGCGGCCGCCGCGACCGCCGCGATCTTCACCGCCGAGCACATCCTGATTCTCCTGGTGCTCCTCGGCTTCGGAATGCGGATCCCGACCTTCACGCCGATTCCGCTCCTGCCCGCGCTCGCGATCGATCTCGCCTGCGCCGCGTTCCCCGTGCCGCGCACCTCATGGCTGGCCGCGCCCTTCGCCGGTCTCGCGTTCGCCATCGTCGCCTGCGCGCAGGAGGCCGCGTGGATGGCGTGGGCCGTCGGACGGCCGTGGGATCCCGGGCGTGTCGCGGCGGCCTTTCCCGGGGTCGCGCTGACGGCGATCGGGAGCGCGGTCGTCGGCTGGACCGTCGGAACGCTGGTGGCGAGCGCCGCGACGGGGCGTCCGGCACGGGAAGCGCTCGGGAGCCGGGCGCGCGCTCGGGCCACGGTCGTCGCCATGCTCGCGCTCGTCACCGTCGGGCTCGCCGCCGCCTACCGGCCGTCACGCGTCGAGCCGCCCGCGGGCGTCACCGCTCTCGGGCTCGCGCCCGACACGGGCTTCGACTACCGTGACGCCGTCTTCTGGGACGCGCTCCTGCCGGACGGCTGGCGCACGCCGGGAGCGCATCACGCGTATCAGGAGGCGATCGTCGACGGACGCGGGGTCCCTCTCGGGCCCGCCTGGTGCGCCCGCGACCAGCGTCGCGCTCACGCGGGAGCTGGCGAGCACGCGGGTCACGCTCAGCGTCAACGGAGAGCCCGTGGATCTCGCGCGCTACCCGAGGACGCGCCGCCGCATGCGCGACGGCTCGCTGTGCGAATGGATCGGCGTCACCGCGACGACGCCGCGCCCGGGATTCCAGGAGCTCTCCTACACGGTGGAGCGCGACGCGCTGCCGCCGTCCACCATCGTGATGCGGCTCAGGGTCAAGGAGCCCTGACGGAGCACACGACGNCCTCCCGTCCGCTGGGGGTGCGGTCGAAACGGCNCACCGGATGCCGCAGCGCCGATCGAGGTCGAGCAGCGTCGCCGCGGTATAGCGGAAGGTGTGGACACGATCGTCGGTCCGTGTGAGTATCCGCGCGATCCAGCGGGCCGCGCGGACCCGCGACCGCGACACGTAGCGCACGGGCTCGGCGACGACGAGGAGGCGCCGAGCGGCCTCCCACAGGCGTGGAAGCAGGCGTCGGCGATGTCGTGGAACCGATATNAGCTTGCCTGCATAATGGCCGCGCCGGCCANGGGCAGCGCGCCACCCGCGCGCACATCGAAGGCGCGCACGTCGACGCCGCGCCGGCGGGCGCGNCGAGGGCGTGGCGCGGACCGTAGTCCGTNCCGTAGCCGACGCGCATCGCGAGCCGGTAGAGGATGGGGAATCGGTAGATGGTCGGCATGACNAGCGACAGTATGGTGTCCGTCGTCGTCCCGCTCTGCAACGAGGAGGCGAACCTCCCCGAGCTACGCGCCCGGCTCACCGCGGCGCTCGCGCATCACGAGTTCGAGTGCATCCTGGTGGACGACGGCTCGACCGACGCCACGTCCGCCATGATCCGCGACGTCGCGCGCGAGGATCCGCGCTTCAAGGTCGTGAGCCTCTCGCGCAACTTCGGCCACCAGGCGGCGATCTTCGCCGGTCTCACCTTTGCCCGCGGCGCGTGCGTCGTCGTGATGGACGGCGACCTGCAGGACCCGCCCGAGGTGATCCCCGAGATGGTGCGCGCGTGGCGGAAGGGCGCCGAGGTGGTCTACGGCGTCCGCACCGCGCGGAAGGAAGGTTGGTTCACCCGCGCGACGGCAGCGGCCTTCTACCGCATCCAGGCGCGCCTCACGCGGACCAGGATGCCGCTCGACACCGGGGACTTCGCGGCGATGGACCGGCGGGTCGTGGACCTGATCGTCGCGATCAGCGAGCGCCACCCCTACGTGCGCGGCCTCAGGAGCTGGGTCGGCTTTCGCCAGGTCGCGTTCCCCTACGAGCGCGACCGGCGTCACCGGGGCAGGCCCAAGTACACGGTCTGGAAGCTCCTCGATCTGGCCGTCTCGGGGATCGTGCCGTTCTCGGTCGTCCCGCTGCGACTCGTGGCCCTCTCGGGCGCCGCGATCTCGGCGCTCGCGCTCGCGGCGGGACTCGGCGTGCTCCTCGGATGGATGCCGTTCGTCGCCGGCGTGGTGGCGGCGCTCGCGTTCCTCTTCGGTCTCCAGCTCCTCATCATCGGCCTACTCGGCGAGTACGTCGGTCGCGTCCTCGAGGAGGTGCAGAACCGCCCGATCTTCGTCGTCGACGAGGTCGTCGGGGTGGATCCGGCCCAGGCGACGGGCGACCGGAGGCGCGGCGCCCCGCGCACGAGCTAGCCAGGGATTTCCCGCCCGGCAATCCTGTAATCACCCGATGGTCACCCGCGGTCGAACGACGCGACCATGGGCCCGATGAGCCCTGGGGGGCACCTCGTCACCACAGCGATCGCGGGCGGCGCCGTCCTCGCCAGCACCGGCTCGATCCCGCTCACGGCGGGTCTCGTGGTGGGAGGATTCCTCATCGATGTTGACCATGTGGTGGACTATCTCCTCGTCGAGCGTCGGCGCGAGCTCACGCCAGCCGCGTTCCTCCGCTACTACACGGAGGGCCACGCACGGCGCATGGTCCTTGCGCTTCACTCCTACGAGGTGTTCCTGGCTCTCGCGGCGCTCGCGTGGTGGCTCGGCTCGGTATGGGTCGCGGGCTATCTGGCGGGGGGCGCGATGCACCTCGCGCTCGACATCGGCTTCAACGGCCGGCTCACCCCCAGGAACATCTTCGCCTTCTACAGCTTCGGCTTCCGCTGGGCCCACGGCTTCGACGCCCTAACGCTCTTCGGCTCGGAGCCGCGCGTCACGCCCGCGGGTTTCTGGGGATCGTTCTTTCTGGGCCCGCGCCTCGCCCGGCCCCGCGTCGGCCACCGGGCCGCCGTCCCCTACGCTCCCCAGGGGTAGCTCCCTAGGACGGCGGGGGGTCGAGATCGGGCGAGCTGCTGCTGGCTTGAGAATGACCTGCCGGCCAGGGACTTACCGGCCCCATTCCTGCCCAGAGCCGTGGAAGTGATTGATATTCTGGAAATCTGATTCCGGTATCGGATTTGCCCTGGAGTCCTGCCATGGAGGATTCAGGGAGCCTGACGTCGAGCGGTGGCCGGGCATGGACTCGACAGGCGCGTGGCGTCGGCCGGCCGTCCACGGTGGCGCTGTACGAGCCTCAGGTCGCGCAGTGGCTGCGCGAGCGTCCTGACCTCCCGGGCGCCGAAATCCTGCGACGTGTGCGGCTGACCGGTTATCGCGGCGGCAAAAGCGCCCTGTACGAGCTCGTGAGACGGCTGAGGCAATGATGGGCGCATGAGGGGGCGCGATCGGAAGGCAAAGTCCGACCCACGTCCAGGTCTCCTCTTCGTCGTGTCCCGGCATGCCCCGAAGCAGTACGAGTATCTCAAGCGCGTCTTCGCCAACGACAAGCGGGTGATCGTCATCCTCGATCGCCGCGTCGGAGAACGTCGCAAGACCTCCAGCGCTCCGGCTGGGGAGCGTCGCCGGGCCGATCGACGCTCACGCCCTGCGATCGACGACCGAGTGCGACGACGAGGCTGGGCGATGGTGCGTGTGGAGCTCTCGGAGGCTTCCCCCGCGGCGACGGGTGGAGAGTCCGTGAAGTCGATCCTGATCGTGGACGACGATCCGAGGCTTGCCCAGCTGCTCTGGGGCGTCTTGAGGGACGACGGTCACCGCGTGACGGTCGCGCGGAACGGCGCCGAGGCGCTCGCGACCCTCGCCGACCACACCTTCGACCTCCTCCTCGTCGACATCCGGATGCCGAGGCTCGACGGTCCGGGATTCTATCGCGAGTTGGAGCGACTCAGCCCCGAGCACGCGCACCGTGTCATGTTCATGACCGGCGAGACGATCGCGCCCGAGACGGCGGAGCTGCTGTCAGCGACCCGCACACCGCTTCTGCGCAAGCCTTTCAAGGTCGAGGAAATTCGCGGGACCGTCCAGCGGTTCTTCCTCGCCACCGAGAGTTTTTTCCGCCGCGGCTCGCGACGGCAGTGACTGCGGCTACATCGCGACGGGAATGCACGGGAGCACGCGAAGCGGGAGTCTGACGGACTCAGCGCACGTGAGGCAGGAGACGTGCAGCTCCTCCGCGCTTCGCGCTTGTAGCACCATCCGCTGGCCGCACCGGGCGTGGTGGATGCCGCCGTCAAGGGCCCGATACACGGTGTCGATCTCAGCGGTGACTGAGGCGTCCACCATTGTCACCTGACGAAGGCACGGGAGTCGGGGTCGGTTGCCATGCCGACCGTATCCCGTCTCGCATCCGCAGCCACTCGACATAGGGGTCCCGGACCGGCGCCGCCGCGTGCGTCCGAGACCGCGTCATCAAGTAGAGCAGTAACAGCAGGCCGCCCGGCAGGACGAGGGCCACGCCGAGCGTCCCGACCTTGTACCACCACGTTCCGGGAACTCGACGCGCGCCGACGCCGCGCATGGTCCGCATCACCATCTCCCTCACGCCGTGTGAGCGGGGCAAGACCTATGCCACGGACGCAGCGGAGAGAGAGCTGCGAACCTCCCAGCACGTCATGTCCAAGGATGATCAGAAATATCAAGGACGGGCGCGCGCCTCGACGTCGCGGCTTCTGGGACTGGCGGCGAGCGCTCAGACGGCTCCGCACGAATCCCTGAAAATTCTTGCACAAAAAGTGTAAAGATCCGGTGTGCCGCCCGACGCCCCCGCGGCCTCTAGCGGTTCGAGTAGAGCCAGCGCGAGCCGTAGCGCCCGAGCTCGCGCACACCGCCGGGCGGTAGCGCCGCGACGACGCTTTCGCCCGCCGGGCGCCGAACCACGAGGAACACCCGCCGCGGCCCCTCCCACAGCCGGACCAGGTCCTGAGTCCCGATGAAGACGCCCTTCGCCTCCGGGAGCTCGGAGGCGAAGGAGAAGTACCCCACTGCCCCGTTCACGAGGAGCACCCGGCGCCCCGTATAGAAGGGGAGCGCCGGACTGTACTCGAGCGAGCCTTCCACCACGATCACGTCAGCCGGACCGGCCGCAGCGGTGATCGCCTGCGAGATCTCCTTCGCGGAATGGTGAGGCTCGACGACATCGAGCAGCTGGAAGATCAGGATGGTGATCACGCCCGCGACCGCGACGAGCGACGCGAAGGCGCGGCGGCGCCCTTCGAGGACCCAGCAGAGCGCGGCGACACTCCAGCCGACGAGCAGCGTCAGCCCGAGCCCCAGCAAGAGCCGGCTGAACGGGCGCGGTGAGGCGAAGGGAAAGGGGACGCCCTGATCGCGGAGGATCCGGTAGTACACGTTCAGCTCCGCGAGCCCGCTCATCACCTGGGCCGGCGTGAGCCCGGCACCCAGCCAGAGGGCCCAGACGCCGACGGCGCCGCAGCCAAGCATGCCGATGCCGAGCCAGCGCCCGATGTCGCGCCCGCTCGCCCAGGCGGCGCCCGCCAGGAGGGCGAGCGCGGGGAAGGCGGGCAGCGCGTAGTACTCGTGCTTGAACTGCGAGAGCGCGAAGAGACCCACGATCGCGAGCGCCCACGCGACGATCACCGGCCGCCAGCGCGCCGCGGGAGACGGATCCGGCTCCGACCGCGCCAGGACGAAGACTCCCCAGGGGAACGCCCAGAGGAAGCTCGTGACGAGAAAGCCGAGGGTCGAGATCGGCACGTCGTCCTCGACGAAGCGGCGGGCGTTCAGGAAGCGGAGCAGGTGGTTGTCCAGGAGGTAGAAGCTGAAGAGTGTCGGTGAGCTCCGGGCCGCCAGCACGTGCCACGGCACCGCGATCGCGGCCAAGAGCGCCGCGCCGCGCAGCGGGTTCAGCTCGCCGAGCGACAGCGGACGCACCCACGCCAGGCCGATCCCGACGATCAGCATCGGAAACATGAGACCGAGGAACCCCTTCGCGAGCACGCCGAGCGCTGCCCCGACGTAGAGCAGGAGGAAGCGCGTCCAGCCTCGATCGGGACGCTCGACATCACGCAGGAACCCGTACATCGCCAACGTGAGACAGAAGACGAAGAGCTGGTCGGTGGAGGCCTTGCGGACGTAGAGCGCATTGCCGATCATGGTGGCAAGCGCGATGCCGGCCAGGAACCCGGCCGGGGCCCCGTAGAGGCGCCGGCCCATCCGCCAGGTGAGGAGCACCGTGCCGAGCGCGGCCAGCGCCGACCACACGCGCACCGCCCATTCGGTCGGGCCCACGAGCCACATGGTCGCGGCGGTGAGCCAGAAGTAGAGGGGTGGCTTCTCGAGGTAGGGGAGACCGTTCACGTGCGGGATCACCCAGTCCGCGCGACTCAGCATCTCCTGGGCGATCGCGGCGTAGAGCCCTTCGTCGGGATCGAGCAGGGGCATCCCGAGCTTGAGGAAGAGGAAGGGAATACTCACGACCAGGAGCAGGGCGAGATCGTCCAAGCGCGCGCGGGGCGCGATCGGGGCGGGGAGACCTCCGTCAGGGGTGCTCACGATGGCGGGCTCATCTTAGCAATGGCGCGCGTGCTCGGGCCTTGAGCAGTTTCAGCCACTGGCCCGAGCTGCACATGGCTCTGATTCCGATCCTCTCATCTGGCCTTGTGATTGCTTCCGTCGGACAGGCCGTGCCCTTTTCGACCTTGGCGAAAGGATTCGTGAGCGGTATGCATGAGCCCGCGCAGGTCGTCATTCGCAGCCGAGACGAATGGGTCGCCGTCTGGGGGCGGCACGCACGGGCGCAAGGCCGACCTCCGTCGGCGCCGCCAGTGGATTTTTCCCGTGACATGGTCGTCGGAGTCTTCATGGGGGAACGGGGCACCGGCGGCTACGAGATCGAGATCACGAGGGTCGAGCGGGCCGACTCACAGCTGCGCGTGTACCAGCGGAGCCGTGATCCCGAGCCCGGTGCCATGGTCACCCAGATGCTGACCCAGCCCTATCACGTGATCAAGCTCCCCAGACACGACGGCCCGCTGGTGTTTCTCCGTGAGGATCCGTCGCGATGAGCGTCGAGACGGTGCGATCGTGCGCGAAGCCGCTGGCCCGGCTTCTGCTCCTGCTTTCGCTGCTCTTCCCGAATGCCAGCGCCACTGCCCAACCGACACCCCGGCATGCTCCGGACACCATTCTTGTGAGGTTCAAGGCCTCGGCGCTGCCGGCGGACCAAGCGCTCGTCCACGCGCTGGTCGGCGCCCACGCGTACAAGAGCTTCAGGATCGTCGAAGGCCTTCAAGCCGTGAGAATTCCCCCCGGGATGCACGTCAAAGACGCCATCGAGTTCTACCGACAGCACCCCGATGTCCTCTATGCCGAGCCGAACTGGATCGTAGAGACCCAGGTGACCAATCCGAATGACCCATCCTTCAGCACTCTCTGGGGACTTAACAACACTGGCCAGAGCGGCGGGGTCCCCGATGCGGACATCGATGCCCCCGAAGCCTGGGACATCACGACCGGCAGCAGCGACGTCGTCGTGGCCGTGATCGACACCGGGATCGACTACACTCACCCGGACCTGTCCGCGAACATGTTCCGCAACGAGCTGGATTGCAACAGCAACGGGATCGACGACGACGGCAACGGCCTGGTGGACGACTGCTTCGGCATCGACACCGCCAACAACGATTCCAACCCCATGGACGACGCCAACCCCGGCCACGGCAGCCATGTGGCCGGCACGATCGGCGCGGTCGGGAACAACGCCGTCGGGGTCGTCGGCGTCAACTGGACCGTCCGACTCATGGCGTGCAAGTTCCTGGGTTCGACGGGTTCCGGGACCACTGCCGACGCGATCGACTGCCTCGAGTATGTGAAGCTCATGAAGGATCGCGGGGTCAATATCGTTGCGACCAGCAACAGCTGGGGCGGCGGTGCGTTCTCCCAGGCCCTCTATGACGCGATCGGGGCCCACCTCCAGCGAGGGATCCTCTTCATTGCCGCGGCCGGGAATGCCAAGTCGGACAACGACACGACGCCGTTCTACCCCGCCGCCTACTATCTCCCCAACGTCATCTCGGTGGCGGCCACGACGCGGACCGACGCGCTGGCGTCGTTCTCGAACTTCGGGAGGCGGACCGTTCACCTGGGGGC
>JGI25384J37096_10000579_pt1 | contig 10946 bp, 10 predicted proteins | sample GraSoi013_1_40cm_4_FD_37096 | JGI IMG/M metagenome (IMG submission 37096)
CGCCGAGCCGATGGAGAGGAGCGAATCCACCACGACGTTGCGCTGCGGGAGCGTGGGATTGTCCGGCAGGTTGTACGTAGCCGGCTTGGCGAGCAGCAGGAAAAACGCGTTGAGGCCTCCCAGGAAGCCGCCGCTGTCGGCGCCGTAGAGCTGGGCGTCCTTGAAGCCCATCCCCTTCAGCGTCTCGACGCGCTTGTTCGCCTTGGCAACCAGCTCGTCGCGGAAGCCGAACTGGATGGAGTCGGTGGGGCACGCCTTGGCGCAGGCGGGCCCGAGGCCGTTGTGGATGCGGTCGTTGCAGAAGGTGCACTTCTTCGCGGTGCCCGTCTGCTCGTTGAACGACACGACGCCGAACGGGCACGAGGCCACGCAGTAACGGCAGCCATTGCAGACGTCCTGGTTGATGTTGACCGTGCCGAACTCGGTCCGGTAGATGGCGCCCGTCGGGCAGGCGTCCAGGCAGCCCGCCTGAGCGCAGTGCTTGCAGACGTCCGACATGAGCAGCCAGGCGAGATCACCGTTCGGCTTGGCGCCTGGTGCCTCGACGAACCGCACGAGCCGGTACGTCTTGTCGGTGAAGTGGGCGTGGTTCTGGTAGCCGCCGGTCCACTCGGGCACCTCGAGCCCGAGCTCGTTCCACTGCTTGCACGCCACCTGGCAGGCCCGACAGCCGATGCATAGGGACGTGTCCGTGAACATCGCCAGCGTGCGCGCCATGGCTACACCACCCCCTTCTTCACATTGCAGACGAAGGCTTTCGTCTCCTGGATGTAGACGTTGGGGTCGCCGACGGTGGCCGACAGGTCGTTGGTGATGTCGCCCTTGCTGCCCGGCAGCTGATCGACGCCCTTCCAGCCCCAGTGCCAGGGGACGCCGATCTGGTGCACGGTCTTGCCGTCGATGAGGAACGGCTTGATGCGGTTGGTGACCATCGCGGTCACGTGGACCTTGCCGCGCGGGCTCAGCACCGTGATTTTCTCGCCGTTCTCGATCCGGAGCTCCTTGGCGAGCTCGTGGCTGATCTCGGCGAAGTGCGAGTGGTGCAGCTCGGCCAGCATCGGCAGGTAGCGGGACATGACGCCGGACAGATGGTGCTCCGTCAGGCGATACGTCGTGATGACGTACGGGTAGTCCTTCGAGCCGACCGGTGCCAGCTCGTTCTTCTGGTCAGGCACCTTCCAGATCTTCGCGACCGGGTTGTTCTGCTGCCTCGACAACAGATTCTTCGTGGGTGACTCGATCGGCTCGTAGTGCTCGGGGAACGGCCCGTCGTTGAGCGGCCCGAAGAACCCACCCACGAGGTCGGCGCGCATGATGAACGGCTTGTCGCCGTTCTTCGCGTCGGGCGCCAGGAAGGCGTTGAAGTCGGGAACGTCGAGCCCGACCCATTTGCCCGGCTTGTCCTCCGGCTTCGCCCCCGGGGCGGCCGGATCCCACCAGATCAGCTTCTTCTTCTCGCTCCACGGCTTGCCGTGGAGATCGGCGGAGGCGCGGTTGTAGAGGATGCGGCGGTTCGCCGGCCACGCGAAGCCCCAGCCGTGTGCCAGGTAGTCGGTGCCGTCGGCCGGCTTGCGCGAGGCCGCCTTGTTGATGAGCTTGCCGTCCGGGCTCTCCACGGTGACGCCCGTATAGATCCAGCAGCCGGACGTCGTCTTGCCGTCGTCCGTGAGCTGCGCGAATGAGGCGATCGGCTGGCCCTTCTTGTAGAGGACCTTGCCTTCCTTGTCGGTGATGTCCTCGGTCGCGACGCCGTTGACCTCCTTCAGGACCTCGACCATCTCGGGATGGTCGGGCTTCGCGCCGTANGTGAAGTTCGCGGCCCGAAATCCCTTGTCCCGCTCCTTCTTGCTGCTCGCGTACATNTTCTGGAGTCGGTGGGCCAGCGTGCAGATGAACTGCGCGTCGGTCTGCACGTCGCCCGGCGGATCCACCGCCTTCTCGTGCCACTGGATCAGCCGCATGGTGTTGGTGAGGCTGCCGTCCTTCTCCGCGGCCGGCGCCGCGGGAATGAAGAACACCTCGGTCTTGACCTCCTTCGGATCCTTGCCGGGCTCCTTCCAGACCTCCGCGGTCTCCGTCAGGAAGATGTCGACGACCACCAGCCAGTCGAGCCGCTGCATGGCCGCCCGCGNGAGCTTGGCGTTNGGGCCGCCCACCGCCGGGTTCTGGCCGTCGGCGAGGAAGCCCTTGATGATGCCGTTGTACATGTCCACGAACATGTGCTGGTGGCTATAGGCGTCGGCGGACGCGCGCTTCGGGATCCACTGGTAGCCGAACTCGTTGTCCTTCGTCGCAGCGTCGTCGTAGAACGCCTTGAGCAGGCTGACCATGAACTTCGGCTTGTTCGTCCAGAACCCGCCNTTNGGCGTCTCCTTCTCGAGATACGTCTTGAGGTCGGGATGCGCGTCACGCAACGGCATGGCGAGGTACCCGGGCAGCTCGTGGTAGAGCAGCTCGAGGTCCGTCGCCCCCTGCACGTTGGCGTGGCCGCGCAGCGCGGTGACGCCGCCGCCCGGCCGCCCGATGTTGCCGAGCAGGAGCTGGAGCATGCACAGCGAGCGGATGTTCTCCACGCCGTTGGTGTGCTGCGTGAGGTTCAGGGCGTACGTGATGGTGCCCGTCTTGTCGGGCCCCGATGTGCCGCAGTAGAGCTTGGCGACCTCCTCGAATTTCGCCTTCGGGATGCCGCAGACTTTCTCGACCATCTCCGGCGTATAGCGGCTGTAGTGCCGCTTGAGGTGCTGGAAGACGGTCTGCGGGTCCTTCAGCGTGAGGTCACGCTTGGGGTTGCCCTCGCCGTCGAGCTGGTACTTCCAGGACGCCCGATCGTACGACTTCTTGGTTTCGTCGAAGCCCGTGAACAGGCCGTTGAGATCGGTGGGCGTCTTGAACGCCGGATCGAGCAGGAACGAGGCGTTCGTGTAGTGAACGACGTAGTCCTTGAAGTAGAGGTTCTTCTGGATCGCGTAGCTCATCAGGCCGCCGAAGAACGCGATGTTCGTCCCCGACCGCAGCGGCACGTGGATGTCCGCCGCCGCGCTGGTGCGCGTGTAGCGCGGGTCCACGTGGATGAGCTTGGCCCCGCGCTCCTTGGCCTTCATCACCCACTGGAAGCCGACGGGGTGGTTCTCGGCCATGTTCGACGTCGCCATGATCACATCCGAGTGCTGGAGGTCGATCAGGTTGGTCGTCATCGCCCCGCGACCGAACGTGGTCCCCAAAGCTGGGACCGTGGCGCTGTGTCAGACCCTGGCCTGGTGCTCGTGGTAGACGATGCCGAAGGTCCGGTTCAGCTTCGACAGGAGGTAGCATTCCTCGTTGTCGATGCACGCCGACCCGAGCGAGGCGATCGCCTCGAGCCGGTTCACCGTGACCTCGTGGCCGTCCTTGTCCTTCTCCTTCGTGATGAAGTACTTCTCGCGGGTGTCGTAGTAGCGCTTGGCGATCTGGTCGTACATCCAGGCGATCGGCTTCTCTTCCCACTTGTCCGAGCCGGGCGCGCGGTAGAGCGCCTTGGTCGGCCGCAGCGGGTTGTTCGACAGCTGGATGGTGGCAGCACCTTTAGGGCAGAGCCGGCCCAGCGTGTGCGGGGTGTCCGGGTTCCCTTCGATGTCGATGATCTTGTTGTCCCTGGCGTAGATGAGCTGCCCGCAGCCCACCGCGCAATACGGGCAGACGCCGGCGAACGCCTTCGCTTCCTTGATCTTGAGCGAGACCGCCGCGGCTTCGACGGGCAGCATGTCGACGCCCGCGCCGAGCGCGCCTGCCGTGGCGGTCGCTCCCCCGTACTTCAGGAAGTCACGACGTGAAAGGCTCATCGAAGCCTCCTTATCACCACTCTGGACTCGAGAGCTCGTCCCAGACGCGTCGGACGACGACGATGCGCTCGGGGCGGCCCACCGGCCCCTCGAGCCTGACGATGTCGCCCGCGTTCAGCGCGGTGAGGTCCGCGCGACTCCCCTTGTCGTCACTGACGACGAGGGTCTGCTCGGAGCACGAGAGGTCCGTGCAGGCGTCGGCGACACCCTTGATCCGGACGGTGTTCGTGGCGGTGTCCACGGCGACGATGATGTGGCGATCCTGCTGGATCGAGTCGGTGAGGCTCATGGCGCGCCTCCTCCCCGGTGAGTCCGGCACTGCGGCCGGCATAGGGCTGGGTCGCATCGTAGGCCGGTCCGACCAGAATGTCAAGATTGCACTACTGCGTATCCCACTGTTCTTGTGAACGTAAGCGCGAATCGTCCGCCTGATCGAGCGGGGCATACAAGCGTCGCCGCTCGTCAAGGACCCTGGCAGCCTCCTCCCGGGCCCCTGCCCCGAGCAAGGTCATGATCCGCTGTCGGGTTCCCAGGTCGACGATTGGGGCATTCTTTGACGGGGTTGTAGAGCTTGCCGAGCTCGCGAAGGACACGGTTCACGCGCTCGTGGTCGTCCAGGTAGGCCGCCGCCTCGCGGAACAGGTCGAGGGCGTAGTCCTCCCGCTTGTCCCGCCCCTTGTCCTTGCCGCCGAACCGCCGCTTGAAGGCCTTCTCGGCGGCCGACTCGATCCGGTCGCCGGGCTGCTCAGCCATGCGACGCAGGCTCAGCGTCCAGCACGAGCGCCTCGCCGGCGTAGAGGTTGAGGCCGTCGGGTCGCACGTAGCCGCAGACGGTCACGTTCAATTGCTCCGCGAGCGCCACGGCCATCTCGGTCGGCGACGTCCGCGAGGCGACCACGGGCACGCCCATGCGCGCGGCCTTGAGCAGCATCTCGGACGAGACGCGGCCGGTGGACANCAAGATGCGATCGGCGGTGGGGATCCCCTCCAGCAGCGCCTGCCCCTTCACCTTGTCGACGGCGTTGTGACGGCCGACGTCCTCGGCGACNACGAGCAGCCGCGTGCCNTCCGAGAGCGCGGCGCCGTGGATGCCCCGCGAGCGCTGGTACTGGGTGGCCGCCTGGAAGAGCTGCTTCATGCCGTTCGCCAGATCGGCCGGCCGCACGCGCAGCGACGAGTGCAGCCGCGGGAAGAGCCGGTGGTCGATACGGAATGTGATGCCGCCGCCGCAGCCNGAGGTGAGGATGCGCTCGGTGGGCAGGGTCACCGGATGGGTCAACGTGACGTCGGCGCGGCCGTCGACGGGCGAGACCTCCACGCGGGCGATCTCCTCGACGTCGCCGATCACCTTCTCCATCCAGAGATAGCCGACGACGAGCGCTTCGAGCATCATCGGGGAGCAGAGCAGCGTGAGGAACTTCTCGCCGTTGACGTGGATGGTGAGCGGCTGCTCNCGGACGACGTCGGCCGCCACTTCGCTCACGCGACCGCCCCGGACGCTGACGTACGTGCGCATCGCGTCGCTATTCTAGCGCGGATCGGCCGCGGGACCGTCGGCGCGGGCGAGCCGGCGGGGTCCTGTCGCGGGTGCGGCGACGNCCGCGAACGATTGGTGCTAGTCGGGATAGCGCACGCGGACGAGGACCAGACCGTGCGCGGGGGCCGTCGGTCCGGCACGAGTGCGATCGCGGCCGGCGAGCACCTCGCCAAGCCACTTCGCGGGGCGGGCGCCCCGGCCGACCTCGACGGCGCTGCCGACGAGGTTTCGCACCATGTGGTGGAGGAAGCGGTCGGCGGAGATCAACACCGCGACCAGGGCGCGGCGGCGGAGGACGTGGGCGGCCCGCACGCGGCAGACGGGATCCGTGTCGCGGCCGGGGGCGGCGCAGAACGCGCTGAAGTCGTGCGGGCCGCGCACCGCCGCCAGCGCGGCGCGCATGGCGCCGAGATCCAGCGCGCCGGGCACGTGCCAGGCGAAGCGCCGCAACAGGGGCGCGGCGATCGATCCGTTGTCGAGCAGTAGAGATAGCGTTTGCCGGCGGCCGAGCGGCGGGCATCGAAGTCCGCCGGCGCCTCGCGAGCGTCCAGCACGCGCACGCTCGGCGGCAACGCTGCGTTGAGCGCCGCCTGCACGGCCGCGGGCGCCAGCGTCGCCTCCGTGCTGAGCGAGGCCGTTTGGCGGAGCGCGTGGACGCCGGCGTCGGTGCGGCTGGCGCCGGTCACGCGCGCGTCGGGACCGAGGAAGCGGCGCGCCGCCTCCAGAACCGCGCCCTGCACCGTCGGCGCGTCGGGCTGGACCTGCCAGCCGTGGAAGTCGGTGCCGTCGTAGGCGAGGACGAGACGGACGGTACGCGTCCCTATTGCGGCGGACGCCGCCGCGACGCGCGGTCCGGCACCAGCGTCAGCCAGACCACCGCGACGAGGAGAAAGAGTCCGATGCCGATGAAGTCGTTCCACTCCAGGCGTCCCAGCAGCGAGTCCGGGTCGTGGCGCTCGAGCCAGGTCTGCCGCTCGAGGTCCTTGGGCTCGTAATGCAGCGGCGCATAGCCGGCCCACGCGTTGACGAAGCGCGCGACGCTCGGGACGGCGACCCAGGCGACGACGAGGATGGTGAGCACGACGGCGAAGTTGAACCGGCCGTGGCGACCGAACCGGCGGCGGTAGGCGCGGCGAAGAGTCCTCATCCCGCGACCTCCCTGGGGCTCGGCGCCCTAGGTGGCGAGCAGCAGCTCGGCGATCTGCACGGCGTTGGTCGCCGCCCCCTTCCGTAACTGGTCACCGACCACCCAGAAGTTCAGCGCGCGCGGATGCGAGAGGTCCTCCCGCACGCGCCCCACCCAACAGTCGTCCTGTCCCTCCACGTCCACCGGCATCGGATAGCGCCCCTGCGCGGGCTCGTCCCATACCTTGAGTCCCGGGAAGCGGCCGAGGAGCTCGCGCGCGCGCTCGGCGGTGATCTTCTCTTCCGTCTCGACGTTCACGGCCACCGAGTGGCACGTGAAGATCGGGACGCGAACGGTCGTCGGCGAGATCATGAGATCCGGCGCCTCGAGGATCTTGCGCGTCTCGTTGATCAGCTTCCACTCCTCGCCCGTGTAACCGTCCGGCGCGAACGCGTCGATGGCGGGAATCAGGTTGAACGCGATGCGATGCGCGAAGTGCCGCGGCACCATCGCCTCGCCGCGCGCCCAGGCCAGCGCCTGTTGCCGCAGGTCGTCGATCCCATTGACGCCGGCGCCCGAGACGGACTGGTACGAGGTCGCGACCACGCGACGGATCCGCGCGGCGTCGTGCAGGGGCTTGAGTGGCATGACGGCCACGATCGTCGTGCAGTTGGGCGAGGCCACGATCCCCCGGTGAGTCCTCACCGCGTGCGGATTGATCTCCGGCACCACGAGCGGGACCTTCGGGTCCATGCGCCAGGCGTTGGACTTGTCCACGACGACGGCGCCGGCCCTCGCGATCATCGGCGCGTATTCCTTCGCCTGGGCGGCGCCCGCCGAGCAGATGGCGATCTCGACGCCCTTGAAGGCCGCCGGCTCGACGCGCGCGACCCGGATGTCCTCGCCGCGGAAGCTGACCGTCTTGCCGACGGAGCGCTCGGAGGCGAAGGCGCGCAGCTCCCGCACCGGGAACTTGCGCTCCTCGAGGATCTTGAGCGTCGTCTGTCCGGCGGCGCCCGTGGCGCCGACCACCGCGATGGTGACTCCCGAAGCCATCAGCCCTCCAGCTCGTGCACGACGTGATCGCTCATCTCGCGCGTCCCGAGCACCTTCTCGCCCGGCTTGGCGATGTCGCCCGTCCGCCGGCCCTGCTCGAGCACACGCTGGACCGCGGCCTCGACCCAGGCCGCCGCGTCCGTCATGTTCAGAGAGTACCGCAGCAGCAGGCCGGCCGACAAAATGGCGGCGAGCGGGTTGGCGACGCCCTTGCCGGCGATGTCCGGCGCCGTGCCGTGGACCGGCTCGTAGAGCCCGACGTTGCGACCGCCCGCGGTCGCGGGGCCCAGCGACGCCGACGGCAGCATGCCCATCGATCCCGCCAGGATGGCCGCCTCGTCCGACAGGATGTCGCCGAACGTGTTCTCGGTGACGATGGTGTCGAAGTGTGTCGGCTTGTGGACCAGGGCCATCGCGCAGTTGTCGACGAGGACGTGCTCCAGCGCGACGTCCGGGTAGTCCCTGGCGAGCCGCGTGACCACCTCGCGCCAGAGCTGGGAGACGACGAGGACGTTGGCCTTGTCGACGGAGGCGAGGCGCTTGCGCCGTTTGCGCGCGACGTCGAAGGCCACGCGGGCCACCCGCTCGATCTCGCGCGTCGTGTACGCCATGGTGTTGATGGCGCGCTCGCCGCCGTCGGCGAACGACTCGCGGCCGCGCGGCTCACCGAAGTAGAGCCCGCCGGTCAGCTCCCGGATCACCATCAGATCGGTGCCCTCGACCACCGAGCGCTTGAGCGGCGAGGCGTCGATCAGCATCGGGAAGCAGATCGCGGGTCGCAGGTTGGCGTAGAGGTCGAGCTCCTTGCGCAGGGCGAGCAGCCCGCGCTCCGCGCGCGATTCTTGAGGCAGGTGGTCCCACTTGGGCCCGCCCACGGCGCCGAAGAGGATGGCGTCGGCCTTCCGGCAGAGCGCGAGCGTCTCCGGGGGCAGCGGCGTGCCGGTGGCGTCGATCGCGGCGCCGCCGATCAGCGCCTCCTCGAACTCGAACGTGACGCCGGCGCGCTTGCCGACGGCGCGCAGCACGCGCACCGCCTCCGGCGTCACCTCCTGCCCGATCCCGTCGCCGGGCAGCACCGCGATCGTGTGGGTGGCCATGCGGCCCGTCACACGCCCCCGGCGTCCTTGGTGCGTTGTCCGCTCCGTAACATGCGGTTGAGCGCGCTCAGGTAGGCGCGCGCGCTCGCCTCGATGACGTCGGTCGAGGAGCCCTTCCCNGAGACCAGCGTGCCGTCGAAGTCCACCTTCACCGCCACCTCGCCCAGCGCGTCCTTGCCCGAGGTCGCCGCGCGGATCGCGTAATCTTGAAGNCGGCCCTTCAGGCCCGTGATCGCGTCGATGGCCGCCAGCGCGGCGTCGACCGGCCCGTCGCCGACGCCCGAGTCCTGGTACGACTCGCCGTCCTTCTTGAGCTTCACCGTGGCCGACGGGATCACGCCGGTGCCGCTGATGACGTGCAGGTACTCGAGCTGGTACACGGCGTCCGTCTGGGTCGCCTCGTCGGTGACGATGGCGATGAGATCCTCGTCGTAGACCTCTTTCTTCCTGTCGGCGAGGTCCTTGAAGGCCTTGAACGCGCGGTCGAGGTCGCCGCCCGCGAGGTCGAGGCCGAGGTCCTTGAGCCGCGCGGCCAGCGCGTGGCGCCCGGAGTGCTTGCCGAGGACGAGCTTGTTGGACGGCCGCCCGATGTCCTCGGGCTTCATGATCTCGTAGGTCAGCTTCTCCTTGAGCACGCCGTCCTGGTGGATGCCCGCCTCGTGGGCGAACGCGTTCTCCCCCACGATGGCCTTGTTCGGCTGGACGTGGACGCCGGTGATGTGGGAGAGCAGCCGCGAAGTCCGGAAGATCTCCTCCGTCTTCACGCGCGTGTCGGCGCCGAAGTAGTCCTTGCGCGTATGGAGCGCCATCACGAGCTCCTCGAGCGAGGCGTTGCCGGCGCTCGCCGATCCCGTTGATGGTGCACTCCACCTGCCGCGCGCCGTTCATCACGCCCGTGAGCGAGTTGGCCACCGCCTGGCCGAGGTCGTTGTGGCAGTGGACCGAGAGCACGTACGCGCCCGCGTGGCGCTTGAGCCGCTCCTGGATGCGCGCGATCCGCTCGCCCCACTCGCGCGGGATGGCGTAGCCGACCGTGTCGGGAATGTTGATCGTGCGCGCGCCGGCATCGACGCAGGCCTCGAGGACGTCGCACATGTAGTCGAAGTCGGAGCGCGAGGCGTCCTCCGGCGAGAACTCGACGTCCTCGCAGTAGCCGCGCGCGTGCCGCACCGCCTCCACGGACGCCTTCAGCACCTCGGCGCGCGACTTCCGCAGCTTGTACTTGAGGTGGATGTCGGAGGTGGCCACGAACGTGTGGATCCGCGGCTTCGTCGCGTACTTCACCGCTTCCCAGCACCGGTCGATGTCACCGAGGCCCACGCGGGAGAGCCCGCAGATCGCCGGCGCGCCCGCGAGGGTGCCGACCTGCTTGGCCACCTCGCGCGTCGCCTCGAAATCCTCCTCCGAGGAGATCGGGAAGCCGGCCTCGATGACGTCCACGTTCAGACGCGCCAGCTGCCGGGCCATCTCCAGCTTCTCCATCGCATTCATCGAGAACCCGGGTGACTGCTCGCCGTCGCGGAGCGTGGTGTCGAAGATGATGACTCGGTCCATGGCCTTCTCCCCCTGTCCTTCCTTCTCCCTCACGAATGTTCCTTGCCGGGCACATCGCTCGGCGTCGGCGCCGGCGTCTGCCCCGCGACCAGCCGCCGCACCGGCCCGGAGACCGCGTAGCCGCCGAACACGAGGAAGAGGAACACCTCGTGCTTCGTGGCCACGATCATCCCGGCCAGGACGACGATCAGCAGCGTGTGAAGGGGCGGGCGCTTCGCCCAGTCGAACTCCTTGAAGCTCCAGTACCGGAACGTCGAGACCATGAGCAGCGCCACCAGATACGCGACGATCGCCACGCTCACCCGCATCCAGCGGGTGAGCTCCTCGCCCTGGAGCAGGATAACCACGGAGCACGCCACCGCGGCGCCGGCCGGGATCGGCAGCCCGATGAAGTACCGCTTGTCGGTGCTGCCGGTGATGACGTTGAAGCGCGCCAGCCGGAGCGCCCCGCAGATCACGAAGAGAAACGCGGCGAACCACGCAGGACGGCCCAGGTCGCGCAGCGCGAACGAGTAGAGCAGGAATGCCGGGGCCACCCCGAACGAGACGACGTCCGCCAGCGAGTCGTACTCGACGCCGAACTGGCTCGTGGCCTTCATGAGCCGCGCCACGCGGCCGTCCAGCATGTCCATGATCATGGCGACGAAGATCGCGAGCGTCGCCTCCGTGTAGCGCGCCTCCACCGTCAGCAGCATCGCGAAGAAGCCGCAGAAGAGGTTGCCGGTGGTGAGCAGGCTCGGCAGCAGGAAGACGCTCTT
>JGI25384J37096_10000581_pt1 | contig 10926 bp, 8 predicted proteins | sample GraSoi013_1_40cm_4_FD_37096 | JGI IMG/M metagenome (IMG submission 37096)
CTTTCTCGAACGCCTCTCTAGTGGGGAGGTAGAGATGACGTCCCATCAGGGTATAGCAGTCCGCCATTCCCGCGTGAGCCAGGGCGTAGTTAGGGTCCTTCTGTATTGCTTCTCCAAAATACGAAATTGCTCTCTCGAGGTCTTCCTTGGTCCTCTTGCTCCAGTAGTATCGNCCTCTTAGGTAGAGGACATAGGCTCCAATGTCCTCGGGAGCCTTCTGCTCGATGAGTATTCTGTTCTCTCTAAGAAGCTGAACCTTCAGCGCCTCGGCCACTCGCTCCGCGATGTCGGACTGTATCTTGAAAACGTCCTCTAGTTCTCTGTCGTATTTCTGTGCCCAGATGGGTGCTTCGCTTCCGACATCGATCAGTTGTACGCTGATCCGGAGTCTGGCTCCAGCCTTCCTTACGCTCCCCTCAAGGATAGTTCCGACCTTGAGTTCTCGTCCGATCTCGCCCACACTCTTGTTTACTTGCTTGTATTTCATGACGGATGTTCTTGCGATCACTCTTAGTCCAGGAATCGAGGAGAGCGTGTTGATGATCTCCTCGGTCAGGCCGTCCGCNAANTACTCGTCCTGTTGGTCCGAGCTAAGGATCGTTAACGGAAGTGCGGCGACCCTTCTCGGCTCAAGAGTTTCAATCTTGGTGATTTTGGTCCGTTCCGTCGGCGGCAGAACTTTGTAAACCTCCGTAGGCGTCTGCACATTCTTCAGCTGGTTTTGTCCAAGAGCCACTGTACGGAATTCTTCGCTGTTCCGTACGTGATCAAAGACCTGTTGAGTTACGCAGATTCCTCCGGGTTCTGCAAGAGGCTGGATTCTTGAAGCGACATTCACTGCATCTCCATAGATATCTCCGTCCCGGTGCTCAACGTCTCCGAGGTGAACCGCGACTCTCAACAGTATCTTTCTCTCGGAAGGAACGCTCTGATTCCGTTTTGACATGAGCTGCTGGATCTCCAGGGCGCATCGTACCGCTTCAAGAGCACTTGGAAATTCGACAAGGAAGCCATCGCCGATGGTCTTGACTTCACGGCCTCCATGTCTCGCAAAGACCGGATGCAGCAACTGCCTGTGTTCTTCGAGCAGGGTGAGCGCGAGTGCTTCATCCTTTTCTGACATGGCTGTGTAGTCCACCATGTCAGTGAACATTATTGCAGCGAGTCTGCGCTCGCCCTGCGTCAACTGAATCCTCTATGCCTAGATTATGTCAAGCTAAATCGTTTCGGACATTCAAATGAGTTTGATCGGGGTCCCGCCGATGATTCGAAAGGTCCGAGAAAAAATAGAGAGCAGAGCGAATGGAAGCTCCTATGTGGCGAGAATAGGAGCAGGTGGCTGAAGTCCGAGTCTCTTCAGGAGATTCCGGTATCTCTGGTCGTTGCGAACGCCGTCAAAGATTTCGTCGAAGCCAATTTCTGTGAGCTGAGACTCCTTTATTGAGTAAGATCGTTCGAGCCATTCGAACCCGGTTTCTACATCACCTAGGTAAATGTGGTATCCTGCAATTTCGCTGGCACTGGCGGCCAACGGCTCTCCAAGATTTGCTTCCAGCCCCGGCAAAAGTTTCCGCACCCCTTCCTTATCGTCTCCGGTGTATGCGAGAAAAGTCTCAATCCTCTTGAGCATTTGAGGGAATGTTCCCTGAACGAGATCCAGCCCAATCTTGCACTCCTGCTTCGCATCGTCTAACCTTTTCATCTTAGCGTATATCGCAGCAAGTTGGAAGTGTGCACTGGGGAGGTTGGGATCTAGCTCAACTGCTTTTTTGCATAACTCAAGCGCTTTGTCATATTCTCTCCTTGAGTAATAATACTCGGCATGATTTAGATTGATGATCTGTGAGAAAGGGTCTAGTTCTACGGCTTTTTCAATCTGCTCTAGGGCTTGGTCCCATCGCGATTCTGCTTGGAGAAGGCGGAAATACCATTGGTGNGCGGTGGCATAGCTNGGCTTGAGTTCGATCGACTTCTTGAACTCCTCCTCTGCGCCTTTGAAATCATAGTCATCTTGCAGAATTAGGCCAAGAGTAGTGCGAGCTTCTGCGAGGTCTCCATCCAACTCCAATGCAGCGGTCACTTCCGCTTTGGCTCTCTCATGATTCGTCTTAGTATCGATACCCCAGTTGGTAGCGAGGAGTTCATGGCAATCTGCGAGACCGGCGTGTCCGAGGGCGAATTTTGGGTCCNCTTTGATCGCCTGAGCAAAGTATTCTGCGGCCTTGCGGATATCCTCTATTTTTCTCCTGTTCAGGTGGTACCTCCCCCTCAAGTATAGGGTGTATGCTTTTGTGCTCTCCGTTGGTCTTCTGTCAATCCGGTTGATCTCCGGAGTCAATATTTTGACTCGGAGAGCGTCTGAGACCTGTTTAGCAATGTCTGTTTGGACTCCGAAGACGTCATCAAGATTTCTGTCGTAGCTGTGGGCCCAGACATGCCGATCGTCTCTAACATCGATCAGCTGGGCGGTTACGCGTATCCTGTTACCGGCTTTTCTGAAGCTACCTTCGAGCACGGACCCAGCTTCAAGCTCGCCGCCTATCTCCTTGACTCTCTTGGTTGTCCCCTTGTAGCCCATGACAGAAGTACGGGAAATGACGTTCAGTCCGCTTACGCCTGAAAGAGTCGAGATGATCTCCTCAGTAATGCCATCAGCAAAATACGAGTCATTAGGGTCAGGGCTCATGTTGGCAAACGGAAGGACAGCAACCCTACTCGTTTCCAACTGTGCCGTGATGTTCTTCTGCTCCTTTTCCCACGGCAACACCATCTTGTAGACCTCGATTGGTGCGCTGACGTTTTTCAGCGGCATGGACCCGAGGTTTTTGAGCGGAAGGTCGAACTTGTTCTGTACTTGGTCGTAGACTTGCCGCGTGACGCAAATGCCTCCATCTTCAGCAAGCGACTGTATCCTTGACGCAATATTCACCGCATCTCCTGAGATGTCTCCTTCGGATTCCACGACGTCCCCTAGGTGCAGACCTATTCGAAGTTTGATTCTCCGGTCACTTGGCTGGGAGATGTTGAACTCTCTCGAAGTTCGCTGAGCATCGTAAGCGCACCTCACTGCATCAAGCGCATTCGAAAATTCGACTAGGAACGCATCTCCCATCGACTTGATTTCCTTGCCATTATGTCTCTTGAAAATTGGGCGCAGAAACCTTCTCTGCTCCTCAACCAGCGCTAGCGACAGCGATTCGTCACGTTGTCCTAGCGCGGTGTATCCGACCATGTCGGTGAACATGATTGCGGCGAGTCTTCTCTGAGGTTGGGAAGAGGGATCAAGGGCGGGCATGTCTAGAGTCCCATCTTTTCAAGGATCTTGACGAATCGTTCTTCTTCTCGAAGCGCGTCGAAGGCCGGGTCGACCTTGAGGTACACCAGAAAGCTTCGCTCCTCATACGCTTTTTCCAGCCAAGCCAAGGCCTTCTCTTTGTCTCCCAGCGCTGCATGTATCACTACTCTCCCATATGCTGGGACATACTCGTCCGCGGCCGTTCGGTCGAGGTCTTCGAGCACTCTTGTCGCGTCGTCTCTTCTACCGGCCCGAGCGTAGATGTAGCCCAGGTCGTCGAGGATGAAGACGCTCCTCGCGGAGAGTTCTATGGCCTTTTCGATCTCTAGGATTGCCTCCTCGTTCATTCCCTTTTGCGCATAAACCTCTGCGAGACCTTTGTGGGCAATTGGAAAGTTGGGATCTACCTGGAGAGATCTCGTGTACTGGTCGATAGCCTCATCATACTGCCTCGCCAAGTAGAGATCCTTAGCCGCATCTGTCAGAATTATCATTGACAATGGGTCCAGTTCTACGGCTTTCTTCACTTCGGCGAGACAATCGTCGAATCTTCCATGGGATATGTAGTGAGTAGCGCGCCAGAAGTGTGCAGTGGCATAGCTCGGGTTCAGTTCCAGAGCACGGTCTAACTCCGAACCAGATCTCTTCCAGTCAAAGTAATAGTTCATCAAGACTTGTCCCAAGGACGCGTGAGGTTCAGCGAGATTCTCGTCGAGTGACAAAGCCTTCTCTGCCAGCTCCTTCGCTCTAGGAGATACAACCGATGCACGGCGATAGCCGTAGTATCCGAGTATGCTGTAGCAGTCAGCCAGCCCGGCGTAAGCGAGCGCGTAACGTGGATCTTTTCCTATCGCCTCTTCAAAATACTTGATTGCTCGGTTAAGATCGTGCTCGGATCTAAGATTCCATCGGTTTCTTCCCTTGAGGTAGAGAGAGTACGCCTCTGGGCTCTGAGTCTGCTGTTGGCGTAGGGCTGAGCTTTCTCGAACTCCTAGCCTAAGTTCTAGCGCCTTCGCTACTTGTTGTGCGATATCACTCTGGACAGAAAAAACGTCCCGGAGGTCTCGATCATATGTCTCATTCCAGAGTTGTTCTTCGCTGTGAGTATCGACCAGTTCGACCGTTATTCGGAGTCGATTCTGGGACTTTCTGACGCTTCCTTCAATGAGCGAGCCTACCTTCAGCTCCTCTCCTATCCGACCCGCTGTAGCCTTCTCTCCCTTGAACCTCATTGCAGAAGTTCTTGCAACTACTCTGAGGCCCTTGATCTTGGAAAGAACTGCGATCAGCTCATCCGTCATACCATCAGAGAAGTATTCGTCCGCCGGGTCGGGGCTAATGTTAGCGAAGGGCAGAATGGCTATTCTTCTTGTGTCGTGTTCGGGCAGCGAGATTGCAACAGTTGCATCCCAAGGCATGATCATCTTATACACTTCCACTGATGAGCTCAGATTCTTCAACGACTTGGGTCCGAGGCTTGTCAGGGGCAAGTCAAACTTGTTCCGGACCTGATCGTAGACTTGACGCGTGAGACAGACTCCTCCATCTTCGGCCAGCGATTCTATCCTCGATGCGACGTTCACTGCATCTCCGGAGATATCGCCCTCTGATTCCACGACATCGCCGAGGTGAACGCCTATTCTGAGGTGAAGCTTGTGTTCGACAGGCTCCGAGATGTTGAATTCTCTAGTGGTTCTCTGGATATCATACGCACATCTTACAGCATCCATAGCACTTAGAAACTCGACGAGAAATGCATCACCGATAGTCTTCACTTCCCTACCATTATGCTTACTCAGAATCGACCTGATGAGTCTCCGCTGCTCTTCGACTAAAGCGAGCGAAAGCGATTCGTTCCTCTGTCCAAGCGCTGTGTAGCCTACCATGTCAGTGAACATTATCGCAGCGAGTCTACGCGCGCCCTCGGGCAACTAGAACCCTAAATCCTCAGCTTCCAGCAGCGATAAAATCGTTAGTCCGCTAAAGCCCAGCGTTGGTCCACCTCAAAATCGACCAGTGGGCGTGCTCGAAGTCCCAGATTTTCCAAGTATACTCTCGCTCCCTTCCCACATTCATATACACGCGAAAAATACGAGCAAGATGGTCAGGTCCTGCGGATGGATTTTGATCGGTTCACCATCGGATTATTGATCTTGCGTCCCGACGCGCCGAGACTAAGCGAAGAGGAGGAGAATGTTCTCCAGGACGCTCACATGGCACACCTCGCCAAGTTGCACGATGAAGGGCTTCTGTTGGCCGCGGGTCCGCTCCTCGGCTCATCCGATCGTGACCTTCGAGGGCTAGAAATCTATAGAGGTTCACCAGAGCAGGTAAAGGCACTCGCCGACCAGGACCCTGGGGTCCGAGCCGGACGATACACACATCGGCTTCTTCCATGGATGGTCCCGGGAGGAGCTGTGGGCTTTGCTCACACTCGGTTCCCCAGGTCGATGGCCGAGGTTTAGGCTGGCTGATCGGCTGTTGTTAGGATTCGTAGAGTCGCTGGACTATTTCCTGCGCCTTCTATCGGAGCAGTCTAACGTTTGTTCCTCGAGGATTCTCCTCGACGAGCCGGGAGAAGGGTATGCATCGTCCTCCCGCCTTCTCGACCTTGACAAGTGCTCGTGGAGAGAACTTGAACGCAGCTATGGTGAGTTTTTCCTTCGGCTCGCCCGAGCCGAGGACCTTGCCTGGGACTGCGATGACTTCTCCGCCCTTGAGGTTCTTTGAAACCTGGCCGAGGTTTAGGACAATTCTTGTTCTGCGAGATTTGCCCAAGAAGCTGGCGATCGTGATCCAGAGCGGAGTCTGGTATTGTTTTCCCGCCTTCATGAGGTAGCCTATGGCGCTGATCAGTTCAGGGTTTGTTGGCCGACGCTGCTTCATTTTCTGGATCTTCTTGGCGGAGCGACGCGGTACCGCGACGCTTACCAATAAAGCCTTTCGAGTGCGATGGGTCTATCTTACTCTCTGGATCTTCAAGAGGTCTGTTCGTCCCATGGGACCTTTAGGATCTCCGGACACGATTACTATCGTGTTGCCTTTCCGTGCCAGCTTGAGTCTCTTGATAGTCTTCTCCGCCTCGGTGAATATGGACTCCGTTGATTCCATTTCTCGTCTTACTGTCTGCACTCCCCATGAAAGTAGTAATTGTTTTTCGACTTCAGATTGAGAGGTTAGCGCGACAATGGGTAGAGGCGGTCGGTATTTTGAGACTCGACGGGCGGTCTTACCGGTGCGGGTTGGTGTGACGATGGCTGCTGCTGATATCTGGAGCGCGGTCTCGCAGGCGGCGAAAGCGATTGCGTCCTCTTGACTATTCTCGTGCCATTCGCGTCTCTGCTGTGTAATCTGTTTAGGAAGATAGCGTTCTGTTTCTTGCCCAACCTTCTGAAGGGTCTTCACCGCTTCAACCGGGTAGCTTCCGATAGCCGTCTCCTCAGACAGCATCAACGCATCTGAGCCGTCGAGGATCGCGTTAGCAACGTCCGTCACCTCCGCTCTTGTAGGCGTGGGTGCGGAGATCATCGACTCCAGCATCTGAGTGGCCGTAATCACTGGTTTTGCTTGGCGGTTCGCCTCGAATATGATCCTCTTCTGAACAATCGGAATCCGCTCTAGGCTCAGCTCTACCCCGAGGTCTCCTCGTGCAACCATGACCCCGTCTGCTTCCTTGACAATCTCCTCCAGATTCTCAACCGCTTCTTTCTTCTCGATCTTAGCAACCGCAAACAATTCTCGTCCCTTCTCGCCCGCGATCTTCCGCGCCATTCGTATGTCGTCGGCTCTCTGGACGAACGATACGGCGACCATGTCGACATTATTCTCAAATCCAAAGTGTAGATGCTCCCGATCCTCCCGCGTTATCGCGGGTACGCGTGCTCGCAACCTAGGAAGGTTCAGGCCCTTACCGGAAATTAGATTTCCGCCTACCAGAACTCGTGCTTCAACTTCATCTCGCGTGGTCCGAAGGACTTCGAGCCTGATGGACCCGTCAGCCAAATAGATCGTGTCCCCCTTCCTCACCGTTTTCGGCAAGTCAGGATATGCGACAGGGATCTTGCTTTTTGCCTTGGAGGGTTTGGCTGTCAGGTTTACAGTGTCGAGCCGTCGGAGATGCATCGGCTCTTGGGCGAGTTTTCCCACTCTGAGCTTCGGACCGGGCAGGTCCTGAAGAATGGCTACTGGGCGGCGAAGATTGTGGCTGACTTTCCTGATTGATTTGATGTTCTTCAGGTGTTCTTCGTAGGTTCCGTGTGAGAAGTTGATCCTGGCTACATCCATTCCAGCTCGGATCATATGACCTAGAACATTGGGGGAGCTTGACGCCGGGCCGATGGTGCAGACGATTTTTGTAGCTATTCTAGCGGGCAATGGACCTGCTTCTCTCCCGGTATCTTAGCTTCGACGATTCGGATTGCTGATAAGTCTCACGGAGGGGGAAGTTGGCTAGTAGCAGGAAGTACTCTGGATCAGGATTTCAGAGATCTCCACGCGACGGGCCTTTCTTCGACGACGTATCCTTCTGTATCTCTTGACGCAGACGCGATGCTTTCACCACGTCTCTGATGAAGTCCTTGTAGCCACTAGTCATTTCGACGTAGGCCTTCTCAACCTCTTTCATATCTGGAACTAGTAAGAGGAGGTCCTTCGAGAGTTTAGTGTCCCTTCGAGGTNGACGAATCTTGCCTCGAATCTTCCCATATCCAGACGCGAGTTTGTCGGTCCAGTCATCTTTCTCAAGGATCCGAGCGAACAGTTTCTTAAGATCTAACTCCTCTCCGGTCATCTCGGGCTCATCCGTAAACATACTCTGAGCCATCACGCGGGATTGTCTCTGCACCTCTCCTCCCGAGTTGCGCGTGGGTCGACTCAAATGGCACAGATTCCTATTTCAACTGCTGCTCTTCGCCCATAGCGTTCGGGCCCCTCGGAGTGATCCCGGGATGAGTGACGGTGTCAGTTTTCTTGGACCCTCAGCGAGCTAAGTGCAAATTGGAAAAAGCAAACCAAAATTCTGTTGTTACCCTGGCCAATTGCTAGTTTGACCTACTAGACGTCTGCTACTGTTCACGCCTTTGATGAGGAACATCAGGTTTAGACTGGTCGTATGCGATTGCTCGTTGATCGAGAATGTCGAAAGTACAGGAAAAAGAGAGCACGTTGCTCAACAACCTATCAAGCACAGAAATAGCTAATGAGCTAGACTCTCGCCTTAGAGACCTTGAAAAGAACATTGCAGTTGCACGCGAATTCATCAAACTGGCTGACGAGAGCTATTCGGAGCTACGCCACAAATGGAACCTTCTACACGAGGAAGTCGGAAACAAATCTGAGACGAGCAGGACAGGGCCGGCAATTGTGGCAGACGAGAAGAGAGAGACTCGACCCCGGAACAAGAAACCATCCAAGACTAGAGAGACGGAAGTAACTGAGCTGAATAAGCCAGTGAGCCCCAGTTCCACGGACATTTCCGAANAACCAGAAGCCCATCCGAGACACGTCAAGACCACGAATCGGCCCAAGAAAGAACCAGAGATTTCTGGCAAGGATACTGATTCTATACTTTCCAAGAAGCCCTCTCAGCCGTATCGGGACCCAGGCCGACGGCGCGGAAGGACTAGCGGACGCAACTAGTTCTCCTTCTGTTCTATTTCGAAGGCGCGGCAAGGACAGGTATCGGCGACATAGTGGCCCCTAGGCCGACCGCCAGGTAGTTGAATCCTTGGAAATCGCCTTGGCGCCGGATTCTGCGAGCGTCAACAATGTTTGGGGTCCTCATTAGCGTCTTGAACGCTCTGGGTTTCAGTTGGCGAAATTCGTCCCACTCGGTCATAAGGATACAGCATTCTGCTCCCTTGATGCAGGATCTGGAGTCTGTCGCAAGCTCCACCTGTTGAGGTAGAACTTTCCGCGCGTTTTCAATCGCCATGGGATCGTAGGCAGAGACAGAAGCGGAATTGTTCACAAGTTCCTCGATGACGCGGAGTGAAGCTGCTTCTCTAACATCGTCCGTGTCTCTCTTGAAGGCTAGCCCAAGCACGGCGATTCGACGATTCTCCAATGTTCCTAACAGCTTGCGCGAGAGTTTTACGATTTCATTTGCTTGGCGGCGGTTGACCTCTTCGACTGCGGTCAGGAGGACTGGGTCGTAGTCTAGGGCCCGGCTGAACGCGATGAAGGCTTGGAGGTCCTTGTGGAAGCAGGAACCGCCGTAGCCGGGTCCTGCCTTGAGGTAGAGAGACCCGATCCGAGGGTCCAAGCCTATCGCCTTTGCAACGGTCTCGACATCTCCTGAGGGCAGACGTTGGCAGATGTTGGCGATGGTATTGATTGTGCTGACTCGAGTGGCGAGGAATGCGTTGCTCGCATACTTGATGGTCTCCGCTGTCGTCGGATTCGTTATTATAGTGGGAATCTTCCTTGCCCTGTAGATTCGCTGGTAAAGCTTCACTAGCTTGTCCCCGGATTTTTCATCGTTTGCTCCAATTACGATCTTGTCCGGGTGAAGGGTGTTCGTTATTGCAGAGCCCTCCGCGAGAAATTCCGGATTTGAACACAGGCCCAGTTTCGGGCCGCAGGGCTTCCTGCTAGAAGATTCCAACACGGGTCGAACGAGGCCAGTCGTCGTGCCCGGAATGACAGTGCTCTTGACGACGACAAGATGGTACGCATCAGCGCCTCTGATCGCAGATCCTACATCTTCCGCCGCTTTCTTTACAAACGTTAGGCTGATGGATCCATCTTGATTGCTTGGCGTTCCCACTGTGATGAACGTGACATCTGCCTCGACGACCCTATCTATGTCAGTTGTGAACTGGATCCTCCTGTTCTTAACTGCGGATTTGAGCATTGAGCCAAGGCCCGGCTCGTGTAATGGTGTCTCTCCCTTCGCGAGCTTCGCGATCTTCTCGCCATCGATGTCTACCCCGATTATCTTCATACCTCTTGATGCTAGGACAGCAGCGGTGCAGAGCCCAACATACCCCAGACCGATAAACGAAACCGATTCGGATCCTCGTTTCATAGGGAAAGTCCATACTTGGGCGCCTATATTGAAATATATTGGAATGTCCTAGGATAGAGCGACGAACATTGAATCTGGCTGATCCTTGATTGTTAAGAAAGGTGGTCATTCCGGCGGCAGGCCTGGGCACCAGACTCTTGTCAGCCACAAAGGAACAGCCAAAGGAGATGCTGCCCGTCTTCTCTGTGACCAAGGACGGGGAGCTATGTCTCAAACCGGTCGTCCAGCTAGTATTCGAGCAATTACACCATGCTGGGTTTCGAGAATTCTGTTTCATTGTCGGTAAGGAGAAGAGAGCGATAGAGGATCACTTCACTCCAGACTCTTCCTATGTATCGATGCTACGGAAGAACGATAAGAACGGGCCCTCTGAAGACTTGCAAGCCTTTTATGAAATGGTCGAAGAATCCACTCTTGTATGGATAAACCAGCCCGAACCACGGGGGTTCGGGGATGCGGTCCTGAAGGCTAAACCGTTCATTGGAGGAGACAGCTTCCTAGTTCATGCAGGAGACAGCTACATTCTGTCTGAGAACTCTAAGCACCTGAAACGGCTCACAGAGGTCAGCGATATGATGAAAGCTGACGCCGCCTTTCTCGTACA
>JGI25384J37096_10000588_pt1 | contig 10891 bp, 13 predicted proteins | sample GraSoi013_1_40cm_4_FD_37096 | JGI IMG/M metagenome (IMG submission 37096)
GGAATTTCATTTGCCGTCGCGTCAAGCTCCTGAGCCAGCCTCCAACTTGAAGTCGTTACACGAACACAGGGACTGTTGCCGCAAACGAACGAACCGTCGGCATATTGAAAACCTTCGAGGAACCGAAGAATGGAATCTCTTCCTCTAGTTTTGACAAAAGATGGGATCGATGCCACTCGGGAGCGTTCTCCGCTTGACAAACCAAGCGCTCGGCACTTGAAGAGAAGTACAGCTCGGGAATTCAAGTACACGCAGATGCCGTTCCTTCGAGGAGAGGATTTACGGAGCGTGGGACTAATTCCATAAAGTTTCGATAGTAGAGGATACAAAACGAATCTCGCCCCGAACCATTCGTCCGGGTAGCGTTGGATATGCTGTAAGTGTAGGATGAATGTCGCATCCCAGGCTTAAAGAGAATATGTGTTCCATCCCCCAAATCAATACCTGTTTCCAAACAAACATCATCGTCGATGGTCTGTGGGAAACGAGTCCCTCGATGCTTGTCTGAATTGCTGAGAAACGAACTAGGGTCAAGAGGAGTAACCTCGACCATACAAGACAGATCTCTATGGGTCCACTAAATTGAGTAGAGCCCGCCAAAACTAACGCTATTCTCTAGCACCAAAGCTCACACTCCTAAACGACTAGAGTTGGGTTTGCTGGGCTCGGCGGGCCTCGGCAAACACGACACTTTTCTAGAACAGAATTAAGCTGTCTAGATGGGCAATTGAGAGATCGGGATCGACGGGGACACGGCGGATCCGAAGTATCGAAAGGTCTTAACTGCGGCCCATTCGAGCTTGCCGAGCCATAGAAATGTGTCTAACCGTTGACTGTTGACCCTCAAGCACAAAGCCCCGGGGCAAGTTCTGGCTGGCTGGCAAAGCTAGGAACACTATCCATTCTGTATCTTGCCGTCTTTCTGACTCGGATAGGGTTCGGCGTCATCTTGGTCCTCTTTCCTCTCTACCTTCCGATTCCAAAAACTCAATCCGCCCTCGCGGCGGGTGTAACGGCAATCTATCCTATTGTCGAGGGAATTTCAGCTCTACCCGTTGGTGCTTACGTCGATCGGAAGGGGCGAAGGAAAGTGTTCGTGGCGGGTCTGGGGCTTATCGCAATCCTAAGCCTAGTGATCGGGCTTTCCAACAATCTTGCGCTCGTGGGCGGTGCCCACGGATTGGAAGGCTTGGCAGCAGCTATGGTAACGGTTGCCTCGTTGACGATGATCACGGATCTTACAGTTGTGACCAATCGTGGGGTTGGCATGGGTGGATTTGATCTGGCGAACCTAGGAGGGTATGGGGTTGGCATAGTCCTCGGTGTCGCGTTCAGCAGCATCTTCGCCGCTGACCTCGGCGCGAGTTTCCTAGTCGTCTCTGCTATTCTCGGGGTCTCAGCTGTCGCTGTATTTCTCATCCTTCGTGAACCTGCACACGTAGCGCATGAACAACGAAGTCTGAAACAGATGTATTCTAGCCTCACAAGCGATGTAGCGGCTATCCTTCCGGTATGGTTCGCTCTCACGGTGGTTCTGGGATTCTACATCTTCTTGCCTAGGCTTGCCGCGAGGATGGGAAAGACAGATCTTTCACAGGCTGCACTCCCCATTCTTCTCGGGCTCGTACTTCTCGGGGCAGGGGCTCTCTTGTTCGGGCGGTTGTCTGACAAAATCGGCCGTACCAAGACAATGGCCCTGGGTGCTTTAGGTGAAATAGGGTTCCTTCTAGTTCTTCCGGAGGTTTTCGGGCCGCTGGTCAGCATTCCTCGCGGCACATCTTGGGTTGACTCCTACAACATAGTCGGACCCATCGTCATTGTTGCTGGATTCTTGTTCTTTCTCGGGTCAGCATTGGTCCCTTCCATCCTTGCGTTCATCGGGGACAAGGCAGCTAAGGAATTTCGGGGTTCAGCTATGGGATTGTACAGCCTCATGCTAAGCGCAGGAATAGCCGCCGGCCTCGTACTAGCCGGAATAGCCGACGACCTAGGTGGTGTCCAGGCGGTCTTCTACTCTGCCGCCATAATTTTCTCAGGCCTAAGCCTGACTAGCGGATACCTTCTGTACCGCAACAGGCAACTTGAGAACTCAGCTAGTATCGTCAGCAAGACTCCCGGCACTTCAGGCTAGAGGGTTTCCTCGAAAGAAATCTCGTAAGAGATAAGTCTTCTAGTTTCTAATGCATTCTGGTCTTCTTGACAGAGTATTCCGTCCATACTACTCGCGTGGCAAGGAAGTTCGAATGGTTTGGAATGACGGTAGTCAAACGGTACTTGACGAAGGACAAAGATAGCAGGGATCTTCGGGACGTGCATTCCAACCCGGAGTTCTACGATAAGGGCATCGATCTAATTCTCAATCTGCCAAACGCCCAGAAGAAGACAATCGATCTCAAGGTTGACTCATACATTGGGTCTGATCCATCCCGTAAGATAAGAGGTCTATGCAATCCAGACAGTGGTTTCATCCTACTTGAAACTATCAGCCAGCTCCAATATGATAGATCGAGAAAGGTTTCATCAAGTGGTACTCTGCCCGTTAGACAAAAAGCAGATGTCCCCGGCTGGTTCTTTACAAGCTCTGCCGATGAGGTCTATTACTATTTCCTCGCCCTGCTCAACACAGAAACCCAGCTAAACCCACTCTACGCGGAATACGTGGAACTCGTTAAGGGCAACCAACCAACTGACGAAGTTGAAAATCGTTTACTACGAGAGCTGCGTGTAGATCGAGACTTGTTGGTTAGCTTTTCACTTTCAGAGGCAAGGGCGTGGTATGACGCGGCCCCTGAGACCGTGTTTCATGGGTACGCTCCCGCTCCTAACCCGGGGTATCTCACCCTTAGTAAGAGAGTTAAGCGCGAGCTATTCATATCAAACGGGATTGGGAAGAGTCATGGTTCTATCTTCTCATTGGTCAAACCGAGATCGGCGTCTATCTAAACCGAAGACGCTATCTTTCATCGACCGATTACCACCATTTCTTACTGTACTTTAGCGGCGCTGTTTTCTCGTCGAGCGCTGGTTTTCTGAATACGTAGAGATGTTCGTGGGCGATCTTGTAGAAGTCGTAACTATGTCCCCGCCATCTCTGTCGAGTCGTCATCGTCTTGTGTTGAAGCTTGATGATGTCCTCCTTGAGGATGAAACCCACGCTCAGAAACGCCTGCAAAACTCCAAGCGAGATTGGAATGTAATGTCGTCCCTTTCGTGTATCTCCAATGAGAACTCCACAGTATCGGTTGTTTTTCAAAACTCTGTATGATTCGGCCGCGACTTTCCGCATCGCATCGATATAGGCAGGAAGCTTCAGACGCGAGAGGTCGTCCAATATCCGCTTTCCACTGTACGAGATAATTCCGGCGTAAGGCGGGTGGGTCGCAATAAGGTCGACAGTCTCCCCACCGATCAAATCTAGGTTTCGCGCATCGCCCGCATAGGTTCGGGTCTCCACGATGCGTGGTCTATCAAGGGTATTGTAGTCAAAACTCAGACGGTCTTGCACTACCATAACGGCATCCGGGTTGACATCCACTCCAATCCCGTCTCGGCCGAGGAGTTTGCTCTCAACGAGAGTGGTTCCGCTTCCACACATCTGGTCGAGAACAAGCTCTCCAGGTTTGGAGTATTTTATGATCAAGTTTCGTGGTATGTAGGGGCTCCAATTTCCCCGATAATTACCAGAATGCGTCGCCCAGTCGCCTCTACTGGGAAAGCTCCAGACAGTAAATTCTTCTGGCTTGTAATCCTTCGGGGGCCCAAACTCCTTGATTCGCCAGGGTCGACCTATCTCGACATCCACGTTTTCTATTTTCACGTGGTGCTTCTCGGCGACGAACCTACGGTAGTCATCTTCGGTTACGAGCTGCATTCCCATCAGTTTCGGAGGGGTCGCTGTTTCTTGTACTTGCAAAATACCAGCCCATAGCGCGTTTACTGTGCTAGATTAAACTTGATCAAGGGAAAGGCGCGAAAGGATCCTCTTCTTCATTGAATAGTTTTCTTGAGGCCTGGGATGACTTCTCCTGTGACCCATTGGACCCCAGCTCCAGATAGGACATAGGACCCCTTCTCGGCAATCAGTTTGCCTTCACGTTTCAGTTCACTCGCTCGTGCCCTCACGACAGCTCCGCTGGTGGTCTTCCACGAGGATCCCAGAAGAGTGCTCAGTTCGTCGTCGCCGAATGTTTTCGGATGGGTTGAATAAAGGACTAGTGCGAGCGCTTCTTTTGCTGACAGGGAATCCGCGGGGACAGTGAGATAGGGTCGTCCCTCTCCACTAAACTGCACTATTCCTCTCAGTAGGTCCGAGGGCTCGGAGGCTTCCAGGGTCTGGACTGGTTCCGGTCTNGCTGGTACCACTCCATCTTTGAGTCGTAAGCTCTCAACTAGATTCTCGAACTTCTCTCGGACATATTCGAAGTCTCCTTCAAGCTCGATTTCCTGGTCACGGGTCCGAATTCGGAACCTAAGCCGCTTCTCTTGGGACATGATTGCGCTTCTAAGTATGCAACTGGCGGTCTATTTCGAGCTTTCCAATCCAATGTTGAGATGGGTGAAACTAAAGCTGGCTGAATGTAGAAATTTCTTACACCGGTTCTGTTAACTCTTTGTTAGTTGAGTTAGCTTCNGGGCATCGACTCCAGGGATTACCGCAGGCGTCGGGTTCCCCTTCACTGCTTCAACTGCTCCGCCTTGNGCCTCGATGATGGGAGGCCGGGAACGTGCGAACCCTCACCCGTCCCNGCCGAGNCAGGTTAACGGCTGCTACCATGTCCCGGTCCATTACTATTCGACATTTACCACACCAGAGCTTACGTCCCAACCTCCTGTCCGATTGGAGTCTCTCCCCGCATCTCGGACAAGACACACTAGAACCTCCGGTCTCACGCCTAGACAAACGAATGACTGGGAGTCCTATCCATCTGGCCTTATACTCTAATTGTCGCTGGGCCTCGCTGAAACTCCAGCTGTTCATTCTACCTCGATATTTTCTGTTTTGACCGTTTCCCTTCCGGTAGAGACAACGTATGCCCTGACTGTTCTCCAGAACGATTGCTTGTCTTCGCTGGGCCGCCACTGCCACAATTGTCTTCGTGGCAGAGTGGAGGAGATGACTGGTCCTAGAAGTTCTACGCTCTCCATACTTCGACGTTATGCCCGTTCTTATCCTGGTATCCTCTCGTCTCAAAGAAGCGATTATCCGCAGTGTAGTCTTGACGATTCTCACCGTCTCTGAGAGGTCGTGGTGACGAGTCTCTTGGTCGTTTCCAACCGTAAGATTACGAAGATTACGGTCCACGCCTACGGTAGACGCGCATTCTACTGTGACAACGTCGCGGGCGATACAGAGGCTCAATCTCTTCAGGGTTAGGGTGAAAAGAACAAACTTTGACTCCTGGTTGAAAAATGACCTCTAACGTGTGCCTGGTTAAGGGTATGCTGAAACGTTTACCTCTCGATACCGGAATATGCAGGTATCCGTTCTCTATCTTGAACCCGTAGCAGGAGACAAGCTGTGGTTTGATCGTATAGGTTCTTTTGTGGCGAACCCTCTCTTCAGAGACTTTTTTCTGGAAGCAAGTATGCCTGCTGCTCTGCTAATAGCGCAGAGCTTGTAACAACTGGGAGAGTCATAATGGGCAAGCTGATTATATGAGAGAAGTGAGAGTTTTCTCAGCGAAGACGCATCGTTCACTAGACCAATTCGGATGGAATCGTTGACCATCGCCCTGAACATCTTCAGTAATCCTAGAGCGGCTCGTGTTGGAGCGTAGTTCTGCCAGACAGATTTGACAGCCAAAAGGGTCAACAACGAGAGTCGAAACCCAGTTCATAGGTTGGAGAGGTACCCGACGATAAGTTGGCCGAACCCTTACACCCATTTGCCGAGGATCTTCTTGCAATCTGGACAGAGTCCATGCCTTGAAACCACCGTCATCTTACCACACCTTGCGCATCTTCGAGGGCCCCCTGCCTTTGTCCGAGGAGGCTGGTAGAATTTCCCTCTGAATCCAGGCGGTTTTACTGAGTATTTGGGTTTTCGAGGCATCGAATCTCTTTCTACCCCCTTGGCCCGAGGTGGATAAGGCTCGAGTCGATAAAATGACCGGAATGATTATGAAAGAAATATTGGGGGTTGGATCTTCCAACTTCGTAGTCATGGCTTGATCTTAGCCGTGCTGAGCTAGAACTGGTCTTTGCTTATGGTTTGTTTGTGGGCGTTCTGGCCTTCTAGAGCGTGCACAACTGTCACTACCACTTTGACGGTCGGTATGAGAGCCATTGCGAGGAAAATCAGCGGGTATGCCCACGGTGCGCTTGCGAAGAATCCGATGACCATTGATTGCATGACGCTGTAGAGGATGTATAGAGCCATCAGCTGGAAGACCCAAGCGAGGACCGGTGCGTAAGCCTTGTACGTCTTGTAGGTGTCCGATACGGCGTTGGCAAGTTGTGTTCCATATTTCAAGACGACCGCGGCAACTATTAGCCCGAGTGTAAAGATGACGAAGCTAGCAATGCTGAACGTTGTTCCTGGGACTAGCTGGGTGATTCCTGGGAAACCCAGGACAATGCTCTGGACCACAATGAGGACGATGATTCCCACGAGCAATCGTATGACAGAAGGCATTATGGGCCGAAAGCCGCCGAACGGGTCCTGTGTACTGGTCGGCATCTCAAAACCACTTTTCCAAGAGATGACTAGCTTACCCACGGATTAGCCCGTGGCCTAACTCCCCGACGCCTCTCACCGTTACGCCGGGTGCATAGCCATGTCCCTTTGTCCCTATAGTGAGAAGGAGATGACTACCCGATGGCCGAGCTGAAGGTATACCTGTCCGAGGAGCTGGACAAGAGATTCAGAAGGCTGGCTATGAACGTCTATGGGTATGGTAGAGGCTCCCTGAGCGAAGCTGCTGTCGATGCGCTTACGAAGTGGTGTGAGGGGCATGAGTCTGGCAAGCTGGACCAGACACCGAATGACGAGCCTTCGCATTCGAATTCGGATCCTGTCTCGCGCGCCGAAGAGCGGCCGAGCACTCCCTCATCCGAAAATCGAGAAAACTCTGGCTCTGCTCTCCCTACTAGCTAAACCCTATTGCCCTCCCTCTGGTTCGTCTGAGGCATTCGGATCTCTTCCCTGGGAGATTGGACCCGCACGCCTGCCAAGAGTAAGAAATTGAATTTTTCCTCGCGAGACAAGTGGCGAGCATGGCTAGCAAGGAATCATCAAACTGCAAGAGAAATCTGGCTTCTCTACGATAAGAAACTCTCCGAAACACCACTAATTTCATACAGAGATTTCCTCGACCAAGCGGTTGAAGAGGCGATATGCTATGGCTGGATTGACAGTAGAGTCAAGCGAATCGGCCAAACAAGACTTGGTGTACGATTTACTCCGCGTAGGTCGAGAGCCAATTGGTCGAAGTACAACAAAGCGCGTGCGCTGAACCTAATTCGTGATGGTAAGATGAGAAAAGCTGGCATGGACGTTCTATGGACAGAATGGACGAACGAGAATGTGGACAGAGACCAAAGTCATAGAAGAACGATCGCTGACTGCGTGGATGGAATCTTGGTGGAGAGGAAAAAGTTCCTCGTAGAAAAAAGGCGAGATGACGACGATGCGGATCCGGGATTGATAGAGATTCCCGGCGGTCACGTGGACCCCGGTGAGACCTTGGAGTATGCTTTGAAACGAGAGATGAAGGAAGAACTCGGAGTCGACGTCGAGAAGGCTAAACTTGTACAGAAGAGTCTGGTCACAGCGACCAATGGCGAGAGACAGAGAATTCACTACTTCCACGTGGAGAAGTGGAATGGTAGANTCCGGTCCACAGAGGCAGAGCGAGTGTATTGGGAATCTAAGATTTCCAATCTCAGCATTATCCCAGACAGAAGAGCCGTTCGGAAAATCCTGAGAGTTCAAGGCGACGATAGCGAATAGATAGGCTGGGCCCTTTGCCAAACAGTCAGTTGCCGGCGGCGAATCCGGAGTTCAGCGCCCTTGAGAAGCTCCAGAGTTTACAGAGGACAGCAGTTTAGCCCGGTACTTGTGAACACCCATTTCGAGGCTCAGTTAGTTTATGAGGCCCGAGTCTTGAAAATTCTCTTTCCCAACGTTTCCAAGGAAGACAATGGCTAGAGGAGCTGCGATATCTGAAAAGTCAAGTCAGAGCCGAAATTCGGTACTACATCGATGCTCGCAAAGCTGAGAGATTCAAGCTCAGCCTTTTCGAGCTAATGAGCCTGAACAGTTTTCCCAACCCCGTCAACCAAACACTGTACTTCAACAATGAGGAGCACGAAGTCCCATTCACCTACTCGATCAGAGGAAGGAGATACGAGCAAAAACCGTTCAAGGAACGGTTCAAACTCAAGCTGAGCGACAAATGGATTTTCGAGGTAAAGAACACCAGATCAGAACACGGCCGCTTCATCAGACACAAACGACGGAACGAGATGCTGCCTCTTCAAGAAATCTTGTCGAGGGTAAAGCGAATGAGCCGGCTCGGCCAAGTCGGGATTCCACACAAACTGGGCCTCTATGCAGCCGCGAGCTATTCTAGGAATCACTTTCTGGAAAGTGATCAAGGAGCGCGGGTTACAATGGATGAAGATGTCCGGTATTTCACATTCGAGGGACTTGCAGGGACAATGCTAGGGGCCTCGAACCGAGCCATTGTTGAGCTAAAGATTCCGCCCGGCAGAACAAGTTCTCCATTGGTCAGAAAAATCCACGGTCTCCTCAGGAAAGAAAACGCGGAACAGGGCATTTCCAAGAAAGCCACGATCTTCAATCTCGTCGAAGACCGCGCTAGGAAATCGGGCGAAGCATACAAGGAACCGAGCCACAACACAGAGATCAAAGCAAAAGTTGCGCTTGACGCAGAAGACCAGGACATTTTCCCCAGGATAAGAAACGATCTATCTGAAGGAAAAATCGAAGGGTTCAAACTCTCTGACTCTTACCCGAATGTCATGGAGACAGGTAAGCTATACCACTACGTTCAGGTACCCACGCATGAATATCTGAGATTCGAAACTAGTGGTCAAGCAAGGTCCGCGACGGTCAAGGAGAACTTTCAGGTCGTCCAAGATCCCTATCGACTGGGTAACGTGATAAAGAGGCGGGAAGTTGAGGAGCCTCTTCGGCAGGACATGTTGAAGATGCCTTACAAGATTCTCACGAGGAGGAGGAAGTACTTCATGGTTGAGCGGAACGGGGGAAACCGGGAGTACGCGGTGATGATGGATAGGAGCACGCATCGAGGCCACGAGCTGTACCAGTTGGAGGTGGAGGATGTTCTGAACTCGCCTTCTCCGAGAACTGAAACGCTGAGCATCAACGATGTGGCATCCATGGCGAACTATCTCATAGAAGAGTACTCACTGGAGCCCACGACCCTGACCAAGAACCAGTGGCTGATGAGCCTGCCGAACTAGAACGATCTCAAGGCTTGCCAGCAAATCTAGAAATTGGATTCTCTCTCGAGGCCTCGACGAATTTTCGATAATTGTTGTTCCTACTCTCGGTTTCAGTGTTTAACGCCAATTGTATTTCCGAGGATTTGGTGAGTCCCCGAAGGTACGCGAGCATCACATCGTGGTCCCGTATCGCGCCAAGTAGATCTTGCCAAGAACGGAGCGTTACAAGCGGCTTCGGCGGCTTAGAAAATTCGCCCATTTCCAAAACATAACGGAGTTGCTTGCAATCTCTTCGGACGATGTGTAATTCCTCTACCTTAGATTGGTCCTCTCTTACTAACGGCAGCTCNCTGGNAATCTTCGAGCTCAGTTTTCTCACAACCTTGTTGTATCTTTTCTCCAGTAATGAGTCGGAAAGGTCCGTCGTTTTTACGCGAAGTCCCGTATTTTTCTGAATAGACATTGCTAGTTCTTTCGCTTGCTCCAGATGGGACCTGCGCGATTTCCTCAGATCCTCTGTCAGTCGTTCGAATGTACGATTCTGCTTATACATTGACAATTTCGAGAGAATAATGTCTTGGTCTCTCACGCTAGCGTTTACTTTCATCAACTTCTTGATACGAGACATGGCTTTCTGCACTTTGTTTTGGTTCCGTGTCGTCTTAGGAAGCAATGTGAAGGCGGCTTGCAGACGGCGAGTCGCGGTTCGAAGCCGGTGAACATTCTCAGCATTTGGATCTCGAAGGTAGGCCTTGACTCTCCGAGTCAGAGCTTTCACGAATTTGTCGTACTCGTTCTCGAAAGAGTCGCGAGTAATCAAGGGAAGGCTGGGTTCGAGATGTGAGGCTACTTAGGTTTTCTTCGGTGGCTACATGGCAAGTTGGAGATTGAAGGCGCCTTCCAGGTCTTCGAGGTCTCTAAGAACATCTTTCATAAGCACTTTTGGAATAGGTTGCTTGCCTTGGGCTATGTGAAGCCGAGGGATTCCACGCTCAGAACTAATGGACAGATGGATGTCCGTCTTCTGTTGGAGCTGAGCAAGCTGTATCAGGACCGAAATTTTCTTCACCATCTCCATGCTCTTCTTGTCGAGGAGCCGCTTGTAGCTCGCCTGAGCCCAATCTGTCCGCCTCATTCCCATCGCTCTTGCAACAGACAAGGCCATGATGAGCTGGTCCTGGTGTAACAGTACGCTATCAGCCTCCAAAACAATGTAGAACAAGGTCTCCGGATTGTAGATAGGAAGGTCGGGCAAGACGTGATCGAGAGCCTCTGAAAGGATCGCATACTCCCTCTTGGTCAGGTTTCTATGCGATAACAGCGACTTCGCCAACTTCTCCGGGGCGGAAGCTTTCGCGCGAATCAGCGTCCCTTCGCGCATCAGAACCCTGTTTACGAGTCCCTGACGGTACGAGCTTGGGCTCTCGAGGAAAGCGGAGAGCACTCCATCTCTAAGACC
>JGI25384J37096_10000594_pt1 | contig 10867 bp, 9 predicted proteins | sample GraSoi013_1_40cm_4_FD_37096 | JGI IMG/M metagenome (IMG submission 37096)
ATCAGCGAGAGCAAGGTGATCATCGAATGCGCCTCACACCGCGACGAGCCTCTTTACGGCTTGACCTCGTGGTTCGGTGTCACGGAGTGGCAGTCGGGGTCAGCGTTGACGCGACCGTCGTCTTCCCCGGACACGACGGCACGACTTGCCCTCATCTCGAGAACGGCCGCAACGGTCACGACTCCAGCGAGGAAGATGAGACCCACTGCGGACAGGACGATCCTCGCGCGAGATGGAGGGTGAGCGCTCGGCCCGCTCGAGTCCGTCGCAGGCGAGAGCACGGCAGGGGACGTCCGACCTCTTGCCATTGATACTCCCTACCGCGGCGGGCCGCGTCCCGGCCGCTCGAGTCAGTCAGCGTGTATCGCCACCGGAGCCGCCGATGGTCGGGGGTTGAATTTAACGTCGTCACTCTAGGCATTGCGCCACCAGGTTGTCAACGATCGTAGTGCCGCTCGGGGTTTTCCCGGGAAGGGAAGCCTGTGGGGGGGATCGAGGAGCGCCACGGCTTCGCCGGGGTGCTCCGAGCGTGGGGGGGTTTGGGGGGCCATGTCGGGGCCCCCCAATTTCTTAGTGGGCGAGCTTGCGGATCTCGACGTGGACCCGACGGTTGAGCTGCTGGCACTCCTTGCTCGGGTCGTCGCACAGGGCACCGTCCTGCCCGATGGTAACGANCTTGACCGAGGCCTCCGGNGCGCCGAGATCGACCAGGAACTGCTTGACGGCCTCCGCGCGCCGTTGCGCCAGAACCNTGTTGTATTCGGGCGGGCCCTGGCGATCGGCGTAGCCCTGGACGAGCACCACCCAGGCGCTCGTCCGGTCGACGACCGCGGCCGTGTCCTGAAGAACCCGGACGGCATCGGCCCGGAGGCGGGTGCTCTTGAAGTCGAAGTAGACGTCGGTGTGGACGACACGGGCGTCGGTCGGCGCCGTGACGGCTCTCCTTGGGGCCGTCGGCGCCTCAGCGGGCGCGGTCGCGACGGCGCCCGGCCTGGTCGAGGCCTCCTCCGTGGACCGTGAGCGAATCCCGTAGGTGACGAGCGTCCCGGCGACGGCCATCAGGAGCACCCCGACGATCATCGCGAGCTCCTTCCCGCTGCGCGTCCCGGTCGTCTGCGGCTCAGTGGTCTCGTGTGTGTTGGCCATGGTGTTTCCTCCTTGAGGGAGGAGACAGAGCAATGCCCGGGCCACACCGGCCGGAAGCGGCGGAAGGAATGGTTTCGACTACTTCGGCGCGGACGCGATCGGCGTGATGCGGGGAGAGCCCCGCATCCCCGCACGGGTCCCGCGTCTCCCCGAGCCCTGAATCAGACGCGAGCGCCTCGAGGACGACCCTGGAAGTGCTCGCGGACCAGGAGCTCGAGCGAGCGGAAGTGGCGCTCGGGCAGGTTCTTGAAGCGCCGCCGGCACGCGGCCAGCGCGGCCTCGACGGAATCGAGTCCCTGGACGGCTCTCAGCAAATGCTCGTGGTATTCGGAGAGCTTCAGCTCCACGGCGCGGCCGAGCGCCGGGTCGCCGGCCAGCTCCAGCGCCGCCTTCCGCCGATCGCCGCCGGACTCGACGAGCGCGCGGAAGGCCAGGCCCTTGAGCCGCTGCGTCACGGTGCTCCGGTCCCACCCGAGGGCTCGCGCCGTCGCCTGCATGTCGAACCCGTGCTGGCGCAGGCAGACGAGAACCGTCGTGTCGCCGGCGGCATCGACCTTCGCCTCGCTCGACGGGGCGAGCCGCAGGTCCTCTGGTACCAGGACCGCTCGATCGGCGAGCGCGACCGCCTGGCGGAGACAGTGCTGGAGCTCGCGGACGTTGCCGGGCCAGTCGTGCCGCTCGAGCGCGCGCAGCGCCGACTCCGAGAGCGTCGCACGTCGGCCCGCCTCGGCGCAGGCGTCCTCCAGGAAGCGAGCCGCCAGTGGTCCCACGTCCTGGCGCCGCTCGCGCAGCGGCGGCAGGCGGAGCACCAGGCCCTTCAGGCGGAAGTAGAGGTCCTCGCGGAACCAACCCTCCGTGATGCCGCGCTCGAGGGCCCGATTGCTGGCGGCGACGACCCGCACGTCCACCGCGGTGGCACGTGTCGCCCCGACCCGGTAGAAGGTCTTTTCTTGAAGAACGCGGAGGAGCTTCGACTGGTGGTCGGCCCGCAGCTCACCGATCTCGTCCAGGAAGATCGTTCCGCGGTCGGCCTGCTCGAAATACCCCCTCCGCTCCGTGACGGCGCCGGTGAAGCTACCCCGGACGTGGCCGAACAGCTCGCTCTCGAACAGCTCGGGCGGGATGGCGGCCATGTTGACCGCGACGAACGGCGCACCGGCGCGGGGGCTCAAGCGGTGGGCCGCCCGCGCGAACAGCTCCTTGCCTGTTCCGGGTTCGCCCGATATCAGAATCGGCAGCGACGAGCGCGCCGCCTTCTCCAGATCCCGGAAGCGCGCCAGAACTTCCGGACTCCGGGTGATGATTCCGACCTCCGCGCACCGTTGCCGCAGCCGCTCCTGCTCGGCGTCGTCGAGCTCTGCGCGTCCGGGGTCGGCGGCGCGCAGCTCGCGCTCCAGGTCGCGTAGCCGGCTTCGCGTCTGCTCTTCCTGCGCGCGCGCCTCCGCGAGCTCTCCTCTGAGCGCCTCCGCGGCCTGGAGGTGCTCGTGCTCGGCGCCGGTCGATCGCGCCACCGCGCCGCGCGCGGCCTCGAGGTCCTCTTCCAGCGCCTCGACCGTCGACTCCTGGCGCACCAGCGCCTCGCGGATCGCCGTCGTCTCACCCTCGAGGTCGCGCAAGCGATGGGCCGAGCCGAACTGGTTCCACAACAGCGCGCCGGCCCCGGCGACGACCGCAGCGGCGAGCGGCGGGACCGCGGGCAGCACGACGCCGAGCAGCGACGGCGACAATAGCAGAGCGACGGCAGAGCCCGACGCCAGGACGGCGACACCGACGAGCGCCTTCCACCAGCGCAGCACGAGACCGAGCCACGCCGTCAGCCCGGCGAGGACCAGTGTGCCGCCGAGGGTCCAGCCGAGGGGCGCCCGCCTCGGCCACGACCCCGTCAGCACGGCGTTGAGCAGCTCGGCCTGGATCCGAGCGTCGGACATGGAGCCGACGGGAGTGCGATGCCGCTCGAGCGCGGGCTCGGCGAGAACCAGCACGATCTTGTCGTCGACCAGGCCGCGGAGCGTCTCGGCCCGGCGCTCTTCAATGGCGGTCCAGAGGTCGAGGAACGGCACGACCGTGAGCCGCTCCGGCGCGACGTAGCCGACGAGCGCGCGACCGCCCTCGTCGACGGCGATCCTGCGCGAGCGCCCGATCGTCACCCCGCGGCGATCGATCACGATCTGGTCTGCCGGCGTGTTCGCCGCCACGGTCGCCAGGACCAGGCCGAGCGCCGGCACCGCGCGGTCGCCGAGTCGGACGAAGAGCGGAACCCCGCGCACGACGCCGTCGGGATCGGCCGGCGCGAGCGTGTGGCCGACGGCTCTGGCGTGCTCGGCGAGCCCGAGCAGCGGCCCGACGAGCGACCGTCCCGTCGGGACCGCCAGCGAGACCCGGGAGAGCGGCGGCCAGGACGCGTGGGCCGGAGCGCTCTGATCCGCCGGCCCTGACGAAAGCTCGAGCGCGATCGGGTAGACGAGATTGTCGGCCAGCGCGGTCGCCTGGCTCAGCAGCGCGTCGCTCGACGCGCCACCTCGACCGGGGGCGCTCGGCGGCCCGAGCGGGACGTCGACGCCGATCGCCGCGGCGCCGGCGCGGGAGAGGCTCGTGACGAGGCGGGCGAGCACCGCGCGATCCCAGGAGCCCGCGCCGAAGCGCGCCTCGCTCGCGGGATCGCGCACGACGACGACCAGGGCGGCGCTGACCGGTGCCCCGGCACGCGTGCGGAGCCAGCGGTCGTAGGCGAACCACTCGAGCGCGGTGACGCCCGCGCCACCGAGAGTGACCACCCCGAGCGCCAGAAGGCTCGCGGCGAGCGCGATCACCGCGGCAGGCAGGGCGCTTCGGAGAATCGCGGGACTCCTAACGAACGGGCGAGCGCAGACCTTCGGCGGCCGCGCGGTCGAAGTAGCCGAGGATCCGCGCGTCGTGCGCGGGTAGTAGCCCCTCGACGCCCTGCTCGTAGAGCCGCTCGAGCAGCCGCTCGGCCGGGTCGCTCAGCGCCGAGGCCTCGCGGATGAGCACGGGCACCGCCTCCCTCACGCGCCCCTTCCGGAGCAAGGCGCCNCCGACCGTGTCGTCGCCGTTCGCCGCGAGGCCCGGGAAGTCTCGCCAGAGCGCCGCCCGGTAGTCCCGAAACGCCTGCTCGACGGTCGCGCGATCCGCCGCCGCGCGCCGGCCCCGCCCCAGCGCGACCTGTCTGAGCTGCGCGAGCGCCTCGTCGGCTTGCGTCACCCCCTGCTCCGCAGCCAGGAACCACCACGCGATCGCGGTGGTCAGATCGCGCTCGACCCCGAGGCCGGCGGCGTAGGCCGTGCCCGTGAAGTACTGCGCCCGCGCGTGCCCCGCCTGCGCGGCGACGAGAAACTCGGGCGTGGCCTCGGCGTCGCGCTGCGCCAGCCTCAGCATGAGCGCGAGGTTGTAGCGCGCATCCTGGTGGTGGGGGTCGCCCGCCAGGACGCGACGGAACTCTTCGATCGCCCCGTCGAGGTCGCCCCGCGCGTAGCGCACGACGCCCAGGCTGTAGTGCGCCTGGCCGAGGTCGGGTTGCGCGCTCAAGACGTGCTCGAGCTCCACGCGCGCCGCCGCCCAGTCCTGCTTCGCCACGAGCGCGGCGGCCAGGGTGAGCCGAGCCGTGAGGGCATCGGGCTGCCGGCGGAGGGTCGCGCGCAGCTCCTCGACGGCGGCGTCGAGATCGCCCAGGCCGTAGAGGGCGAGCCCGAGGCTCGTGCGGGCCTGGATCAGATCGGGTTCACGCCGCAGCGCCTCGCGCAGCGCGCTCACGGCCGCCGCCATCTCGCCCCGGGCGATGAGGGCTTGGCCCCGATCGAGGTACACCTGCGCGTGGCCCTGGGGCGTCGGCGCCGGCGGGGCGACTCCCGCGCACCCGGCCTGAGCGACGCCGAGGAGGAGGAGCAATCGCACGACTCTCTGCGTCAGGCCACGGCCTCCTCGGGGAGCGAGACGAATCGAGACGATTCAAATCATAGCAGACGCTTCCGTGGTGTCGGAATCTCGGGCGGCGGAGAGAGCGACCGGCACGGCGTAGCGGTTGACCGGGTACGGCAGCGCCGTGGCGGCGCGGCACGCCTCGGCGATGTAAGGGGTGAGCGCCTCCGCGAGCGCCCAGCCGGCCGCGTTCTTCGCGCGGACCCGCTCCGCGGCCTCCTGCGCCCGCGCGCGAAGCCGCGCCTCGTCCACCGTGAGGACGCGGCCGGCCTGCACCACCAGCCGGCCGTCGACGAGCACGGTGTCGACGTCGACCCCGCTCTCGACGTAGACGAGGGCGCCGACGACATCGTTGAGCGGACGCAGCGACGTCGAGTCGGCGCGCAGCAGGACGAGATCGGCCTTGCGGCCCGGCTCGATCGCGCCGACGTCCGCGTCGAGTCCGAGTGCCTTGGCGCTGCCAAGGGTCGCCATGCGCCAGACCTCGGCGGCGCGGATCCAGCGCTCCGTGTGATGGGGAAACCGGACGTTCCCGACCAGGCCCGCCAGGCGCATCGCCTCGAAGAGGTTCAGGTTGTCCGAGGACATCGAGCCGTCGGTGCCGAGGCCGACGGTCACACCCCGGTCCAGCATCTCGCGCACCGCCGCGATGCCGCTCCCGAGCCGGAGATTGCTCGCGGGGTTGTGAGCGATCGCGCCCCCGGCGTCGGCGAGACGCCCGATGTCGTCGTCGGTGAGCCACACCCCGTGAGCACCGACGAACCCCGGACCGAGGAGCCCGAGCTCTCCAAGGCGCGCCACCGCTGTCTTACCCCAGCGGCGGTCGGCGGCGATCGCCTGCGTCTTCGACTCCGACAGGTGGGTGTGCACGCCCACACCGTGCTCCCGAGCAAGCCGCGCGCAGCCCTCGAGGAACTCGTCGGTGCACTGCGTCGGAATGGTCGGCGCCAGGCCGACGCGAATGCGCCCGTGCGCCGTGCCGTCGAGGCGCCGGATCGTCTCCGCGCCGAGCTGGAGGAGCGCGGCCGTCGGCGTGGGTCGGAGACCTTCGACGGTGCGCCGCAGCTCGTCCGGCAGGAGCGGNATGAGGCCCGGGATGGTCTCGTAGAATGCGACGTCGGCGACCGCGGGCGCCAGCACCGCGCGCATCCCGACGTCGGTGTAGGCGCTGGCGACGGCGTCCAGATCCTCCATGCGGGGCGCCGGAACAGTCATGAAAAGGTCGTACGCGGTCGTNCANCCGGTCTTGAGCATCTCNACGGCGCCGATCGCGGCCGAGACGTAGTGATCCTCCGCGGTGCGATTGGCGTTCAGCGCGGGCCCGTGGTTCAGGAGGTCTTCGAGCGTCCAGCGCCCGGCGAGGCCGCGAAGGAGATTGTTGTGGGCGTGGGTATGGGCATTGATCAGGCCGGGCAGGACGAGGAGCCCGCGCGCATCGAGCACCTCGGCCGTGACGGGCTGGCCGAGCCGCGGCGCCACCGCCGTGATGCGCTCACCCTCGACGAGCACNTCCGCGTCCTCCAGCCCCGGCTCGCTGCCACGCAGGACCCGTCCCCCGCGGATCAGGAGGGCCACGGCGACTAATTCCGTTCGGTCAGGCGCAGCGCGAAGGCGGCGGGGCGCGCGGTCATCGGGGCGTTCCTGGCGCGGGGCGAGGTATCGCCCGGAGCAGCGCCAGGTTCTCGTCGATCGTGTCCGTGCCGGTGATGGCGCGGAGCACGATNTCGTCGACCGCTCCCTGCCAGTTCGCGAGCGCGGCCGCGAGCGCGCCCGCGCTCGATGCNGCGATCGCCGTCTCCACCGGCTTCACCCCCATGCGCGCGAAGTGGGCCGCGTACGCGGGGATCGCCGCGTACCGGACCCCCTCCTCCCGCAGCCGGTCGCTCGCGGCCGCCCCGAGGGCGACGCGGANGTACGCGAAGAGCCGCGGCGGTTGCCGACCCGCCGCGGCCGCGCCCGCACGGACCCACTCGGCCGAGCGACGCGCATGCTCGGGCGTCAGCCAGTTGAAGAGCACGGCGTCGGCGACCTCACCGGCCACGCGGCACATCTGGGGACCGAGCGCCGCCACGACGAGGCGCGCCGCAAGCTTGGACCTGAGCGCGGCGACCCCTTCGCGCACGCGCGTGAGGGCGCCCGGGTTCGGGCTTCCGACCCCGAGGAGGAGACGGTCGAGGGGAAGGCCGTTGGCGTGCACGCCCTGGACGATGCTGTCCGGGCCGCGCGTGTGGAGCGGAATCACGCCGATGCCGAGCTCGATCCGCCGCGTCTCCCCGGCCGCCAGGGCGAGCGCGGCCAACCCATCGGTCGCGCCCGGGTGGTTGACCCAGAAGGAGCTGTAGCCGAGTCCTTCGGCCTCCCGGGCCGACGCGCGGAGGATCTCGGGCGCCGCGCCAGCGAACAGTGCAAACCCCAGTCTCATCACCGGCTCCTCTCGGGAATCAGCGGGATCCTCGAGCCTCAGGCGCCGGCGCCGCGCCTCGCGCGAAGACCTTCTTCACCGTCATGGGCCCGGCCCCGAGGAGGACGAGGCTCAGGCTGGCGGCGAGCAGCGTGAGCTCGAACTCGTAGCCGCCAACGAAGCCCATCTTGAGGCGGACGGCCAGGATGGCAACGACCATCTCGATGGCCAGGAGGGCGGCCGCCAACCGGGTGCCCAGACCGAGGATGAGCGCCAGCCCGCCGAGGATCTCCACGGCCATCACGACGACCGCCGCGACGGAGGGCAACGGGATCCCCACCTTGGCCATGAAGCCAGCGGCGCCGCCCAGACCGAAGACGAAGAGCTTTTGGGCCCCGTGAACCGCGAAGACCAGCCCGANGACGAGCCGGAGGGGGACCAGTCCCCAGTTCACCGCCCAGGAATTCCCTTGCGCGTTCATGGTCGCTCCTCCCGCGTCCAGGTGCCCTCAGTCGGCCGAACCGTCCGGTGCGCTTCCCGGGGCGATCATGGCAGCGGGGCGCACGTACGTCCAGTCGAGATTGGCCTGCGGCACACCGCGAGCGGCCGGCCCGTCCGCGCCGGTGGCGGCGTCGTGGTCCCCCGACTTCGACTACAATAACCCGCGCCGAATCGCGCGGACGCGATCGCCAGGTGCGGAAGATCGCCGCGCGCGACGGCCAGAGGACGACGCGCGGGAGGGGCACGTGGGAGGGACTTCGACGAGGCGTCCACCTTCTTGGGAGGCCGGCCGACGCGGCCAGGTCGAGCGACGCGCTTGGGGCCACCGATAGTTCGTTCCGGATTGCCCCTTGACAGACGCGACGTCCGGGTCTATCCGTTGTCTGCACAGCGCCGGGATGGGGTCAGGACCGTGTCCCAAGGACGTCGCGCGGTACTGAAGGCAGCCCTCGGGCTAGGGCTGTGCTTTTCGTTCCTCGACGGCGTCTCCGCCCGAGCCGACGATCCGAGAGTGGCCCGCCCGCAGGAGGGTGACCGTTTCGTGTTTCCGTTCGGGGACCGGGAGGGACAGCTCATCACGCTCGAGGACCTGCCGCTCGGCGGGCCCCAGCAGCTGGCCTACCCGATGGATCCTCGCACGAAAACCGTGCGAAACGGGTCGACCCTGAATCTGATATCGCTGATCCGCTTCGATCCCGCCCAGCTCACCGAGGAGACTCGGGAACTCGCGGCGCGCGGCGTCGTGGCGTACTCGGCGATCTGCACCCACCAGGGGTGCCCGGTGTCGATGTGGGAGGCCCACGCGAAGAACCTCTTCTGTGCCTGCCACGCGACCCAGTTCGACCCCAGGGATCGCGCCCGGGTCGTCGATGGGCCTGCGCCCCGGCGGCTCCCCATGCTGCCCATCAAGCTGGTCGACGGCGTCCTGACGGTGGCCGGAGGGTTCACGGGTCGAGTCGGAGGCGAACGCCCGTCATGAGGGAACGCGCCGCTTCACCGCACTTGAGTACAAACCCGATACGAGGAGGGATGATCGTGAAGACAACCAGAACCCTTCTGGCGCTCGCAGCTGTCCTCGGCCTGGTCATGCTGCCCGCGACGGCGCTGGCTCAGGGGGGCTACAGCCCGGTCACCGACCAGCGGCTCGTCAAACCGGAGCCCGAGAACTGGCTGCAGATCCGAGGCAACTATCAGGGGTGGGGCTACAGTCCCCTGGGCCAGGTCACCCCCGCGAACGTGAAGAAGCTGACTCCGGTCTGGGCCTTTTCGACTGGGGTGGACTCGGGCCACGAAGCGCCCCCCATCGTCAACAACGGCGTGATGTTCGTCGTGACCCCCTACAGTCAGGTCATCGCGCTGGATGCGAAGTCGGGGAAGTTCCTCTGGCGATACAAGCGGGAATTGCCCGAGGACTTCAAGGCTCTCCACAACACGAGCCGGGGGATCGCGCTGTACGGCGACAAGGTGTACCTGGCGAGCCTGGACTGCTTCCTCGTCGCCCTCGACGCGAAGACGGGCAAGGTCGCCTGGCAGAAGAAGGTCGAGGACTACCACACGGGCTATTACATGACGCTCGCCCCGCTCGTGGCGAAGGGCAAGGTCATGGTGGGCGTGTCGGGCGGTGAGTTCGGCGTCCGGGGCTTCGTCCAGGCCTTCGACGCTCAGTCCGGCGAGCCCGCGTGGAAGACCTACACGGTCCCCGGCCCCGGCGAGCCTGGCCACGACACCTGGTCGGGCGACACCTGGAAGCGCGGGGGCGCGTCCGTCTGGCTGACCGGCACCTATGACCCCGATCTCGGCCTGACCTACTGGGGCACCGGGAACGCTTCGCCCTGGTTCGGGGATCAGCGCGCTGGTGACAACCTCTACACCGCGTCCACCGTCGCCCTCGATGCCGCGACGGGCGCGCTGAAGGGCCACTTCCAGTACCAGTGGAACGAATCGTGGGACTGGGACGAGCCGGACGCGCCGCTCGTCGTCGACTATCAGAAGGACGGGCGCACGATCAAGGGATTGGTGCACCCGGCGCGTAACGGCTACCTCTACCTGCTGGAGCGGAGCCGGGAGCGGATCGGGTTCGTCTCCGCCACTCCGTACGTCAAGCAGAACGTGTTCAGGAGCGTCGACCCCAAGACCGGCCGTCCCGACTACCATGCGGAGCGGATTCCAAAGACCGGTAAGCGCGCCGACTTCTGTCCGTCGCTCTGGGGCGGCAAGGACTGGCCGTCTGCCGCCTACAACCCCAAGATGGGACGCCTCTTCATCCCGGCCAACGACAACCACTGCGGGTTCATGGAAGGCAAGGTCCAGCAGTACGTCGCGGGACAGTGGTGGACGGGCGTCGACATCCCCGACATCGGCTTCGCCGTNGACAAGAGCGCGAAGTACTTCGGCCAGATCCAGGCCTGGGACATCAACGGAGTGAAGCGGGCGTGGAGTCACCAGTTCCCCGACTCGATGAGCTGGGGAGGGGTCCTGACCACCGGCGGCGGGCTCGTCTTCACCGGCGGGACGAATGACCGCTACTTCCGCGCCTTCGACGCGTCCACCGGAAAGGTGCTGTGGCAGTTCCGTACGAACTCCGGCATCATCGCGCCGCCGGCCTCCTTCTCCGTCGACGGCACTCAGTACATCAGCGTCGTGTCCGGCTGGGGCGTCGACCCGGCCTTCCAGCAGGGGCTGATCTCGAACCTTCTCGGCTGGGAGAAGGACGTGCCGCAGGGCGGCGTGGTCTGGGTCTTCGCGGTTTCCCAATAAGCGTCGCGACGGGCCCCTGCCCACGGGTGAGCCGGGTGCCTCGGAGGCACCCGGCTCGCTCGGGGCGGGGAGCGCGGTCGAAGGGGGTGGGGCGTCGCGTGACCCGTCTCGTCTTGGCCCTCGCCGGGC
>JGI25384J37096_10000597_pt1 | contig 10835 bp, 10 predicted proteins | sample GraSoi013_1_40cm_4_FD_37096 | JGI IMG/M metagenome (IMG submission 37096)
AGACGGTCGCGCTCCAGGACAGCCACGACTTCGCGATCTTCCTCCAGCAGACTTCGGCTNCCGTGCTGCCCAATGGCTGCGCGCTGTGGTTTCAGGTGACCGACGTCGATGCGACGTTCGCCGAGTGGTCCGCGCGAGGCGTCGAGTTCGCGCACGCTCCCCGGAAGACGTACTGGGGATACGGCGCCGAGCTGAAGGATCCGGACGGGTACCTGATCCGGCTCTGGGACGAGCGCTCGATGAAAGAGAACTAGTCACCTTATGATAGCCTTGCGCTANGGGCGAACGACCGCATGAACTCGAATCGAAGGTGCTGAAGCTATCGCGCAGGAACCGTGCCCGCCTCGCACAACGTTTGATCTCCAGCCTCGATCATGAATCCGACGCCAATGCCGAGAAGTTGTGGCTCGATGAGGCCGAACGTCGACTCGCTGAGCTCAAGTCCCGCAAGGTACCAGCAATCCCCGCCGAAAGAGTGATCAGGAAGGCCCGCTCCGCGATACGGTGAAGAGCGTCGAGTTTCATCCCGACGCGCAGGACGAGTTCGTTTCGGCAGCACGGTTCTACGAAGAGCAAACTGAAGGGCTTGGTCTCGACTTTATCCTGACGGTCCAGCGTACGTACGAGCGCCTTCTCAGCTTTCCGGAGTCTGGTCGGTCATTCGGTCGACGGCTCAGACGTCTTCTGATTCCAAAATTTCCTTACGGGCGTCTCTATCGCGTCGAGCCCGAGCGGATTTACATCGTGGCGGTGATGCACCTTCACCGCCGCCCGGGCTACTGGCGGTCACGGGTCTGAGCAGGGCGGTTGACGGGCGTATACTCCCGGCCATGGGCGAGATGAGCCGCGCCTGGCCGGTCGACACGCTGGCTCGCGTGCCGTTCTGGGTCTACCAGGACGAGGCGAACTACCGCGCCGAGCTCCGCCGCATCTTCGAAGGCCCCACCTGGAGTTACGTGTGTCTCGAGTCCGACGTTGCGAAGCCCGGCGAGTTTCGGACGACGTTCGTGGGCGAGATGCCGGTGATCGTGGTCCGCGGGCAGGACGGCGACGTGCACGCGTTCGAGAACCGCTGCGGGCACCGCGGGGCCCTGATCGCGCTGGACGACGCCGGCAGCGTGAAGAACGCGTTCCAGTGCGTCTACCACGCCTGGAGCTACGACCTGCGCGGCAACCTGATCGGCATCGCCTTCGAGAAGGGCAGCAACGGTCGCGGCGGGATGCCGAGCGACTTCTGCAAGGCCGACCACGGGCCGCGCAAGCTGCGCACGACCACGCTCTGCGGCCTGGTGTTCGCGACGCTCTCGCCCGAGACTCCGCCGATCGAAGACTATCTCGGCGCCGAGATCCTCGGGCGCGTGCGCCGCGTGATGGGCAAGCCGGTGCAGGTGCTCGGGCGCTTCACGCAGGGGCTGCCGAACAACTGGAAGCTCTACTTCGAGAACGTCAAGGACACGTACCACGCGAGCCTGCTGCACGCGTTCTTCGGCACGTTCCGGATCACGCGGCTCACGCAGGGGGGCGGGGTGCTGGTCAGCCCTGACGGCGCGCATCACGCCTCCTACACGATCGGCGTGCCCGAGGACGCCAAGAGCGCCGCGTATCGCGAGCAGGGGATCCGCTCGGAGCTCGACGGCTTCCGGCTTGCCGACGCGCGGCTGCTCGACAGCGTGGACGAGTTCAACGATCGCATCCAGCTGCAGATCCTGACCGTGTTCCCGAACCTCGTCATCCAGCAGGTGCAGAACTCGCTCGCCGTGCGCCAGATTCTGCCGAAAGGCGTGGAGGCGATGGAGCTGCACTGGACGTACATCGGCTTCGCCGGCGACGACGCGGAGATGCGGCAGCGGCGGCTGCGCCAGGCCAACCTGGTCGGGCCCGCAGGCTACGTCTCGATGGAGGACGGCTGTGTCGGCGGCTTCGTGCAGCGCGGCGCGGCCGCCGCGAGCGACGAGCTCTCGGTCGTCAACATGGGCGGCGAGGGCACGGAGTCGATGGACACGCGCGCGACCGAAGCCTCGGTGCGCGGGTTCTGGAAGGCGTACCGCCGCTACATGGGCTACTGATGCTCGAGCGCGTCGTCAGGCTCAACGCGGACTACGCGCGCGCCATCGACGACGACCGGCTGGAGGACTGGCCGGGCTTCTTCACCGAGAAGTGCCTCTACAAGATCACCTCCGCCGACAACCACCGCCGCGGGCTCGAGGCCGGCGTGATCTACGCGGACACCAACGGCATGCTGCGCGACCGGGTGGCCGCGCTGCGCGAGGCCAACGTCTACGAGCGCCAGACCTACCGCCACCTCGTCGGCCTGCCGGCGCTCGTCGGCACGCACGGAGAGGTCACGCGCGCGGAGACGCCGTTCCTGGTCGTGCGCATCATGCGCGACGGCACCATGGACATCTTCGCCACCGGCCGCTACCTCGACGCGCTGGTCGACGACGGCGGCGCCCTGCGCCTGCGCGAGCGCGTCGTCGTCTGCGACAGCGGCCGCTTCGACACCCTGCTCGCGATCCCGCTCTAGACATGGGGGGCCCCGAAATGGCCCCCCAATGATTCAAGCGAAGGGGGCTACGCCCCCCTCGGACTCCCCCGGCCAACGCTCGGGGCGCCCCGGCGAAGCCGTGGCACCCCTCGATACTCCGACAGGCCCGGCGGCTAGCCGAACACGATGCTCGACGGGCTGCCCGTCCTCACGATCTGGCCCGTGGGCTTCAGCCTGCCCGTGGACGCATCGACGCGGAAGGTGACGATCGTGTCGCTGTTCTGGTTCGCGGCGTAGAGGAACGTCCCGGACGGATCGAGGGCGAAGAAGCGCGGCACCTTGCCCTGCGTCGATTCCCAGCCCACCGACGACAGCACGCCGGTGGCGTCGTCGACGGCGAAGATGGCGATGCTGTCGTGGCCACGGTTGCTGCCGTAGACGAACGCGCCGGATGGCGCCACGGCGATCTCGGACGTGGCGCTGTTGCCGGTGAACGAGGGCGGCAGCGTGGTGATCACCTGCAGCGGCATCAGCTCGCCCCGCTCCGGGTCGAACCGGAACGTGGTGATCGTCGAGTCCAGCTCGTTGATCTGGTACAGGTACGGCTTGCTTGGATGGAAGTCCACGTGGCGCGGCCCTGCGCCGGGGCGGCTCGCCACCGAGGGCGGGTCGGCGGCGATCAGCTTGCCGCTCGCCGTGTCGAGCCGGTAGACGAACGTCGCGTCGAGGCCCTTGTCGGGCACCACGACGAAGCGCCCGCGCGGCTCGAAGACGACGTCGTGCGGGTGCGCGCTGGCCTGCTCGCTGCGGTGCGGGCCCGGCTTGCCCTGGAGCGTGACGAGATCGGTCAGCGGCGCCAGCGAGCCGTCCGGGTTGATCGGCAGCACGGCGACCGTGCCCGTCGAGTAGTTCGCGAGCACGGCGAAGCGGTTGGAGGCGTCGATGGCCAGCCGCACGCCGTTGCGGCCGTTGGTCGGCTGGCGGTTCAGCAGCGTGAGCCGGCCGCTCGGGGTGTCGATCGCGAACGCGGTCGCCTCGGAGCCGTCGCCGTGCGCGGCATACAGGAAGCGCCGCCGGTGATCGAGCGTCAGCCACGACGGGTTCACGACGTCCTTGACGACCTGCACCTGCGTCCACTCGCCCGAGGCCGGATCCATCCGGTAGACGCTGACGCCTTCGCCCTTCCCGTTGCGCTCCTTCGACGTGTAGCACCCGACATAGGCGAACATCGGTGTCCTCCGTGTGGCCGCACTCGCGCTCGGCCCGCTGGCCGCGGCGCACCCGCCGGCGGCGATCGCTGCCATGAGCCCGGCTGCTCCGACGAGGAAATCGCGGCGCTCCATGTCCATGGTCACCTCCGACCGGCGCGCGCGGGCCGCGCCCGTGTGTTGGCGGCCCGCTGCCGGGCCCACCAGGCCCTGATCTCACTCACGTGATCGCGCTCGTGGCTCCAGCCCGGCGCGGGCAGCCACTCCACCACGGAATACGCGTGTGAGGGGTCGCGGAGCGACTCGGTCGGCAAACGCCGGAATCGTCGGACGAGCTCGGCGCGCGCACGCTGCATCCGGCGGAGCACCGTGCGGAGGCCGAGCCGGCGCGCGCGGGCGACGGTTCGCGCGTTGAAGCGATCGGCGTCGGCCATGCTCTCGAACCAGTGGATGCGGTCGCCGTGCCCCTGCGCCATGAGCCGGAATCGGCGCACGGTTTCCTCGTCGCAGGCCAGCAGGTGTCCCAGGACGTCCTTGACGGACCAGCGGTCCTGGGTGCGCGATCTCAGGATCTCGCGCTCGGGCAGCCGCTTCAGGAACGCCAGCGTCTCGCGGCGGGAGGCCACGAGGTGTTTGAGTGCGTCGCGCCGCCACTTCAGCACGTGGTCACCTCCGGCTGTTGTTCGTCAGACGCAGATGATACATTTTCGGCGCTCGGCGTTCGACGTGCAGCGCCCGACCGCTCGAACCGGGGAGGTTACCATGACGACTCGCGGACTCTCGCGGCGACAGATCCTGGGCATCGCGGTGGGCGCNGGCGGCTTCGCCCTGTCGGGACGTTTCGGCGCGGCCATCGCNGAGGCGCTGAAGCGCACGCCCGGCGAGATCCTCGGACCGTTCTATCCGGTCATCAAGCGCCTCGATCAAGGCGCCGACCTGACCGTCATTCCCGGCAAGCCCGGGCGCGCCGCGGGCGAGGTCATCCACGTGATGGGGCGGGTGCTCAATGTCGAAGGGCAGCCTGTCCGAGGGGCCAGGGTCGAGCTCTGGCAGGCCAACGCGCACGGGCGCTATACGCACCCGAGCGACACGAATCCGGCGCCGCTCGATCCGAACTTCGAGGGCTTCGCCGTCCAGACCACCGACGCCGAGGGTCGATACCGGTTCAAGACGATCAAGCCGGGCGCGTACCCGGCGAATCCCAACTGGATGCGGCCGCCGCATCTGCACTTCGAGGTGACCGGCAAGGTCAACCGCCTCGTCACGCAGATGTACTTCCCCGGCGAGTCGCTGAACGACAAGGATCTCCTGTTGCAGAACCTGCGCGCGAACAAGGACGGCGCCATCGCGAAGGTGTTGCCTCCCACGGCCGACGTCGAGCCGGCTTCGCGCCTCGTCGTCTGGGACATCGTCCTCGACAAGGGCTGAGCGGGCCTCATCGCCGCCGCGCTCAGACGCGGCTGTTCAGCACGTAGAACGGCCTCACGGCGTCCGGCGTGAGCCACGCGTTGTACCAGGCCTGCACGTAGGGCTTCAGCCTCTGGAGCGTCTCGGCGTGGCGCCGCTGCTTGGGCCCGATGGCGCGCGCCGCCTTGCGGATCTCCCGGTACAGCGCGTCGACGTCGAGCGTCGTCATCGTGCGGTCCTGCATCACCACGCGGCCGCCGACGATGGCGGTGTCGACGTCCTCGCCCATCGCCCGGTGCACGAAGGCCTCTGCGATCGCGAGGTCGTCGGTCATCCACGGATCGCGCAGCACCCGGTCGAGGTCCACCAGGATCATGTCGGCCTTCATCCCGGGCTTCAGGGCGCCGATCTGGCCGCCGAAGCCGACGGCGCGCGCGCCGTTCAGCGTGCCCATGCGCAGGACGTCGTAGGCGTCGAGGGCGGGCGTCCTCAGATCGAAGTCGGGGACGCGGTGGAGCTTGTGCAGCATGCGCAGCTCCATGATCGCGTCCTCGTCGTCGTTGATCGTCTTGTCGTCGAGCCCCATCGCCACGTTCACGCCGCGGCGATGCATCACGGAGATCGGCGCCAGGCCGTTGCGCATGCCGAGGTTGCACGACGGGTGGCTCGTGACCGAGGCGCGCCGCGTGGCGAGGCGGTCGATGTCCTCCTCGGTCACCCAGATGGCGTGGCCGAGCGTCAGGTTCTCGTCGACCAGTCCGAGATCGTCCAGCCACGCGATGGCGCTCTTGCCGTACTTCCGGAACGAGAACGCCTTCTGGATCGGCGTCTGCACGCAGTGCATGTGGATCGGCACCTTGCCCAGCTGGTCGGCGGTCGTCTTGGCCCGCAGCAGGAAGCGCTCGGTGCACGCCTGCGCCCACGAGGGCGACAGCAGCACGCGCGTGTCCTCGGACGCGAAGCGTCCGTGCAGGTGATCGAAGAGCGCGAAGTACTCGTCCTCCACGCGCTCGCTGTCGAGGTGCACGAGCGGCTCGGCGAGCGCCTTGAGCTCCGCCGGCAGCGTGGCCAGGAACGCCTTGCTGTCGAGCACGAGCTTGTCGACGTTGCGCACGCCGGGCGCGAAGGCGAGCCGGATGCCGGCGTCGAGATAGGTGCGGATGGCCGTCTCGCAGCGGCCGCTCGCCTGCGGGCCGTCGGTGTCGAAGCCCATGTGGTGGATCGTCGTGCAGCCGGCTCTTATATGACGCCACGCGCCGAGCGCCGCCGTCAGCTCCGGCTCGAAGACCGGCATGAACGCCCAGTCGATCAGGTTGTTCTCGAGGTAATCGTTGAGGACACCCTTCTGGATCGGGCTCAGTCCGCGGCCGTGGCTGTGGGCATCGACGAGACCCGGCATCAGCAGCTGCNTGCCGTCGCCCACGGCCCGCGCGCGCGGATGCTTGCGGCGCAGCGTGCGCCAGTCGCCGACGGCGGCGATGCGGGTGCCGGAGACCAGGACCGCGCTGTCCGTGAGGACGCCGGCGTCGCGCGCGCCGGCGTCCGTGATCACGTACCGGCCGCGGACCAGCAGATCCATGGCGCTCACTCCAGGGCGGCGAGCTTCTCGATGATGGTGAGGGCCACGCTGGTGTCCTGGTCGGCCAGGCCCGCCGCCATCGCCGCCTGCTGGTAGCGCTGGGCGACGTTGGAGAAGCTGACCGGNACGTGCAGCTCCTTGGCGATCGTGTTGAACGTCTCGAGGTCCTTGTTCATGAGCGCCACCTTGAAGCCCGGCGCGAAATTGCGCGGCACGATGGCGGTCGGGATGCGCTCGAGCGCCTTGCTGCCGCCGCTGCTCGCCTTGACGACCTCGTAGATCGTCATCGGGTCCAGGCCCGCCCTCCGGCCGAGCACGAGGCCTTCCATCATGGCGAGCGAGTTGACGCACGCCATCATGTTGTTGATCGCCTTCACGGTGTTGCCCGCGCCCACCGGACCGACGCTGAAGATGTTCGGACCGATCGCGCGCAGCACCGGCCGCGCGCGCTCGAGCACGGCCGCGTCGCCGCCGACCATCACCGCCAGCGTGGCTGCCTTCGCGCCGGACACGCCGCCGCTCACCGGCGCTTCCAGGAAATGCACGCCGCGCTGATTGGCGCGCGGCTCGATCTTGCGGGGCGTGGACGGCAGCACGCTGCTGAGGTCGATGAGGATCGTCCCCGGCTTTGCGCGCTCGACGAGGCCCCCGGCGTCGAGATAGAGCGCCTCCACGTCGGGCGACGCCGGCAGGCACGTCATCACGATCTCCGCCCGCTCGAGCACTTCCTGGTGTGAGCCAGCCTTCTGCGCGCCCGCGGCGATCAGGTTGCTCATGGCGTTGGGGTTCTTGTCGAACACGGTGAGGGGAAAGGCCTTCAGCACGTTGCCCGCCATCGGATTGCCCATGTTGCCGACGCCGATGAAGCCTACGGATGTGGCCATGTGTGGTCTCCTCGGCGGGGATCATACCGCCGGCGCCGCCATCGCGCTCTGCCTGCGGGGCGGGCACATTGACAGGCTCCACGGGGCTAGTAGAGGATTGGCCGCCGTGTTCCTCAGCAGCGTGCCGGAGATGATGGAGTGGGGCCTGCGCGGCGCGTCGCGCTCGCGCCGGGACGCGCTACGCTGGCGTCTGGCCTCGCTCGCGGTGTTCCTCGCCCTGTGGAGCGTCGCCGGCGGCCTCGTCGAGCTGACGAAGCCCTTCAATCCCTTGTTCCTGCCGGCCCCGTGGGTGGTGATCGGCGCCCTGCTCGAGCTGGCGCGCAAGGGTCAGCTCTGGGTCCACGTCGCCGCCACGCTCGAGCGCGTGGCCGTCGGCTTCTCGGTCGGCGCCGTGCTCGCGCTGGCGCTCGGGCTGCTCGCCGGCCAGGTGCGCGCGGTGCGCAACGTCGTCGAGCCGGTCGTCGAGCTGCTGCGGCCGATCCCGCCGCTCGCGATGCTGCCGCTGTTCATCGTCTGGGTCGGCATCGGCGAGGGCTCGAAGGTCGGCTTCATCACCTACGCGACGTTCTTTCCGATGTTCGTGACCACCGTGCACGGCGTCGCCCAGATCGACGGCCGGCTGCTGCGCGCGGCACAGAGCCTGGGCGCGCGGCCGCGCCACCTGTTCTTCCGCGTGATCCTGCCCGCCGCGCTGCCCGACGTGCTGACCGGCCTGCGCCTGGGCGTGGCGCTCTCGTTCTTCGTCATCGTCATCTCGGAGTTCGTCGGCGCCGAGAACGGGCTCGGGTATCTCATCAACGACGGGCGCAACTTCTTCCTGGTGCCGCAGATGCTCGGCGCCGCGCTGCTGCTCGGCCTCCTCGGCTACGCCGGCAACGGGCTGGTGCGCGTGCTGGAGCGGCGCGTGCTGCGCTGGCAGCACCCGCGCTAGCGATGAAGATCCGCGTGCGCGGCCTGTCGCGGACGTTCGTCGCGCAGGGCCGCGAGACGCCCGCGCTCCTCGACGTCGACCTGGAAGTCGCCGCGCACGAGTTCGTCTGTCTCCTCGGCCCGTCGGGCTGCGGCAAGTCGACGCTGCTGAACATCGTCGCCGGCTTCCTGCGTCCGACGGCGGGCGAGGTGCGGGTCGACGAGCGCCCGGTGACCGGCCCCGGCGCCGACCGCGGCGTGGTGTTCCAGGAGTACGTGCTCTTCCCGTGGCTGACGGTGGCCGGCAACGTGGAGTTCGGCCTCAAGCTGAAGGGCGCGCCGGCCGCGGAGCGGCGCGGCATCGTGGCGCGCTACCTCGAGCTGGTGGGCCTGGCCGCGCACGCCGAGAAGTACCCGGTGCAGCTCTCGGGCGGCATGAAGCAGCGCGTGGCCATCGCGCGCGCGCTGGCCAACAGCCCCGAGATCATCCTGATGGACGAGCCGTTCGGTGCGCTCGACGCGCAGACGCGCGAGGTGCTCCAGGACGAGCTCGGGCGCATCCAGCGCGTGGAGCACAAGACGGTGCTGTTCGTCACGCACTCCATCCGCGAGGCCGTCTACCTCGCCGATCGCGTGATCGTGATGACCTCGGCGCCCGGCCGGATCAAGCAGGTGTTCACGATCAAGCTGCCGGAGGTGCGCGACCGTTTCGCGCCCGAGTTCACCCACTACGAGAGCGAGATCACGCGCGTGGTGAAGGAAGAAGTCGCCAAGGTGCACGAGTGAGCCGCACCCGGATCCTCGCGCTCGTCGGCGTGCTGGTCGTGTGGGCCGCCGTCTCGTACGGCAACCGGAGGCTCGGCGTGATGGCCCCCGCGCTCCTGCCGACGCCGGGCGAGGTCGCGACGGTCTTCGCCGAGACGGTGCGCGATGGCAGCCTGCCCCGGCACGTCGCCACGTCCCTCGCACGCGTCGCCGTCGGCTTCGGCCTCGCCGCGGTGGCCGCGCTCGCCCTCGGGCTGCTGGCCGCGATGTGCGTTCCGGTGCGGCTGATGGTGGAGCCGATCATCGAGTTCGTGCGTCCGATCCCGCCCCTGGCCTTCCTGCCGATGTTCCTCGTCTGGTTCGGGCTGGGCGAGGGCTCCAAGGTCGCGTTCATCGGCTACACCACGTTCTTTCCGATGTTCGTCGCCATCGCCGCCGCCGTCCTCCGCGTCGACGTGACGCTGCTGCGCGCCGCCGCCAGCCTCGGCGCCGGCCACCTCGACCTCATCTGGCGCGTCATCGTGCCCGCCGCGCTGCCCGGCATCATCGTGGCGCTGCGGCTGGGCTTCGCCCTCGCGCTGTTCGTGATCGTCGGCGCCGAGTTCATGGGCGCCGACGCCGGGCTCGGCCACCTGATCATGGAGGGCCGNACCTTCTTCGTCCCGGCGCAGATCGTCATGGGAGCCCTCGTGCTCGGGCTCCTCGGNTCNNTCGTCAACGCGCTCCTGCTCGCGACCGAGCGGCGGCTGTTCCGCTGGCGCGAGGCTGGCGCGACCTCGTGAATTCCGGAAAACCGGAAAGGAGTCGCTCATGCGTGTCCTGATCGCCGTCCTGACTCTCGTCGTCGCGCTCGGCGCCACCGCCGACGCCCTCGCGCAGAAGCCCGAGCTGGCGGAGGTCGACGCCTGGCTCGTGCGCGATCCGCAGATGTCGGCGCAGTTCGCCGTCGCCGACCAGCTCGGCTACTTCAAGCAGGAAGGCCTCAAGGTCAACATCCGCTGGTACATCGCGGGCACCGACCTGCCGAGCATGTGGGGCGCCGGCAACATCCACCTCGGGACGGCGACGGCCACCATGGTCGTGCCCATCGCCGCCTCCGGCCAGACGATCTACAACATCGCGCCGCAGAGCGACATCGCCGGCGTGCAGCAGGTGGTCCTCGGCAAGAAGGCGCAGGAGATCGTCAAGAGCCCGAAGGACCTCGAGAAGCTGAAGATCGGCATGCCGAAGGGCGCCTCGGTCACCATGGCCATCCAGCACATGGCCCAGGCGAACGGCGTGGACTTCAACAGGATCCAGTTCGTGAACCTCTCGCCGCCGGACGCCATCACCGCCCTCGCGAAGGGCGACATCGACGCGATGGCCGCGTGGGCGCCGTGGACGTTCCGCGCCGTCAAGGAGGCGGGTGGCAAGCTCTACTTCACCGGCAGCCGCAGCTACATTCCAGGGAAGGAAGGCCCGGTGGACTGGGTCCAGGTGCACGCCGGCGTCGTGGCGAGCGGCAAGATGCTCAAGGAGAATCCGAACACGCTCAAGGCCGTCCTGCGGGCCACGCGCAAGGCCACCGACGCCATCAACAACGACCGCAACGCCGCCAT
>JGI25384J37096_10000599_pt1 | contig 10824 bp, 7 predicted proteins | sample GraSoi013_1_40cm_4_FD_37096 | JGI IMG/M metagenome (IMG submission 37096)
GTGGTGAACCTGGCCGCGTGCGACCGCTGCGGCCTGTGCCTGCCCCTGTGCCCCCCCGAAGCGATCCACCTCGAGTTCAACGACCTGGTGGTGGACCGCGGNGCNTGCACCGGCTGTCGCAAGTGCGTCGCACCCTGNCCCGTCGGCGCGCTCGCCATGGTCGATGCCTGACGTCGACGTCCTGATCGTCGGNGCGGGCCCGGCCGGCTGCGTCGCCGCGGCCTGGGCGAAGCGCGCGGCGCCGGAGCTCGACGTCGTGCTGCTCGAGCGTGACCGGGCGGTGGGCACGCCGGTTCGCTGTGCCGAGGGCGTCGGGGACGCCGGGCTACGCGAGTTCGCGAACCCCGATGGCGCGCCTTGGGTAGCCCGCAAGATCGCCCGCGTCATCTTCATCGCGCCGAACGACTGCGAGGTGCGGGTCGCCGAGCGGGACGTGGGGTGGATCCTCGACCGCACGCGGTTCGACGCCTTCCTCGCCGCGGAGGCCGGCGCCTTGGGCGCCGCCGTGCTGGTCGGGACGGAAGCCGCGGGGATGACGCCGGGCACGGACGGACGCTGGGACGTGCGCGTGCGCAGCGCGCGCGGCGAGACGACCTACCGGGCGAAGGTCGTGATCGGGGCGGACGGCGTGGAGGCGATGGTCGGCCGCTGGGCGGGTCTCGAGACCCGTGTCCCCGCGCGCGACATGGAGTCGTGCGCGCAGTATGTCGTCCAGGGAATCGACTTCGACCCCGACGCCATCTATTTGCAGTTCGGCCACGACATCGCACCGGGGGGATATGCCTGGGTCTTCCCCAAGGGCGTGGGAATCGCGAACGTGGGACTCGGGCTCGTGGCGCTCAAGAGCGACGGCCGCAACGCACGCGAGTATCTGGACGCTTGGCTGGCGCGTCGCTACCCGCGCGGCGCCTGCACTGGCTACACGGTCGGTGGCGTGATCGTGCACACCACGGTCACGCAGACNTACACCGGCGGCGTGCTGGTGGCGGGCGACGCGGCTCACATGATCAACCCCCTTTCCGGGGGCGGCATCGTGAACGCGATGAAGGCCGGGCGCCTCGCCGGCTGCACCGCCGCCGCGGCGATCCGCGCCGGCGACACGAGCGCACGACGCCTCGCGGCTTACCACCACGCCTGGATGGAGCTGCTCGGCCTGGACCACCTCAAGTACTACCGCATCAAGCGGGCGCTCGAGGATCTGGACGACGGGTTCTTCAACGCGCTGGCGCGGACGGTGAACGCGATTCCCGAGGAGCGGCGCACGCTCGGCCGGATCTTCACGCACGCGCTCGTGAAGCACCCGCAACTCATTCCGGTGGCGGCCCGGTTCTTTGTCTAATGCGGAATGCGGAGTGCGGAGTGCGGAATTTCAGGGAGAGGTCGCTCGCCCAGTGACGCTCACATTGAAACTCCGCATTCCGCATTCCGCATTCCGCACTGGGGGGAGGGCGAAGTGCTGAGCATCGACTTGAGGGGCAAGCGGGCCTTGGTGGCGGGGGTCGCCGACGACGCCGGCTACGGCTTCGCCATCGCCAAGGCGCTCGCCGAGGCCGGCGCTACCGTGTGCACCGGAACCTGGCCGCCCGCGTTGAACATCTTCTTGAACCTGCTCGAGCGGGGGAAGATGGACGCGGCGCGCCGCCTGTCCGACGGCTCGCTGCTCACGTTCGAGAAGATCTATCCGCTGGACGCCGCGTACGACACGGCGGCGGATGCGCCCGAGGATGTGCGCACCAACAAGCGCTACAAGGACGTCGGCGACTTCTCGGTCGCCGGGCTGGCACAGCGCTGCACCCAGGACTTTGGGGCGCGGCCGCTCGACATCGTCGTCCACTCGCTCGCGAACGGCCCCGAGGTGAAGAAGCCGCTGCTCGAGACGAGCCGGGGCGGCTATCTCACCGCCGTGAGCGTGAGCGCGTATTCGCTGGTCTCGCTGGTCGCCCGGCTGGGGCCGCTGATGCGACAGGGCGGGTCGTTCCTATCGCTCACCTATCTGGCGAGTCAACGCGTGGTGCCGGGCTATGGCGGTGGGATGTCGTCGGCCAAAGCGGCGCTCGAAAGCGACACCCGCACGCTGGCCTTCGAGGCGGGCCGCCAGTACGGCGTGCGCGTGAACACGATTTCGGCGGGCCCGCTCGCGTCACGCGCCGCGAGCGCGATCGGCAAGATCGAGCGGATGGTGCAGTACTACGCGGCCAACGCTCCCCTCACCGAGCCCCTCGCCGCATGGGAGGTGGGCACCACNGCCGCGTTCCTCGCCAGCCCGCTCGGCAGCGGCATCACGGGGGCGACGGTCTACGTGGACAAGGGCTATCACGCGATGGGGATGGCGGTGGCGGGAGGCGAGGGGCTCTAGCCTCGGTCACCGCCCGATTGCGATCTCCAGCTTCGTCACGGACGCCGCAGGGAAGCGATACACGAACGGTGAGGCGCTCACCGCCACGCTCGCCGTGGTGGGCACGACGCTGCGCGGGGCCTCGAACGTGTTGTGATCGTGCACGTCGCGGGCGGCGAGCGTCGTCGCCCTCACGGCCCTCACCGCCGCGCCCCGGACCGCGATCTCGGCCTCGCGCGACCCGGTGCGATGCGGGTTGGTGACGGTCAGCGTGAGCGCATCGCCCCGCAGCGACGCCGAGCCGTTGAGCCCCCACAACGAGCGCTCGCGTTGCTGCCCGTCGACCCAGTTCACGGGCGGCGCGGAGGCCACCACGCGCACGGCACGCGCGCCCTGGTGCGCCGCGTACAACGCGAAGACGTGGTAGGTCGGCGTAAGCAGGAATTTGTCTTCGTGGGCGAGGAACAACGACTGGATGCAGTTGACGAGCTGCGCGATGTTGGCCATCGCTACTTTATCGGCGTGGCGATTGAAGGTGTCGAGGGTGAGGGCGGCGACGAGAGCATCGCGGATGGTCGACTGCTGCCCGAAGAGGTGCGTGGGATCCACGTTCGTCGTCATCTTGTGCCACGCGCCCCACTCGTCCACCACCAGCTTCACCCGATGCTCCCGGTCGCTCTCCCCCATCACCTCCCACTGGGAGGTGATGAGCGACTCCATGCGGTTGGCGCTGCCCAGCAGGTCGTACCAGGCCGGGTCATCGAACGCGAGGGCCTCACCGTTCGGGGCGCTGGAGTAATGGTGGAGCGCCCAGCCCCACAGGCGATCGAAGCTGCGGCGCTCGGCCAGCTCGCGGAAAAACCGGCGCGTCCATTCCAGGTCCCCGCCGCTCGGACCGGACCCGATGAACGCGAGGTCGACGCCGTACGCCGGGACCGCCCAGGTGGCGAAGCGGCGGTACTCGGCGGCGTATTCCTCCGGCGTGAAGTTTCCGCCGCATCCCCAGGACTCGTTGCCGATCCCCCAGTACCGCACCGTGAACGGCTCCCGATCTCCCCCCGCCGCGCGCTGCTGGGCCAAGGTCGTGCTTCCCGCGGGCGAGTTGCAGTACTCCACCCACTCCATGAAGACCCTCGCCGGGAGCGTGCGGACGTTCACCGCGAGGTAGGGCGCGGCGCCGATGAGCCGGCAGAAGCGCACGAACTCGTTCGTGCCGAACTGGTTGGGCTCGTACTTGGCGGGCACGTCGCCCAGCGCTCGCAGGTGCGGGTCGTCGCTCCAGAAGTTGGTGCGGCGCGGGCGACGGTCTCGGGGGCCGATCCCGTCCTGCCAGTCGTAGGAGTCTGCGAAACAGCCGCCGGGCCAGCGCACCACGGCGGGATGGATCGGCCGCAAGGCCTCGACCAGCGCCTGGCGGATCCCGCCGATATTCGGGACGCGGGAGCGCTCGCCCACCCACACGCCGTCGTAGACCACGCCGCCCAGGTGCTCGACGAAATGGCCGTACAGCTCTGGCGCGATCGTACCGATGGGTTCGTCGAGCAACACCGCGACGCGCGCATCGACGAGGCGAGAGCGCCGCCCCGCGCCGAGCAGGGCGAGCCCGCCCGCAACGGTCGTGGCGACGAACTCGCGCCTCGTCTGAGGAGGCGCTCTACCGTTCCGCGTCGCCACAGAACCAGCCAAGGTTGCGGCTGGCGAGGAAGGAGTAGTCCGCCGTATCCTTGTTCACGCGTGCTCCTGGCGGGGTTCGGGAGGGACAGTACACCTCATGCCTCCCGTGTCAAGAAACTTCTGACCTCACAAGAGGAGGGTCTTCGTGCGCCCGACTGTCGCACTCGCCCACCGCGCTGTCTCCATCGCGGCACTGGTTGTGTGTGTCGTCCCGGTCACGGCCGCGCCCCAGCGAAGCGTGCTCGGCTTCGATCGCGGGTGGCGATTCCACCTTGGGGACTTGGCCGGCGCCCAGGAGGCCGGCTTCGATGACGCCGGCTGGCGGACGCTGGACCTGCCGCACGACTGGAGCATCGAGGGAGAGTTCAGCGACACCAACCCCGCCGGAGCCAACGGCGGGGCGCTGCCGGGCGGGGTGGGCTGGTACCGCAAGACGTTCTCCGTAGCCGAGCGGGACAAAAGCCGGCTGGTGTTCGTCGAGTTAGACGGCGTCTACCGCAACAGCGAAGTCTGGATCAACGGGCATTACCTCGGAAAACGGCCGTACGGGTACAGCTCCTTTAGCTACGAGCTGACGCCGCACCTCCGCTACGGCCGGGCGAGCAACGTGATCGCCGTGCGGGTGGACAACTCGCAGCAGCCCAACTCGCGGTGGTACTCGGGCTCCGGTATCTACCGTCACGTCCGCCTGGTCACCACGGCCCCGGTGCACGTCGACCACTGGGGCACCTATGTCACCACGCCCGCGGTAACCGGGGCCTCGGCCCGCGTGACGATTCGGACCACCATCCGCAACGCGTCGCAGGCCGATCAGCCGATCACGCTGCGGACGATCCTCCACGATGCCGCCGGCAAGGAGGTGGCGGTGGCATCGGCCGAGGCCCGCGTGCCGCGCGACTCCGTCACGGATATCGCGCAGGACCTGGTCATCAGGAGCCCGACGCTGTGGTCGCTCGAACGACCGTACCTGTACCGGGCCGTGTCGCGAGTGGTGTGCAGCGGGAGGCCTTGCGACGATTACGTCACGCCGTTCGGGGTGCGGACGTTCTCGTTTGATCCCGATCGGGGGTTCATCCTCAACGGCACGCAGCGAAAAATCCGGGGCGTGTGCCTGCACCACGACCTCGGGAGCCTGGGCGCCGCCGTGAACACCCGCGCCCTCGAGCGACAGCTACAGCTCATGCAGGAGATGGGCGTCAATGCGCTCCGCACCTCGCACAACCCGCCCGCTCCCGAGCTGCTCGAGCTCACCGACCGAATGGGCTTCATCGTGCTGGACGAGGCGTTCGACATGTGGAAGAAGGAGAAGACAAAATTCGATTACCACCTGGACTGGGACGCGTGGCACGTGCGCGACCTGTCGGACATGGTGCGGCGCGACCGGAACCACCCCAGCGTGTTCATCTGGAGCATCGGGAACGAGGTCATGGAGCAGTGGACTAACGACGACACCACTGCGATTCCAATTGCCCGCGAGCTCGCCGGGATCGTGCGACGCCTCGACCCCACACGGCCCATTACGTCAGCGAACAACAACGGCAGTCCGGCCAACCCGATGTTTCATGCCGGCGCCCTCGACCTGCTCGGCCACAACTACCACCACGACGCCTGGCCGAATCTTCCGGCGCAGTTCCCGGGCGAGAAGTTCATCATCACCGAGGCGATGTCGGCGCTCAACAGCCGCGGCTTCTATGAGCAGCCCTCCGACAGCGTAGCCAGCTACGAAACGCCGTACGTGAAGGATCACGGACCGCAGCCCAACAAGAGCTACCAGCTCTCGTCGTACGACAACCGGAAGGCATTCTGGGGCTCGCTGCACGAAGCATCGCTGCGCCTGTTCGAGCGGTACCCGTTCCTATCGGGGATGTTCATCTGGTCCGGGATCGACTACCTGGGCGAGCCCACGCCGTACGAGTGGCCTGCGCGCAGCTCCTATTTCGGCGTTGTTGATCTGGCGGGTTTCCCAAAGGATCCGTTCTACCTGTACCAGAGCGCGTGGACGGACCGGCCGATGCTGCACGTCTTCCCGCACTGGAACTGGACGGCGGGCGACACCATCGACGTGTGGGCCTACACCAACGGGGACGAAGCGGAGCTGTTCCTGAACGGCGCCTCGCTGGGCGTGAAGCGGAAGGAGGGCGAGGTCGTCCATCTGATGTGGCGCGTCGCGTACACATCGGGGACGCTGCGGGTGGTGGCGCGCAAGGGCGGGCAGGTGATGGCCACCCAGGAGGTGAGGACGGCCGGTGCGCCCGCGCGCATCGCGCTCGCCCCCGACCGCTCGCGCCTCCACGCCGACGGGAACGACCTCTCGTTCGTCACCGTGAGTGTGCTGGACGGCGCAGGCGTACCGGTGCCGACGGCGAATCACCTGATCCGGCTCCGGCTGGCGGGCGATGCGCGGATCGCGGGCGTGGACAACGGTGACCAAATCAGCCATGCGCGGTTCAAGGCCGACCACGTGCAGCTTTTCAACGGAAAGGCGCTGGTAATTGTCCGCGCGGGCGAGCGAGCGGGGACGGCTACGCTGACAGCCGAAGCCGAGGGACTGGAGTCAGCCAGCGTTCGCGTCCAGCTCGGGGCGCGACGCTGACGGGGCGGCGTTCATCGGGCATGGTCTGGGAGCAGCGTTGGCATCCGCTGCGGCGCGAGTGGGTCATCGTGTCTTCTCACCGCAACGAGCGGCCCTGGCAAGGTGAGCGGGTGAGCGAAGCGTCCCGCGTGCTGCCGTCGTATGCGCCGGACTGTCATCTGTGTCCGGGCAACGTGCGCAGCTCGGGACAACGGAACGAGCGATACACCGGCGTCTTCGTGTTCGACAACGACCACCCGTGCGTCGGCCCCGGGGCGTCCACGGAGCTCGCGGCGCCGCCGGGGATCTATCGGAATCGGCCCGCCGACGGATGCGCCCGCGTCGTCTGCTTCACGCCGCGGCACGACGTCACGCTCGCCCAGCTCAGCGAAGCGGAGATTCTGAGTCTGCTGGAGGTGCTGCAGGTGCAGTACCGCGAGCTCGGTGCGCGCGACGAGGTACGGCACGTGCTCGTGTTCGAGAACAAGGGCGAGGTCGTCGGCGTCAGCAACCCTCATCCGCACTGCCAGATCTACGCGACGAACTTCGTGTTCAGGACCATCGAGCTGGAGGCGGAGGCACAGGCGGCGTACCTGGCCGAGCACGGCCGGCCGCTGTTCCAGGATATCCTCGCCGCCGAGGAAGCGGACGGCCGGCGTCTCCTCGTCCGGGGCGACCAGGCACTGTCGTTCATCCCCTATTTCGCCCGCTACCCCTACGAGACGTTCGTGGCGCCGCGTGCCACGCGCCCCAGCTTGGCGGATCTCACAGCTCCCGAGCTCGCGGACTTCACGGCCGTGCTGCGGGAGACCCTCATTCGGCTCGACAACCTGTGGCGCATGCCGTTCCCGTACGTCATGGTGCTGCACCAGGCGCCGACGGACGGATCGCTGTACCCGGGCTTCCATTTTCACATCCAGATCCATCCGCCCTTGCGCAAGCCGGGCCTCCTCAAGTACCTCGCCGGCCCCGAGATCGGCGGCGGGAACTTCTTGAACGACACCGCGCCGGAGGAGAAGGCGGCGGAGCTCCGGGCGGTCTCGAGCGTGCACTACGTGCGAGAGGCGTGAGGTGGTCGGCCCCGAGCGCCTGCTCGAGCCGATCCTCTCGATCCACGAGCGCGTCCGCGCGGCGGCGGTGGCCGCGTGCGCTCGGGCTCCAACGGAGCAGCTCGCGGCCGTGGCGGCCGACGGCTCCGACGCGGCGGGCGGCGACACGATTTACACCATCGACCGGGTGGGCGAGGACAGTGTCGTGCAGGGCCTCACGGAGCTGGCCCGCGAGGAGCCGCTGTGCCTGGTCGCCGAAGGGCTCCCTGGCGACTCGCTCGTGCTCCCGCGGGGCGCGCGCGAGGAGGAGTGCCGCTGGCGCCTGCTGGTGGACCCGATCGACGGCACGCGGGGCCTGATGTATCAGAAGCGGAGCGCCTGGATCCTGACCGGCGTGGCGCCGAACCGCGGTGCAGCGACCCGCTTGCGCGACATCGTGCTCGCCGTCCAGACCGAGATCCCGCTCTTGAAGCAGCATCTTTCGGACCAGCTCTGGGCGCTCCGCGGCCAGGGGATGGGGATGCAGGCGTGGCGCTATAATCGATTGTCCGCCGCGCGGGAGCGCCTCGCGTTACGACCCTCGACAGCCGACACCATCGCTCACGGCTTCGCGACCATCGTGCGATTCTTCCCGGGGGCGCGTGACGTCCTGGCCGCCATCGACGACGAGGTCGTTCAGGCGCTGGTGGCGCCGGTGCCCGGGAGGGCCGCCTGCTTCGAAGACCAGTATGCGTCCACCGGCGGCGAGCTCTACGAGCTGATGGCCGGTCACGACCGCTTGGTGGCGGACCTGCGGCCACTCGTCCAGTCGGTTCGCGCCGCCCGCGGGCTGCCGCCGGGTCTGTGCTGTCACCCTTACGACCTTTGCACGGCGCTCATCGCGGAGGAGGGGGGCGTGATCGTGACCGATCCTACCGGAGCGCCGGTCGACGCCCCATTCAACGTGACCGCCGACGTGGCGTGGGTCGGCTACGCGAACGAGCGGCTCCGCGCTCTGGTCGAGCCCGTGTTGCAAGGGGCGCTGCGGCACCGTGGCCTGCTTCGGTGATCCCGCTGCGTCGACTATCGGAGGTCCGCATCACGGGCGAACTCGTCTGGTTCCAGCGCGCGCTCGACCGCCTGCGAGCGCTGCGACACGAGGCGGATTCCCGCCTGCGGGCGTTCTTCTCGGACGTCTCACCCCTCTACATCGCCCGGGCGCCGGGGCGACTCGACGTCATGGGCGGGATCGCCGACTACAGCGGGGCCCGCGTCCTCGAGCTGCCGCTCGAGTGCTCGACCGCGGCGCTCCTGCAACGCCAGGCCACTGCGCGTTGCGACCTGGCGACCCGCCACGCGGGAAGGTGNCAGNCNACNGCGCNTNGCNCCNGNCGCNCGNNNNGCGGGANGGTGGCGTTCAGCAGCGCTGAGCTCCCGCCGCTCGTGGAGCGGGATGGGCCGCTCAGCACGCCGGCGGCGCTGGCGGCCTGGTTCGCCGGACGCGAGTCCGACCGGTGGGCGAGCTACGTCGTGGGCATCGTGCAGTTGTGCCTGCAGCGCGCCGTGCGGGGGCGAGGCAGGACCCCGGGCCTGCGGCTGCTCATCGACTCGTCCGTGCCCGTAGGGAGAGGAGTCGCCTCGTCGGCGGCACTCGAAGTCGCTGCCGGAGCGGCTGTGGCGGCGAGCTTGGTCAGCGACATGACGGCGACCGATCTGGCGGCGGCCTGCCAGGAGGTGGAGAACCACGTGGTCGGCGCGCCATGCGGGCTCATGGATCAGATAACCAGCGCCTGCGGCCGGCGCGACCGGCTCCTCCGGCTGCGCTGCCAGCCGGGCGCGATCGAGGGATACCTCGAGATCCCGGCAGGCTATCGGTTCTACGGCATCGATTCCGGGATCAGCCACGCGGTCTCGGGAGCCGACTATGGGGCGGTTCGAACCGCGGCGTTCATGGGCTACCGGATGATTGCCGCCGCGGCCGGATTGCGGGCGGAGCGGGAGGGCGCTCGGCTGCGCATCGACGACCCGCGCTGGGGAGGCTATCTCGCCAATCTCACGGGGCCCGAGTGGGCGGCGCTCGCCGGCGGCCTACCGGAGGAGATGTCCGGCGCGGAGTTCCTCAAGCGCTACGGCGGCATCACCGATACCGCCACGGCAGTCCACTCCGAGCGCCGCTACCCGGTGCGGCCGGCCACGGAGCACCCGGTCCGCGAGCAAGCGCGCGTGGAACGCTTCGCCGAGCTGCTCGGCGTGCTGGCGGACGAGCCGCACGCGGCCCACGAGCTGGGACGCCTCATGTGCGACTCCCACAAGAGCTACGGCGCCTGCGGCCTCGGCAGCGACGGCACAGATCGACTCGTGGAGCTGGTCGCCGCTGAGGGGCCGGAGCGCGGACTGTTCGGCGCGAAGATCACGGGTGGAGGGAGCGGCGGCACGGTAGCCGTCTTCGGTAGGCGCGAAGCGGAGGCGCTGGTGCGCGACGTGGCGGCCCGCTACGGAGCGGAGACCGGCCGGGAGGCCGCCGTCTTCGCGAGGTCCGGGCCGGGAGCGGCGGAGACGGGAGTCCTGCTCCTCGAGCCCGACGAGATCAGCGGGGAGACTGGAGACGTCAGACGTCAGACGTCTGACGTCTGAGCGCCAGCATCCAGCTCGTTCCCACGGCGCACCGGTTGGCGGTGTGCGCGACGAATCGTCCCAGGGCACCGAGCCCGTCCTCCCGTAGCCCGAACGGCACGCTCCAGGCGTCCCACAGGTAGACCGGGACCCGCGGCACGTTCATCCCGGTGCCGTTCGCCCGCACTCCTCCGAAGCCGAGCTCGTAGCCCGCGGCGCGCGCCAGCCGCTCGATGCGCTCGTCCGACGACCCGAACGGGTACGCGATCCCCCGCCCCGCCGCGGCCCCCAACCGGCGGACGAGCGCCTCGCGTGAGCGCCCCAACTCCTCCGCCGCGCGGGCGTCGTCGAGCCAGGTGAGCCGCGCGTGCGACGCCGTGTGGGATGCGAAGTCGAACCCCCGAGCCCGCCACTGCTCGACGACGCGCCAGTCCAGATGCGGCAGCCGGCGCCAGGTGTAGCGCACGTCCCAGGTGTTGGTGGCGCCGACGTGGTCTGTGATCAGGAAGGTCGTGGCGGTGAAGCCGAGCTCGCTGAGCACCGGATAGGCGGTATCGACGAGGCTGGCGTAGCCGTCGTCGAAGGTCAGCAAGAATGCGGAT
>JGI25384J37096_10000612_pt1 | contig 10723 bp, 13 predicted proteins | sample GraSoi013_1_40cm_4_FD_37096 | JGI IMG/M metagenome (IMG submission 37096)
GTACGGAAGATGCGCGCGCATGATCATTTCCTCCACTCCCTCGCGGTCATCGATCGAGAGATCCCTAACTTCTACCGAACCGCTCGCTTTACCTAATGGACGGGCGAGATCCCATGCCAATCGAAGAGATCTCCTGACTGGGGTGAAGCCGAATTTCTTGTAAAGATCAACGTAAGGCTGGATGGCCGGCGTCGTAGCCTTGAGATACTCGTACCCTCCCTCCTCAACATAACCNATGGCCTTCCGGATGAGCTCCTCCCCGGTTTCCAGGTTGGAGAACGCGTCTCTCAGCGCGAGATGTCTCACGTCGAACCATTTCTTTCTGGGCAGACTCGTGACGACAACACAGCCCACTGCTGAACCACGGTCGTTAGCGATGAAGAAACCATGTTGGGCAGGGTCCATTTGTGAAAGATCGCTTCTCACTCTGGGAAGATACTCAAGAGAACCGAAAGCTCGACCAATTAGCTCGCGGGGAAGGTCATCGTCGATGGGTTGAAATCTTCTCGAGACTCGGGCCAAGCACGGGGATCGCAGTCCTCTCGCTGTAAATTGGCTTTTCAGGTTTTAGGTGACCGTTCCAACTTCTATAGGAATAAGACTCGCAAAGTAGCACGGATAGTTTAGCCTGGTCCCGCCGAGACTCTGAGAAAGTGCTTCTTTCCAAAGAGCGTGATAAGAACGACAGCAAACGCCCAAGAAGCACCCCCGGCAATCTCTACTATTGTGATCAGAGGCCGATCTAGATAGAGAACTCCCGCCATTCCGAGAAGGATCGACAACACGGTTAGGATATCAGCTCGGTCCAATATTTTGAACTCGCGTATCCCGTCTCGAAAGGCTGCGTTAGCGGTTCCCCCGAGCATTGCCACACTAAACCCTGCCAGTAGGAGAATTGAGAGCAGATCATTGTAAGGAATTCCCAAAAGCAAGAGGCCCGCCTCGTCAACACAAAGCCCAGCTCCCATTCCAAAGATCAAGGCCGCGTCCCATCTAACCCTCTGCCTCTTGGTAACCGCCAGAAAACTGATAGCGACCAAGAGCATTGCCAGACCATAGTAAAAGTGGTGCAGTTGAAACACGTCAGACGAGCGAATTGGACAAGAAAGGCCACATCTGAGATAAGATTCGAGGGAAACGTACTCCCACACACGAGCCACTAGGACCGCGCTACAGAAACCTGCGGTGGCGAAGGAGAAACCTACAGGCCCGCCAAGGCCTAGTCTGACCAAGAAACCAGCCGAAATGACATCGCGTTCGGCAGCAATTTAGTTTATCTGAACTTCTAGGTGGAAGAGCTCGAACCTGCGGCGATCTGGGCTTACTTGGCTGTCTGATTCCTTATCTGCGCTAGTTCTTTTTCGACCGCGACGATTCTTTTGGGGCAGTTAGGACAGAAAGAAGGCAGCATCGCGTAGATGTTCGCGTTCAGCTGGAGGAATGGTTGTATCATCTGGCTTACGGCCGCCGCTCCGGGATCTGTTGGGAAGACTTTTGATCGTTGCTCCATGTCTTTCATCTTCTCCCCTACAATTGTCAGTACGGGGCATTCGCCTAGGCCGTACACGCAGGAGTTGTCAGGCTTCTCCAAGACTGGATCATGATAATNTCGAAATAGCTTGATTAATACTTGTGCCCACGCGAGTGGTTGGACAGGTCAATATGGGGGCTTCTGGAAGAGCGGTGGTAATCGACGCCAGTTCTTCCGGAGCCTCTGGAGACAAATTCCTCGGCGCCCTCGTTGCTCTAGGTGGAAGCTCGAAAAGTCTGGATAGAGTCGCTAGGCTTGTCGAAGAGAATCTTCCGGGCACGACTCATGTCTCTGTTAAGACGAGCATAGTTGAGAGAGGAGAGATCAGCGGACATCTAGTCGAAGTTAGATCCGACAAAAAGGTTTCGAAGAGAAAGGCCAGTGAGCTCCAGTCATCTGCTGTAAAGTGCGCAAAAGCCTTGGGTCTCTCCGAATGGGGAACTGCTTTTGTCAAATCCGTCTTGGGCACACTATCCTCAGCTGAATCACGAGTCCACGGGCACTCTGCCAAGGAGGTAGAACTCCATGAGCTCGGGTCCGCAGATACCCTCGTGGACATACTCGGTGTCGCATACCTTGCAGATGAACTCGAACTCTCCGGAGCTAGATGGTGGTGCGGACCGGTTGGCGTCGGAATAGGAATAACCGAGTTCTCTGGGCGAGCCTATCCGAATCCAGCGCCCGCTGTCGCTGAAATCCTAAGGTCCCACAAGTTTCCCATGAGAACAAGCAATATCCAATTCGAACTGACGACACCTACAGGCGCTGCGATAGCAGTAAATCTGGCAGGCGAAAGGACCGGGGAAATCCCGGTCATCACGCCTCACAAGATCGGGTATGGCGCAGGGTCAAAGGATCTGGACCAAGTGGCCAATATTCTCCGTCTAACAATCGGAGAGGTCTCGGGGATTGAGCACGCTCACGATGAAGTTGTTGTTCTAGAGACGAACCTGGATGATGTTTCTGGAGAAGTAATCGGACGCGCTGTCGAGAGGCTCATGGAGGCAGGAGCCAGAGACGTGTCCATCACGCCGGTCTTCATGAAGAAAAACCGACCAGGCCAACTGATCTCGGTCATAGCTGACAAGGCAAAGAGCGAGTATCTTGCAGGCTTGTTAATGGAAGAAACCGGGACCCTTGGAGTACGAGAAATCCCTGTATCAAGACACATCAGCAGAAGGTCGAGCGGCACGGTGGAACTTGAAGTCAGAGGGAAGAAGTTTCAGGTCAGAGTCAAAAGGTCGCTCACGGCAAAAGGTCATGTCCAGAGTGGCAAGGTGGAATACGAAGACCTAAGGAAAGTATCAAACGAAACCGGACTAAGCATAAGAGAGCTAGAGCAATTCGCCGAGAGACGTGGTTTCTCGAGAGATTCCAAACTTACATCAAATAACCTTGATAGCATGACAAGAAAGGGTCGCGCGAAGAGGTAGCGATTGGGAGATATTGCCCTGAAAACAGATAGGACGATAGATTATCGCCGAAGAAGAATCGCGATAGACGCGGTACTAGTGTCTTCATTTTCGGCCATCTACATTGTATTTCGTTCCCTGCCGACTTACCCGATGCTCGGAATCCCTGGCGCAACCTTCAAGGCCGGTGACATCGTAGCCCCACTTTTCGGAGCATTGCTTGGCCCTCTCCTAGGTCCGTTGTCCATAACGGTCGGCACCTTTGCTGCGTTCTCTACCGGCGCTCCGCCAGTTTTCCTGGGACTGGATTTTCTCCCCGCTGCAACGTCGGCAGCTATGGTCGGGCTCATGACGAGACGAAGGAAAAAGGAATCGATTCTGTTGAACGGCGTGATAATCTTGCTCTTCTTGGCATTGCCGTACACAGCATTCTACATTCAAGTTGGAGCTTACTCTATACCCTTCATTTGGCTACACCTAATTGGCCTGGCTCTATTGATTTCGCCTCTTTCGACGAAGGCAGCTAGTAAGATCTCGATCCAACTGCCCCGAGTAACCAACCCACGATTAGTCGATCTCGGCAGAAACCTCGGATCCTTGTTTGTCCTATCCCTAATCGCAACTTTGGCCCAACATCTTATGGGAGGAATACTCACACAAGCGGTCGTAGGCCTAAACTTCAACCGGGTCCCAGGCAGATACTCTACATGGCAGGCTTTCTGGACCTTCGTATTCTGGGTCTATCCCGTCGAGAGGACCGCAACAGCCATCGCGGCAGCCCTATTGGCAGCGCCAGTCATCGTCGCCCTGAAGAGGTCGCGACTGACCGAATACTTTCCAGGATCCTGAAAGGTGTTCACTGCTTTCAGGTTCGTGCTTCACAAAATCGACGACGGGGTATCTAGATCAATTACTGTTGTTGGGCCGGTCTTTCTGAAGGTGCGGGCTGAGGTTTGCCTGTCCCTCGGATTAGTTCTTGAGCGCCGAGAAGTATCACATAAGCCATTGTTATGATTGCAGTGTAGAACAGTACGTCGAGCGCGAAATAAAAATAATTGTAGCCTGTGGCACAACAGGATTTGAAGCATGGTGCATTCAGAACGGGGTAGGATTCTGTTGGCTGGANGGGATGTTGGCTGCAGAGAGTTCCCGTTGATGTTAGCCAGGCGAGTGGGTAGCCGTCGGCCCAGGTGACTGTTCCGCCGGGCGTGAGGCCGTATGTACTTTCAACCGTAGAAGTATAGGTTGCAACTAGTCCAATCATGAAAAAAATTCCCAGATAATTGAACGGGAGGCGGATCAATAGTCGCTCCCGACTCAGCTTCTCTTATTGCCTCTCGGACGGGGCTTTCGAGCGGTTTTGTGGGCATTGGCCTTCTGAGATTTCAATGCCTCTTGCTTGACTAGCTCGGAGAACTTGTCCGCTCCCGTCGCGATAGATGCAAGGGCTAGACTGGTGGTTTTTGCCGCCACAGTTCCAAAGGCTGCCGCCAGTTTCAGTCCCGAGGCGAAAGCAGCAAGTGCGAGGTCCTCAGCGGCCTTGATAGATTCCTTGGAAGGCGAATTCTCGCGGTTGCCCTGAGACTCGCTATTTGATCTTACCCTTGTTCTTGGTGCGACCTTGCGAGACTTTCTCCGGGCCAACAGGTGGTCGCATGGTTCGTTGGTTTCTATTCTTATTTAAGATGCCGAGAGCTTATTCTGCTTTCGGCTTGTCTTCTTTCTTCTCACCCGAAAATAGATGCGATAATCGGTAAGCCTTCGGGTGCACTTGTCGGTTGTGTTCGTCCCGCTCGGACGCAGAGTTGAAGGTCTTGCCGCACAATCTGCACTTGAATTTCTTCTCGGTCAAGTTACCTTGGCGTGTATCATGTCCATTTCTTAAGAGTTCTGGGCACTGTCATCTTTTCTCGTCGTCGTGTCCAGGCGTCGCTAAGCAGGAGTCGTTATATTACGCGCCGTTCAGAGTGATGAGCGATCGAGAATGCTGCTCACTCACGTGACGATTGTCGTCAAGGACCAGAACGCAGCGCTTGAATTCTACACCAAGAAAATGGGTTTCGAGAAGAAGACCGATTATCAGAATCCTGGCCAGCCGCGCTGGCTAACGGTTGGCCCGAAGGGACAGCCCATCGAAATGGTCCTTTGGCAGGCGGGCGCCAGTTCGGACCCGAGGTTGCCTGCTAGTCATGAGATGCCGGGCATCGGCACGCGTTGGGTGCTTGAGGTTGATGACTGCCGCAAGATCTTTGCTGACTTGAAGGGGAAGGGTGTGAGGTTCAAGGACGAGCAGCCTCGCGAAGAGGGCTGGGGCTTTGCAGCCGACATGCTCGACCCTGACGGCAACCCCTTCACCATTCATGAGACACGTAAGCCCTCCGCGACCACGGATTGGGCTAAAACAACCAAGAAGCCATAGAGGATCAACTACTAAGCGCGTCAAGCGAGAGTTGCTTGGACGCTGCATTTATCCGTTCTGCAGAACGTTAGACTCTCAGAGTTCGTGTTCCCANCTTTCTCGCCGCTAAGTTGGGCTATGCTATTATCGTTGTTCTGTCAACGCGTCTGGTAAGGCAATCGGATTGGGAAAGGAATCTGGACAAAACCAGCGTGAGAGAGGAGAAAAAACTCTGGTTGCCATCAAGGAGTTCAAACGGTACTTGGAGGGTGTGGAGAAAGACCTCAGCCGCATGTCAAAGAAATTCTCGAATAAGGAGATCGCTCAAGGTGTCGGATTCGCAGCAACCGGAATCCATGAGGCCTTGACATATCTCGCCATAGTCAAGAAAGTAATTGAGAAGACCGAGCGCATAGTTGCCAAGGGCAATACTGTTTCTGGCAACGAAACCGGGGGACTGGGTGAGAACGACGCTGATGGACGAACGAGTCTTTCCAGGCCGGTTTGAATCTCAGTGTGTTGAAGAGACGTAGCCGGTCGAGAATGACCGGGTAAGGGTTGTCAGGCTATCTGGATAGAGGCCGAAGAAGCCGTGAAAAGTAAGTACCTATCAATATTCGTGATCTGCATTGTCGGCGTCGTTGCGCTTGCATGGTACCAGAGTCTTACCCAGCAACATGGGGGCTATGCCGTGTATTGGGCCGAATACACCCTAACTAGGAACGGCAACCATACCCAACTTCACGCCTCATACAATAACGGAGTCGTAACAACTGAACAGGTGTACTGGCTGAGCTTCGACAACAGGACGGCGGTCTACAACTATTTCGCATGTACTCCCTCGACAACAGGTTGCACTCTCGATGGCTGCCCCTTCACAGTTCTCAACGATAGTGTCTCGGAGTATCGAGTCAAGGTTGAGTGCAAGCCCGGCGGATAAACGCACTCAGCCGTAGACAAGACGGAGGTCGAAAAAACGAGACGTGACCGGTAGAGTATAGGCTGGGGGGGATTTCGTGCGATAGTGATGCAGAGATGATTACGTTCGAGTTGTGTCGTCGGTTACAGATCAGAGATGAATCCCGAACCGTAACTGGAAGGCTGTGTTAAGAAATGGCCTCAGACACTAAGAGCAGNGAATCGTGGGACGAGCAAGAATCTTCCGGGAAGAGCGCTACTCGAACAAACCCGTTGAAACTTTCAAGGGTCTTCCGATTTGACGATCCACAAACAGGTGCTCCTCAGATCTCGGACTTTCCCGATTCTAATCCTACAGGAGATACTCCTCTAGAAATCCGGATGAAGCACTTTACGGAGATCGAGAACTTCACGTTTCTAGCGCATGTTCTCGGACATGAGCTTGGGGGAACGACTCCCAGGCCGATTCGGACAGTAACGGACCTACAAGTTCCTGACGACGAGTTTCAGAACTTCGTCAACACCGCGAAAACTGTCAATGTAACAGATGAAGAACTCGCGGATACAATTCTTGACGTGGGAATTAACTGGGAGCACTTTGTTGCTTCAACCGACAATCTTCTTCTCCCTGACCATCCGCTGAAGATTAGCGATGTTCTAATGCAGGAGAAGATTGACTCCCTCGATATCATCTCAGAAGCATTTGTAAGGGAAATCAATCTCCGCAGCATTGAGAAACAGACCGGAACCAAAACTCGGAAGAGTCACGAGTAACGCAGGACTCCTAGCAGGATAGTCGCCCTTCGCCGACATCATTTTCTTCGTCCAGAAAGCTATAATCTGCTGACTCTTTGTCTCTCGTGTCATGGTCGATTATGGGATTGTTCTGGGACTCTTGGGAGTCGCCTCTGGCGTAGCCTCGCTAATTTACTCGCGAAGTCAGGTTGTGGCTGCTCGACGGCAGGCTGAGGAGGCTACTCGGGCAACTCTGCTTGAGAGCAATCGAGAGATCTCGGTGAGACTGCAACAGATACGCTCTAGGTTCTTCAAGGTCCCTGGAATCGATGACGAGCTCCAAAAATCGCGTCCAGAAATAAAGGAAGTCGTTGACTCAGTTGGGGGCGGTGACGTCTATGCGTTCTGGAGAGACGTGATTGACACATTCGAGGATATTTTCGTTCTACGCCGTTCCGGCATAGTAAGAGACGAGCACTGGCGCGTTTGGACTGGAAGCCAGATGGGGATATACGCGACTCTACCACGATTCCAATTAGTCTTCAAGCTCGCAAAGCAGCAGGGATTTCTTGATCCAGGTTTCGTCAGGTTTTTCGAGCCCCTCCTCGAAGGCAAATCCCTTCAAGACCCAATGACCCATGCTGNACATACTAACCCAGCAAGCGCGCCTCGACTCCGACGATTCAGATTGAATTGAGAAGAANTGCGATCCCGCGTGGATTCTCGCGTGGTTTGGGATGGGTTACCCGTTTTAGCGTAAAATTAAGTAGTCTAGCGCTTGGTCGAGAATAGTAAACACGGGGATTGATGGAAGAGAATTGGCTGTCCCGAAACCTGCGTCAGCTGTCGAATCGGAGATCTTTGAGCTGTTCAAGGAAGCGGATCCGTCTGGAGCCTACATAAACGGGCTCAAGGAGTATGCCGGCAAGATTTTCATCCCTTCCAGGAAGAACCTCGATCGACTTTCTAGGCGCGTTGAAGAATTGCGGTTGAAGGNTGAGAACAAGTCTCAGCTGAAAGTTCTAGATTCAGGGTCTGCCTGGGTTGCATTGAATGAGCCGCACCAGGTTGCGGAGTCGGTGTTGAACGCGTTCTTTGGCTACATGATCAAGGAAGGCATTATCGACAGCCACATGAAATCGCTGACTAGGAACGGGATCAAGGCCATAGAAGTGGCCACCGCCGACGCGGCGGGTAAGGACTGGCCGACTGGGCTTCGCTTGCTCGCGCTGATACGCTGCGATGGTCTACAGGAGATTATCAGGACTATCAAGAAGGAGACTCAGGATAAACAGCTGAAGGAGGGCCTGGATGATCTTTCTCAGGTGACAAGGAAGTATGCTTCGATCTTTCGGGTTAAGGGTTTCAAGAACCAGGGTTTTGATGAAGTCTACAGGATAATCAAGAGAGAGGGCGCGGATCTAGGCCGGAAAGAAATCTACGCGCAAGCCCTGCAACGTCTTTGGGATTATCCGGAGACACCTGGTGAGCTAGAGGAGAAGGGTCTCAAGTATCTGGATCGAGAGTTGCCGAAGTTCCAGAGGATGACGGCGAGGCTGGCGAAGAAGTATGGTGTTTCTGCGAATGCGGAGAAAGTTTCCCAGGCGATAAAGGCGAAGAGAGCGGTCAAGGTCAACGAGGTCATTCAATATCTCACACAACTTCGAAAAATTGTGGTAAAAGTTGCGAACAGGAGTATTGTGAAGGTGAATCCACACTATGATGCGAAGGTGATTGAGACGCCTTCGTATCTGACGGCGATATTTCCGAGTGGTGGAGCGTTCTTCTATGATACTCTGACGAATAAGCCGCAACAGTTGTTCATCTGTACGACGGACCCGCGTCGGGATCCGAGCACTGCGCCGGGCGAGCTGCTCAATCTCTTGGTGCATGAGGAGTATGGGCATTGCGTTCACGCGTCCAACTCGTCTTTCGCGTATGGGGCGAAGCCGTCTTTGGTGGATATGCTATGGTCTCCGCTCGGAGGAGCAATCTCAGAAGGTATTTCCTTCCAGCGGGAGATTGAGTTCCAGGATGTGATGGAGAAGATGAAAACGAGGAAGGGCTTGAGTTCGGACGAGAAGGCCTTCGTCAACTTCTACGAGAAACATGGTGGATTTGATGCTATTGCGGAGGAGTACGAGTTCTATACGTGGATGTGGCGTATCGTACGGTTCTTGCGGGTCATAGGCGACGCGAGGATTAACTCTGGAAAACAGGGTCTTGTGGATTTCATATCGTGGGCGAGTAAGAAGACGGGCTTGTCAAAGAGCATGGTCTACCACCAACTGTTCCCAGCGCACCAAGGAAACGGTCCAGGATACGCGTCCACATATGCCATAGTAGGCGAGAGCATTCGGGAGATACAGAATAGGGCTGTGAGGAATGGGAAGAAGTTGCTGGATTTCAACACGTACGCGTCCTCAATGGGCTTTCCGGCCCGGACGATATTCGAGGANAGGCTTCGCGCCTTCGCGTCAAATTAAGACGCGAGACACTAGTTCCCGTNCCTGTTTGTGTTCAGCGTCCACTCCGAACTGATCGCTCTTGCGTCGCGAGACGCGATCGCTAAGACCCCCCCTCCTCCGGAGAAAATTTTCTGTCCGGAAGTGTTTCTGGGCGAATCCTGCGATTCNGGGCATGGATCAGGCTTGGATGGTAGGGCGGTCCTAGGGGTCATCACGAACGTTTTACTAGGCATTCTATGGAAGGACACCCAGATTCGAGACCAGGGCTGAAAATGGGCGATTTCGTGCTCAGGCGATTTCCAGGCCACGATGGGTGCAGCGCGGGAAAAAAGACCACCGAGGGGGGTCGCATTTTAGCTAGCGAGAAAAAAAAAGAGTCACGCAAAAAGAAAAGTTACGAATTGTGTGTGGGGGTGGTCTACGGAGGGTTCCTGGTCAGATTTGCATGCTGGTTCCGGGACGCTGACCTCACTCTCGTCGACTGACAATCCCGGTCTAAGCTCCTACTCTCCTGAGGTAGCGTTTGGCTTGGTCGAGAATAACAGTCCTTATAANCCGGTAACGCCTATTACATGGTAGTAACAAAAAATAGGAATNACAACAATGCTAACCAATATGAATTTCCCCAATTACGCCTNGTCCACAGCTAGCCCGGCACTCCTTCATGATCGAATCCCCACTTTTCTGAGAGGAGCCCNCCAGCTCAAACTCACTCTGAAACCGATTCCCCAGACCACTGACCATCGGCCGGAATCCGGCAATTAGGGTGGCTTCCCAATGACCATGGCTCTCATGTCCAAAAAGAAAGGAGTATCAAAAGCGGTGCCGAAGGCGAATAAGCCTGCGGCTGCCGCAAAAGAGGCTCCATCGAGTCTTACTCATCCAGTCGACAAGTTGTTAGACGCAATGACCATGATCCCGTGGGACCCCTTCCGGGGGATTCGAGTGGCCCATGGAATATGAATTGCCGACGCGAATACCTTACGTTGATGTTATTGACTCTGACAACGAATACGTCGTGAAAGCAGAGCTCCCAGGATTGAAGAAGGAAACCCTGAACATTCAAGTCGGCACGAACGAGNTGTCGNTGGCTGCTGAATCNAACGTGGAGACGGAGGAGAAGGGAAAAACCTACTTGCATAGNGAAAGAGCTTTCTCTNCATTCCGCCGAAACATAGGCTTCGCCGAAAGCATAGACACAGAAAAAGTATCAGCAAAAATGGCTGAAGGCATTCTCGAAGTAAAACTTCCCAAGCTTGAG
>JGI25384J37096_10000614_pt1 | contig 10704 bp, 10 predicted proteins | sample GraSoi013_1_40cm_4_FD_37096 | JGI IMG/M metagenome (IMG submission 37096)
AAGCTCGGCATGTCACGCCACGTCGTCGTGGCGCCCACCGACGGGGCGGCCGAGGCGCTGGCGCGGCCGAACTACGCCGTGTGGTACGCGAACCTCACCAAGCTGTGGCGCGACTTCGGCGCCATCCCGATCCGCTTCGCCCGGGACTTCGACGAGGCGCGCCAGCGCGGCATCGCCATCGCGGGCACGCCGGCCCGCGTGCGCGAGGAGATCGAGCGACAGGTCGCCGCGAGCGGGTGTACCTACTTCGTCTGCCGGCTTGCGTTCGGCAACATGAGCGAGGCAGAGGCGGCGGCATCGATCGCCCTGTTCACCGCCGAGGTCATGCCGCGTCTCATCGCGCTCGCTCCGCCCGCCCCCTGACCCGCTCGGGGTTCCCGGTCGCTGGACGCCGACCGGCTGTATGCGATAGGAAGGAGCCGCGGAGAAGGCCATGAAGAGCAGCCGACGCTATGCGCTCGCGTGTGTGCTGGTCTGCGCCCTGCTCGGGGCCGGTTGCGTGGAGCCCGCGGCGTCTCAGTCCAAGCCGGAAGGCGAGATGCGCTGGGCGCTGTACGTGACGCTCCCGCCCCTCTGGTTCGACCCGGGTGAGGTGGTAGGCGTCATCACACCCTTCTGGGTGCTCTACGCGCTCCACGATGCGCTCGTCAAGCCCATGCCCGGCAACCTGATGGCCCCGAGCCTGGCGGAATCCTGGACCGTCAGTGCGGATCAGCGCGTCTACGAGTTCAAGCTGCGCGAGGGAGTGAAATTCCACAACGGCGACCCCTTCACCGCCGAGGACGTGAAGTTCAGCTTCCTGCGCGCCAAAGGGGCCAAGCTCCTGCGTGAGAATGTCCGGGAGGTGGCGATCGTCGACCGCTACCGCGTACGCTTCCATCTGCGCGAGCCCTGGCCCGACTTCATGACCTTCTATGGGACGCTTGCGACCGCGGCGGGCTGGATCGTCCCCAAGAACTACATCGAGCGGGTCGGTGATGACGGCTTCAAGAAGCACCCATCGGTCTCGGCCCTTACAAGTTCGTGAGCCAGAGCCCCGGCATCGAACTGGTCATGGAAGCGTTCGAGGGCTACTGGCGCAAGGTGCCCCAGGTCAAGCGGCTCGTCTACAAGAGCGTCCCGGAGGCCACGACGCGGATGGCCATGCTGAAGAAAGGGGAAGTCGACGTCGCCTATCTGCTGGATGCCCCGATGGCCGAGGAGGTACGGCGGACTCCCACGCTCAAGCTGGCGTTCTCGGGAGGGATCGGGGTGTTCTTCCTGGATTTCTTCGACCAGTGGGACCCCAGATCCCCCTGGCACGACAGACGGGTGCGGCTCGCCGCCAGTTACGCCGTCGACCGCCGGACGCTGAGCGAGGCGGAGACGCTCGGCGCCTCCAAGCCTACCGGCAACATCGTTCCGCGCACCTTCGAGTTCGCGTTGCCCATCGAGCCCGACCCCTACGATCCCGTGAAGTCGAAGCAGTTGCTGGCGGAGGCCGGCTACCCCAACGGCTTCGATGCCGGGGACCTGCACGCGTATCCCCCGTATGTCTCGACGACCGAAGCGGTCGGAGGCTACCTGGCGGCCGTGGGGATCAGGACGAGGGTCCGAACGATGGAGCGCGCGGCCTTCTTCTCGGCGTGGGCCACGAAGAAGCTCAGAGGGGTGTGCATGTGCGTCAACGCCCTCTACGGTAACGCCGCCTCGCGGATGTCGGAGTGGGTGCCGAGCAGCGGCGCCTATGCGTATGGCGCCGATCCCGACATCGAGACCTTGTACAAGCAGCAGGCCCTCGAGACTGACCGTCGCCGGCGCTCGGTGATGCTGCACCGGATCCAGCAGCTCCTCCACGAGCGGACGAGGTTCGCGCCGATCTGGGACTACACGTGGCCGAGCGGGGTGGGGCCGCGAGTCGCGGAGCCCGCGCTGATGCTGATCAACCCCTACCCCTGGTCGGCGCCCCTCGAAGAGGTGCGCCTCAAGAAGAACTGAGCCTCAGCGCCGGTGCGCGAGCCACAGGCCGAGGGCGACGCACGCGAGCCCCAGCAGCGCCGGCGCGGAGATCCTTTCCCCGAGCAGCGTCGCGCCGAGCACGGTCGCCGTGACGGGACTGAGCGCGAGGAACACGGTCACCTGCGTCGGCGTGGCGTGGCCGAGCGCCCACAGCCACAGGTAATAGCCGCCACCGCTGCCGATCCCGATGTAGAGGACGGCCAGCCAGCCCCCCGCGGTGAAGCGGGGCAGCGAGCCGAAAAACCCCTCCCCGGCGGCGAGCACCGCGAGGAACCCGACCGAGGCAAGCATGGCGACGGCGCTCACCGCCAGCGTCGGATATCTTTTCAAGTACGGCCGGTACAGGACGCTGCAGACGGCGCCGCTCACCGCGCTCAGGAACACGGCGAGCTCGCCGACCCACGCGCGGACCGCGCCGTCCCACTGGAACGCCTTCTCCCCGAGCGCCAGCCCCACGCCCGCGAGCGTCAGCAGCACCCCGGAGAGCTTCGCGAGGGTCAGCCGCTCCTGACCGAGCGCCGCTGCGACGACCATCGTCAGCAACGGGAGTGTCGAAAATCAGCGCCGCGCGGGCCGACGGAACGAACCGGAGCCCGTAGGTCAGCAGCGCGATGAGGATGCCGAACTGGGTGATCCCGAGCAGCCCGATCGCGAGCAGATCGCGCCGGTCGAACCGCGCGCGCGGCCACCGTCGCCACCTCCCGACTGGCTGACAATGTCAAGAGAGCGTCCCTACGACATCTTGAGGGCCCGGAGGAACTCGGCGCGCGCCTGCCCGCCGGCCATAATAAAGGAGAGGTCGCTGCCGCAGAGGATGAAGCGCGCGCCGACCCCGACGTATTTCTCCATGGTCGGGTGGTCGTAGATTCCTCCCATCCCCGGGTACTTGCCGTGTCGCTTGCAGGCGGCGACGACCGTCTCGTACGCGCGCATCACCCGGGGGTCGTCGTACTTGCCCGGGATGCCCATCTCCAGGGTCAGGTCGTTGGTCCCGATCAGCAGCACGTCCACCCCCGGGACCGCGGCGATGGCGTCGGCGTTGTCGATCGCCATGGGCGTCTCGAGCATCGTCACCACCAGCGTCGCCGTGTTGACCAGCGCGGTGGACTCGGCCCGGGGGTGAGGCCGGAAGCCGAGCTGCGCCATCGGGCCACCCAGCGAGCGGTGGCCCATGGGCGGGTACTTGCAGTTGCCCACGAGCTGTCGAGCCTGCTCGGGAGTGTCGACGTGGGGGAAGACGATCCCCATCGCTCCCGCGTCGAGCAGCCGCGTGGCCAGGTAGTGCTCGTAGCCCGGGACGCGCACGAGTGGCGTCACGCCCGCGTCGTGGCAGGCCAGCGCGATCTGCGCCGCGGTGTCGACGCCCATCGTGTTGTGTTCCATGTCGATGAACGCGAAATCGAATCCGCACGCGGCCAGCACGCGCCCGATGTCGACGGTGCGGGCCTGCCGTAGCGCCATGCCCAACGCGAGCTGGCCCGCCGCCAGACGCTCCCGCACCGTGTTCGCAATCTGCGTCATGTTCGTCCCCTCGTCGCGGTGGCCGCCGCGGCGGTCATCGGCGCTTCTTGAGGAAGAGATTGACGTCCTCCGGCGTGATCAGGTCGGGCACGGTCCAGCCGTCGAGGTCGTACTCGGCCATGCACTGCTCGGCGAAGCCCCTGAACGCCTGCGCCTGGCCGCTCGCCTGGGCCATGTCCAGCGTGATGACGCGGATGGCCTCGGCGGCGCCCGCATAGTTGCGCTCGTACAGCTCGTGCCGCCCGCCGAACTCGGTCCCCATGGCGTCCCAGAGGAGCTTCATCAGCTTGACGCGCTCGACGGCGTCGGTGCCGTCGGAGCCGCGCAGGTACTTGTCGAGGTAGGGGCGCAGCGCCGGCGTCCGGAAGTCGACCGCGTGCGAGTTCAGGTAGATGAGGGCGCTGCCGAGGATGCTCTCGGTCAGCTCCTTGACGCGGGGATACGCGACCGTCGAGAAGACGCGGTACGCCTGCGCGTATTCCGGGTTCGGGAGCAGCGAGCCGCCGGCCCACGGGACGGGCGCGCGCGCCATGGCGTCGGAGAGCCCCCAGAAGAGGTTGCGCCAGGCGATCGTCTCGCCGACGGAGGCCTGCACGTTCTTGCTCTCGCGCGAGCCCACCGCGTCCACGGCCTTCAGGAGGAGGCCGGCGATGAAATCGAGCTTGACGGCCAGGCGCGTGCAGCCGTGGAGCATCGCACGCGGCAGGAAGCCGGACCCCGGGAAGAACGTGTTCGACTTCTCCACGTCCTCGTACACGAAGACGTTCTCCCAGGGCACCAGGACGTGGTCGAGGACGAGGATGGCGTCGTTCTCGTCCAGGCGGCTCGACAGCGGATAATCGAACGGGCTGCCCAGCACCTCGGCGGCCATGGCGTAGGACGGGCGGCAGATCAGCTTCACGCCGGGCGCGTCCATGGCGGCGATGAAGACGACCGCGAACTCCTTGGTCTTGATGGGCACGGTGGTGGGATGGGCGATGAAGTTGGCGTGGGTGAGCGCCGAGCCCGTGGCGACGACTTTCGCGCCGCTCACGACGAGCCCCGCGTCGGTCTCCTTCTCGACGTGCACGTAGACGTCGGCGACCTCGTCGGGCGGACGGTGCCGGTCCACCGGCGGCTGGACGAGGGCGTGGTTCAGGTAGAGGACGCGCTCCTGCGCGGCGCGGTACCAGCGCCGCGCGTTCTCCTGATACGGCGCGTAGTACTCGGCGTTGGCGCCGAGCGTCGCGAGGAAGGACGCCTTGTAATCGGGCGACCGGCCCATCCACCCGTAGGTCAGGCGCGCCCAGGCGGCGATCGCGTCGCGCGCGGCGACCAGNTCGGCGGCGCTCATCGGAGCCCGGAAGTATCTGTGCGTGTAGCTCCCCGAGCCGGTATCGGTGCCGCACGTCAACAGGGTGTGCGTGGCCGGCGCGTGCAGCGCGTCGTAGAGCCGGGCGAGCATGCGCGCGGGATTGCGGAAGGCCGGGTGCGTCGTCACGTCGGGGACCCGTTCGCCGTAGATCCAGATCTCGCGCCCGCCACGCAGGCTGTCCAGGAACTCCTCCCCTGTGAAGGGTCGGGTGGGCACCGGGGTCGTCATGAGCGCCTCCGTGTCCGGGATCGTAGTGGCACTCGACTGGCGAGGCAATCGTCCCCGTTCTCCGCTATCCTTGCACGGAAATCACGATTACCCGGGAGGACACGACGATGGCCAACCCGCCCCTGCCCACGCACATCTTCGTCGGCGCCGCGCGCTCACGGTCGGAGACCCGCGGAGGGGTCTTCCGCCAGGCCATCGGCGACGACCGCTGGGAGCATCTCACCAAGGGGCTGCCGGTGGTCACCGATGTCCAGGCGATCACCGTGCACCCGGCGAGCCCGGAGGTGATCTATCTGGGCACGCGGAGCGGCCCGTATCGGAGCANCGACCGCGGCGAGCGCTGGGAGCGGCTCGGATTCCCCGACGACACCGAGGTCTGGTCGATCCTGGTGCATCCCACGAATCCGCGGACCCTCTACGCCGGGACGTCCCCGGTNGGAGTCTACCGGAGCGACGACGGCGGCGACACCTGGAGGCGGCTCCCGAAGGCCACCCAGCCCGAGCGGGTGAAGATGAAGTCGTTCGTGTGCCGCGTGATGCGTCTGGCGGCCGATCCCGCGCGCCCCGACGAGCTGTACGGCGCCCTCGAGGTCGGCGGCGTCATGAAGAGCCCGGACGCGGGCGAGACGTGGCAGGATTGCAGCGCCGATCTGTTGNGGCTCGCGGAGCTNCCGCACCTCAAGAGCCGGATCGACAGCGACACCGACATCGAGGGNATGCTGGACGGTCACGCGCTCTGCNTGAGCGCCGCCAGGCCGGGCACCGTGTTCCTCGCCGTCCGCATGGGCCTGTTCCGGAGCGCGGAGCGCGGTGCCCACTGGCAGACCATGGACATCGGCCGCTTCTCGCCGCTCACGTATAGCCGCGACCTCCGCGTGTCTCCGCACGATCCCCGCGTCCTCTACGCATGCCTCAGCCCGGCCGCGCGCAGCCAGGACGGATCGCTCTACCGCAGCCGAGACCTCGGCGAGACCTGGACGCGCCTCGACCACGGCGTCAAGGCCGAGAGCACGATGATGGCCGTGGCGCTCCATCCACGGGATCCCGATCAGGTCTACTGCGTGAGCCGCACCGGGCAGGTCTTCGGTACGCAGGACGACGGCCGGACGTGGCACGAGCATCGCTTGCCCGACGGCGTCCAGGATGTCTACGCGGCCGCCTGCGCATGACGACGCGATTCACGGACCGGGTGGCGCTCATCACGGCGGCGGCGAGCGGGATCGGCCGCGCCACCGCCGAGATCATCGGGGGCGAGGGCGGCATCGTCGTCGGCGTCGACACCGACAAGGGCCGACTCGAGGAGGCCATGGGCGCGATCCGGCGCGCCGGGGGCCAGGGGCACGCGCGACCGGCCGACGCCCTGGACCCGGCCCAGGTCCGTGACGTGGTCGACGGCGTCGTGCGCGAGTTCGGGCGGGTCGACATCCTGGTCAACGCGGTGGGCGGGAGCACGATCATCGCGCGGCCGGCCGCCCTCGTCGACGAGCTCACGCTCGCCGAGTGGCAACGCCTCATTACCTTCAACCTCGACGGGACGTTCCTCTTCTGCCACACGGTGGGACCGGTCATGAAGCGCCAGCGCGGCGGCAAGATCGTGAACATCTCGTCCATCGCCGGGCGGGGGCTCAGCGCGAGCAGCAGCAGCGCCTACGCCGCGGCCAAGGGCGGGATCATCGCCTTCACGCGGAAGCTCGCGCACGAGCTGGGGCCGTTCGGCGTCACCGTCAACGCCATCGCCCCAAGCCTGACGCTGACCGAACGCATCCGGCCGCGGTGGGCGCAGCGGACCCTGGACGAGCAGGCGCAGGAAATCGCCCGCACGCCGCTCCGCCGGGTCGCCGAGGCGCCCGACCAGGCACGGGTGATCTGCTTCCTCGCCTCCCGCGACGCTGACTTCGTCACCGGCGTGACCATCGACGTGACCGGCGGGGTGTGACCGCCGCCGGAGGAGCCGGACACGCGTCGTGGTGCTACCATGTCGCCCCATGACTGACACGACGCTCCGCGTGGGCTTCGTCGGCGCCGGCAACAACACCCGCCGCCGTCACATTCCGGGGTTTCAGAAGCAGCCCGACGTCGACCTGGTGGCGGTCGCGAACCGGACGAAGGAGTCGGGCGAGCGCGTCGCGAAGGAGTTCGGGGTCGCCCGGGTCTACGCGGACTGGCGGGACCTCGTCCGCGCCCGCGACGTCGACGCCGTCTGCGTCGGGACCTGGCCCGACATGCACTGCGAGATCACCCTCGCCGCGCTCGAGCACGGCAAGCACGTCCTCTGCGAGGCGCGCATGGCCATGGACGCCGCCGAGGGGCGGCGCATGCTCGCCGCCGCACGCCGGGCGCCGCACCTCGTCGCCCAGCTCGTGCCGGCGCCCCACACGCTCGAGGTCGACGCGACCCTTCAGGCGCTCCTGGCCGAGGGCTACGCGGGCGAGGTGCTCGCGGTCGAGCTCCAGGCGGCGCAGGGTCGTTTCCTGGACCGGGACGAGCCGCTCCACTGGCGCCACGACGCCTCGCTCAGCGGGCTCAACGTCCTCAACATGGGCATCTGGTACGAGGCGATGATGCGCTGGCTCGGTCCTGCCCACCGGGTGACGGCGATGACCAAGATCGCCGTGCCGCGGCGCCGCGACGCGACCGGCGCCTGGCACGACGTGCGCGTGCCGGATCACGTCGACGTCCTGGCCCAGCTCCAGTCCGGCGCCGTCGCCCACCTTCGCTTCAGCGCGGTCACGGCCCTGGCGCCTCCGAGCGAGGTGTGGATCTTCGGGAGCGAGGGCACGCTCCGGCTCGAGGCTGACGCCCGGCGCCTGTCGGGTGCGCGGCGCGGCGAGGACGCGCTCCGCGAGATTCCGATCCCCGCCGACCGGCGGATCGGCTGGCGGGTCGAAGAGGAGTTCGTCAGCGCGATCCGCGGCCGCGAGACGGTCCGGCGAACGACCTTCGAAGACGGGGTGCGCTACATGGAGTTCACCGCCGCCGTGGCCCGGAGCGCCGCCCTCGGTCAGGCCGTCGACGTCACCGACCTCTGAACGCCGAAAGAAGGACAGCCGCATGGACACGAAAGGACTGAGCGGGGCCGAAGCCCTCCTGCGCCTCCTGGCCCAGATGGGCGTCGAGCAGATCTTCGCGTCGCCCGGCTCGGAGTGGGCGCCCGTCTGGGAGCACCTCGCAAAACCGTACGGATCCGCCAAAGAGATCCCTCTCTATCTCTCGTCGCGCCACGAGGAGATCGCGGTGGCGATGGCCAGCGGCTACGTGAAGGCGTCGGGAAAGCTTCCCGCCGTGATGATCCACACCACCGTCGGCGCCCTCCACGCCGCCATGGCGCTCCGCGGAGCGCTTCACGAGCAGGTCCCGATGGTCGTGCTCGCGGGCGAGTCCATCGGGTTCAGCGAGGGCTCCGACCACGACCTCGGACACCAGTGGATTCGCCTGCTGTCCGACGTCGGCGGCCCCGCGAGGCTCGTGGAGCCCTCGGTGAAGTGGAGCTTTGCCCTCAACACGCCCGCGGTCTTGCCGGCGACGATCCAGCGGGCGTGTCAGCTGGCGATGGCGACGCCGCAAGGGCCGGTCTTCGTCTCGGTCCCGATGGAATTCCTGCTCGAGACGTTGACGACCAATCCTCCTGCCTCCGCGGGCTTCGCGCACGCGCCCGCGGCCCACCCACGCGCCATCGACGAGCTGGCGCTCGTCCTCGCCCGCGCCGCGAGTCCCCTGATCGTGACCGAAGAAGTGGGACGGAGCGTGCGCGCGGTCGAGCATCTCGTCTCCCTCGCCGAGCGGCTCGGCGCGCCGGTCATCGAGGCCTGGCATCCCGGCTACGCGAACTTCCCGCGCACGCATCCCCTCTACGGCGGGGTCGGCCGGTCGGCGTTCGTGGCGGAGTACCTGAACGACGCCGATGTCGTGTTCCTCGTGGCGACCGTGGCGCCGTGGCACCCGGCCTCGTCCGCTCCCGGCCCCGGCACGAAGGTCGTGGTCCTGAGTGACAACCCGCTCCGCTCGGATCTCCCGTTCTGGGGCTACCGCGCGGACCTCGTGGTCACCGGCGGCGTCGAGCCTTCACTCGCCATGCTGGTCGAGCGTGTGAGGGAGGCGATCCCTCCGGGCGCCCGGACGACCACGCTCGAGCGGTGGCAGGTGCGCCACCAGAAGCGGCGGGACGCGCTGCGCGAGGAGGGGCTGGCCGCGGCGGGGAAGCCCCTCGACACCCGTTGGGTCGCCCACGAGCTGAACCACGTCCTCCGGCCGGACGCGATCGTGGTCGACGAGACCATCACGCACCGCCTGGACGTGCACCGCTTCCTCGACCGCCTGCAGCCCGGGAGCTTCTTCGCGGGCAGCTGCGGCGGACTCGGGACCGGATTGGGGACGGCGCTCGGCGTGAAGGCAGCGGCGCCGGACCGCACGGTCATCGCCCTGATCGGCGACGGCGCCTTCCACTACAACCCCGCCCTGGCGGCGCTCGGGGTCTGTCAGGAGCATCGGATGCCGATCCTGATCGTGCTCTTCAACAACTCGGGCTACCTCTCGCAAAAATCCCACGTCTCAGAACAATACCCGGACGGCTGGGCCGTACGGTCGAACACGTTCGTGGGTACCGCCATCGCGCCGAGCCCGGACTACCCGGCCATCGCGCGCGCGTTCGGCGGGTACGGTGAGCGTGTGGAGGATCCCGGCGAGGTCCGCGCCGCGCTCTTGCGCGGCTTGCAGGCCGTTGCGGCCGGGCAGGTCGCGCTGGTCGAGATGGCGCTCGAGTCGATCAGCGACAGCAGGGGAGCGTGACCAGGGACGCGCGCGCGGTCCGCTACGGTCTCTTCGCCGCTTCCTGCAATTCCCGGACGTGCTCGGTCCAGTGGTGGGCGAGCAGCTCCAGCCGCTGACGCCCGGTCATGAGCTCGCCCGTCGCCCGCTGAAAGCAGGGCGTGTCGAGGTCGGGCGCGCTGCGGGCCGCGCGCACCAGCCGTGCGTGGGCCTGGCGCAGCTGCGTCAGCAGCTCGTCGAGGCTCTCGTGCTCGTGGAGGCGGCGGCACACCTCGTTCACGGTGTCGGAGTCGGCGGGCACCGGCCACGGGGGCCCCCCGAGCGCCGCCGACTGGATGCCCCACGCGGTCGCGTCGTGGAAATAGATGAAGTGCATCAGCACATCGCGGGCCTGCCAGCGGTCGACCCGGGCCTTGGTCTCCCGGCCGGGCCCCTCGAAATAGGCCAGGGTCTCCCGCACGACTTTGTCCAGGCCGGCGAGCAGCACGTCCTTCGAAGGAGGCGTCGTCATCGGGGCGAGCGGCGGGCTTCGAGGGCGGCCAGACGCTCCCGGATCTCGATCGCGGTCCGTAACTCGCGATCCACGCCGTCGATTCTGGCGTCGAGCCGCCGGATCTCGGCGAGCAGTTCACCCTTCATCGAGGCCGTCTCCGCCCGAAGCCCGTCGATCTTCACCGTGAGACGGGCATCGACGCCGTCGAGCTTCTGATCAACACCGTCGATCTTCTGATCCAGGCGCTGGATATCACCGCGGAGCGCGTGCAGCTCAGGGGCGATGATGTCCTGGAACGCCGTCTTGATCTGGTCGTAGACACCCACCGCGGTCATTCAATCAGGCC
>JGI25384J37096_10000617_pt1 | contig 10682 bp, 8 predicted proteins | sample GraSoi013_1_40cm_4_FD_37096 | JGI IMG/M metagenome (IMG submission 37096)
CGTCGCCACGACGGCGTTCGTCGCATCCGAGATCACGGTCACGGTGTCGGCAAACTCGTTCGTGACGAACAGCTCCCCTTTCCCGAGGTCGTAGGTGACGCCTCCGGGAAAGGCACCCGCCGGGATGCTGGCCACGACGGCGTTCGTCGCGTCCGAGATCACGCTCACGCAGTTCGATCCCGGGTTCGTGACGAACAGCTCGCCCTTGCCGCTGTCGTAGGCGACGCCTCCGGAACCCACCGGGATGCTGGCCACGACGGCGTTCGTCGCGTCCGAGATCACGCTCACGGAGTTCGAGTTCGTGACGAACAACTCGCCCTTGCCGCTGTCGTAGGCGACCGCCACCGGTTGCAAACCGTTCCATGCCAGGAAATTCCCCGGGATCAGNGTGTTGTTGAAGAGCACGAGCGTGTAGGCGACGTANGGCCCCGTCGTGCCCGACTCAACTTCGCCTATCCCGCTGCTGAGGGCCCGAACCGNAGTTCCCGCTCCNTCCCAAGGCACCGAACGANGCGCCGACNGGCCAGATCCGACGGCCACTGCGGNCACCGTGCCCAGGACGATCAACGCGACCCCTNCGAGCGCCAACAGGCGCTTCCGCGACATCGAANCTCCCCCCTTCCGGGAAATGATCCCTGCTCGCCCGGCCGAGAAACAANGANGTCGCAGGAATGGGTCGGCCTTCAAATAACCTTATCCTCCGGCGAAGGGTGAGGGCCGTCGCGCCGCTGTTCGGACCTCCGCGGAGATCGCGGCCGCATACTGGCATGTGAAAAAGTATCATGCTCCCGACGGAGAGTTCGGCCCCCAACCTTTGCTACCTACCGGTCCTCCGTGGAGGTATTCCACTGGCAATAGTTCAGGCCCTACGGCTTGGCTTTTGGAGCCCGCTCGCCTGCCGAGCTAAATTCCAGCGCGTGGGTCGATGCCCAAAAACCGCCTCCCGCCTGGGGCGCTTGCTTCGCACGGGAGCCGCCCTACGGAGAAACCGGCGGAGGCGGCGGCGAGCGGGTGCGATACCGACGTATCCACAAGAGGGCGACGACGACTGCCACGGCGACAGCGGCCCCGCCGGTGAGATAAGCGATTACGGGGACATTCAATGGTGCTGGGCCTACCGCACCGAATTTGATTTCGGTCACGTAGACGCTTCCGTAGCCGCTGAACGAGGTGCTGAATGCGCCGGGGGTAGTCGGGAAGTCGGCCGAATCCGTGAGCCCGGTCACAAAGGCGTCGCCAGAGGAGTCCAAGGCGATGGAGGTGGCAGCCTCCCACTTGATGCCGCCTAGGAACGTTGAATTAAGGAGGGCACCCCCCGAAGCATCCACCTTCGTCACGAAGGCGTCGGCACCGCCGCCGTTGAACGAGGTGTCGAACGCGCCCGAGGTCGTTGGGAAGTCGCTAGAAAGTGTGATGCCAGCAATATATGCATCGCCGATGGAATCCAGAGCGATGCCCTCTCCAAGCCCCGGCTGGTCGCTGTCACTGCCTCCCAGGTAAGTGGAAAAGAGAAGCGCCTTTCCTGTTGGATTCAATTTCGTCACGAACCCGTCCGTTCCCCCGCCCGGAGCTTTCTGGAACGCGGTTGCGGTGACAGGGAAGTCGATGGAATCGGTCATGCCAGTAACATACGCATCGCCCGCTGGGTCGATCGCGATGCCGAGTGCAAGATCGGATCCGGTGATCGCGACTCCGAAGGGCGTACTTACGTTGTGGCGAGTGCCGCCAACGTACGTGGAATAGAGCAAGGCAGAACCTGTCGCACTCAATTTTGTCACGTAGGCGTCCCACATCCCACCAACGAATGGGCTGCCGGTGTCGCATGAGCCGTCTGCACCGCAAGTCGTATCGAATGCTCCCGGCGTCGTTGGGAAATCGGGAGATGTCGTCTCCCCCGCCACGAAGACCTTCCCTTCCGGATCGACCGCGATTCCGTTCCCGAAATCGTGTCCGCTACCGCCCAAATAGGTCGAGTAGACGAGAGCGCTGCCTTTCTCGTTCACCTCGGTCACAAAGGAGTCCATGCAAGCCTCCGAAGGGAAGGGACCGCCGCCGCAGACGCCACCGCCGAAGTTCGCCTGAAAGGCCATTGTTGTCGTTGGGAAGTCTACCGACCGAGTCGAACCCGTGACATGGGCGCCGCCTGCCGCATCCAGGGCGATACGCGGCGAGCCTTCCTCATCGCCGCCTCCAACATAGGTCGAGTAGACGAGAGTGCTCCCAGAGGGGCTGAGCTTCGTCACGAAAGCATCGTGTTTGCCGTTAAGCGTTCTGTCGAAAGCGGCTACGGTCGTCGGGAAATCTGTCGAATTCGTGGTGCCGGCTACGTACGCGTTACCCGATGAATCCACCGCGATGGAACTGCCAAGATCGGAATCTCCTCCGCCGAGGAAGGTCGAGTAGAGCAGGTTAGCGCCCGAGGCATCCAGTTTGGCCACAAATACATCGTCGTTGCCGCTGTATGACGTGTCGAAGGTACCGGGGGTCGTCGGAAAGTCAGGCGACCGGGTTGGGCCGGTCAGGTAAGCGCTGCCCGAAGAATCAACTGCAATGGCGGACCATGCGTCCCAGTCGCCGGCTCCGATAAAGGTCGAATACAGGAGNGGATCGATGATCAACGGTCGTGACCTGTCCCACGGCGAGCACCGAACGCCGACGACTGCAGATGCGCGCTCCACGTACGAGCAAGGAATGGCGTGCCATCCCTGGTGCGCGGAGGGGGCCATGTCGCGCAAGGGTCCGAGGGGCGTTTGCAAGATGAGNTCTCCATTGGAATCGAAATCGAGCCGTTGCGCGCCCTCGTATCTCATCTGGATTTGCGCCGGATCGGCTCCCGGGTGGACGAAGAACTCGTACTTCAGGCCTGTATTCGCTCCGCGGTACACGAGATCGATTCCGTCGAACAAGTCCTCGTAGAGTACAGCGCCGTAGCCGCGCACTCCCGTGTGCCATTTCGTCGGATCGTTGCCGATGAAGTAATTGCTCCGATAGGGGAGCTCTTCGCGACCTTCGGGCGTCGCATCATTCGCTCCCTCGAATTTCATGCGCAAAAGGACGGCGTGGCTCACCGCCGGCAATTCCGGTTGGAATATTTCCTTCACCGGAGGGCGATGATTCGAACTCTGTTGTTTGGATTGAACCAGCGTCAAGAGGATCGCGCTATCGGTGAACCCGGCTCGCAGGCCTCCAGAGGAAAAGTAGAAGCGGACATTCCCATTGCGAACCTGCCCGGCGTTTTCGATTAGAGCGTTCGGGACGAGCGATGGTGCATCTCGCTCTCCGGAGGACCCTCCGGTATTCGCCCCACCTCTGCCCACCGGTCCTGTTTGCGTCGGAGCCGAGGACCTCTTCAACGCTCCGACTGTGCCAGAACTAGAGGCTGCGAAGAGAATTAGAACGAGCAACCCCGCTTGAGCGACCGCGGCACGTCGCCTCAATTTGTTCTCTCCCTCCAACGCGGCTCTGCGGCGAGAACCCCAGCTCCTTCGCCGATGGAACTCGGATTTGTGATGATCTCCAACGAGACGAAGAACGGCTTCGCGGTAATGGTCAGTGTTGCTTGCCACCGGTCCGAATCGAGGCTTCGTCAATCATGTCACCGGCGGCGGCGGTTGCGCGGGAGGCGTCCGCGAGCGGCGTCGACGCCGCCAGAGCAGACCGCCCGCAGATCCGAGGGCGGCGGCGCCGGCGGCCACAGCCGCATAAATGGCCCAAGGCACCGAGCCAGGTAACACCCCCAAGTTCGCGTTCGCCTGGGTCCCAAACTGACGGGTCCACACCTCGTTGCCATTGACATCGTACTTGCGGACGAAGGCGTCGAACCCTCCCGTGCTCGTCTGTTCGGGGAGGGCACCTGCCGCGTACCCGGCCACGTAGGCGCCGGAGGCATCCACGGCGATCGCATAGGCTTGGTCGTCAGCGGAGGTTCCGAACTGGCGGGTCCACACGACGTTGCCGCTCGCATCGTACTTGCGGACGAAACCGTCGTCCGATCCCGCGCTCGTCTGTCCGGGGAGGGTGCCCCCAAACGTGACCCCGGCCACGTACGCACCGGAAGCATCCACGGCAATCCAATTGGCCCAATCGGCAGCCGAGGATCCGAACTGGTCGGCCCACAGGAGGTTGCCGCTTGCATCGTACTTGCGGACGAAGGCGTCGTCCGATGGATCCGGCTCGTAGCCGGAGGCGCCACCCGTGCGCCCGGCCACGTACGCACCGGAAGCATCCAGGGCCATCCCCCAGGCCAAGTCGTAACTGGAGGATCCGAACTGGCGGGTCCACAGGACGTTGCCGCTCGTGTCGTACTTGATGACGAAGGCATCGGCCGATCCCGCGCTCGTCTGTCCAGGGAAAGCGCCCGCTGTGACCCCGGCGACGTACGCGCCGGAGGCATCTACTGCGACGTTATCGGCCTGGTCGAAATCCGAGGATCCGAACTGGCGAGTCCACAGGACGTTGCCGCTTGCATCGTACTTGCGGAGGAAGGCGTCGCCCGATCCCGCGCTCGTCTGGCCGGGGAGGGCATCCCATGTGAGCCCGGACACGTAGACGCCGGAGGCGTCTAAGGCGATTCCATTGGCCTGGTCGAAATGCGAGGTTCCGAACTGGCGGGTCCACAGGACGTTGCCGCTCGTGTCGTACTTGATGACGAAGGCGTCATAAGGAAAGCTCCCGTCCGTTCCCCCGTTCGTCTGTCCGGGGAGGGCGCCATTTGTGCGCCCGACCACATACGCGCCGGAGGCATCCACGGCGATGGCAATTGCCTCGTCCTCACCCGAGGTTCCGAACTGGCGGGTCCACAGGACGTTGCCGCTCGTGTCGTGCTTGCGGAGGAAGGCGTCGCATGATCCCGCGCTCGTCTGTCCGGGGAGGGTGCCATTTATGGACCCTGCGACGTAAACGCCGGAAGCATCCACGGCGATGCCAACGGCCCCGAGGTAGCAGTTGGAGTGGACCTGGCTCACCTTGGGAGCGGACGGAGTTCCCGACGCCACGAGGGCGGGGGACACAACCAACAAGAAGGCGACGCAAAGGACAGCCCTGCGAATCATCTTGTCACCTTTCGAGGCGATTCTTCAGATTCTTGATCGACTCGTCCATGCCCTGTTCGAACTGCTTTCTGGCCTTCAGCTTGTCCATCAGCTTCCCGAGGTACGAGTAGGGGAATTCGTATTCGTTACTCCACGTGACGCTGCTTCCCTTCTCGTTCGGTTGGATCTCGATGCGTGTCCTTCCGCTCTTGAGGAACCCGCGCGTCTGGCGGAACCCGAAGACTGAGTTTTCCACGACCTCGCTGGTCTCGGTGTCGGACTCGACCTTCATCCCCTGCATCTCGTAGATCCAGTGCGCCTTCGGTCCGTCGCTCGAGGCGCTCCTCACGAAGGACGCCCATTGGGGCCATTTCTCGGGGCTCGCTACCGCGGCGAAGACGCGTTCGGGTGGCGCTCTCACTTGAAAATTCTTGATGATTTTGGTCAGGTTCTCACCGCAGGGCCGATGAAACCCAAGCTACATAGCCCTCTAAGACGAAAGGGATGTATGGTCACTTTGCATATAGCCGCGCATCAAGAAGAGGGAGCTGAAGCGGAGCATCATCCGCCTCATCCGTCGGCGCGAGATGTACGGGTACGAAATTCGGAACCGACTCGCCGCCGAGGGCGAGAGCGTTCAGTTGAGCTACTTGTACAAGGCCCTCAAGGAGATGTCCGACGAGGGCCTCCTCCATAGTCGACTCAAGAGGGGGGAGCACGGTCCGCAGACAAGGCTGTATTGCCTGACCCCCAAAGGTAAGAAAGAGCTCGGAGCGATTCTCGAGGAGGCCACGGAACTGATCCATGACTTCTATGAGGAATACGTCGCCAATCTGCCTCCCGAGTTCTTCTCCGAAAAGTTCCATCGGATGACCATCGAGGTCTGCTCCGGCCGGGCGAACGTGGCTCTGGCCATCTCACAACCCCTGACCCATCTCCATCGTGAGGTCCTGGAAGGCATCTGTGGTCGATCCGGTGCGAAATCGACGTACTTAATCAAGCCCGCTCACGTCGATGTGTCCGCCGAGTTCCCAGACCTCATCGTCCTGACGGGAAGTTTCGACGACATCCCTCTCCGGGACCACACCCTCGACGCCGTGGCGGTGGTTGACATCCAAGACGCGACGAATCTGAGGCGCTGCTGCAGAGAGTTTCGGAGGGTGTTGAGAAGCGGCGGCGTCTTGTGGGGATGCTCCCCTTTCATGGGGCTCGGCGGCGACCGCGACCCACTCGAAGTTGGGGAGTACATGAAAAAGCTCAAGTACGAATGGACGGGGAAGTCGTATCCCGACAAAGAGAGTATTCGGAAAGTCCTGAATGAGACGTTCGACTACGTTGACGTTGCGAGCATGGGTTTCTTGACGGCCTTCATGAGTGGCCTCAAGCCTATCAAAGTCTGACGAAGAAGCCGGGTCGAGTTCACGGATAGACGGTGGCATCTGCGTCGGCGTTCGTTGCGAGTGTCGGTGCCGTCATCTCCCCGGTCAGCGACCAGATCCTCGGTTGGACGGCGACGGCTGGGAGGCTCACGAGACTGACGATCAAAGAAACGAAAGTGGCGAAGCCCACGATCCGCACCCACGACGAGATTTTGGCCTCCCCCATCCGCCCGGGCTGGTTCTCGCCCTTTTGTGTCGGGGACCTCCTACCTCCTGACAAGATCTTCACCTCTCTAGCGCTACCCGGTTTCTAAGTCCTTGATGGCCCCTTTGATCCATAACACCGCGTGGGAGGTGCCCGACAGGGTGATGCCCCAGCCCGCGATCGTGCCGGTCTCATTGAGAGCCAAGCCGGCGCTGCAGCATCCCCCTGGGAGCGTTCCCAGGTCCACGAGGCCCGCCCCTCGAGTCCAGATGAAGGCATGCTGATAGAGGGTGTTCTTCGACTTCAGGTCGCCCCACCCAGCCACCTGGCCGGCCTCGTTGATGTCCGTCCCGACCGCGATGGAGCCCCCGAACGAGCCCAGGTCGGTAATCGCATAGGAACCGTCCGCTCGCGGCGTCCAGAGGACCGCATGATTCACCGACGTCCCGAATCTCCCCTGCGTCGCGATCGATGCGTATCCGACAATCGAGCCTGTGTCGTTGATCCCGCGTCCGGCACTGTACCCGCCGCTGAGGGCGCCCAGGTCGGTGATCGTGTACGTGTACGTTCCGGGCGATTGGGGCTTCCAAACGACTCCATGGGTCATTCCCGAGGCGGTCGTGGCGTGGCCGGATATCTGACCGAATCGGTTGATGCCCCAACCTAAGCTGTAGGCGTTAGCCGAGGCGCCGGGGAGGAGGCCCAAGTCCATCATCGCTCCGTTGGCCCAGACGAAGGCGTGTTTCGCGCCCGAGGCCGTTTCGCTGTCCCCGACAATCTGGCCGGCGTCATTGATCCCCCACGCCGTGCTGTTCGCGCCGCCCAAGGTGCCGAGGTCCTTCATCCCACTTCCCGTATCCGGATTCGGCCAGAGAAATGCACGATGAACACCTCCGGCCGTGTCCGAACTCTGCCCGACGATTTGCCCAAGTTTGTTGATCCCGAACGCCACACTCGCGCCTCCCAAGCCCTCGATCGTCCCGAGGTCCTTGAACGTCCCCACCTGCCAAAGGAATGCGTGAGCCACGCCCGCGACAAAATACCGCTGACCGACGACTTGCCCCACGTCATTGATGTCTTGCGCGCTGCTCGACCCCGCGTCCGTCGCGCCGACCGGGATCGACGCGAACAGCGAGAACGTCACGACGCTCAGAAGAATCACCGAGACCATTGCTGCAATCCGTTTCATTCCGTGTTCCTCCTTGACCAGTGCGTCGACATGGACGTGGAGGATGATAGGCAGGTAAGACGAATTCCGTATGTGTCCAATTCTGTCATAGCGATCCGGCAAGGGCCAAACAAGACTGATGCCAGAATGGCACAGGACCGCTGGGTGGAACGGACCCAGCCGGATTCGCTACTGTTCAACATTGATATTACTGTCCGAAGGACCCGCGGACGAAATTCTTGTCCGCGAAGCGGAGAAGGTCGTCTGGTCCCCCTGTGGAGAACCAACCGGTCCTTCTCCCTTGCCCACCTCTCGGATTCCGTCCAAGTCCGGACGGACTCACTTCGACTCCCTATAGGTTTCTCCAGAACTCGCCGGCTGGGTGGCTCTCCTAGCTCCGCAGGTTAGGATGTCGCCCGCCGAGCGACGAAAAAGGCCACGTTAACCTCCCTCGTCTCGAAAGGTCGCATCGCTTTGATGGCCTCTTGTCGGAACCGCTCCTGGACGCGGGGCGGCATCGCGAGATACTCGTCGAGCATGCCCCACATTAGACTCGGCTCCAGTGAAGCCGATGCCGGGATCGTCACCTCGAAGGTCTCCGTAAAGTGCCGAACGGCGGCGAAGCCGGCAGTTTCGAGGAGGTTCGCTTCCCAACGGGGTGCCTGCTTCGCTTCCTTCGCGGCCAATGATCTAAGACGTCGGGTCGCGGTCAGCCCTGGGCCCGGGTTGCGTACCTTGTGTTTTTCAAACACTTGCTGGAACCTCTCGGCGAATCGTTCATCCCCTGAATCCGCCTCACCGCAATGGCAGAACCGGCCGCCGGGCACGAGCACCCTTCGCCATTCCTGAAGCGCCGTCGGGACATCCCACGGTGTTTCGGGTTGACCGAAGCAAGAAATCACGGCGTCGAACGAGCTGTCGACGAACTCCAGGGATGCCGAGTCCATCAGATGAAACTCAAGAGTTATGAGCCCCGACTCGGCGGCACTCTCCCGCGCTTTCTTCACCATCTTCGGAGAGGTGTCGATACCGACGACGCGCCCGGTTTCCCCGACCCGTCGAGCCGCCGCGATTGCGGCGGACCCCGTCGCCGTTCCGACGTCGAGGACCGAGTCGCCGGGCTTCACCTCCGCGACATCGAGGAGTCGTTCCCTGATGCGGGCGGCAGCAGCTACGTAGTAGCGGGCCCAGATCCATGCAACGCGGTCGTTCCATTCCACTAGGAGCGTTCTGTACGCCTCCTTGTCCGAGGGCCTCATCGCAACCTGCCGCAGGGCCGTGCCTGCCAGCCGAGAGGCGTTGTCCGGAGCATAACTCTACCTCGAGTGTCCGCGAGTGCTTCATGTTTCAATGGAAGGCAGACAAGAACCCGAGTCCCCGCAAAATTCCAGGATAGTCGCCATGGACTCACGATAGGAGCCACAACTCACCGAAGTCCAGACGCTGCGAATCGAGCTGAATCGGCTCGCGAAGCGGAACCAGGCTCATTGATGAACCTCTTCCAGGGTCGAACCATTCACGAAGGAAAGCATGTCTCAGCCGACGCGCGCACTTTCATCCCTGAATCGATCGAAAATAGGATTCCATCATCGACTAGTTGGATTTCCCTGGGGCCCGTCACAGTTCCAGCATCTTCTACTTGAGCTCTATGAAAGTGAGGTGAATCGGCTTGTCAAGAGGGTTCTCCGGCGGATGTTCGACCGCAGGAAGCCACATCGTCTGCCCCGCCTTCATGTCGAAGTCTTCCGCTTTGCCGTCGGGGGTACGTGAACCTCGCTCGAGCATCCTCCAGAAAGACGGCAACGGCCCTCCCGAAGCAATTTTCCTTTGAGCATCCCTGAGAAATCCTGAATCCCCTTCTCCTTCAACGTCACGGAGTCCCCCGTCCTCTGCAAGTCGCCCCGCGAGATTGTCCTGTAGGGCAGCGCGAGTTCCATGCGTGACTGCCGTGTTACGGCATAACACTATCTTGCGAACATGTGAATCGGACCAGGTCGCGCAACGAATTTACATCGTAGCCAGTTGATGGAGCGGTCGGACATAGGCGACGTGAACGAACCAGCGTGACAAAAATGGCATGCTCCCGACGGAGAGTTCGGATCCCACCCCTCGCTACCCAGGGTCCTCCATAGGGGTATTCCACTGGCAACGTTCTGGGCCCTATGGCTTGGCTTTGGCGCGCCGCCGCGCCTGCCTTCCCTCCAGGGCTTTCCGGACCTCCTTGACGGTCAACGGCTCGATGGGCAGGGTCTTTGTCCCCTTGACGTAGCGCTTGCCTACGATGGCGCCGAGGGCGGCTTCTTTCGTCGCGTAAAACTCCTCCCGGATCACCTTCCAATTCAGCGAGTACGGGTTCTTCGTCGCGCGGTGAGACCCGTCGGCCGTTGGCCCGCTAACATTCCCGGACAGCCACTTCACACTCACGACCTGGAGGCGGCTTGGTCCATGAGTGTACGTATTGATCTCAATCGCCTGCCCGAGCCCGAACCCGAGCTTGCGGAAGTAGAAGGCGTACAGGTCCTTGTGGCTCGTACGCAGCCGGAAGGGGGGTTCCTCCTTGAGGGGCGTCCGAGGATGCTCCCACCGCGCGGGGGCCGCGGGAAGTTCCTTGGGCCACGTCATGTGAGAAACGAATGTTCTCTAAGACTGAAAAAGACTTGCCCACCGATTGTTTTGGCAGAATAAGACTCTGCCGGGAAGCTTCTTTCCACCAGCTCGCTGGCCAATAATTCCTTTGGACCGGTACAATGGTGTGAGTTTGGGACTTTGCTCCGACCGCCCACTCTCCCAGCACAAGATGCCTGGGGCCAAGACTTCCTGTTTTCCGATCCCCTTTGATCCTCGCAGGAATTTGACGGACCCGGACGGAGCCGCAGCCGAGACCACGTCTTCGTGCGTCA
>JGI25384J37096_10000621_pt1 | contig 10646 bp, 14 predicted proteins | sample GraSoi013_1_40cm_4_FD_37096 | JGI IMG/M metagenome (IMG submission 37096)
CCGCCGGGCGCGCGCCCCGAGCGCTGCCCCAGGTGCGGGCGGCAGGCCCTCATCCCCTGGACGCTTCGCCGCGACGACCGCACGAAGGTCGTCCTGCGCACATGGGCCTGCACGGAGTGCCAGATCACGGTGGAGCGCCCCGAGCCGGAGTAGTTGACTGCCTCCCCCCGGGATCAGGATTGCGCGGGCAAAGCCCGCGCTCGAACCGCGATCGGGGCGACGCGCTCCTAAAGCTGGTTGACGAAGTCGATGAGCTGCCGAAGGCGCGAGTAGGACGCGCGGTTGAAGGGCAGGATGAGCCGTGGCAGCTCGGGGAACTCGTTGAGCTCCTGCTCCACCGGCCCCGGCGCCTGGTCCACGGGCCCTGCGAGGATGTCGTCGAACTTGGCCTGGAGCTCCACGAGATGTGCGCTCGCGATCGGGCGCAGGAGCCGAATCACGAACTTGTCACCGACGATTCGGGCGGAGTGGTAGACGCGGTAGAAGCGCGTGATCTCCTCGACCGCCTCGTCCACGGTGTCCACGATGCGGTAGAAGGCCATGTCGTCGCCGTCGATCAGCTTCCGCTCCACGAGCGTCCCGATCCAGCGGTCCCAGATGCGCCAGTAGGGCTTTGGCCCGGGCTCGATGAGCGCGACGGGGACGACCGTCGCCTTGCCCGTCTGNGCGAGCGTGAGGAACTCGAAGCACTCGTCCATTGTGCCAAAGCCGCCCGGGAAGAGCGCGATCGCGCTCGCCTCCTTCAGGAGGAAGAGCTTGCGCGTGAAGAAGTACTTGAACGTGATGAGCTTCGGGTCGGAGGCGATCCAGGGGTTCGCCTCCTGCTCGAACGGCAGCCGGATGTTGAGCCCGAAGCTCTGCTCACGCCCGGCTCCCTGCTGCGCGGCGCCCATGATNCCGCCGCCCGCGCCCGTCACCACCATCCAGCCCTCCGCGACCATGCGCCGGCCGAACTCACGCGCGGCGACCGCCGCGGCCTCATCGGGCGCCGTCCGCGCGGAGCCGAAGACGGTGACCTTGCGCACGCCGCTGTACGGCGCGAAGACCTTGTACGCGTAGCGCAGCTCCTTGAGCGCGGTGTTGGTGATCTTGAGGTCGCCCGTGAGCGCCCCGTCTTCGTGGAGCTTGAGCACCGTGGTGAGGAGCTGCTGGTAGTAGAGCCGGCGGTCCGTCGGCACGCCCGCCACATCGAGGAGCTCGAGAATCAGGCGGTTGGCGGCGTCCCTCTGGAGCTGGTAACGGTGCGGTTCGGCCACGTGTTCGAGTATACCGTCACCGCGCCGCGCTGCCGAATGCCAGGAGGACGCCGCCGAGGATCAGCCCGCCCCCCACGAGGGTGAAGACGGTCAGCGGCTCGTCCAGGAGGCCCACCCCGAGCCCGGCCCCCGCCGCGGGCTGGACGCAGAGGAAGATCGCCGCGCGCGGCGCCTCGACCCGCCGGAGCGCCCAGTTCCACACGAGGTAGCCGAGCGCCGTGACGACGACGCCGAGGTAGAGCGTCCCGGCGACGGCCGCCCCGGTCCAGGCCGGGCGCTGCCCGGCGAGCCACTCGCCGAGCGCCAGCGGCAGCATCGCCACGGCGCCCCACAGGATCGACGACGCCGTGACCCGTCCGGCCTCGTGACGGACGAGGACGCGACGGCCGAGGAGCGAGTAGGACGCGTAGGCGAGCGCCGAGAGGATCAGCAGCAGGTCGCCGCGCCAGTGGGGGACGAGCCGCTGCGTCACCCCGGGAACGCCGTCGATCACGACGAGCACCGCGCCGGCGACGGCGAGCGCGGCGCCCACGGCCTCGCGTGCCGTCAGGCGCTCACCCAGCAGGGCGGGCCCGAGGAGCATGAGCGCGACGGGCTCGACGACGATCAGGAGCGCGGCGTTCGTGGCCGTCGAGGCGGCGATCCCCCAGTTGGCCAGGACGAACGCCGCCCCGAAACCGAGGATCCCCATCCAGGCGACCGTCCACCGGTCGCGCCCCGTGGGCGCCGGGCTCCCGGCCTCGCGGCGCACCAGCGGTGAGAGCGCGAGCGAGGCCACGACGAGGCGGGCGAGAGCGAGCGTCGCCGGCGGGACATCGGCGAGAACGACACGCGTCGCGACGTAGGACGTCGCGTAGACGACGTTTGCCGCCAGGAGGACGAGGTAGGCGACGCCCTACCCCGTCGGCTTCCGCGCCCGGACGAACGCGCTCATGAACTTGCCGTCCACCTCGGCCGCGATCGCGTCGGTGTCGAAGCCGGCGCCGGCGAGCAGCTCGCCCGCGTCCTCGACACGGTAGATCCGGGTGGGCTCGACGTCGATCGCCTCGAAGCCGGCTTTCGCGAGCTTCTCCCGGTACTCGTGCTCGCCGAGCGCGCCGGCGACGCAGCCGATCCACAACTCGACGCTCTTCCTGATCGCGGCAGGCACCTCGCCTCGGACGACCACGTCGGAGACGGCCAGCCGGCCCCCCGGCTTCAGCACGCGGAACGCCTCGGCAAAGACGCGGTCCTTGTCCGCCGAGAGATTGATGACNCAGTTGGAGATGATGACGTCCACGGAACCGTCGGGCAATGGGACGTTCTCGATCTCGCCTCGCAGGAACTCGACGTTCCCGACGCCCGACGTCCGCTGGTTGTCTCGGGCCAGCGCNAGCATCTCGTCGGTCATGTCCAGCCCGTACGCCTTGCCCGTCGGCCCCACCCGCTTGGCGGACAGGAGGACGTCGATGCCTCCACCCGAGCCGAGGTCCAGCACCGTTTCCCCTGGCCGGAGATCGGCGAGCGCCGTCGGGTTCCCGCAGCCGAGGGACGCGGCGACCGCCTGCGCGGGGAGGCCCGCCGTCTCGCCTGCCGCGTAGAGGTTCGACGTGATCGGGTCGCACCCGCCCCGGGCCGCCGTGCTCCCGCAGCAGCCGCTGTCGCCGCTCGTGACCCGCTGAGCCGCCTGCCCGTATTTCTCCTTCACGATCTGCTTGAGGGTCTCGTTCGCCATGCCGTGCCTCCTCCTCCGACCGAGTCGAGGCCGATCATATATCGATACTTCCATAAGTGTCAAACTATTTCGGGGACCGGTCGGGCGGGCTTATCCACGGCCATCCACAACGGCTAACTCACCGCGAACGCGGCGCTTCTCAGGGCCGTCCGTGGATAACTCGGGCCGGGACGGGCTCGTTCAGGACCTGTCTAGACAATATCAGATTCCGGCCCGCGGCTCAGGCGGCGAGCAGGCGGATCACGAACCACGTGGCCCCGGCGACGAGCGCCGACGCGGGGATCGTGAAGATCCACGCCCAGACGATGCGCCCGGCCACCCCCCAGCGCACGGCAGAGAAGCGCTGGATGGCGCCGACCCCCATGATCGAGCCCGTGATGGTGTGCGTGGTGCTGACCGGAATGCCGGCGAGGGCGGTGCCGATCAGCGTGACCGCGCCGGCGGTCTCGGCGCAGAAGCCGCCGAGGGGCGGAGCTTGGTGATGCGCATGCCCATGGTCTTGACGATCCGCCAGCCCCCGGCCATCGTGCCGAGGCCGAGCGCCGCGTGCGCCGCGAGCACGACCCAGAACGGCACATAAAACTCGGGGCCGAGGTGGCCCGTCGTGAAGAGGAGCACCGCGATGATGCCCATCGTCTTCTGGGCGTCGTTGGTGCCGTGGCCGAGGCTATAGGCGGCGGCCGACAGCAGTTGGCCGCGGCGGAAGATGCGGTCCACGCGACCCGGCGTCTGGCTCTTGAACGTCCAGAGCGTGAGCAGCATCATCGCAAACCCGACGACGAGGCCGATCAGCGGCGCGAGCACCATGAAGACGCCGATCTTGACGAGCCCGGCCAGGACCAGCCCGCCGAACCCGGCTTTCACGATGGCCGCGCCGGCGAAGCCGCCGATGAGCGCGTGCGATGAGCTGGTCGGGAGCCCCCAGTACCAGGTGATGAGGTCCCAGACGATCGCGCCGATGAGCCCCGCGAGGATCACCCACTGGTCGACGACGCTCGTCTCCACGACGCCCTTGCCGACGGTGCGAGCGACGCCGACNCCGAAACCGAAGGCCGCGACGAAGTTGAAGAACGCCGCCCACACGACCGCCTGGAGCGGCGTCAGCACCCGGGTCGAGACGACCGTGGCGATGGAATTGGCGGCGTCGTGAAAGCCGTTGATGAAGTCGAAGACGAGCGCGACGACGATGATGAAGACGACGGCGGTCAGCACGGGCGGGGCGGTGCGGCGGTCACGCCATCTTGAGGATGATTCCCTCGATCACGTTCGCCACGTCCTCGCAGCGGTCGGTGACGGCCTCCAGCGTCTCATAGATCTCCTTCCACTTGATCACCTCGATCGGGTCCGGCTGCTCGTCGAACATCGCCGCGAGGCTCTCGCGCAACAGGCTGTCGGCGCGGTTCTCGAGCCGGTTCACCTCTACGGCGTGCTCGTGGAAGCCCGGGTCCATCGTGCGNAGGCACCGGATGCNGCGGTCCATCGCCGCGACCTGGGCCGTGATCACCTCGACCATCGCCCGGCACGCCGAGGTGGGCTCCTTGATGCGGTAGACGACCAGCCGCTCGGCGGCGGCCTCGAGGTAGTCGAGGACGTCGTCGAGGCGAGTCGCGAGGTCGTGGATGTCTTCGCGGTCGATCGGCGTGATGAAGGTCGTGTTCAGTCGCCGGACGATCTCGTGGGTGATCTGGTCGCCCGCGTGCTCGACCTCCTTGATCGCGTACGCCTTGGCCCGCGCGTCGGAAAAGGTGTGGACCAGCTCGTGGAGGAGACCGGTCGCCCGGATGATGTTCTGAGACTGCTGCTCGAAGTAGTCGAAGAACCGGACTTCCTTCGGGATCAGATTGAACATGGAGCCAGCCCGCAGTGTATCACGCCTTGCGCAGCGCGAGCGCGGGAAGCCCGAGGAGCTCGCGACGCGCGACGGCCCAGAGCGCCTCGACGAGCGCCGTGAGCGCGGGCGCGCTTCGGGCGAGGCAGCGGACGACCGCTCCGCGACGCGGGAGCGCTCCCACGCCTCCGACGGCGCCGGCGGTCTCTCGCAGCAGCCGCCCGGCCGCGGCGGCGAAGGCGTCGAGCCCCGAGTCGGCCACCACGACGAACGAGCCGAAGTAAGGGTGATCCTCGGTGAAGCCGAGCCCCTGCACCGCCCGCGCCGCCGTCAGCACGAACCGGTCGTGGAGGATCAAGCCGCGGCGGTCACGCACGGTGACGGCGCTCTCGAGGAGCGCGAACCGCCACGCCTCGCCGCGCGCGATGCGCCCCGCGGCGAAGGCGTCCGTGAGGATCAGCGTGGCGCCGTCCTCCGCCTCGCAGTCGATGGCCTGACGGAAGGCCGAGCCCGCGAACGGGATCGTGTGGTCGGGGACCCACTCCAGAATGGCGCCGGCGCCGAGGCGAATGTGCACCCGCTGCTCGGCCGCGGCGCCCGCCGTTCGGTAGACCTTGGTGGCCGAGGGCGTCGTGAGACAGCCGTGGGCCGCCGGCCCGATGGTGACGTCGATTGTGAGCCGATCGCCACCGACGAGCCCACCCGTCGGGTTCAGGACGGAGACGACCGCGGCGGGGTCGTCGAGCGCCATCGGGCTCAGCACCTGAAGCGGCAGCCTATACCGGCACGCTCCGAGGACGGTCGCGCCGTCCCGCCGCTCCAGGGCAAGCGCGAGCGTGCCGTCCCGCCCGACCCGTNCGGGCTCGGGGTCAGCGGGATGCGGGCGCCAGCAGGAGGTCGTGGCGGATCCACGAGAGGACCGCATCGGCTCCTTCACCCGTCTTGAGGTTCGTGAAGACGAAGGGGCGCCCGCCACGCATCCGGCGGGCGTCGCGCTCCATGACGGCCAGGTCGGCGCCAACGTGGGGTGCCAGGTCGATCTTGTTGATGACGAGCAGGTCCGAGCGCGTGATGCCCGGCCCGCCCTTGCGTGGGATCTTCTCGCCCTCGGCGACGTCGATGACGTAGATCGTCGCGTCCACGAGCTCGGGACTGAAGGTCGCGGCTAAATTATCGCCCCCGCTTTCTATCAAGAGCAAATCGAGGTTCGGAAATTCCTTCATGAGGAGGTGCGTGGCTTCAAGATTCACTGATGCATCTTCCCTTATCGCCGTGTGGGGGCAGCCGCCCGTCTCGACCCCGACGACCCGCGCTGCCGGCAGGGCGCCGCGCCGGACGAGGAACTCCGCGTCCTCCTTGGTGTAGATGTCATTGGTGATCACGGCCATGTCGAACGCGTCGCGGAGCCGGAGGCACAGCGCCTCGGTCAGCGCGGTCTTGCCCGAGCCGACGGGGCCACCGATTCCGATCTTGAGCGGCCGCGGGAGGCAAGCCCGTGCGCTCACGACCTGAACAATCTCCTGTCGAGCGTCGCGTGACGAAGCCCCGCGAGCTCGAGACCGGGGTTGAAGCTCCACAGGTCGTCCACCTTCCGCGCGGCCGCCTCGGAGCCGAGCCGCGCGAGGCGCGGCCGCAGCCGGGCGAGGAGGCGCTGGCCCTGCACCTGGCCGAGCGCGATCAGGCGCAGCCCCGCGCCGACCAGCAACGCCGCCGTGGAGTAGAGATACGCGACCGCGGCCCGCTCGGCGTCGGCGCCCGCGCGGCCCAGTGCCACGCCAAAGGCGAGAGCATGGTGGCCGGGCGCCAGGCCGTCCTCCACCGCGTGGAGGAGCTCGGCGAGGAACCGATCGTCGTCGAGGGCGGAAGTTGCGCGGAGCGTCTGACGCCCCATCTGGCGGCTCGCGGCGCGGAACTCTGGGACGCACTTCATCGCGTCGAGCCGCGCGTCGAGCGCCACGGCTTCCTCGACGTCGTCGCGGGCGGCGATCCGGGTCGCGTGCGCCACCGCCACGGCGTCGCACGGCCCCGCGCTCCCCTCGAGGTGGGCGACGACGAACGCCTCGAGGCCCGCCGCGTCGTCGACGCGCCCCTCCTGGACGTACGTCTCGAGGCCGAACGAATGGGCGAAGCCGCCGGCGGGGAAGAGGCCGTCGGCGAGCTGGAGGAGCGCCAGGAACGCGGGATCAGTGGTCATGACCGTGACCCGGGCCGACGGGGACGAACACGGCCGCGCGACGCTCGAAGTCGACGCCGAGCCGGGTCAGGAGCTGGTCCATCGCCGGGTCGTCGGGCACCAGAAGCTGCTCACCGTCGAGCGCGAGCGTGAAGTGGCGATTGCCGACCTCGAAGGCGACTCGGACCGCCTCCTCGCGCGAGCGCGGCGTGACGGCGAGCACGGGCTCCGCCGCCGCCTCGACCGCCACATACCAGCCCGGGCCGACGTAGAGGACGTCGCCGGGGACCAGGACGCTGCCCGTCGGGAGCGCCAGCGCGAGCGCCCGGCCGGCGCGAGTCGTGACGCGGCGGCGCCCCCAGCGCCGCTCCTCGGCGGTCAGCACGAGCACGTCCCTCTCGAGCCCGGCGAGCTCCACGTCGTGCACGTGAACACGGGGCTCGGTGACGACAGGCACGGCAGAGCCGCCAGCGCGATCGAGCCCTTGGCTCGATCGAGGCGCGGGTGGGGGGGTATGGGGGGCCATCTCGGGGACGCCCATCAAAAGAGAAAGTACCGCTGCGCCATCGGCAGGACGGCTACCGGCTCGCACGTGAGCAACTCGCCGTCAGCTCGCACCTCGTAGGTCTCCGGGTCCACCTCGATCCGCGGCAGCGCGTCGTTGTGAATCATATCGCGCTTACCGATCGCGCGGCACCTGCCGACCGCGACCACACGGCGAGCGAGGCCCAGACGGCGCGGCACGTCCTGCGCGAGCGCCGCCTTCGAGACGAACGTGACGGCTGCGGCGGCCCGGGCGCGGCCGAAGGCACCGAACATCGGGCGGTAGAGCACTGGCTGGGGCGTCGGGATCGAGGCGTTGGGGTCTCCCATCGCCGCCCACGCGATGACGCCGCCCTTGACNACCAGCTCGGGCTTGACGCCGAAGAACGCCGGGCGCCAGAGCACGAGGTCCGCGAGCTTGCCCGGCTCGATCGAGCCGACCTCGGCGGCCAGACCGTGGGCGATNGCGGGGTTGATCGTGTACTTCGCGACGTAGCGCTTGACGCGCAGGTTGTCGTCGCCCGGCGCCTCGCCCGGCAGCGGCCCGCGCTGTCGCTTCATCTTGTCCGCCGTCTGCCACGTGCGGATGATCACCTCACCGATCCGCCCCATCGCCTGCGAGTCGGAAGACATCATGCTGATCGCGCCCAGGTCGTGCAGGACGTCCTCGGCGGCGATCGTCTCGGCCCGGATTCGCGACTCGGCGAAGGCGAGATCCTCGGGGATCTTGGCGTTGAGATGGTGGCAGACCATGAGCATGTCGAGGTGCTCGTCCATCGTGTTCACGGTGAAGGGCATCGTCGGGTTCGTGGACGAGGGCAGGCAGTTCGGCTCGCCGCAGACGCGGATGATGTCGGGGGCGTGGCCGCCGCCCGCGCCCTCGGTGTGGTAGGTGTGGATCGTCCGGCCTCGGAAGGCGCGGATCGAGTCCTCGACGAACCCCGCCTCGTTGAGCGTGTCGGTGTGGATCGCGACCTGCACGTCGTGCTCGTCCGCGACCGAGAGCGCACAGTCGATCGCGGCCGGCGTCGTCCCCCAGTCCTCGTGGAGCTTGAGCCCGATCGCGCCCGCGGCAATTTGCTCGCGGAGGGGGTCGGGCGCGGAGGCGTTGCCCTTCCCGAGAAAGCCCAGATTGACCGGAAACGCCTCGGCAGCCTCGAGCATACGGTGGACATTCCACGACCCGGGCGTGCACGTCGTCGCGTTGGTGCCNGTGGCGGGGCCCGAGCCGCCGCCGACCATCGTCGTGAGGCCGGCGCTCAGCGCCTCGTAGACGAGCTGCGGACAGATGAAGTGGATGTGCGTGTCGAGCCCGCCCGCGGTGATGATCTTTCCCTCGCCCGCGATCACCTCGGTCCCGGCCCCGACGACCATCCCCGGCGACACGCCGGCCATGAGGTCGGGGTTGCCGGCCTTGCCCACGGCGACGATGCGCCCGTCACGGATGCCGATGTCGGCCTTCACGATCCCCCAGTGGTCCACGATGACGGCGTTGGTGACGACGACGTCGAGGACGCCGTCGGCCCGGGTCGCCCGNGCCGACTGACCCATCCCGTCGCGGATCACCTTGCCACCGCCGAACTTCGCCTCCTCACCAGCCACGGTCAGGTCGCGCTCGATGCGGATCAGGAGCTCGGTGTCGGCGAGACGCACGCGGTCGCCGGTCGTCGGACCGTAGAGATCGGCGTACTGACGCCGCGTCAGGCGCAGGCTCATGGACGCCGCNCTTCCCACGCGGCGAGCCGCGCGAGCGCCTGCTCCTTGTCGGCTCCGTCGGTGAGCGCGTTGAGCCCGAAGACGCGGCGGGCGCCGGCCAGCTCGACGAGCGTCACGCGCTTCTCGTCACCGGGCTCGAAGCGGACCGCGGTGCCGGCGGGCACGTTGAGGCGCATGCCGAACGCCTGGGCGCGGTCGAACGTGAGCGCCCGGTTCACCTCGAAGAAGTGGAAGTGGGAGCCGACTTGTACGGGCCGGTCTCCCGTGTTCGCCACGGTCAGCTCGACCGTCCTGCGCCCCGCGTTCGCCACGATGTCGCCGTCGCCAAGTACGTACTCACCCGGAATCATGTGAGGTCCCCTCCAGGAGCTTATAGTAGAAGGCGCTCGGGTCCACGCGCCCGTCGGCGCTCCGCGCGTATTTCGGTATTACGCCGGCGAGCGTCCAGCCCACGCCCGCGTAGAGCCGCTCCGCGTGATCACCGCGGCGCGTGTCGAGCACGAGCGTCGTCCGCCCGCGGCGCCGCGCCTCCGCCTCGACCGCGCGCATGAGCGCGCGCCCGATCCCCTGGCGCCTGGCCTGCGTGTGCACCATGACCTTCGCGACCTCGGCACGATGACGCGCGTTCGGGCGCACCGCCAGCTCGAGCTGCGCCGAGCCCACCACCGCGCCCGCGGCGTCGCGCGCGACCAGCAGCACGCGCGTGTCCTCGCGGAGCGCCGCGACGACGGTGCGCCAGTAGGCGTCGGCCTCGCCCGGCGCCAGCGGCGGCAGGAAGCCGATCGACGCGCCACTCTCCACCGCGTCCGCCAGGAGCGCGGACAGCACCGGAAGGTCGGGTACGGCTGCCTCGGCGCTCAGCGATTCGATCCCCACGCGCACGGCCTCAGCGGATCGGGCTGTGGATCGTGACGAGCTTGGTGCCGTCGGGGAACGTGCCCTCGATCTGCACGTCGTCGATCATCTCGGGCACGCCCTCCATAACGTCGCCGCGACTCAGCACCGAGCGGCCGGCCTCCATGAGCTGGGAGACCGTCCGTCCGTCGCGGATACCCTCGAGGATCTCCGCCGTAATCAGCGCGAGCGCCTCGGGGTGGTTCAGCTTGAGGCCGCGTCCCCGGCGGCGGCGGGCGACCTCGGCGGCGGTGAAGATCAACAGCTTTTCCTGCTCACGGGGGGTGAGGTGCATCGTCGAGCCTCCTTTAAAACTGGGTGCGGGCACCCGGGCTTCGCCACGCCCGCACCCCGCCGCAACTTCGCTCAGCGGTTCGTCACCTTCGCGGTCAGAGTCCTGATCACCCCGACGGTCAGACGCTGAGCAGCGCGCTCACGGCGTCGACGTCGAACGTTTGCCGCTCGCCCTCCAGGGCCACGGAGCCCTTGTCCATGACGTAGAACCGGTCGCAGATGGAGCGT
>JGI25384J37096_10000629_pt1 | contig 10595 bp, 8 predicted proteins | sample GraSoi013_1_40cm_4_FD_37096 | JGI IMG/M metagenome (IMG submission 37096)
AACATCAGGCCCACTCCGAGCCCGAGCAGGAGCCCCGGCATGATGAGGCTGGCGATGGCCATGTAGAAGACGGCCGTCGCACACGCGAACCGGTAGCGAAAGGCCAGCCCGGCCATGATCGAGATCACCACGGTCATCGCGAGGACGAGGATCGCGAGCGCGATCGACCGGCTGAACGACCCCACGAAATCGCCGGAGCGCTGCTGGGCGAAGAGGGCCCCGAACCAGTGGAGCGACACCCCGTTCATCGGGAAGGTCAGGCCTCCGTTCGGTCCCTGAAAGGAGAGGATGAAAATCGCCGACATGGGGCCGTACAGGAACAACACGAAGAGCGTGAAGAACGCCGCCAGCGCGTAGAAGGTCCATGGCCGGCCGTTCGNCGATCGGGTGACCATGCCGAGCCCCTAGCCCGACAGTTCTCTGCGAACGTCGACGACGCGCATGATCACCGCCACCATCAGCGTCACGATGGTCAGGAGGCACACCGCGTTGGCGGCGGCCGGCGGATATTGCAGAATGGCGATCTCGTTAGACATCGCGGCGACCACGGAGGCGCTCTGNCCCCCGCTCATCACCTTCACGACGAAGAAATCACCCATGACGAGCGCGATGACGAAGATGGAGCCGAGCGCGATGCCGGTCCTCGACAGCGGAATCACGATGTCGGTGATGACGCGGAACCGGCTCGCGCCGCCATCCACCGCTGCCTCGATCACCGCCCGCTCGATGCGAGCCATTGAGTTGAAGATCGGCACGATCATGAACAGGGAAAACAGGTGGACGTAGGCGATCACCACCGAGAAGTCCGAGAAGAGGAGAAACTCCAGCGGGTGATCGGCGAGGCCGAGCGCGATCAACGACTGGTTGAGGAGCCCATGGCGGCCCAAAAGCGGGATCCACGAGATCATCCGGATGACGTTGGATGTCCAGAAGGGCACGGTGCAGAGCAGAAACAGGCCCATCTGCCAGAGGATGCTGCGCACGTGGAAGACGAGAAAATAGGAGACCGTAAAGCCGATCACGAGCGTGATGGCCCACACGATCAGCGCGTACTTGANGGTCTTCGCGTACAGCGTGTAGGTCAGGGGGGAGCTCAACAGCTCGCTGTAGTTGGTGAGGACGAACGTCGGAATGATGTCGAACTTGTCGAGGTCGAAGAAGCTTACGACCACGACCAGGACCAGCGGAATCCCGAAGAACACGACCAGCACGAGCGCCAGCGGCGCCACCAAGACGTAGGGGGCGCTCGTGAAGCGCGACGACGCGGCCTGAGGCGCTCGCATGGCTCCCGGCGGGAGCCCGGCGGGGCGGTCGCCACCACCCCGTCGGGCCGCCCCCACCTACGCTAAGCGGAGACGAACTCGTTCCACTTGCGAACCATNTAGCGGTTCTCGTCCATCAAGGTGTTCCAGCAGGCCACCTTGCCCATCCGTTCCCAGAAGGCGCCGCCGTCGCGCTTCTGACCGGCCTTTTCCATCAAGGTCCCGTAGGGGTCCTTGATGTCGCTCTTGGCGTCCTTGCCGTCGTACCAGAAGCCCCACTCGTCCTCGGTCATGAATTTCCGAGCCGTCTCGGGGACCGAACTGTAGTACCCCTGCTTGGCGATGAACCCCCCCTGCCAGCCCGACTGATACCAGTTGAGGTACTCGTAGGCGGCATCGAGCTTGAGCCCGGTGAGATGGCGCATCGGCGCGATGCAGCTCGCCCACGCGCGGTAGCCTTCGTTGAGCGGTACGTAGTAGCAGGGAATGCCGCGCGCCCGCACGGCGGTCACCGCCGGCGACCACATCGACTGGATGACCACCTCCCCCGCCGCCATCAAGTTGACCGACTCGTCGAAGGTCGTCCAGAAGGCCCGAAACTGCCCGGACTTCTTCGCACCGATGAGGATCTTGATGGTCTTGTCGATCTCCTCCTTGGTCATGTTCCCCTTGTCACCGTACTTGATGTCCCCGCGCGACTCGATCGCCATGGCCGCGTCCATGATGCCGATAGAAGGCACGTCGAGAATCGCGGACCGCCCCTTGAACTCCGGATTCAGGAGCTCATGCCAGTGTTCGATCGGCCGTTTCACCAGATCGGGCCGGATGCCAAGCGTGTCCGCGTTGTAGACGGTCGGAATGGCGGTGGCCCACTGGGTCGGTCCCTTGGCAAAGCGGTTCGAGTCCGGGCCATCGACGTACTGCACCTTGTAGGGAAGCGTGCCCTGCCGCGAGACCTTGCGGCCGTCGGGGTACTCCCCCTTCGTGAAGATCGGGACGACCTTGTCCCACCACTTGTACTTTTTGAGGTCGATCGAGTGGAGAACGCCACGGGGCACGAGCTGGTAGAGGAAGAAGTACTCCATGTCCGCGATGTCGACGGAATTCGGCTGGGTAACGAAACGGTTCAGCAGGGCATCGTGCGCCCCCGTCTGCATTTCCACCTGGAATCCGAGATCTTTCGTGGCCTGCCTGCCGATGTCGATGATCGCCGAGTATGACCCCCCCGCCTGCACCAGCTTGATGTCTTTGATGTTCTGGGCCCAGACGGTCGGAACCCCGCTCACGCGGGACCCGGCCACCGCCGCCGCCGTCGCCACGGCGCCCTTCAGCAGCTGGCGTCGAGTGATCTTGCGTCCGCCCGTAGCTCTCTTTGACATAGGAACCTCTTTGCGTATCGTGCAATTCGAGCCGGCGACGGTCCTCATGTGCACCTCCTCCGCCGAGCGTCCGGTGGGACGACAGACTCTAGGTTGAGCCCCTCACGTTTGTCAATATCCCGTATCGTCCCCGTCTTCTCCCGACCCCCGGACTCGCCAGGCCCGAGTCCGGGGGCGCCGCGCCTTGACAACGGGCGCGCGGCGCCGCTATCCTCCGCCCTCGCCGTGGCCCTACCCCGACCGCGCCTCCCGATCGGCATCGACACCGGCGGCACGCCTCCCCACGCGTCGCCATGAACGAGGCCACGGGCGAGGCCGACGTCGATTTCCNGGCGAAGGCGGCCGGATGAAGCCGGCTGCCTTCGAGTATGTCGCGGTGCGAACGACCGAGGAGGCGCTGGCGGAGCTTGCCCGCGACGGCCAGGACGCCCGGCTCCTCGCCGGTGGACAGAGCCTGATGCCGATCCTCAACATGCGCCTTGCCACACCGCGGCGGTTGATCGACCTCAACCGCGTCGGCGAGCTCGCGTACATAAGGGCGCACGACGGCGGCGTGGCCATCGGTGCCATGACTCGACAGCGGGCCGTGGAGAAGAGCGCGCTCGTCGCCCGCTGCGTTCCGCTCCTCGCCGACGCGATGCCCTGGGTCGGCCACTTCCAGATCCGGAACCGGGGGACGATCGGCGGGAGCCTCGCCCATGCCGACCCGGCCGCCGAGTTGCCCGCCGTCGCCGCCTGCTTGGACGCCCGCGTCACCGTCCGCGGCCCCGCCGGCACCCGGACGCTGACAGCCGACCAGCTTTACTGGACCTATCTCACGACCACGCTGGCGCCGACGGAGATCCTCACAGAGGTCTGGTTTCCTACCGCACCGTCCCGCACCGGCCACGCCTGGCTCGAGTTCGCGCGGCGCCACGGCGACTACGCGCTCGTCGGCGTCGCGGCGGCGATCATGCTCGAGGAGGATTCGGTCGCCGAGGCGCGGCTCGCCCTCACCGGCGTCGGCGCCCGTCCGGTGCGCGCCCGAGACGCCGAGCGGCGGCTGGTCGGGCGCCGCCCGGACGACGCCGCGCTCGCGGACGCCGCCGAGCGAGTGAAACAGGTGACCGAGCCGCAGAGCGACATCCACGCGACCGCCGAGTACCGGCGGCATCTCGCCGGTGTCCTGACCCTGCGTGCGCTCAGGCTCGCGGTCGCGCGCGCCCGCCAGGCGCCACCCGTGACGACGTGATCCCTCCCGAGATCGCCATCACGGTTCGTGTCAACGAACGCGACTACGTCGAGCGGGTGGCGCCGCGCCTGCTCCTCTCCGACTTCCTGCGCCACCAGCTCGGCCTGACCGGCACCCACGTCGGCTGCGAGCACGGCGTGTGCGGCGCCTGCACGGTGCTGCTGGACGGCGCGGCGGTGCGGTCATGCCTGCTGCTCGCGGTCCAGGCCGACGGCGCGCGGATCACGACGGTGGAGGGACTCGCGCGCGACGGGGAGCCGCTCCATCCCGTGCAGGAGGCGTTCCGCGAGATGCATGGGCTCCAGTGCGGCTTCTGCACGCCGGGCGTCCTTCTGAGTGCGGTGGAACTGCTCCGCGACACGCCCCACCCCGACGACGCGACGATTCGCCGAGGCCTCGCCGGCAACCTCTGCCGGTGCACTGGGTACCAGAACATCGTGCGTGCCGTGCGGCGGGCCGCCGAGTTGCTGGACCGGCGATGACCACGCGCGCGATCGGCGCCCGGATCCCCCGGAACGAGGACCCGCGGCTCCTGCGCGGCCTCGGCTGCTTCGTGGACGACGTGAATCCCGCCGGCGTGCTCCACGGCGCGGTGCTCCGGAGCCCCCATGCCCACGCGCGCATCGTCTCGATCGACACCGCGCGGGCGCGCGCGCTATCCGGCGTGGAGCTGGTGCTGACCGCCCCCGACCTCGGCGAGCAGAATCAGCCGACGCCGCTTCTCATCCCCAACCCCAACCTCACCCACCCGCGAACGCCCCGCCCCCTCGCCCGCGACGAGGTGCGCTTCGTCGGCGAGCCGGTCGTCTTCGTGGTGGCCCGCGACCGCTATGTCGCCGAGGACGCCGTAGCCGCCATCGACGTGACGTGGGAGCCCCTGCCCGCCGTCGCCTCGATCGAGACGGCCCTCGCCGATGGAGCGCCGCTCGTCCACGCGGATGTCCCTGGCAACCGAGCGGCGCGCATGGTTCAGCGAGTGGGCGACCCCGACGGCGCCTTCGCCTCCGCCGCGCGCGTGCTCCACGAGCAGCTGTTCATCGAGCGGAGCTGTGGGAGCCCGATCGAAGGACGGGGGGTGGTGGCCGAGTACGACCCCCGCGCGGGGACACTGCGAGTGTGGTCGTCCACGCAGGCGCCCCTGCCGATCAAGAACGGCCTCGCCCGCCTGTTTGGGCTCCCCGAGTTCAGGGTGGACGTCATCGCGCCGGACGTCGGCGGTGGCTTCGGCACAAAGATCATGCTCTTCTACCCGGAGGAGATCCTGGTGCCCTTCGCAGCGGTCCGGCTCGGCCGGCCCGTCAAGTGGACGGAGGACCGCCGCGAGCACCTGATCGCCGCCACCCAGGAGCGCGGCCAGCGCCACGACGTGGAGGTCGCCGTGGACGCCGACGGCCGGATCCTCGCCCTCCGGGACCGGTTCCTCCACGACGCGGGCGCCTACACGCCGTATGGGATCGTCGTCCCGATCATCACCTCCACTCAGCTCCCCGGCCCGTACAAGCTCCGGAACTACGCNGTGGANTTCGACGTCGTGTACACGAACACAGCCATGGTGACGCCATATCGCGGAGCGGGGCGGCCCCACGGCGCCTTCGTCATGGAGCGCGTCATCGGCCTGATCGCGCGCGAGCTCTCACTCGAGCCCGCCGAGGTGCGGCGGCGCAACTTTATCCAGCCGCACGAGTTCCCGTGGGACGTCGGGCTGACGTTCCAGGACGGCGGCCCCACTCGCTACGATAGCGGCAACTACCCGCTCGGCCTCGAGCTGGCGCTCGCGAGGCTCGGTCCCGGCGATTTTCGCCGCCGGCAGGCGGAGGCCCGACGCGAGGAGCGGTACCTCGGCCTCGGGATCGGCTGCTACGTGGAAGGCACGGGCATCGGTCCCTACGAGGGCGCCCACGTCCGCATAGAGCCGAGCGGCAGGGTCTTCGTCGCCACCGGCCTCACGACTCAGGGCCAGGGCCACCAGACGACGTTCGCCCAGATCGCCGCCGACGCACTCGGCTGCGACCCCGCCGACGTCACCGTCGTGACCGGCGACACGCGCAAGTTCAACTGGGGCGCCGGCACCTTCGCCAGCCGCGCCCTCGTCACGAGCGGCAACGCCATCGGCATCGCCGCGCTGAAGGTCCGGGACAAAGTGCTCCGGATCGCGGCCGAGCTCCTGGAGGTCTCGTCAGACGACCTCGAGCTGGCGGGCGGTGTGGTGGGCGTCCGCGGGATGCCCGACACGGCGCTGACGCTCGGCGCGCTGGCGACGGTCGCCAACCCGATCCGCTACGCCTTCGGTAAGGAAGCGGCCGAGGCGGCGCTCCGGCTCGTCAAGCCGCGGAAAGGTGCCGTGCTCGCGCCGGGCGAGGAGCCCGGGCTCGAAGCCTACGGCTACTACGCCCCACCCCACGCGACGTTTGCGAGCGGCTGCCACGCCGCCATCGTCGAGGTCGACATCGCGACCGGCGATGTGAAGATCCTCCGCTACGTGGTCCAGCACGACTGCGGCACGGTCGTGAACCCGACCGTGGTCGAGGGGCAGATCCACGGCGGCGTCGCCCAGGGGATCGGCGGTGCGCTCTACGAGCGGATCGTCTACGACGAGCAGGGCCAGCCCCTCACCACGACCTTCATGGACTTCCTGATGCCGACGACGATGGAGGTGCCGGAGATCGAGATCATCCACACGGAGACGCCGTCGCCACTCAACCCGCTTGGCATCAAGGGAGTGGGCGAGGCGGGCGCGATCCCGGTTCCCGCGTTGATCGCAGAAGCGGTGGACGACGCGCTCGCCCCCTTCGGCGTGCGCGTGCGCGAGATGCCGCTCAACCCGGGCCGCGTGCTCGCGCTGCTCGCCGAAGGGCGGGCGACGGCCTGAAACCGACACACCCGAGCGCAGGAGATCGACCATGAACTGCCAGGCGTTCAAGACAGGGATGCGGGCTCCCGACGACGTGAGCGCGGCCACCGCGTTGATGGACGGCGGCGCGTTCAAAGCCGAGCACGTGGTCGCCATCCTCGGTAAGACCGAGGGTAACGGCGCCGTCAACGACTACACGCGGGCGCTGGCCACGTTGTCGTTCCAGCTGCTCCTCGCGAGGCGGACGAACCGAAAGATCGAGGAGATCGCCCGTCGGGTGCCGATCATCTGGTCGGGCGGCACCGAGGGGCTCATGAGCCCGCACGCGACGATCTTCACCCGCGAGCCCGAACGGGGGCCGACGGCCGGGCAGAAGCGCTTCACGGTGGGAACCGCCTACACCCGCGATCTCCTGCCCGAAGAATTCGGCACCGTCGTCCACGCCGAGGTCGCGGCCGAGGGCGTACGAGCCGCCATCAAGGACGCCGGGATCGAGTCGACCGACGACATCCACTTTATCCAGATCAAAACCGGCGCGCTCACGACGGAGCGGATCACGGAGGCCAGGCAGCGACGACGCGCCGTCGTGACCACCGACACCTACAAGTCGATGGCATACGCGCGGGCGGTGGCCGCTCTCGGGATCGGCGTCGCCACCGGCGAGATCCCGCAGGCCAAGCTCACCAGCGACGTGATCGTCCGCGACTTCTCGGTCTTCTCCAACGTGGCCTCGACCTCATCCGGGGTGGAGCTCATGAACTGCGAGATCATCGCCCTCGGAAACTCCACCCGGTCCGCGAGCGATCTGGTCATCGCCCACGCGGTCATGAAGGACGCCATCGACGCCGCCGCCGTGCGCGAGGCGCTCCGCCGCGCCGGGCTGTCCGTGGAGTGCGAGCTCGCCGAGAAGGACCGGGCGCGACTGGTGAACGTCTTCGCCAAGTGCGAGCCCGACCCCTCGGGCGCCACCCGCGGGCGGCGGCACGTGATGTTCGAGGACGGCGACATCAACTACACGCGCCACATCCGCGGCGTGGTGAACGCCGTGGTGGCGTCGGTGACGGGCGACACCATGTGCTACGTCTCCGCCGGCGCCGAGCATCAGGGGCCGCCCGCGGGCGGCGTGGTCGCCGTGCTCGCCCGCGCAGGCTGAGGGCGCGCTCTTGACACCCCTCCGACCGCTCGAATAGAGTCGGGCATCCCGCCGGCGGGATCTTCTGACAGGAGGACGTCGATGCCGCGCCTCGTGAGGGGAGGGCTCATCCAGGCCTCGGTCGGCGAGGAGACGTCCGCGCCGCTCGATCATCTGAAGAAGCTCCTGATCGACAAGCACGTGGCTCTCATCGAGGAGGCGGCGCGCCGCGGCGTCCAGGTCCTGTGCCTGCAAGAGCTGTTCTACGGGCCGTACTTCCCCGCGGAGCAGAACCCCCGCTGGTACGCGATGGTCGAGCGGGTTCCGGAGGGGCCGACGGTGAGCCTGATGCAAGCGCTCGCCCGGAAGCATCGCCTGGTCATGATCGTCCCCGTCTACGAGGAGGACATGACCGGCGTCTATTACAACACGGCCGCCGTCATCGACGCCGACGGCGCCTACCTCGGCAAGTACCGGAAGAACCACCTCCCGCACTGCGCGCCCGGCTTCTGGGAGAAGTTCTACTTCCGTCCCGGCAATCTCGGCTATCCGGTGTTTCGAACGCGGGTGGGGACGATCGGTGTCTACATCTGTTATGACCGCCACTTCCCCGAGGGCGCGCGCGCGCTCGGGCTGGCCGGGGCCGAGATCGTCTTCAACCCGTCGGCGACCGTGGCGGGGCTCTCCGAATATCTGTGGGAGCTGGAGCAGCCCGCCCACGCGGTGGCCAACGGCTACTTCGTCGGCGCCATCAACCGGGTCGGCCACGAGAAGCCATGGGACATCGGCGAGTTCTACGGCAAGAGCTATTTTTGCGATCCGTGCGGCCGGCGTATCGCGCAAGCCTCGCGCGATCGGGACGAGGTCGTGGTGGCGGACCTCGACCTCGACCAGATCCTCGAAGTCCGCAACGTGTGGCAGTTCTACCGCGACCGGCGGCCGGAGACCTACGGACCGCTCACCGCGCCCTAGCTGGCCCCGCAGTTCCCGACGGCGACCGAGGACCTGTCGCNTGACCACNCTCTCCCCACCGCGTCCTGGCTGTCCGTGTTGACAGCGTCTCCGTCGCCGGCGCGGTATCGCGCCGGTGGTGGTGACGTCGTGCNCTCCGTGGCGTGGCCCGACGGCGACGCCTCGCAGATGACGCGCCGCCTTTGACTCCGTTCTGACNACGCGACGCGANCGGACACCCACTGGAGGCCAGGGGGGCAATCATGGCGACTGACGCCGGAGCCGAACTCAGGGTTGANGTCCATAACATCGAACCCATCCCAGAGGCGGACAAGGACTCCACCGGACTGCAGCAGATGTGGATCTGGGCCGGGGCNAACATCGCGCCGATCAACTGGGCCCTCGGCGCGCTCGGCATCGTCCGGGCAGATTCTCGGCCGTGGCCACAATCGGCGGGTGCAGCAAAGCAGTGTCGTTCTGCACGGCGAGATGGACCCGCTCGAGAATGCCGGTCGTCAGCCGGGCCGCATCTATCGCGACTGCACCATGTACACCACGCTCTCGCCATGTGCGATGTGCAGCGGTGCGATTCTCCTTTACGGCATTTCGCGTGTGGTGGTTGGCGAAAATCGAACGTTTCGCGGCGAGGAAGACCTGCTTCGCAGCCGTGGGGTAGCGGTGGAAGTGCTTCAGGACCCTCGGTGCCAGGAGCTGATGGCACGGTTCGTTCGGGCCCATCCTTCCCTGTGGGCGGAAGATATCGGCACGTAGCCCTGGCGTTGGATCGGTGCCCGGGAAACCTTCCACGCAACCGCGACGGAACCGGTAGCCCCGGATTCGAACGCCTTTGGACGCTGCAGTCCCCGGGACTTGGCGAGCGTGTGCCCACGTCATGAGCTACGCGAACGGCAGGGCGGGCGAAAAGGCTCAGCCGGAGTCGCGTTCGGCGCGCCGAGGGCGCTTCACGGCCTCGAGTTCCGCCCGCACGCGCGCCACTTCCTCGCTCTGCGTCAGCTTCGCGTACCGGGCTGCCGTCGCGCTCGAGTGGCTCCCGACGTTCAAGCGGGGGACGGTGAAGAGGCGCGTGAGCGAGCCCCCGCAGGCCGCGCACGTCGACGACGGCGATTCGTCGATGCGGTGGCGAAGCTCCACGCGGGCGCCGCACGCCTCGCAAGCGTAGTCGTAGGCAGGCACGTTGCGGCCTACGGCGCCTTTGCGGGCGCGCTGGGGTTGGTGGTCGCCCATGGACTCCAGCGACGGCGCGGCCCCGACGNCGGCGTNAAGACGCGCTCGAGCACGCCGCCGCAGCCCGCACAACGACTGGGTGGTGGCTCGGTGATGGCGTGGCGGACTTCCGTCCGCGACCCGCAAGCCTGGCACGCGTACTCATAGAGCGGCATCAGACGTTCCGCTGTCTTGTCCTCCGCATGCGCCTGACGGGACCCGGCCCGGCAGGCGCACGGGGGCTCCTCATCGCGTCGCTACGCAAGCTTCATCCCCGCCGCGGCGGCATACTTCCTGAACTCCTCGGTCATCTTCGGCGCGATCGCCGCGCGGACGTTCGAGATCGTGTCCTGCGCGAGCTGTTTCATGGTCTGCTCGACGTTGATCCCGTAGACGCGGGCCGCGTTGAGTCCGAGGATCAGCTCCTTGTCCTTGTCGGTGATGGGCTTGTAGCCGTAGCCCTTCTGGATGTCTTCCGGGATCTGGAACCGCCGGAAGGCGTCGATCTGCCACTGCGGCGAGCCCCACCACGTCGAGTCGCTGCCCCACATGATCCGGTCGGAGC
>JGI25384J37096_10000633_pt1 | contig 10580 bp, 9 predicted proteins | sample GraSoi013_1_40cm_4_FD_37096 | JGI IMG/M metagenome (IMG submission 37096)
GTCCGGCATTCGCGGCGCGCGAAGGAATCGTGTCGACGCGCACGATCGGGTCGTTCGGCTCGACCAGAGGGCCCTCGTACCGCAGGAAGGCCGCCGGTCCTGCGCTTGTGCTGGTCGACCCGCGTGGTCACCGCCCGCTTCGCGCGGAAGTCGACCTCGTACTGCCCCTCCCTCGCGTGAGGAGCGACGGCGAGCAGGACAGCGAGGACCGAACCGGTCACCCGGATAAGCTGCGCACGCGCGGTACTCGGGGCTACGCCAGGTCGAACAGCAGCACTTCGGCAGGCTCGATGCCCTGCAAGGTGACGACGCGCTCGTCGCTCACCGCGGCGCCGTCGCCCGCGGACAGCTTTCGTCCGTTCAGTTCGATCGCGCCTCGCGCGACGTGCACCCACGCGTGCCGGCCCGACGGCGGCTCGAAGGAAACATGCTCGCCCTTCCCGAGCAGGGCCCCGTAGATGCGAGCGTCCTGGTTGATGGTGACCGATCCCTCGCGGGCATCGCGCGACGCGAGCAGGCGCAGCTTGCCGCTGCGCTCCTGCGCCGGGAAGCTCTTCTGCTCGTATCCCGGTTTCACCCCGCGGCGCTCGGGAACGATCCAGATCTGCAGGAAGTGCACGGGCTCGGTTTCGGAGGCGTTGAACTCGCTGTGCACCACCCCGCTACCCGCGCTCATGCGCTGGACGTCTCCGGGCTTGATTACGCCTCCCCCTCCGGAGGAATCGCGATGCGAGAGACCGCCGTCGAGGACGTAGGTGACGATCTCCATGTCGCGGTGCGGATGGGAACCGAAGCCCTGTCCGGCCTCGACCGTGTCGTCGTTGATCACGCGCAGGGCCCGGAAGCCGGCACGGTCTGGGTCGTAGTGGTCCGCGAAAGAGAACGTATGCCAGGAATCGAGCCAATCGGTCCGGGTATGGAAGCGATCGTCGGCCTTGAGAACGCTGATCATCGTTTGCCCCCAATTGGACCGTTGCGGCAGGCTCCCCCAGGCGCGACGTAGGATGCGGGACTACCCGGCACGATTCGAAAGCTGGCAGGTACAAGGCGCTGCGTTATCTTCGTGAGATGATCAAGATTCAGTACTGCAACTCGTGAGGTTACAAGCCTCGAGCCGCCCGTGCGGCGGCTGCGCTGGAGAAGGAGCTCGGGTTGCAGGCCGAGCTGGAGGTGGGCGCCGTCGGCTCTTTCATCGTGCTCGTCGACGGCCAGGCGGTGGCGGAGAAGAATGCGCTCGGGTTCCCGAGCGAGGACGAGATCGTCGCCGCCGTCCGCAAGAAAGTGGCACCTGCTCGCGGCCGCTGAAGGCAGCTGAGCGACGATTGTTTCACGAGAGACGCGCTACGCCGCCGGCTCCGGCCGGGGCGGCTGCTGCTTCGCGATCCCCGCTCGCACCTGCTCCATGTCGAGCTCGCGCACCTTGCGCACCAGCTCCTCGAGCACGTTCTGCGAGAGCGCCCCGGGCTGGGCGAACAGCAGCACTTTGTCGCGGAAGATCATGAGCGTCGGAATGCTGCGAATGTTGAACGCAGCCGCCAGCTCCTGTTCCTCGTCGGTGTTGATCTTCGCAAAGGTCGCGTCGGGGTTGGTCTCCGCCACCTTCTCGTACACAGGGGCGAACGCCCGGCAGGGCCCGCACCAGGGGGCCCACCAGTCGATGAACAGGATGCCGCCCTTTGCCACGGTCTGCTGGAAATCCTCTTTACCGATGTTCTGCACTCCCATGTACGCCTCCGCCCATTGGCAGGAAGACTTCATTCTTCCGGCGGCCCTCCGCTACGGGCCAGGTCCTCGGTCTTCACCCGCGCCGGGTCCATCCCGCGGGCGCGCTTGGTCATCGTCTCCAGGAGCTCGCCGAACGAAGGCGGCGCTCCCTTGATGAAGCGCAACGGATTGATCCGGGCCACCACGAACGCCTTCAGGTACGGGGAGGTGAGGCCTCGGGCCTTCAGCTTTTCCACGGCTCCCACGACCGCCTCGTCGAGCTCGAGCAGCTTTTGCGCGCGATCTTCCCGCTCGGCCAAGGTGTCGCGCAGGGGCTTTTCGAAGTACTGGTCCACCTTCTTCAACGCCGGGGCGTAGGCGCCGCCGGAGAAGCGGCCCTTCTTTTCGTACGCGAAGCCGAGGGTGACGAGCGAGGGTTCTTCGAACTCGAGCGCGAAGTCGCTCTCCTTGCGGCCACCGTCCAGCTGGGCCAGATCGCGGTACATGCGCACCACCTCCAGCGCCTTCTCGCGAAGGTTGTGCGCCTTCTCGATGTTCAGGGCGAGGATCTGGTACGCGACCTCGCGCTCCGGCACGACCAGCGCGAGGATCGCCTTCGCGCCCAGCTCCTTGAGGGCAGTGAGGCGATGGCCGCCGTTCGGCGTGCGAAATCCGTCCGGCTCGCGCACGGCGATGATCGGGTCCAGGTAGCGGCGCGTCTTGTCCATCGCGCGCGTGAGCTTGAGCACGTGGGCGTCGGAAACGTCGCGCTGGTAGCTGGTCGGCTCTACCTTGTCGACCGGCAGGGCGGCGAAGAGAAGCGCGTTGCCTCCGAGCGGCTCGCGATAGGCGGCCAGCACCGATCCGCCCTCCGCCTCGACCAGCCCGGCCAGCTCCTTCAGTTCCTCCGGAACGCCTTCCAGCCGCAGCTGCGGAGGGCCCAGCTCCGTCGGCTTCAGCTTCACGCCTTTGCGGGCGCGCGGCTTGCCGGATTTGGTCATGGGACGCTTGCGGGGGGTGGGCATGAGCGCCAGGCAAGGTAGCGCCTGCCGCGGCCGTTCGCCACCGGCATGTGGAGTTCAAGCCGCACCGAGGCGGCGCCGGAGCACCGCGGTCACGGTATCCAGTTCGACCGGCTTCACCAGGTGCTCGTCGAAACCAGCTGCCAGCGAGCGCTGCCGGTCGCTCTGCTGCCCGAACCCGGTCAAAGCGACGATCAGCGCGCCGCGCGCCTTGGGCAGCTCGCGAAGCCTGCGAACGACCTCGTAACCGTCCATGGCGGGCAGCCCGATGTCGAGCAGGATCACGTCGGGCGAGAACTCCAGCGCGACGCGCAGTGCCGAGGGCCCGTCGTGAGCGACGCGGACCTCATGCCCGTCGAGGGCCACGGCCTCGGAGAGCGTCGTCGCGGCGTCGATGTTGTCGTCGATGACCAGCACGCGGCCGTGGTGCGCCCGTGCGGCGAGCGGCGGACTTCCGCCTGCGTGACGCCCTCGGTCGCGCCGGGCAGGAGCACGATGAAGGTCGAACCCTTGCCCGGTCCGGCGCTCTCCGCGCGCACGCTGCCGCCATGAAGCTCGACGAAGCCGCGCACCAGGGCGAGCCCGATCCCGAGGCCGCCCGTCGAATAGTCCTTGGTCCCGGGCACCTGCACGAAGGGTTGGAACAGGCTCTGGAGCGCCTCGGCGGGAATGCCGATCCCGGTATCGCGCACGCGCACCTCGAGCTGCCCGTCGAGCTCGCGGGCGGTCAGCTCCACTTCGCCTCCGGCGGGCGTGTACTTGATGGCATTGGAGAGGAGGTTGCCGAGGATCTGCTCCAGGCGGACGGGATCGGCGTCGATCGCCAGCGGCCGGGGCGGAAAAGAGACGGTGAGCTTCTGGTCGCGGGCGCGCGCCATGGGAGAGAGCGAGTCCGCCGCCTTCGCCAGCGCNTCGCGCACCGAAAGCCGCTCCTTCTGCAGCTCGATCTTCCCCCGGCTGATGCGCGAGACGTCCAGCAGCTCGTCGACGATCCGCACCATGTGCCGCGACTGCCGTTCGAAGATCGCGAACTGCCGCTCCGCGGAGCTCGGATCCCGCTTCATCACCTCCAGCGCGGTGATCACCGGAGCCAGTGGGTTGCGCAGCTCGTGGCCGAGGACGGCGAGGAACTCGTCCTTGCGCCGGTCGGCATCCTGCAGGTCGCGCAGGAGCCGGGCGTTGTCCAGGGCGATGGAGGCCTGCGCCGCGATGCCCGCCACCAGGCGCTCATGCTGCTGCGTGAAGTGTCCCGGAGCGCTGTGCACGAACGCCAGGCCGCCGAGGAGGTGGGCGGTGCGCGAGGTGATGGGCACCGCGAGCAGGCTGCGCACGGGGGCTCCGTCGAATTCGCCTGGCTGCGCGGATTCGATCCGCACCGTCCCGCTGCTGCCGCAGGCGCGCGCGAGCTTCTGCACCGGCAAGCTCGCGAAATTCTCCCGTTCCCGCCCTGCCGACGCCAGCAGGCGGGGCTCCGGAGCNGCGTCGAACATCACGCCGAACTCCGCGCCCGTCAGCGCCGTGGCCTCGNCGGCGACCAGCTGCGCCAGCCGGTCCGGGTCGAGCTCGGCGGCGAGCGAGATGCCGAGCCGCCGCAGGATCGAGTTCACCCGCCCTTCCTCCCGCAGGCGCACCTCGTAGCGCCGCTGCTCGTCGAGCGAGTGCTGCAGACCCGCGAGCGCCTCTTCCGCTCGCCGGCGGGCCTCCGACTCGCGCACGGAGAGCACGAAGATCACGAAGGAGATCGCGCTGCCGATCAGCAGGGCCGCCAGCGCCGGCATCAGCGACCCTCCCCGCAGCGCCGGAAGCGCCGTGAACGTCAGCGTCCATTCGCGGCCGCCGAAGCTCAGCCGCTCGGTGGTGATCAGGGTTTCGCTGCGCGGCGCGGTGAAGCCGCGGTCGTGAAGCAACCGCGCAGGCCCCGCCTCTGGACCGTCGTAGACGCGAAATTCGAGCACTGGCTCGACCTCGCTGCCGAAGATGGCGACGAACAGGTCGTCCGCGCGGAAGGGCGAGTACACCCAGCCGATGAGCGATTCGCGGCGCGCTTGCAGACTCCGGGGGATCTCGCCGCCGCGGTAGACGGGTACATAGATGACGAAGCCGACCTGGCGGCGGGGGTCGATCTCCTGCACCAGCGTGACCTTGCCGGAGATGGCGGCGCTCGCCTCATCCCGCGCGCGCTCCATCGCTTCGCGCCGGATGGGGTCGGTGAACATGTCGTAACCCATCGCGGCGCGGTTGCGCCGATCCTGTGGCTCCAGCATGACGACGGCGGTGCGTTCCTCGCCCGTGGAATGCGGCCACACGCGCAGCCCCGGGAATCCGCGCGATCTCAGCCCGGCCTCGATCGCCTCCGCATCCTTCTCGCGGAAGCGCTGCGCGAACCCGACCCCTTGCACGCCGGGGTACCACTGCTCGAGCTCGAGGCGCCGGGCGTAAGCGTGGAATTCCTCCGGCGTCAGGTCGGGGCGGGCAGCGAGGAGGCCGGCGCAGCCGCGGAGCATGCTCTCGTCCGTGTTCAGACGCGCTTCGATCCGATCGACGGCGGCGCTGATGGCGCGGGCAAACCGTCCGCGGTCTCGCATTCCTACGCTGACGAAAATGAACACTGCGGTCGCCAGGGTGAGCGCGACAGAGCCCGCCAATGCGGCCCAAGGTGCGATGGATCTGCGCACGCCGTAAGTTTGCAGACGGCGGAGAGGGCCGGAAAACCCCCCGAGAGCTGGTAAGCGCGTTTCAGAACCGTTGCTGCCCTCCGGCGGCGGTGCCCGACCTCGCCGGCCCGTGTCTTCGGGTGAACGATGCGGACGTCACTTCGTGATCCGGAACGCGCGGTGCGCGGCGCGGTTCCGGTAGTCCTCGGGGACGGTGTCCTCCTCCGTATGGCGAAGCCCCTCGAGCGCCGGGGCGAACCGCTGGTGGTTGGTCGAGAACCAGAGCACGCCGGCAGGCGACAGCACGGAGAGAGCCCGCTCGATCAGGTCGCGATGGTCGCGTTGCACGTCGAAGTCGCGGCCGCCCGAATCGGAGAACGAGGGCGGATCCAGGACGCAGAGCGTCCAGCGGCGCGCTCCCGCGGCGCGCAGAAACGCGTCCACCCCTGAGCGCACCAGCTCTCCCGACAGACCATTCAGCCGGAGGTTGTCCCGGGCCCAGTCGAGATAGTTCTGCGAGGCGTCCACGCTCGTGGTCTGTGCCGCGGCGCCCGCGGCGGCGGCGCAGGTGAAGCTGCCGGTGTACGCGAAGAGGTTGAGGAACTTCGTTCCGCGGGCTTCGGCCCTCACCCGGGAGCGCGTCTCACGGTGGTCGGCGAACAGCCCGGTGTCGATGAAGTCGTCGAGGTTGACCAGGAATCTCAGATCCCGCTCGCGCACCTCGATGCGCTCGCCGGTGCGCGCGAGCCGCGGGTAGCTCGCCCCGGTGCTGCGGACTTTCAGATGCAAGCGTTCGGAGGGCACCGAGAGCGCCTCGGCGGCAGCGCTCGCGATCGCTTCCAGCCAAGGGACGCCGCGCGTCTGTTCCCGCGCATACTCGGCCACGACGAGGTGGCCTTCGTACCAGTCCACCGCTGCCCGGATCTCGGGGATGTCCCGATCGTACAACCGGAAGGCGCCGACCCCCTGCCGTTCGAACCGCGGGTACAGCTTGCGGAAGTTCTTCCGCACGCGGTTCGCCAGCATTCGCGCCTGCTCTTGCAGGTTCACAGCGAGGCGGCCCAGCGCTCCATCTGATCGAGGATCGCGCCCGGAGCGTCCTCCTGCAGGAAATGCCCGGCGCCCTCCAGGAGGTGAGGGCCGTCGGCACGGGCGAAGAGGTTTTGCCAGCGTTCGAGCTGCGGCTTNNGAAAGGCGCGGTCCTTGAGCGCCCAGCAGATCAGGGCCGGCTTCTCCCGCAACCGCGAGAGGTGATCCTCGATCCACGCCATGCTCCCGTACGATTCGTGGAACGGGTTCTTCGTCTCCGGGATGAGCTGTGGGAACCGGGCGATCCCCACGCGGTCGTCAGGGGTCGGGAAGGGCGCGCGATAAGGGTCGAGCTCGGCCTGCGTCAGGTGGCGGGGACCGCCCTTCGCCAGCAGAAGCTCGACGAAGACGTTCGACTGCGTGCTGCGTTTCCAGCCGCCGCGGCCGAGGACCAGGAACTTGAACAGCCAAGGCAGCTTCAGGCGAGGTTGTCGCACGAACGCCCAGGTGTTCAGCACGACGACTCCGGCGATCCGCTCCGGATGCTTCGTCGCCCAGGCCATGCCGATGGGGCCGCCCCAGTCCTGGATCACCGGCACCACGCGCGCCGGCTGCAGCTCGCGCAGCACGCGGCCGAGGTTGTCGACATGGCGATCGAGCGTGTACCAGCGCGGATCCCGCGGCTTGTCGCTGCGGCCGAACCCGACGTGGTCGGGCGCGATAACCCGGTATCGCGGCGAGAGCCGGCGGATGAACTCCCGGTACAGGTAACCCCAGGTGGGATTGCCGTGCAGCAGGAGGAACGTGAGCGGCGCGCTGCGCGGACCTTCGTCGACGACCGCCATCCGGATGCCGGGGTCCACTTCGATGAGGCCGCTCTTCCAGGGGAAGCGGCCGCCGAAGTCGGACCACACGTCGAGGCCGGTGTACACGCGCATCGTCGCGCGCACGATATCACCAGCACGTTACCTCGCCCGCTGCGCCACGCTGAACCCTCCGCCTTCGGCGAGCCGCACGTCGTGGATCTCGTCGAATCCTTCCTCGAACGAGGGCGGCTGCAGCTTCTTCGCGGTGGTGAAGATCGCCACCTTCGGGACCTGCGGCTCGCGCGCGGCGTTGCGGCGGAGGGAGTCCTGGATTCCCGGCTCGAAGAAGTACCCGACGACGCGCGCCTCGTAACGGCGAGCGAGCTCGATCAGCGGCGCGCGGTCCGCGGCCCGCGGATTGGTATTGTCGACGACCACCGGTTGCCCGATCAGCAGCGCCTGCTCGATCTGCGCGAGCTGGCGTGACTCCTTGTCGCGCGCGGCCCGGGGCATCAAATCCTTGCTCACGTGCGCGTGCGTGGAGGCGAATCGCTCGCGAAAGAAACTGCTCTTCCCCGCGGCCTGGAGCCCGACGAAGATGACCAGCTGCCCGGCCACCACGCTCAGCGATTGACGGCGCGCATGCTCGCCGCCGCGTACCGATCGCCTGCCGCGACGCCCGGTGGCGCCACCTGGTCGATCCGCCGGAGATCTTCGGGCGTGAGGCGGATCCGCACNGNNGCGGCGTTCTCTTCCAGGTACTTGCGGCGCTTGGTCCCGGGGATGGGANCGACGTCCTTGCCGCGCGAGAGCACCCAGGCGAGCGCGAGCTGNGACGGGGTCGCCTTCTTCTCGCGCGCGATCTCCTCGATGCGCTTCACCAGCTCGAGGTTGCGGTAGAAGTTCTCTCCCTGGAAGCGGGGGCTGTTCCTGCGCCAGTCGTCTGCGGGAATGTCCTCGGGCTTGCGGAACTGGCCGGAGAGGAAGCCCCGGCCGAGCGGGCTGTACGCCACGAAGCCGATTCCGAGCTCGCGGACCGTGGGCAGGATCTCCTGCTCGACGTCCCGCGACCAGAGCGAATACTCGGTCTGCAGCGCGGTGATGCGGTGCACCTTGTGCGCGCGCCGGATGGTCTGCGGCGCGGCCTCTGAGAGACCGAGGTGGCGCACCTTCCCGGCCTTCACCAGCTCGCTCATCGCGCCGACTGTGTCCTCGATGGGGACCTCGGGGTCGACACGGTGCTGGTAGTAGAGGTCGATGTGGTCGATTCCGAGCCGCCGCAACGAAGCGTCGCACGCCTTGCGCACGTATTCCGGCTTGCCGCTCACGCCGAGGAAGGACCCGTCCTCGCCGCGGACGTTCCCGAACTTGGTCGCGATCACCACCTTGTCGCGGCGGCCGCGAATCGCCTTTCCCACGAGTTCCTCGTTGCGGAAGGGGCCGTACATATCGGCGGTGTCGAGGAAGTCGATCCCCAGCTCGATCGCGCGGTGGATGGTCGCGACCGACTCCTCGTCGTCGCGGCCAGCGTAGAACTCGCTCATCCCCATGCAGCCGAGGCCTATCGCGGACACCTCGAGCTGGCCCAGCTTCCGGCGTTCCATCCGTCACCTCCGACGAGACAAGGTAGGATGCGGCCGGGCCGGAAAGGCTTCAAGCGGATGCCTGGGATTCCCTCGTTGACTGACGGTGGCCTGGGCCTATATTTCAACGGTGATTTGAGCTCGGCTTCGATGAAGCACAGGTATATTGCCGATGGATCCAATAGATTATCAGATCCTCGACCTCCTTCAGCGCGACGCGCGCACGACGCAGATGCAGATCGCCGACACCGTCGGTCTCTCCCAGCCCTCGGTGGCGGACCGGATCCGCAAGCTGGACGAGAGCGGAGTGGTGCTCGGGTACGTGGCGCGCCTCGATCCCCGGCGGATCGGGAACGACATCCGCGCGTTCGTCGGCGTCCGCATCTCGCATCCGCGCTATCACGACGCGTTCGCCCGGCGGATCCAGCAGATCCCGGAGGTCCTCGAATGCCACCGCGTCGCCGGGCTGGACTCGTACGTGCTCAAGGTGGTCTCGCGGAACACGGAAACGCTGGACGCTCTCATCTCCGGCACCCTGCGGCGGATCGCGGGCGTCACCCGGACGACGACGACCATCGTGCTCGCCACGGTGAAGGAGACCACTGTGCTTCCCCTTCCGGAAGAGGCGCCGGCGCCGAAGCGGCGCAAGGAGGCGATTCCATGATCGAGCTGGCGAGGCGGATGTCGTGCGTCCAGGCCTCGGCGATCCGCGAGATCCTCAAGGTCACCGAACGGGCCGACGTTCTCTCCTTCGCCGGCGGTCTCCCGGCCCCGGAGGCATTTCCCGCCGGTGCGCTCGCCCGGGCGCACGCGGACGTGCTCGCGAANGACGCCGCGGCCGCCCTGCAGTACGGCCCGACGGAGGGATTCGGGCCGTTGCGCGCCTGGGTGGCCGAGCGGATGACGGGCAGGGGTCTTCCTGCGGCCCCCGGGCAAGTGCTGATCACTGCCGGCTCGCAGCAGGGCATCGACCTGGTGGGCAAGGCGCTGATCGATCCGGGGGACACGGTCGTCGTCGAGGCCCCGTCGTACCTCGCGGCGCTGCAGAGCTTCTCGACCTACGAAGCCCGGTTCGAGACGGTGGAGACCGACGACGACGGCATGTCCGCCGACGCGCTCGAGCGCGTCCTCCTCGCCAGGCGGGTGAGGCTGATCTACCTGGTGCCGAATTTCCAGAACCCGCGCGGGACCACTCTGTCGCTCGAACGGCGGGCGCGCATCGCGCGGCTCGCGGCGCAGCACGGCGTCACCGTGCTCGAGGACGACCCATACGGGGAGCTGCGCTACCGCGGACCGACCCTGCCGCCGGTCGCCGGCCTCGATCCGGACGCGCCCGTCATCCATCTGGGCACCTTCTCGAAGACGTTGGCTCCCGGCCTGCGGCTCGGATATGCGGTGGCCGACGAGCGCACCATCCGCGCGCTCACCATCGCCAAGCAGGCCGCCGATCTCCACACGGCTTCGCTGACCCAGCGGGCGGTGGCGCGCATGCTCGAGACGTTCGATTACGACGCGCACCTGGGCCGTTTGCGGCTCCTGTACGGCGAGCGGCTCGACGCGATGCTCTCCTCCATCGAGCGCTCCTTTCCCGAGNGGACCGCGTGGACGCGGCCCGAAGGCGGTCTCTTCGTCTGGATGCGGCTGCCCTGCGGGATGGACGCGCAGGACCTGTTCGTCGACGCGATGCGCGAACGCGTCGCCTTCGTTCCCGGGGCGCCGTTCTATCCGGGGGATCCCTGCCGGGAGACGCTCCGCCTCAACTTCTCGAATCGGCCGCCGCTC
>JGI25384J37096_10000636_pt1 | contig 10573 bp, 11 predicted proteins | sample GraSoi013_1_40cm_4_FD_37096 | JGI IMG/M metagenome (IMG submission 37096)
CCTGCGCGGTCAGGTTCACGAAGTAGAAGGCTTGAGCGCCCCGGTCGTTTCGTAGCACGAGTGAGCTGACGCGCACCGGCGGCCCGCCGTCGGGCAGCGTGAACGAGAGCTTCACCGCCTCGCCCGGCTGCACGGTCGCGTCGCCCTTGACGCTGACGCCGAACGGACTCAGATCGTGAGCCCATCCCTGCCACTCGGCTCCGTGGAATTGCAGGATCCGGATGGGGAACACCACCTCGATGCGCGAGGCGCGCCGGCGCTCCGGGCTTCGGCCCACCATCGAGAGCTGTCGGTGCAGCGCGTGCGGCTCCAGAGTGGCCAGGACCTCTCCCAGGCGATCGAAGGCCACCGGTTTGCCGAGGAAGTCGAAGGCTCCGAGCCGCAAGCATTCCCGGGCCTGAGTTTCGGTGGCGACTCCGGACACCGCGATGACCGGTAGACCCGACTCACGAACGGGCCCGAGCTGGAGGAAGTCGAGGCCGCTGAGCCCGGGGAGGTGGATGTCGAGGATGATCGCGTCCGGGCGCTCGTGCTCGAGGCTGGCCAGGGCTGCCTCTGCGCTCCGGACGAGAACCGACTCGTGTCCGAGCTCGATCAGGAAGTCGCGAAAGACGGCGCTGACATCCGGCTCGTCCTCGACGACCAGGACTCGCATGCGGGAAGTCAGTCTAGCACGCCGCCCGGCGGGCGGGCTATGCGCGAGGCGTCGTCTCCGCGGCCGTCGTGACGGCCGTGGCGCGTGTGGGCTGCGCCCCGTTGAAGAACGTGGCCCAGAAGCCCGACGGGGGCCTCAAATCGGTCCGGCCCAGCAACGCGACCGCTTCGAACCGGTGCGCCGCTCGATACGTGAAGCTGTAGAAGGCGGTGATGCTCCGCGGAGTCAGCTCGGCGTTGAACATGAGATCGAGCGTCAGGTGCATCAGCGCGCCGAGGACGTAGCCGGTCAACGGCAGGCAGTTCAGCCACAGCATGGCCGCGATCAGGACGGCGAAGAGCTCGTACGAATGCAGCGCAAGCACGGTNCGGCGCATCCGGCCTTCCACGTAATAGTTGAGAAAGGCGCTCGGCCGCAGGTCGCGCTGCCCCTCGACGAATACGTAGTCGATCGCGTGGTCGACGTCGATCAGGAAACCGCCCGCCGCGATGCCGCCGGCGAGGGCGACGGTGTCGGCCATCGGGAGATTGCGTGTGAGAACGACCGAGGCCGCACACGCGGCAACCGTCGTCACCAGATGACCGCCCGGACTCATTCCAATCTCCTCACTACGCAATCTCCGTGCCCAACCTGCCAATGGCGGAGATGAACGGTCAGAAACGGCGAAGCGAGCCCGGGCTGTGCACCTCCCGAGCAGCAATTGCGTGCATGCTAGGGTAATCGACGCCCCAGCGGCATCGCACAGGTAATCGGCAGTCGTCGCGGCTTTCTGGTTGTGGTCTGACCACGATGATATACTTCGTTCTCGGGCTGATTCTGAACGGAGGAAGCGTTTGTCCGCATATCTGCCGGTTCTGATCTTTGCCATCCTGATCGTGGCCTTCGGTGTTCTCTCTCTCGCAGTTGCCCGACTGGCTCGGCCGTCCCGTCCCAACGAGGTCAAGCTGGCGAACTACGAATGTGGTGCAGAGCCGATCGGCTCGGCGTGGGTCCGGTTCCCGGTCGGGTTCTACCTCGTGGCCTTGCTCTTCATCATCTTCGACACGCTGGCCGTCTTTCTCTTCCCGTGGGCGCTCATCCTGAAACCGCTCGGGCTGAGCGCGTTCTGGGTCATGGCGGCCTTCATCGGCATCGTGGGACTCGGCTGGATCTATGCGTACCGAGAGGGAATTCTGGAGTGGAAGTAAAGCCGCCCATCCCCCAGGTGCCCGCGCCGGTCTGGGGCGACATCAAGGACCTGCAGGAGTGGGAGAAGTATCACCAGGAGCGACAGGACGGGGACAAGACGTCGGAGACGCTGGCGTCGATCGCCGACGCGATCCATCACATGCCGGGCGGATGGATCGTGGTCACCACGACCGAGAAGATCTTCAACTGGGCGCGGAGNTCGTCGATCTGGCCGGTGACCTTCGGGCTCGCCTGCTGCGCGATCGAGATGATGGCCACGTTCGCATCGCGCTTCGACGTCGAGCGCTTCGGCATGGTGCCGTGGGCGTCACCTCGCCACTCAGATTTGATGATCGTTTCCGGCACCGTCACGATCAAGATGGCACCGATGCTCAAGCGCATCTACGACCAGATGCCCGATCCCAAGTGGGTCGTGTCGATGGGCTCGTGCGCCAACTCGGGCGGACCGTTCCGCCACGGCTATCACGTCGTCAAGGGCGTCGACCGCGTCGTCCCCGTCGACGTCTACGTGCCGGGCTGTCCGCCGACGCCGGATTCGCTCATGTACGGCCTGCTCAAGCTCCAGGAGCAGGTCGCCGAGTTCCAGAAGCTGGGCCGCAGGTCCACCCCCGCGCAGGAGGGGTGAGCGCCGCGTGAACCCTACCGACGCGGTGTCTCTGATCCGGGAGAAGTTTGGAGTCGAACCGGTCATGGACGGACCCACCGTGACCGTTGCCCTGCCCGTCAACCAATGGAAAGAGGCCGCCGCGTGGGCGAAGACCACGCTCGGCTGTCGGTACTTCAACTGGTTGTCCGCGGTGGACTGGAAGGCGGAGGGCCTCGAGGTGGTGTGTCGGATCGAGAACCTCGAGAGTGGCCTCGTCATCTTCTTCCGGACTCGACTGGGTGCCGGGGCCACCCACTGTCCGAGCCTCGTGCCCGTCTATCGCGGCGCCGACTGGATGGAGCGCGAGTGCTACGACATGTTCGGCGTCGTCTTCGACGACCATCCCGACCTGCGCCGCATCCTTCTGCCTCAGGAGTGGGAAGGGCATCCGCTGCGCAAGGACTACGCGATCGACACGCCGCATGCTCCCTACCGCTAACGCCGTGCCGGAGAGGAGTCGCCCATGATCTACGAGTTGCGCACCTACACGCTCATCCCGGGCAAGCAGCCGCAGTACCTCAAGCTCAACGGGGAGGTCGGACGCAAGGTCCGGGGCGACAAGTACGGCAAGTTCGAGGGGGGATGGACGACTGAATTCGGGACGATCAATCAGTACGTCCATCTCTGGGGCTACGCCGATCTCGAGGAGCGCAATCGCCTGCGGGCCGAGCTCGCCAAGAACGACGAGTGGACCAAGGGCTACATCCCGCAGATCCGGCCGCTCCTCCTGGCCCAGGAGACGAAGATCCTCTCGGCGGCCCTGCCGCTCCAGCCGCCCAAGGACACCGGCAACATCTACGAGCTGCGCTGGTATCGCACCCAGGTCGGCCGGGCCGGTGAGTGGCTGGACCTCTTCAAGGCCGTGATGCCGACCCGCGAGAAGTACATGCGACGGGTGGGCCTCTGGCAGACCGAGCTCGGTCAGCTCAACGAGGTCGTCCACATGTGGGTCTATCGCGATCTCAACGAGCGCATGACCTCGCGGGCCAAGCTCGGCCAGGATCCGGAGTGGCAGAAGTTCATCGCCGCCAGCGCGCCACTCCTCGCGCACATGCAGGCCATCGTCCTCGTGCCGACACCGGCGTCACCGATGGCCTGAGCCGGCATGGATGCCGAGGCGCGGAAGATCGTCGAGATCGGCTACGGGGGCAACGAGCGCCTCGTGATGAACATGGGGCCGCAGCACCCGTCCGCTCACGGCGTCTTCCGCGCCCTCCTCGTCCTCGAGGGCGAAACCGTCGTCGGCGTGGACGCCGTCATCGGCTATCTCCACCGCTGCCACGAGAAGCTCGGTGAGACGCTGACCTACGTGCAGTACCCGTCCATCGCGTCCAAGACCGATTACGTGGCGGCCATGACGTCGGAGCTGGCGTACGTCTCGGCCGTGGAGAAAGTGGCGAAGTTCGAGGTGCCGAGGCGCGCGCAATACCTCCGCGTGCTCGTCGCCGAGCTGCAGCGGATCGCCTCCCACTGCCTGTGGCTCGGCACCTGGTGCCTCGACATGGGCGGCGCCCTCGGGGGCGGCGCCACCGTCTTCCTCTACTGCATGCGCGAGCGCGAGACCATCCTCGACCTCTTCGAGTCGTTGACGGGCGCGCGGCTCCTCTACGGCTTCCACCAGATCGGCGGCACGCGCTATGACCTTCCGGCCGGCTGGGTCGACAAGGCGCGCCGCACGGTGGACGTCGTCGAGCAGCGCCTCGGCGAGTACGAGGCGATGCTGGAGGACAACGCCTTCTTCCTCGNCCGCACCCAGGGCGTGGGCGTCGTCTCGCGCGAATTGGCGGAGGACGTCGGCATCTCGGGGCCGCTGATCCGCGGCTCCGGTGTCGAGTACGACATCCGCCGCACCGAGCCCTATTCGTCGTACGGGGAGTTCGACTTCAAGGTCCCGGTCGAGACGGCCGGCGATTGCTACGCGCGCTACCGCGTCCGCATGCAGGAATTCCGGGAGTCGATCAAGATCGTTCGTCAGGTCCTGGATGGACTGCCCGAGGGCCCGATCTCGTCACGACCCGGCGTGAAGTCGGTCGGTCAGGTGCGCGTTCCCAAGGGTGAGGGGTATGCGCGCGTCGAAGGCGCGCGGGGCGAGGTCGGCTGCTACGTGATCAGCGACGGCGGGCCCAAGCCCTACCGCATGAAGTGGCGGGGCGCCTCCTTCTCGAACCTCGCGATCCTGCCCCACATCATCCCCGGCCACAAGGTCGCCGACGTGGTTGCCATCATGGGCTCCGTGGATCCCGTGTTCGGCGAGGTGGATCGGTGAGCGTTGCGCCGGCGGTGTCGATGTTCGTCGCCGCCTTCATTCTGCTGAACGCGATCGTGGGCGTGGTGACCTACATCACGCTGCTCGAGCGGAAGTTCGCCGCCCGCATGCAATCGCGGATCGGGCCCTATTACGTCGGCTGGCCCCACGGCTGGCTGCAGCCGATTGCCGATGCCATCAAGCTGATGATCAAGGAAGACGTGGTGCCGACGCCCGCCGATCGGGTGGTCTACAACCTGGCGCCGCTGGTGTTCCTCGTGCCATGCATGCTGATCTTCGCCACGATCCCGTTTGCGCCCGGGCTGGGCCTGGCCGATCTCAACATCGGCGTGCTCTTCTTCCTGGCCGTCTCCGCGCTCGAGATCGTCGGGCTCTTCATGGGGGGCTGGGGCTCCAACAACAAGTACGCGCTGCTCAGCGCGATGCGGGCGGTCAACCAGATCATCTCCTACGACCTGCCCTTCATCTTCGCCGCGCTGGTGCCGGTGCTGCTCACGGGCTCCATGCAGATGTCGGCGATCGTCAACGCGCAGCAGGGCGGGGCCGGCTGGTTCGTGCTCTATCCGGTGATCGGGCAGCTCGCCTTCCTCGCCTACCTCATCGCCGCGCTGGCCGCCGAGAACCGCGTCCCCTTCGACATTCTCGAGGCGGAGTCCGAGCTCGTCGCGGGCTTCCGTGTCGAGTACAGCGGGATGAAGTTCGCCCTGATCCAGCTCGGCGAGTACGCCCACATGCTGGGGACGTCGTTCCTCGGCGCGCTCCTGTTCCTGGGCGGGTGGCTCGGGCCGGGGCCGGCGTGGCTGGGGCCGATCTGGTTCCTGCTCAAGGCCGTGTTCGTGTTCCTGGTGATGACCTGGGTTCGCTGGAGCTTCGTCCGCATCCGCGTGGACCAGATCCTCGCCATTTCCTGGAAGCTTCTCCTGCCGGCAACGGTGGTGCTGATGCTCGTGACCGGCTTCGTGGTCGCCGCCGGAGGTGGGCGTGGCCTCTAACGGCACGGCGGCGACGGGCTTCTGGGGCGAGCTGTGGCAGCTCACCCGGGCCGTCAGCCGCGCGATGGGCGTGACCTTCCGCAACCTCTTCCGCCGACCGGTGACCGTGATGTATCCGGACACGTCGCGTCCGTATCCGGACCGCTTCCGGGGCGTGCTGGCGCTCGTCTACGAGAAGGACACCGGCCAGGAAGCCTGTATCGGCTGCCGGCTGTGCGAGTACATCTGCCCGCCCCAGGTCATCAAGGTCGAGATGCTCAAGGCCGAGAAGCGGAACTTCGCCAAGACCTTCACGCTCGAGCTGTACGCCTGCGAGTTCTGCGAGCTGTGCGTGCAGGTGTGTCCGACCGACGCCATCATCATGCTCAAGACCTTCGATCTCGCGACGAGCGACCGGCGCGAGATGCTCCTCGACAAGGACCGGCTGCACTGGCTGGGCTGCGCGTTCCCGCCCTCGTGGGCCACCGGCAACAAGCTGCGCGACATGCAGGCGCCGCCGAAGGCGGCCCGCGCCGAGGGCAAGGAAGGCAAGGCGTGACGCTCGAGACCGTGGTGTTCGGGCTGGTGGCCCTGGCCCTGCTCGGCGGGAGCCTGGGTGTCGTGCTCACCCCCAACCTCTTCCACGCCGTCCTCTCTCTCGCCGGCGCCCTCGTGGCCACCGCGGTGATCTTCCTCCTGCTGGACGCCGCCTTTCTCTTCGCCGTGCAGCTCCTGCTCTACGCGGGCGGGGTCGTCACGGTCCTGGTGTTCGCCATCATGCTGACCGAGCGCCTGATCGGCGAGCACATCACCCAGACGAATCGCCACGTCGTCAACGGCGCCGTGATGTCGGTGGCGGTCTTCGTGGGCGTGGCCGGCTTCATCATGCGGAGCAATCTGACGGCGGCCGAGCCGGCGCCGGCCGACCGCACCGTCGAGATCGCCCGCGCCATCGTCGGGCCGTTCGCGGTGACCTTCGAGCTGCTCGGGGTGCTCCTGGTGGCCGCGCTGCTGGGCGCCATCTACTTCGCGCGGACCGAGGACTGATGGCGGCTCCCGGTCTGTCTGCGTACCTCGTTCTGGCCGCGCTCGTCTTCGCCATCGGGCTCTTCGGTGTGCTGACGCGGCGGAATGCCGTCGGCATCCTGCTCGGCATCGAGCTGATGCTGAACGCGGTCAACATCAACCTCGTGGCGTTCGCGCGCTTCGAGGCCGACCTGGCCGGGCTGATCTTCACGCTGTTCGTCATCGCGATCACGGTGGCCGAAGTCGGCGTGGGATTGGCCATCGTCATCGCGATCTTCCGGGTGCGGCGGACCGTGGACGCCGACCACCTGAACTTGCTCAAAGGCTGACGTGACGCTCACTGCGCTGGCCGTCCTGGGCCTGCCGTTCGCGAGCTTCGCCGCCATCGCGCTCGTGCGTCCCCTGCGTCAGGCCGGGCGCCTGGCCGGGTGGCTCTCGATCGCCGCCATCGCCTGCGCGTTCCTGGGCGCCCTCGTCGTCTGGGGGTCGGCGCCGGGCACCGAGGCTCTGTGGGGATGGATCCCGGGCGATGAAGAGCCGATGGTGACCGTCGGCGTCCTGCTCGACGATCTCAGCGCCGCGATGCTGGTCCTCGTCACACTCGTTTCGCTGCTGGTGCAGGTCTACTCGCTGGCCTACCTCGCAGACGAGCCAGCCCCCTCGCTCGGTCGTTACTACGCCTACCAGTCGCTCTTCGCGTTCTCGATGCTGGGACTGGTGCTGTCGCCGACGTTCGTCCAGATGTTCGTGTTCTGGGAGCTGGTCGGGCTCTGCTCCTACCTCCTCATCGGCTACTGGTACGACCGACCGTCGGCAGCACGGGCGGCGGTGAAGGCGTTCTGGATCACGAAGCTGGGCGACGTCGGCTTCATCCTCGGGATCGTCCTGCTCTGGGGTGCGACGGGCACGTTCGAATTCTCCGAGCTGTTCGAGCTGGCCCGATCCGGACAGATCCCGCTGGCCGGACTCAGCCTGACGATGTTCTTGATCTACCTCGGAGCCGTCGGCAAGTCGGCCCAGTTCCCGCTCCACGTCTGGCTGCCGGATGCGATGGAAGGCCCGACGCCGGTCTCGGCGCTCATCCACGCCGCGACGATGGTCACNGCCGGCGTCTTCATGGTCACGCGGACGATGCCGCTCTTCGAGCTCGTGCCCGGGGTGCTGACGCTCATCGCCTGGGTGGGCGCCTTCACGGCGCTCCTGGCGGCCACCATGGCCTGTGTCGAGAGCGACATCAAGCGCGTGCTCGCCTACTCCACCGTCTCGCAGCTCGGGTACATGATGGCGGCGGCCGGTGCCGGCGCCTCCGCGGCCGCCTTCTTCCACCTGGGGACTCACGGCGTCTTCAAGGCGCTCCTGTTCCTCGGCGCCGGCGCGGTCATCCACGCCGTTGGGACGAACGACATCTTCCGAATGGGCGGACTCTTTCGGATGCTTCCGCGGACCGGGACCGTCTTTGTCATCGCCACGCTGGCCCTCGCGGGCGTCTGGCCCTTCGCCGGGTTCTTTTCCAAGGAGGCGGTGCTGGCCGGCGTCCTCCACGGCCATCTGGCGGGGCCGTTCGTGTTGCTGGCACTGACCGCGTTCCTCACGGCGTTTTACATGTTCCGCGTGGTCTTCATCGCCTTCTTCGGGCGGCCCCACGATGCCCACGCTCATCCGCACGAGGCGCCGCCGCTGATGGCCGTCCCACTCTGGATCCTGGCTGGCCTGACCGTCGGCATCGGGCTGCGCTTCGTCGTTCACCCACTGGAAGGCGAGCATGGCCCGAGCTGGCTGGCGCCGCTGTCGCTCGGNCTCGCCGCGGCCGGCTTCGTCCTGGCGTGGGCGACCTATCAANTCCGCGTCGTGAGCGCAGCCATGCTGGCGGCACTGTTCGGGCCGATCGACTATATGGCGCGGCGGCGCTACGGCCTCGACGCGCTCTACGCCGGCCTCTACCGGGCGTTCATCCTGGGGTTCTCGCGCCTCGTCGGATGGGTCGATCGCTATCTCGTCGACGGCGTGCTCAACGTGCTGAGCGCGTGGACGCTCCGCGGGGGCGACNTGCTCCGGCGGATGCAGAGCGGCCAGCCTCAGGACTACGTGTATGGCGTCGCCTTCGGCGTGCTCCTCCTCTTCGTCTGGGCCCAGTTCTGGCGATGACACCGCGTCCTCGCCACGTTCGACCGGAACCCGGGTCACGGAGCTCGCCCCGATGACCGCTGGCATCCCCGTGCTGTCGCTCATCACGTGGGCCCCGTTCGTGGGCGCATTGCTGATCATGTTCACCGCCCGTCATCGCCCCCGGGCCGTCCGCCTCATCGCGGCCATCTCCACCGGGGTCTCGGCAGCGCTCGCGCTCTGGCTCTACGTCGCCTACGACCGACAGGCGAGCGGCTTCCAGTTCTACGAGAAGCTGCCGCTGGTGCCGCCACTGGGGATCAACTACGAGCTGGCCGTCGATGGCATGAGCCTTTTGATGGTCCTGCTGACCGGCATCATCATCTTCGCGGGCGTGTTCGCGTCGTGGACGGTGGCCAGTCGCAGTCAGGAGTTCTACGCGCTGCTGCTGGCGCTGGTCACCGGCGTCTTCGGCGTGTTCGTCTCCCTCGACCTCTTCGTGCTCTTCCTGTTCTACGAGCTCGCCGTGCTGCCGATGTACCTGCTGATCGGAATCTGGGGCTCGACCGGCGAGGTCCGGCCGCGCGGCATCTTCGCCTGGGCGTACCGCGAGACAGGTGTCGGGACGAAAGAGTACGCGGCGATGAAGCTGACGCTCTATCTGCTCTTCGGTTCGGCGTTCATCCTGGTCGGAATCTTCGCCCTGTACACATCGTCCGGCATCGGCTCGTTCTCGTTCCTCGACCTCGAGGGCGTGGCGTTCGATCGTAGCCTCCAGCGCTGGGTGTTCCTGGCCTTCTACGTCGGATTCGGGATCCTCGCCGGTATCTGGCCGCTGCACACGTGGTCGCCCGATGGCCACGCTTCGGCGCCGACGGCGGTCTCGATGCTTCACGCCGGCGTGCTCATGAAGCTCGGCGCCTACGGTGTCGTGCGGGTGGGCATGGGACTGCTGCCGTCTGGCGCCGCTGATCTCGCCTGGCTGGTCGGCATGATCGCCTGCATCAATATCGTGTACGGCGCGCTGTCGGCGATGGCGCAGACCGACCTGAAATACGTCATCGCGTACTCGTCCGTNTCCCACATGGGTATCGTCATGCTGGGGGCGGCCACGCTGACCGAGGCGGGCCTGAATGGCTCCGTCTTCCAGATGTTCGCCCACGGCGTCATGACCGGACTCTGCTTCGCGCTCGTGGGCCTCGTCTACGAGAAGGCCCACTCGCGTGAGATCGGAAAGATGGGCGGGTTCGGGCGCGTCATGCCCGGAATCGCCACGGCCTTCACCGTGGCCGGCCTCTCGTCGCTGGGTCTGCCCGCCACGGCCGGCTTCGTCGCCGAGCTGTTGACGTTCCTCGGCGCCTGGCGCTCGCCACACTCGTGGTGGTTGTTGCCAGCAGTCGCCGGAACGTTTCTCACCGCGATCTACGTGCTGCGCGTCATCAAGCAGATCTTCTGGGGGCCCCCGTCGCCGCATTTCGCTCACCTGGAGGACGCGCGGGGGCCGGAGTGGGTCGCGCTGGTGATCCTGGTCGGAGTGATCGTCCTGTTCGGTCTCGTCCCGGGCCTGGCCCTCGGCCCGGTCGACACCGCCACCGTCCCCCTGCTGGCCCGGATCGTGGCGCCATGATCGCGTTTGCGCTCGAGATCGGAGTCGGAGCGCTCATGCTGCTCGTGTTCGTCGCGACGCTCCTCGCGCGAGGCGACGACCGCCGCTGGAT
>JGI25384J37096_10000640_pt1 | contig 10557 bp, 6 predicted proteins | sample GraSoi013_1_40cm_4_FD_37096 | JGI IMG/M metagenome (IMG submission 37096)
CGCCGGCGTCCTGCGGATCATCTTCACCGCCACGAAGAGGCAGGCGATGGTCACGAGGTAGTAGTCGGGATCCGTCTCGAAGGCGAAGAACGCCACCAGGGGGCCGAGCAGACTCAGATGCCTGCGGTGGTAAACCTGGATGTGCATGAAGGCGAGGGCGTCACCGTACTGCCCGTGACACCAGATCATGAACGCGATCAATCCCGCGAGGGCGACGGCAGCGGCCGCCCAGTTGCGCAGGCGGCGCGGCGCCTGTCCGACCAGCGCCAGCGCCATTGCGACCCCGGGCGAGCGGCTAGAGCGAGCGCGAAGAGCGCTTCCGAGTAGGGATACGCGAGGAAGTGCGCGCCCGGCGAGCAAAGGAATGCTTTTGCGGAGTCATGAAATGCGCCCCGAGATGAGTGGCGGCAATCGCAAGCGCGCGGGTGACCACGAATGCCGCCACGATCAAGGCGATCGGGTGCCTCACCTCGTTCCACGGGGCTTGGGTCGATACGCCTTCACATCGAGTCGGAGCGCTGCTTGCGGCCGCGCACGATGGCGCGGTCGCGGAAGCGGTAGAGGCATTCGACTTCGCTCAGGCCAGCACGCTGGAAGGCCTCGATCAACTCGAGCAGGAAGAGCCGCCGCGCTTTGCCGTCGTCTGCCGGATTTGCGAACGCTCCCGCCAGGGTCTCGAGGTCGTAGACCCAGCCGCCGGGCTGCAGCAAGGCCACCGCTTCGGTCAGCGCGCGGTCGACCCAGGCCATCCCATCGGCGTACGAGAGCGCGCCGAACTCCAGGGCCGGCATGAGCACGCTTCCGAAGACGGCGATCGTCGCATCGTGCGAGGGCGGAAGCCTGCCGTGGCCCGCGGGCAGCGACAGCGGGTCGATGCGGGCGCGAGGGAGGGCCTCGGCAAGCCTGGAGCGCGCGCGGCGCAGCTTGACCTCGTTCGGCTCGATGAGGGTCACGCGCCCCAGCTCCGGATAGCCGCGTGCGATGAGGTGCGAGAGCTTGCCGGTGCCCGCCCCGATGTCCGCCAGGTGATCTGCCTGGCCGAGCGGCGGCAACGCCAGCAGAAGCTCCCGGTAGTGCTCGGGCTCGCGCTCGGAGCCCGCGGTGAACGCGGTGTCGTGCAGGTCGTACCAGTCAGGATGTTCCCAAGGGCGTTCCATTGCTCCTCCCGAGCTCAGCCGCGATATTCAGCACTACTGCCACGCTGATGTCGACTCAGCCGATCCGCCTCGCGCCTTTCGGCGGCGGTGGATTGGAAGGAAGCTCCACGGTCGCCCTCGGGAACGGCGGACCGGGACGTGCCAGCAAGTACCCCTGCACGAGGGAGACGCCAAGAGCGGCAACGACCCGCAGCTCCTCCGGGGTCTCGATCCCTTCGCACACGGCGCGCATGCCTTCCCCACGGCAATACTCGAGGATGTGCTTGATGAGGCGCGCCGCGCGGCTGCCTTCCTCGATCCCCCGGATCATCGCCATGTCCAGCTTGACGAAGTCCGGCTCGAGCAGCGCCAGGTGGTTGAGACTGGAGTACCCGGAGCCGAGATCGTCGACCGCGATGCGAAACCCGGCCGCACGCAGCGCCGCCACGCGCTCCCGTGCGCGGGAGAAGTTGCTCACCTCCGCGGCCTCGGTGAGCTCGAGGACGACGCGCTTCGTCCAGGGTCGCAGGGCTGGCTCTGACTCGATCGCGTCCTGNTCGAGGAACTCGAAGGGATGCACGTTGAGGAACAGCAGCTTGTCCNGNGGCAGCTTGTGGATGGCTGCGATCTGGATCGCCCGCAGGACGCGTCCGAGGGTCGGTACCTGGCCGCTCCGCTCCGCCGTTCCCAGGAGATCGAGGACCGAGGTGAAGGCCGGATCCATCGGGCGCGTCAGCGCCTCCCAGGCCACCTCGGTACCCGCGGCCAGGTCCACGATCGGTTGATAGACGGACTGGAACGAGCGCTCGCGGATCGAGCGCTGCAGCGCCACCAGCTTGTCGGCTTCGTGCCGCACCTGCGCCGAATCCAGCCGCCCGCCCGCCGATAGCTCTCGTGACCAGCAGATGAGCCGGTTCCGCCCCGCTTGCTTTGCCGCGTCGAGCGACGTCGCGGCGGCGGCGATGAGCGTATCGGCGTCCTGCGCGTGCTCCGGAAACGCGGCGACCCCGACCGAGACGGTGATCCGCCGCAATCCGGGACCGAGCNNGGTCTGCTCGAGGGTGCGCCGGAGGTGCTCGGCGCGAGTGGCCGCGCCGGTGCGGTCCGTCTGCGGCAGGAGGATGGCGAAGGTGTCGCCGCCGAAACGCGCGAGCACGTCGCCACCCGCGAGGTANGCGGGCAGATCGGCGGCGCGCCCGCTGCGAAGCAGGAACGCGCCCAGGTCCCGGAGGAGAGCNTCTCCGCCGGAGAACCCCAGATTCGCGTTGATGTCACGGAAGCGATCGATGCTGGCCAGGACCACCGCGCAGCGAGCACCGTAACGGCGCCCGCGCTCGATCTCCCTGCTTACGCTTTCCTGGAAGGAGGCGTGATTGTCGAGTCCCGTGAGCGGATCGCGCGTCGCGAGCCCCTCCAGGATGGCATTCTTCTCCTGCAGCTCCTTGAAGAGCANCCGGTAAGCNCGCCGNAGCTTGAGNCTCTCGATCGTCCGCTGCAGGCGGGCGCGGAAGTCGGCCAGATCGAACGGCTTCACCACGAAGTCGGCGACGCCGGCCTGGAGCGCTTCCACCGCGGACGAAAGCGTGGCGTACCCGCTGATGATCACAACCTGCGCGTCGAGGCTACCTTCTGCCACCTCGCGAGCCAGGGAAAGCCCGCTCCCATCCGGAAGGTTCTTGTCGATGATGAGCAGGTCGTAGCGTTCGCCGGCGAGCCTCTCGCGCCCCGCGGTGAGAGACTCGGCAGGGTTGGCCAGAAACCCCATTCCTTCCAGGACTTCGAGGACCACGGAGCGCACGACCTCCTCGTCGTCCACGACGAGCGCGCGCAGCCCCTCTCCCACCCTCTCCGGCATCCCTTCAGGCTAAGCGGGCATGCTTGCGACGACAACTTTCGTGCGCCGCGGGCCTCTGCTGGTACAGTCGGAGCAAATGCGCATCGGCACGCGCGCCCTCCTCATCATCGTTCCGGTCGCCGTGCTTCCGCTGGTCGGGGCAGGATGGATCGGCTTCGGGGTATCGCGGCGTGCGCTCGAGGAGCGTACGCGAGCGGCGCAGATCGCGACGGCGCGCTTCATCGCCGAACGCGTTTCCGCGGAGGTGGCCGCGAGCCTGCACGCGGCCAGCCTGGCCGCCAACGCCATGGAGTTCGCGCAACTGAGCGCCCAGGAGCGCCTCGGTGCGCTGCGCCTGGTTTTCCGGCAGATCGAGGGCGCGGTCGCCGTCGCGCTCCTGTCCCGCGACGGCGCGCAGGTCGCGCCNCCCGTCTATCTTGCTTCCCGCGCGCAGGAGCCGTCGCTGGCAGACCGGGAAGTGCTCGGGAAGGCCGACATCGACGAATTCGCCCGCGGCATTCCGCTCGACGCTGCGGTCCAGATCGGAGCCGCCGTCGGGCCGGCGCACACTTCTCGCGAAGGATCCCCGCGGGTTTCCGTCGCGGTGCGAACGCGTGGTGAGCTCGTGCTGGCAGTCGAGTTCAGTCTCGCACGGCTGGCGCCGCTGGTCGTCGACTCCGGTCTCGGGGTCCGCGGCAATGCCGCGGTGGTGGATCGTTCCGGACGCGTCGTGCTGGGCTCGAGCCGCCAGGCGGCGGCTTCCCGCGCGGATTCGCCGCTGGTCGAGGCCGCGCTGGCGGGCAGGCTCGGCGCGCTCTCCTTCACCGGCGTGGATCGCGTGGAGCGCCTGGGAGCGAGCGCCGAGGTACGCGACCTCGGCTGGGTGGTGGCGATCGACGAGCCGGCCGCCGATGCGCTTGCCGAATCGCGCGTTCTCGCGCGACGCACGGCGGCAGCCGTGGCCATCGCCCTCGCGGCGGGAGTTGCGCTGGCCCTTCTCGCGAGCGGCGCCATCGTGCGGCCGATCAAGGCATTGCATCGGGGCGCATCCGCGCTCACCGGCCGGGAACTCGGCCATCGCGTTGGAGCCGCCGATCGCGGCGACGAGCTCGGCGATCTGGCGCGAGCCTTCAACGCCATGGCGGCGGAGATCGAGCGCTGGGACCGCGAGCTCGGCGAACGGGTGGAGGAAAAGACGCGCGAGGCGCGAGAAGCGCAGGATCTGCTCCTGCGCGCGCAGAAGCTCGCCGCCGTCGGTCAGCTCGGTGCGGGCATCGCGCACGAAGTGAACAATCCGCTCGCCGGACTGCTCGGTCAGACGCAGCTCCTGCTGCTGCAGGAACCGGCGGACTCGGCGCGGCGCAAGAAGCTGGAGAGCATCGAGACCCAGGCGCTGCGGATCCGCGAGATNGTGCAGAGGCTGCAGCACACCGGTGACGGGGCGGAGTCCGCGCAGACNCCGCTCGATCTGCGCGCGCTTCTCGAGGAATCGCTCGCCCGCAACGAAAAGGCGCTCGCCNCCGCCGCCGTCCGGGTGGTGCGCGANTACGGNCCGCCCCTGCGGATCTTCGGCGACCCGCGGCAGCTCATGGAAGCGTTCTCGGAGCTGGTGATCAACGCGCGCCGCGCGATGCCGGCGGGCGGTCAACTGACGGTGGGATATCACTCCATCGACGGGCAGCTCGCGGCGATCCGGTTTGCGGACACCGGCCAGGGGATCGCCCCAGGCGTCCGCCCACGCATCTTCGAGCCCTTCTTCACCACCAAGCAGGACTGGAACGCGAAGGGGTTGGGGCTCACGATGGTGCACCGGGTTTGCGAGGAACACCACGGCCGGGTCACCGTCGAGAGCGGCNCGGGNAGAGGCGCGACGTTCACCGTACTGCTTCCCATCTTGCAGGAGCGCGCGCTCGCATGAGTCGCCGGAGCGCATNCGCCGCCCGGGCGGCGCTTCTCCTTCTCACCGGCTGCGGCTGGTGCGCACCCCCNGCGCCGAAGCCGGTTGCGCCCGCATCGGCGTCGACGCCGGCGTACGTTCCGATGGCGGGTCCCGTCGCGGTCGAGCTGTCCGTGGCGCAAGGGGACGTGCAAGTCCGCCGGAGCTCGGGCGGCGCCTGGGGGCCCGCCGAGCTTCCTCTTTCCCTGGGATTCGACGACTCCGTCCGGACGGGGATGGGCGGCGCGGCGACCTTGAAGGTCGGGCACGACGGAACGATCGAGGTGCGCGAGCGCACGGAAGTGTCCGTCCGCCAGCTGCTCGCGAACCGCGCCAGGTTCCGACTGGAGCGAGGCCGCATCGGAGCGACGCCTGGTGGAACCGCGGTGGCCATCGAGTCCTCGGGCAGCAGCGCGGTGGCCGAGGCGACCACGGGCTCGTTCGCCGTATTCAACGACGGCAGGGGTCTCGTCGCGGTTGTCGCCGACACGGGAGAGGTGAAGCTCACCGCGAGTGGAGGAGACGCGGTGCTCGCCGCGGGCCAGGGAGCGCGGGTCGTCGGCAACTCGGCGCCGTTGCCCGAAGCGGTGCCGCGGTCGGTGCTGCTCAAGGTGGTGTGGCCGGAGGAGAAGGTGACGCGAGCGATCAACGTCACCCTCCGCGGCGAGGCCGATCCCGGCGCGGTGGTGGCGGTGAATGGCGTGAAGACGGATGTTGACGCCGACGGCCACTTCGAGGCCGACGTGCCGCTGGCGCCAGGCACGAACCATGTCTCCGTCACCAGTACGGATCGCTTTGGCCGCACTGCCGCCAAGGAAGAAACCGTGCGGGTGGAGCGCCGCGCACCACCGNTGAAGGCGGAGCACGAAGGATGGCAGTGATCGCGGTGGCGCTCGCGGCGGCAATTGTCCCGGCACCCATGGGGGTGTCGGCTCCGGCGATGGTGCGAGGTGACGGCCGCACCCCTGCGGCTGTCGACGTGATCGGTCCCGGTCCGCTCGAGGCAGAAGACCCTCGCTTTCCAGACGGCGGATCGATCTCTTGCGCGGGTGCGCCCGCCCTCTCCGCCAGTCAGATCCTCCCACCGCGCATCCTCGCGCCCGCGACGGCGACCACCGGGCAGCTGGCCTGCATCGCGCGCCGTCGAGGGGCCGAGGCGGCGTTTTCGCTGCGAGTCGAGCCTCCCGGTCCGGGCCTGTACGCTGCGATGCTGCCGGCGGAGAACGGTGGAATGGCGCTGCGACCGTTCCGGCTGCAGCCGGGCGGCAGCAGCATCGCACCACGCTTCGTGCATGCGGCGGCGAGCGCCGGCGAAATCCGGCAGGCGACGGACGGCGCCTTGCGGCTCGCGCTGCCACCGGGACGAGCGCCTCGCGCCGTCGCCATCGCGCTGTTGGACGCGGATGGCGCGGGTGCTGCCTTCCTGCCCGTCCCCGGTCGAACCCGTTTGCGGCTGCAGTCGAAGCGCCGCTCGTCGCTCTCGGTCCGTGTGGCGGGCGCGGTCTTCGGCCCTGTGCAAGCGCCGGAAGGAAAGGCGAACTTGTCCGTGCTCGTGCCCCCAGGAACGCAAATCGGCGTAGTGCGCGCCGTCGATCAGTTGGGCAACGCCCGCGAGATCCCCATCGACCTGGAGACTCCCTTGCTGCCGCGCATCGCAGCCGTCGCGTCGGACACACGAGTGGTTGCGGGTGGAGAGCTCCGGGTCGCGGTTGCGCTCGCCGCACCCGACGGGGGTCCGGCGCAGAGCGCGGCAGTGCGGGCGATCGCCGGCCGCGGATCCCTGGAAGCGCCCGCGCCGAGCGGCGGCGGCCTCTGGCTGGCACGGTACCGGGCGCCGCGGCAATCCGGGCGCGACCGCATCGCCTTCGACGTCGAGGGGGATCCGTCCGCGGGGCACATCGAGCTCGAAGTGGAGGTGTCGCCTGGACCGGCAGCGCAAATCTCGCTGCAGCTGCCCGAATCTCCCGCGCGTGCCGGAGACGAGCTTGCCGTCCGCGCCGCCGTTCGCGACGCGATGGGCAACGCGCTCTCCCGCGTCGCCCTGGAGGCTTCCCTCGGTGGAGCTCCCGCGCGGGTGTCGTGGGAAGGCGCGATCGCTTCCGTCACCTGCGCGGTGCCGCAGCGGCTACCCTCCGATGCAAGCGTCGAGCTCGTCGTGCAGTCGAGCGATGCTGCTCGCGCCGTGGCCCGCATCGATGTGCACCCGGCCGAGGCTTCCACCGCCGAGCTCACCGCGGAGCCCTCCGGACGCACGGCCCGCGTCCGCGCGCTCGTACGGGACCAATTCGGAAACGCGCTCGGCCCGTCCGATTTCGTGTTCGGCGCGGATGGCGCGACCGTGGAATCCATCCAGTCGTCCGCGTCCGGCATCCCGGAAGCGAATCTGGAGGCGGCCCCGGGCGCTCGCGCTGCGGAGACCTGGGTAGCCGCCGGAAACCGCGTGCTGGCCCGCACCGCGATCGTATTCGCCCCGCCGCGCGAGGCGTGGCTCCTCTTCGCCTGGGGGCAAGGCGGCGGCATGTCGAATGGCGGCGCGCTTCGAGCGCCACGATTCGGAGCCGGCATCGGCATCCGGCGGCAATTCGGCCCCATCGAGGGTGCCTTGCTGCTCGGTGCCGATGCGTTCTCCTGGCGCGACGAGGTCCCCGTCGTGGTGGGCGCCGCACAGCAGCCGGTCTCGAGGCGCCTGTTCGCTCTATCGGTGCCGCTCCTCGCCCGCGCGCGGTTGCCCCTCGGAGGTCGATTTGGCATGTCCCTGGAAGCGGGCCCGATGGCCGTGTTCGCCTGGAGCTCGACGTCGAGCCAGGCGAGCGGCACGGAGCGGCTCGTCAGCATACGGCCCGGTGCCCGCGTGCGCGCCATGGTCGATGTTTCCTTCGGCCGGGGCCGCATTGCGTTGGGCGGGAGCGTGGGAACCGCGCGGCTCGTGGAGGGACCGATCCGCGGCGAGATCGAGGGACATTCGCTGTTCGCCGGTTACGAAGCGTGGTGGCTCGATATCGGTCCGTGAGGAGAGTGGATGGGCAAGGCTGAGAAGAAGGATGCCGCGTTGACGGTGGCCGAGCTGGCGCACGANCTGCGGCAGCCGCTCACGGGCATCCNGANCAGCGCGGAGCTCCTGCTCGAATCGCACGGCGNCGATCCCGCCGTGCGGGTCCGCGCGGCGGCCATCGTTCAGCAGGTCCAGCGCATCCAGCTCCTCGTCGAGCGCGCCCGGCAGAAGGGAGTGCCGCCNCGAGGAGCTCGCGGCGACGTCAACCAGGCGATCGACGCGGCCTGGTCGCTTCTCGAGCGCGANGCCTCGAACCAAGGCGCGGCGCTGGAGCGCGATCTCGCGCCGGACGTCGCGGCGGTGCGCCTCGATCAACTCGCGCTGGAGCAGATCCTGGGCAACCTCCTGCGCAACGCGCTCGACGCTACGGCCGGCAAGCGCGGCCGCATCCGCGTATCCACCGCGCCGCTCGCGGGAGCGGTGGAAGTGATCGTCGAAGACGACGGCCCCGGGGTACCCGAGGACTTGCGCGCTCGTCTCTTCAGTCCGTTCACTACCGGACGCGCCACCGGCACCGGCCTCGGCCTNCACATCAGCCGTTCGTTGGCCGAGGAGGCCGGCGGCGCGCTGGATCTGCTGGAGAACGCTCCGGGCGCGCGCTTCCGCCTCCGGCTCCCGGCCGTTCCATGATGTAGGCGCGACGCGCATGCGCACCTGGAGAGTGGTCCGGGGTGTGGATGAGCCGCGTCTGCCGCACTGGTATTTTTCCAGGCGTGGGGGAACCGGCAGCTACGTTCGCGCGCCGCTTGGGCCCGGCGGTGCTCGCCGGCGTGGCCCTCGGTGGCTGCGTCTGCGGCCACCTCCGGTCGAAGGATCAGCTTTCGCTCGACGCCGTCGAGCCCGCCGTCGCCGTCGCCGGCGTCCGCACTCCACTGCTGCTGCGAGGCAACGGGTTCAGACCGGGCATGGTCACCGACGTGGATGGCAAGACCGCCACCGCCGAGTCGCTCTCGCTGCGGATCGGCCCGGCGGAGATCGCGGGCCCCGTCCTTCGCGCGGACGGAGCGATCGAAGCAATGCTTCCCGACACCCTCGCTCCCGGTATCTACGAGGTGTCGCTCTCTCTCGGCCAGCGCCANGCAGCGGGCGCCGCGCTTCAGATCGTCGCGCCCATCGAGGTCGCGCTGGAGGCGCCCGGCGATCTGGCGAGCGGAGAGGAGCGGCCGTTCTCGGTCGAGGTCACTTCCCGCGCGCCCTCGGACGTCATGCTCGCCCTCGAAGGGCTGGGCGTCTCGCCGGACGGATCCGCAACCGCGAGCGGCCTCGTGCTGCCCGTCCTGGTCGGGCCCCAGGAGCCCGTCAAGGTCTTCGGNAAGCTGATCTCGGAGCGACCCGCGGCGATCGCGGACGCAGCGCTCGCCGTTTCGGTGCATTGGAGCCTGGGGCCGCTCTCCGGAACGGTAGACGCGGCAGCCAGCCTGCGCGCCCTCGGTGTTCCACGGATGACGGCGTCGATCAACGGGCCGGCGGAGATCGAGGTGGGAGATCAGCNGCCGCTCTCCNCGCGGCTCTGGGCCCCTCCGGACGTGGACCTCGCCCACGTCAACCTGGAGGTCACCGCTGGTGGCGGCGCGGCCCTCGCATCGAACCTCTCCGTCTCGGGAGCGGCGATCGCCGCCGGTGGCGCTCTTTTCCTCCCCGGGTCCATCCAGGGAGTGTCGGTGGGGCCAGCCTGGGTCGAGCTCGACGCGACGGCCGTTGCCCAGCGCGGCGACCCGCCGTCCAACGTATTGCAGCGGTACGCCCTCGCGATCCGCGGCGGACCTGCTCCGGCGCTCTCCGTGCCCTCGCTCCCGGCGATCGTGGAGGTCGGCGTTCCTCTGACCGTGACCATCGATGCGCGCAATGAAGGCGACGTCGATCTGGCGAACGCGCAGCTCACGGTGTCGGCCACGGACGGATCGGTGTCGGATCCCGCGGCATCCCTCCCCATCGCGGCGGGTGCGAGCGTCCAGCGGACGTTCTCGGTAACGCCGTCGACCGCCGGCGCGCCGGTGCAACTCACCGTGGCGCTTTCCGGAGTGAGCGCGCTCTCGGGACGCACGTTCGCTGCACAACCCGCTTCCGCGTCTTCGGGCGCGGCGCGCAGACCGGCTGCGCTCGCGATGACCGCCTCGCCCTCGCAATCGCGCGCCTCGAAGGGCCAGAAAGTCCCGCTCGCAGTCGTGATCTCCAATACCGGAGACGTCGACGTGCCGGCTGCCGTCTTGTCCATCGCCGCCGGCGGCTCGGGGCTCGTGATCGGTCCGTCCGGCGCCCCGGCCTCGAGCCTCCAGCTGCCACCGACCTCCGTCCCGGCGGGCGGCTCGGTGACGCTGTCGCCCGTTACTCTCGGCAACTCAGCCTCGCCGGCGGCGTTCTCCCTTTCCGTCTCGGGGAGCGATTCCGTCTCTGGAGCGCAGGTGAGCGCATCGACGACGGCTGGCTTCGACGTCCAGGCAGGTCCGCTCATGTCCGTCTCGGTCTCCGGCCCGGCACGGATGGTGAGCGGCCAGTCGGCGACGCTCGACGTGCTGGTGAGAAACGACGGCGACGTCGACGCCGTTTCGGTCTCGGCTGCAGCGCAGGTCTCCGGGGGCATCAGCGCCGGCTCTCCGTC
>JGI25384J37096_10000652_pt1 | contig 10507 bp, 9 predicted proteins | sample GraSoi013_1_40cm_4_FD_37096 | JGI IMG/M metagenome (IMG submission 37096)
AGTACCGCTGACGAGGCGACGCGCATGGAAGATTACGCCCGCATCCTCGATTTCCTACCGCAAGGTCATCCCGACCAGTCGAAGTTCCATCGGGAGCCTCTGGCCTACGCACTCGGAGTCGACGAGTTCAAACTGTTCGAGCTCGTACCGAAGGAAGGCGTGAGCCTTTCCGTGGGGCAGCGCGTGTACATCGGCAAGGAGGTCGACATGCGCGCGGAGGTCCTGCACGTGAAGCGACGCGTCGGATACGAAGAGCTCACGACGGCCGCGCAGAAGGAGTTGCCGTTCGTGATTGCGGAGACGGTCAAGGAGAAAGAAGACAAGTTCGTCGACTTCTTCAACCGGGCGCAGGCGATCACGACCCGGTTTCACATGCTCGAACTCTTGCCCGGCCTCGGCAAGAAGACGATGTGGGCGATTCTCGAGGAGCGCAAGAAGGGTCCGTTCAAATCGTTCCAGGATCTCGATCAGCGCGTCCCGAGTGTCCATCATCCCGAGAAGCTCATCGCGAAGCGGATCGAGATGGAGATTTCGGACCCGACGCAGAAGTATCGCCTGTTCGTCGCTCGATAGGTGAGGGAGTCCGGCGGGACAGGAGGGTCGGGAGGCCGCTCATCCTCATGTTCGCGCGGTCATGATGGCGGGCAGAGAGTCTTCGGGCCTTCTTTGGGCATTCGCAAGGCCTGCAGCGAAGGGTCAACTAGCGACATGAGTTGCGATGCCGAAAGCATGGGGAGAGCTCGGGTCGCGTTTGTCGGCGCCGTTCTCGGCTCTTGCGTCGCAGTGTCTGGCCTCGCTTACATCGGATTCGTTTTCGCGACTCGTCCTTTGCACTCCGGGCTTACCGCAGACTTCGTTTCGGCGATTGTCATTCGACCGAATTCGCTCTCAAGAATCGGGGCTCTCAGCTGCCTCGGGGACTCGGTGGAAGCCTGCTGTCGATTCCTGTCGTCGTCTCTGAAAACCTCAATGAGGAGCTCAAAGGCTGGATTGCCCGGACTCTTGCCGACAAGCACTGGGCAGCATTTGAATTTCCTGTCCTTTTCTCGACGAAGGATCGAGAGATTTTCTACTGCAAGAGAACTCCTGTCTGGGGAACAGCATACTACCGAGGATTTCGAAATTTCGCTAAGGAACAAATTCGTTTCTAGTCGAAATGGGTTCTCCATCTACGAACACAGCTGCTTGGATTGTCGCCGAAGGACGGCCCCTGGCCTGCTCTCGGTTATCGCAGAGCGAGACAAAGTCTCCGAATTTTTGCACGCGAAGACAAGCGGTACTCCCATCGACCCGTCGACGAAGTTCGCCGGGATATTCCCCGCGCACGCGTAGCCGCCTCCCGCCGGGTCCGCGCCGAGGAACCGGTGCTCCGGCGGACGAGCGATCGTAGAACCGGGCGCGGTCGTCGGACCAGCCGTTGGACTGTCGTGAATGCTACCGGCCCACCGGATCAGGGCGCCGTCATCGTCTTGGGAGTCGGCGCCGCGGGAATCATTGGGTCGGAATCGCGAGCGATTCACATGTACGTTGGTATTTGGGAAACACTCGCCTCTTTGACAAGCAACCGCGTAGGGCTACCCAAAATGCATCGGTCACCCGAAGAATCAAGATTCTTCCTTAGGAGTCCTACGGCGAAGGCGGATCCCGTAGGCGACCAAGATGATGCCAAACGTCGACAGCACGACAGCCGCGCCGATCTCGGGAATCCCTCTCAGCCAGGCTGCTTGGGGGTTCCAAATCGCGGCGCTCAAGACCACGAGTACCCCCGCGAACATGGCCAAACCCCCCACGAGCGCCTTTGCCCAAAGCGGCAGGTTGGATCGGGTGTACGACATGGTAACCTACCAACTGCGACGGAGAGGGAGACGAGCGGACGGCCTCACGGTCCACCGAGCCTACCCAAAGTCAGTTAACCCGAGCAATTCGTTCACCCTTCTCGCTGACCGGAGGATTCGACAGCCAATCCGACCGCGCTGATAGCTCATTCACCTCTATAGACAGTTTTCGGCCGCCAGTGATCCGATGGCGAAATATTGGCTAACCATCCACAGTCCGAGCCTTACCATCAAAGCCCCGGGCACGAAGTCGGTAGATATGTTGAACGTCGCAGCGAGGAGGTCCCAAAATGATTGGATGAGAACCTTGATGATGTTCTCGAAGATTTGCGTGAAGAAGTCCCAGAGGAATTGGGCTAACCCGATGACGAATCCAACTACACCACTCCCATGGAAGAGCCCGTATAAATCGGGGCCCCATGTGCCAAGCATCTGAGTCACCATGTTCGGCAGGGTCACGCCTTCAAAGTTGAGACCAATCAGGCTGACGATTGCCGCGAAGATCGTCAATCCCACATCGAAGCCACAACGTCCGAGCCAGTCTTCGTCTGAGCCTGCTGTGCCCGCATCGCCTCCCGTGATTACTCCGGTGTCGCATCCCCCAGAGAGGAGGCACTTCTGCTGCCATGTGAGACCCGCACCGGGAGTCGTCGACGAGTGCACGGGATCCCTGCCTGTCGGATCGACGAAGTTCGCCGGGCTGTTCCCGGCGTACGCGTAGCCGTCGCCCGCCGGGTCGGCGCCGAGGAACCGATGACCTCCGGCGGCCGAGGGGTCGTAGAACCGCGCGCGGTTGAAATATAGGGCATTCGTCGAGTCCCATGAGAGTTTTCATTAAGCTGTTGCCAGACAATCCACTCCGAAACCACAATCGAGGCAACATCACGAGAGCATCGCCCGTGGCTCCCCGCAGCGGAATTTTCGGGCATTTTCCCTGCGGGGGCGAAACCTTCCGAGGGAAAGATCTAGTCGCGGAGGCCCGCGCCGAGAATACTAGCGATTTGCCTTCCTGAGGGATGGAGCGGATTGGTTACGCAAGAATTATGCGTGGTGACGACCTGATAAGGCTGTGGTCTTCTTCAAAAATCTTTTGCCGTACCTCCGACCTCGTGTGGTTGAGATTGCGGACGTACCTCCAGCAGGCCATATCGCGCGTTTTGACAACGACCTTCACTTCCAGGTGATCCGCATTGGCTCCTCCTTCCTCTGGAATAATGTCGCCGAAGCGAACTTCGCCTTGTTCCTCGGACCCGACCACTCCCCGGTCCGGCCCCCGATGGAGATGGTCAGCCAGATCCTCGTCAAGAGGCGCGGCTATCGATTCAAGCCGTTAGGGGATATTCTTGGCGGACCCGCGGTCCGTGCAAATCTTCGGCGCGTCCAGTTGAAACTCGCCGCGAATGTGGCATCAATGGTCCTGTATCGCCAGAAGCCGCGGGTCGCCCTCGAACCCGGGGCTCCCCCAAGCTGGCTGAAGGCGAGGTTCGCGTTCCTGCCGAAAGGAAGGGATGGCGACTACTCCACGGCCTATAACTGGGAGACCCTCGGTCGTCGAATCCTGGATTCGCTGGACGATGTCCGAGATCTCCTTGGGGATGAGTCTATAAGGTAATTGGGGGCTTTCCTCGCGCACTTCTTCGTTGAAGGTTTCTCCTGCGCTCGAATCTTTCCATGCGGTTCTCCGCCGAATGGTGATCTGTCGTCCTCGCGAACCGGTTTCGGGATGGGATTCGACGACCGACAAGAGCTAATCCGATTCCGAACCGATCGTTCATCGTGAAGTGGTCATCGGTCAGACACCTCATGGTTGTCCCCGGGTCTACGATCGAGGCCAACGAGTTCAGTGGATCCACAGTCACTAAAGTAACCGGCTCGCAAGGTGACGTCCGGGCGTAACCACGGAGCCAAGGCTCTGCGGAATCGAGCCCGCGAGTGTTCTGGAACACTGAGGGTTATCCGTCTTGCTTCCGAGACTCTCGCTGGTCGAGCTAGCGTTTCGACCGCGTCCGGTTGCCCGAGGGCCTGATCATGTTCCGCGATTACGAGAGATCGGAACAGGAAGCAATCAGCCCGGGAAGAGACATCGTGATCGAGATGCCTAGGAAGGCCGCTTCCACGGCCACCCCAACCGGAGTCAGTTTCAGAGCCTCCGCGGGCCCTTCCCACAGCAGGTCCAACCATGGGACGAACCTAGACGCATACTCCCAGGCGTAGATTGCCGCATCTAGAAAGAGCTGGAGCCAGCTGCCTAGGTTCGCAAGGCCGCCATTGAGAATCCCGGGTAAGTCGAGCCCCCAGCCCAGCGAGGCGATGTAGAGGCCATCCTTGATACCATTAATGTCGATGTAGAGGCCTAGAAAGCCTATCACGAGCGAGCCGATGAACGCCAGGATGCTCGTGGCGCAGATGATGACCTTCAAGGGGTCGATTCCGGGCGGGCTCCCGCCCCCGCCGCCCGTCCCGCCGCCGGTCACGCTTCCGATGTCGCATCCGGAGAGAAGGCACCTCTGCTGCCATGTGAGGGCCGGGGGTGTAGAAGGAGGTGTGGAAGAGGGGACGGGGTCCATCCCTGCCGGATCGACGAAGTTCGCCGGGCTGTTCCCGGCATACGCGTAGCCGCCGCCCGCCGGGTCCGCGCCGAGGAACCGGTGCCCTCCGGCGGCCGAGGGATCGTAGAACCGCGCGCGGTTGAAGTACAGGGCGTTCGTCGAGTCCCATTCCCGCGCGGCGAACTCGAACGGATTCGACAGGCTGCCGTTCTGCGTCGGGTTGCCCCACGCGTCGTACGCGTACGTGTTGACCGTGTTCCCGTTCGCGTCCGTGATCCGCTTCACGGAGCCGAGGGCGTCCGTCTCGTAGGCGTAATGCGTCCCGAACGCGTACAGCTCCGTCGGGGTATCGACGCCGGCGGAATGAGTGAAGCGCTGTTGTCGGACGCCCGTGGCATTGTACGACGCGATGACGTTCGACGCGCCACCCGTCCCGTAGTCGTATCCGGAGTACGTCGGCGAGCCGCCGCATTTCGTCGACGTGCGCTCGCCCGTTGGAGCGTACGTGTAGTTGCAACCGAGGGACGTCGCCCGGAGCCGGTTCTCGTAATCGAAGTAGAAGTTCTCGCCGCCGCCGTCCCACGGGAGTGCATCGATCCGGTTCCCGTTCCGGTCGTAGTCGTACAGGATGTAGATCGTTGGCGACGTCTGTTCCATCGTGAGTTCGTTGTCCGCGTCGTACGTGTACGTCCTCGTCAGGGACGTGGTCTCCGCGGCCAGGTTGCCGACCGCGTCGTAACGGTCGTACGTCTTCCAGCCGTTCACGATCGTCAGGTTCAGGCGGTGTTGACGGTCATAGGCGTAGGTCGTCGTGGTCGTCGTCTGCCCGGCGGTGTCCTGCTGGGAGAGCCGATAGCCTGTCGGGTCGTACGTGTATGCGAGCGTCTCGAGCGTCCCCGATGTGTTGTTCGCGTACATCGTCGTCGTGCGGCTCGCCCTGTCGTACAGGGTGACTTGCTTCACCCCGCCGATCTTCACTGTCCGGTTCATGCGGGAGTCGCGGTCGTACGAGTACGACGTTGTGGATCCTTCCGGGTCTTTGATCGATACAAGCCGGCCCGCTGCATCGTAGGCGTACGTCGTCAGGACGCCGGCGCTGTCCTTCAGGCTCGCCTGGTAACCGTCGCGATTGTACGCGTACGACACCGTGGTCGAGAACGTCCCATAGTTGAACAGCACGGACGCGAGCCGATCCGACTTGTCGTACGTCCGCGTCTCCGTATCGCCGAAGCCGAGCGCAGCAAGCTCGCGCATGCGGTTCTTCAGCCGATTGTTCGGCACGCGCGCCCGATGACCGATGTTGGATAGGGTCGTCCTTTCGCCCGCCCTGAGGATCAGGTGAATGGCACCGAGGATGTCATAGTAGACCTCGATTGTCAGGCGGGCGCCCTCGACGGCAAGGATCGCGGCGAAACCGGCGACCACAATCGCTCCGCACAGCATGGGCTCCCTTCACTCGCGACGGAATCCCCGTGCCGCTTCTTAATCGGAACACCCCAAACGTTCCGTTTGTGAAACTCAGGTCGCTCGGCTGAGTCTCTGCGGCGATGACCAACGGACTACCGATTGTCAACGATGATCGCCGTCTGCTAGACCGCCGATTTCGTGAGGCCCGCTTCAATCTCTCGGCAATCGTGCGAGGAGAGGCCCAGTTTCTTGCGCAAGGCTTCAAGGAGTCCGCGCACCTCTTCGGTCACTGGGCCATCCTCCAACGCTTGCGCCGCGACCGCGCGATAGATCCCCGCGCGGTTCTCGATCACTTCCTCCAGGACCTCGCTCTCGATGCGCTCCTGCTCTTCCCGCGATATCCCCAGGTTCTCCCGCAGCTGCTCCACAAGAAGCCGCTCCGTCGCCGTGACCCGACCGTCTTTCCAGGCGGTCATGACGGCCCTGGTGTAGTCCTCGAGGCGCTTCACCCGCTCGTCCATCGCGCGCTTACGGCGGTCGTCGATCCCCTCGAGAAGTTCGAGATCGAGCTCGTCGACGTTCATCGCCTCCCGCACGATGTCCGAAAGAGTCAGGTGGACGGAGGTCGCGCGGTCGATTTCCTCGAGGCTCATCTCCTTCGTCGTGCCCGCGACTTTCACGGGCACCCGGACCTTCGACAGGCGCTCCTTGATGCCCATGGCGCGCTCCCAGCCGCGCGGGGCGAGGTAGTATGCGAGCATGCGTTGCTTCTCGCCTTCGATGTGTGCCTTCGTCTCGGTAAGGAACCCGTCGCGCACCATCTCATCGAGGTACCTCGAAAGATGTTTTCGCTGGATTCCCGCGGCGAAGGCGATCGCCTTTTGCGTGAGGGCCTGCGGCAGGACGTACCGCTCCTCCATGTTCCGGAAGTCGGAGAAGTACAGGAGGATCCGGTCTTCCGTCGTCAGGGCAAGGGGTGAATCCTCCTTCACGGTCCGGGCACCCCCAGCGGCACGGATAATCCTTCGCGTGACCGATTCACCCACCTTGGTGCCATCTTCTTAAGGCCCTCTTCGGTGGAGAAGGCGGCGATGCTCTCTCTCCCGGTCCAGCCTGCGCCCGCCCCGTTCGCGGCGATCTTCGACGCGGACACCCGGGCGGCGATCGCAAGCGGATTATGCATCCAATGCCGGGGCGCGAAACTGCTCTGCGGCAAGGCGCGCTGCCCGATTCTCGTTCGCTGGGACTCGATGATGAAGACCGCGCCGATGATCGACCGGATCGACATGGATGGCTCGTCCCCTCCCGGCGTCTTCGTCGGCCGATTCGGGTACCCGAAGGTGTACGTCGGCCCGCTCGTTCCGCCGATCCACGGCGACACGCATATCCTGGATGCCCCCGAGGAATGGATTGGCCATCCGATGGAGGACATCGTGCACTTCCGATCGCAGCTCGTCCGCGGGATGCACCGCGTTCATGTGCAGGATGTGGAGGGCGGAGGTCGCATCGTCGATCAGACCCGCGAGCTCGCCCTCGGGACCTCGCCCGCGGACGTCGAAGTCGGATTCGCGCGGAAGCCCCACGGCCGCATCGTCCTCGATGATAATGTCCAACCCTTCGGGCCGTCCGCCCCGTTGAGCCGCTTTGATCTCGGCACGCTGAAAGTCGACCGCAACCTGGATCGGGCGTTTTCAGACACCGACCTTCGGGCCAAGGAGGCTGTCATCGATCTGTACGAACGGCGCACGCCGGTCTCGAAGATTCAGCGGGCGTTCAGCGTGGGCGCGTTCGGGATCGAGAAGAACCGCAAGTTCGTGCCGACCCGATGGTCGATCACGGCGGTCGACGACACGATCGGCAAGGAACTCCGGCAACAGGTCAAGACGTTTCCGCTGATTAACGAGATCCGGGTGCACGAGGCGATCGGCTTCGACGACCGCTTCCTCGTCGTGTTGATCCCGCGTCCTTGGCGGTACGAGTTGATCGAAGCGTGGTATCCGAACACGTTGTGGAATCCGCTGGGCCGCGACATCGTGATGTTCGGGGATCACGAAGCATACGAGGGCCGCACGACGTACGCCTGTATCGGCGGGTGTTATTATGCCGCGCGCCTCGCAGTCGGCGAGGCGTTGGTCCGGGAGCGGCGCCAAGCCGCGACCGTCATCCTGCGAGAGACGCATCCGGGGTACATCATGCCGGTCGGCGTATGGAACGTCCGCGAACACGTCCGAGAGGCGCTTCGGCGGCCCGCACAGCGGTTTCCGTCGATGGCCGACACCCTGGAGTATCTCCAGACTCGGCTCGACATCCCGATGTCCCGCTATGTCCGAACGAGCGAAGTGCTCCAGTACGTCCTACATCAGCGGACGTTCGATGATTTCGATCTCTTCGCACATCCCGCTGCACCGACGTAGGCTTGATGCGCCTCACTGAGTTCCCGGATTGTGTCATCCCAAAACGAATTCCCGAAGCGCCCCGTGCCCGCAGTTGGCGCGATCGTATTCCGGGATGGCGCGGTCCTCCTTGTGAAACGGGGCGCCGAGCCGAACCGCGGCCGGTGGAGCCTGCCGGGCGGGTCCCTGGAGATAGGTGAGACCGCCGAGGCGGGAGCGGTTCGGGAGACCCTGGAGGAAACCGGGGTCGACGTGCAGCCCCTGCGCGTCCTCGACGTCCGCGACTTCATCGAACGGAAGGACGGCGAGGTCCGCTGGCACTACGTTCTGATCGATGTTCTCTGCGAATACCTCCGGGGGGACCCGTTCCCGGCGACGGACGCAGAGAACGCGCGGCTCATTCCCCTTCGCGAGTTGGGCGAGTATGACATCGTCCCGGCGGCGCTCGAGGTCTTCCAAATGACGTCGGCACGACGGATCGTTTTCGGCGACGTCCCTCGAGGCTAATCAACTCGAGGACTGCGCGACCGAACATCATCGATATCTTTGTCGCGGCTCGGAATGCTTTCGAACTGTGGGGTACCGCTGTCTTCATGAAGCCGCGGCACGGTGCGCCGTAAGGGGTTCTCGTGGACGAGGTCTCGCAGCTCCGGATGTACACGATCCGAGAAGGTAAGATGGCCGAGTGGCTCGACGGATGGACTCGTTGCGTCCTTCCCCTGCGTCGGAAATTCGGCTTCCGGATCGACGGGGCATGGATCGTTCCGGACGGCAACCGGTTCATCTGGATCCTCTCCTACGACGGACCGGACGGGTTCGAAGCGAGGGATGCCGCGTACTACAATTCCCCGGATCGGAAGACGATGACACCGGATCCGGCGCCGTTGATCGAAAACGCGGAGAACTGGTTCGTGACCGCGGCGATCAAGGACGCCCGCGGAGAATCGTCGGTCTACGGGTAGCCGACCACCTTCGTCAGGAAGTCGACGAGATCGGTGGTCTGGACGACCGATCCGCAGTACTGACAGTTCCGGAGCGTCGCAAGGGTTGTGTCGCCGGTGATGCGGATGTGGCCACGGCACGCCGGACAAGTGTAGTCCGTCGCGATTCCGGCCTTTCGTACCTGCTCGACGAGATCGTTCACGTTCACGTGGACTTGCGTCATGATCTGGCGGCGGCCGTTTCGGCGGACTTCGCCCGCTTCCTTCCACAGGCCGAGCGACTGGTAGATGCCTGCCGCCGATTCGTGGTCTTCCGCCTCGATCAGGTGTCGCGCCTGCTCGAGGAGCTGGCCGCGTCGGTGGTCCTCGGCCATCGCGACGGCCCGTCCCGCAGTCCCGGGGTGGAGTCAGACTCCGCCGAGGACGTAGGTCTGGCCGATCATGGCGGGCGCATGCCCGCGGGAGATGAACGTCCAGGCCCACCGATCGAAGCATTCCCAAGAGCACACTGTGTGGTACGGCGGAATGGCCGAGTATCGCAAGCTCGAGTCCGAAGATCTCGGCGACACGGCGAGGAGAGATTGGGCATAGCCCGCGACCATCTGACAGTTTTCGCACAGGCCCGCGCCGCAGACCATGCAACGAGAGCGGGTCAGGCGCCACTCGCGGTATCCGCAGCGTTGACACTTTCCCAAGCGAGTTCAGGCCTCCCCGCGATTCTAGCGGGCTTTCCGGGGCTAGAAGCTTTTCGGTGGAATCCCCAAACATGACTTGCGCCGGCGCTTCGCCCCTCGGATTGGCTAGTCTCCGCCGAGGACCTTGAGGGCCCGCAACGTGATCCATTTGCTCGGGGCACGCACCCGCTCGAGGGCGAACGGACGCGTACCCGGATCGCGGGAGTAGTTCGAACCGCGCGCCAGATCCGGGTGGACCGCGTCCGCGCTCCAGGTTCCGTCCGGTCGCATCTTCCGTTTCAGGAGGGCCCGCGCGGGTTTCATGCGCGCATCGTCCCGATAGCCGAGGCGCACAAGCGTCTCGAGGCCAACCAAGACGTCGTAATAGTAGTGGGTCGGAGAGTGCAGCCTCTCCCAGGCGACGTATCGACGACGGCCTTCTCGGAGCAGCCTGCGCTCGAGGTAAAACTCGGCCCCTCGATCCACCACGGCCTTCCACCTGCGGGTCCACCGACGCGACCCGATCGCGGCGTACGCCGCCAGCGCCTCCCAGCAATCGAGCGTGCCGTTCGGACGACCGAAGCAGTCCCAGCCGCCGTCTTCCCGTTGTTGGTCGGCGAGCCAGTCGAGCGAGCTCGTCACCCGCCGGTCGTCCGCCAAGCCGAAGAGGATCATCATCCGTGCGGTGTTGCCGACGAAACAGAAGTG
>JGI25384J37096_10000655_pt1 | contig 10483 bp, 10 predicted proteins | sample GraSoi013_1_40cm_4_FD_37096 | JGI IMG/M metagenome (IMG submission 37096)
TCCACGGAACATGGGACCGTCGTGCGGTGCGATCTTGCGACCGCATCGTCGTGAACAGCGAGAACGTCAAGGCACGCGTTCGACGATATTACCATCGCGAGGCAGACGTCATCCATCCTCCCGTCGAGTCGTCGCGCTTTCGATTCGATGGACTCGGTGACGCATGGCTGTCCGTGAATCGGCTCTATCCGGAGAAGCGGATCGAGCTCCAGCTCGAGATCTTTCGACGTCTTCCGAGAGAGAGACTGACGATCGTTGGCGGATTCTCGAAGGGGGACCGCGCGGAACGATACGTAGCGTCGCTGAATCCCACAGAGAACGTGACGATGGCCGGCGAGATGCCAGAGGCGACCCTGCGGGACCTGTATGCACGCTGTCGGGGCGTCATTAGTACGGCCGTGGACGAGGACTTCGGCATGACCCCCGTCGAAGCGATGGCCTCGGGGAAGTGCGTTCTCGCGACGGATGAAGGCGGTCATCGCGAAACGATCGTCGACGGAAAGACCGGTTTCTTACTCCCGCCGACCGCGGACGCATTCGCATCGCGCATCGCGTCCCTGGACGATGCGGGCTTGCAGTCCATGCGGGATGCGTGCATCGACCGCGCCCGACAGTTCGACGTTGCCATTTTCCTTGCAAAGATGGAAACCGCACTCGGGACGTAGGCCACGATCTCCGCGCCGAGGGCATCTGAAGAGGACGACATGGCTGGGGCCTCGCGGTTCGTTGAGACTCTCGTTTTGGAGAACATGAAAGGCCTCGTCAATGCGCTCAGGTAGGTCTCGCAGAACTCTCTCGCGTGTTGCGCCGATACGATAAAGAGCGGAAGACGGGTTCGCCGCGCGATGGCAAAGTCCGCTCTTGTCACCGGCGCGACGGGCCAAGACGGCTCGTTCCTCATGGAACTCCTCCTGAAGAAAGGCTACGAAGTCCATGGGCTCGTCCGCCGCTTGAGCATCCCCAATATCGGCAACATCCAGCACCTCGTGGACCGCGTCTCGCTCCTGGATGGCGATCTCATCGACCAATCGTCTTTGAACGCCGCGGTGAGAGAGAGTGAGCCGGACGAGGTATACAATCTCGCCGCGCAGTCGTTCGTTGCGACGTCCTTCGTCCAACCGGTCCTCACGGGCGAGATCACCGGCATCGGCGCGGTACGCGTGCTCGAGGCGGTTCGCGCCTATGCGCCGGATGCCAAGGTGTACCAAGCCTCGTCGAGCGAGATGTTCGGCAAGGTGGACCGGGAGCCGCAGGACGAGAGCACGCCGTTCCATCCGCGAAGTCCGTACGGGGTCGCGAAGGTCTACGCATACTGGGCGTGCGTGAACTACCGGGAAGCCCACGGCTTGTTTGTTTCCAACGGGATCCTGTTCAACCACGAATCCGAACGACGCGGCCTCGAGTTCCTGACCCGCAAGGTGAGCAGCGGCGTGGCGAAGATCCATCACGGCCTCGCGAAGACGGTCACCCTCGGAAACCTCGACGCGAAGCGGGATTGGGGGTACGCCCCGGAATTTGTCGACCTGATGTGGCGGGTCCTCCAGCACAAAGAGCCGGACGACTTCGTCGGAGCGACGGGCGAGGCCCATTCGGTGCGCGAATTCGTGGAGGAAGCGTTCCGCGTCGCCGGCATCTCGGATTGGGAGGCGCATGTGACGATCGACGAGAAGAACTTCCGACCTTCGGAGATCTACAACCTGCGCGGGGACGCGGGGAAGGCCAAGCGGATCCTCGGATGGCAGGCGAAGACCAAGTTCAAGCAGCTCGCGAAGATCATGGTCGAAGCGGACATCGAGAGCCTGATAGGATCCGGCAAGCCGAAGTGATCCGCTACGGTCGAGGCGGCGACGGGAAGCAGGCTGTGCAGTGGGGATCGATGTCCCCCAGGCTCTTGTGGTACTCGCAGAACCGGGCCGTGAGCATGAGCCCGGAGCAGAACTCGTTCACGCTCGCGATCTGGTCCGAGAGCGTCATCCCGTGGGCGATTTGGGAGGAGAGTTCGTGCACATACGGTTTGATCTCCGGGAAGAGTCGGAGCATCTCCTGGTCCACGCCGCGGCTCTGCGTGTTGTAGTGGCTCACGGCCGCTTGCGTGATCCCCATCGAATGGGCGACGTCGACCTGCTTCATCTTGTACGTATGTAGGAGTTCACGGGCCAACCGCGCGCGGATCGTGGGCAGGAGTCGAGCGACCACGAGTTCTTGGGGTTGGAGCATCCGGCGCGCCTCGTCCCTCCGGGGACCGGACTGAATACAGTATAACACGGTATTTAACCGTGTCCCTTTTCCTCGTTGTCACGGTAATTTCAGGTTTGCATCGGTTCACATTTTCTATGGAGGGAACGGTTCCGCGGCGGGGACTCGACTCACATCACGCAGCAGCGCGGACTCTCCCAATAGTCCAACCCAAGCCGGACCAACGTCGGGTCGGTCGAGGTGATCGCATACGCGTCACCGTCCGCGGTCCGGGACATCGTAAGGACCTGCTGGCCATCGACGAGCACGAGGACGCACTCACACACGATCGAGCGGATCTCCGCGGCCTTCTCGAGGTCTTTCGTGACGGGGATCTCGGGCACCGCGAGCCGCACGCGAATCCGCCGCCGGGCCGCACGGGCGAGATCGTCTTCGAGCTTCCGGAAAATCCCTTCATCGGCGGCGAGCACGACGATCTCCTTTCGCGCCGATGAGATCAGGGCCTTTGCTCGAGCGACGACGTTCGGGAGGCCTTTCACGATGTACGCCACATCGGTGTCGGGAGACTTTGTCGCCGCACGGAGCGGCTCGAGGAGGGAGCCAAGGCGCGCTGTGGCGGCCCGTCGCTTCTCGTATTCGGCCTCGACGAGACGACTCAGTCGGATCTCGACCTCTTTCGCCGGCACGACCCGATACGTCTTTGGCTTGCCGTCCTGGACCTCGACGAGCCCTTTCTCGGCCAGCTCGTCGAGGGCATAGTAGATCTTCGAATCGGCGACACCGGTCTTCAGAACCAGATCGCCCGCGGTCGCATGGCTCACCCGAACCAGTGCACAAAACGCCTCGGCAGCGTGTCCGCTGAATCCGAGGTCCCGCAAGGTGCCGCGGATCCGTTCCGCGGAAGGCCCGAACGATTCTTGGAGGAGCGCGTTCGCCCGCGCCTTGACTTCCGACATCCGGTAGGCCAAGGGAGGGAAGGTATTTAACGTTGGCTACTACTGATTGGTAGTAGAGACCATGGAAGCAACCGCGGAGGAAGTCCGTGCGAAAGTGCGGGAACGGTATTCGATCGCAGCGAGCAGGCGGGGTGGTTGCGAGGACGACGGCTGTTGTGCGATCGGCTATTCGCCGGTGGAGCTCGAAGGGATTCCTGCCGAATCCGTCCTCGGATTGGGCAGTGGAAATCCGGTCCGGCATGCGGAGCTGCGCCCCGGCGAGACCGTCGTCGACCTCGGGAGCGGCGCCGGAATCGACGTGTTCCTCGCGAGCCGCCTCGTCGGCCCGGCGGGGCACGCGACCGGGATCGACATGACGCCAACCATGGTCACACGCGCCACGACGGCATCGGTGGCTCACGATATCCGGAACGCATCGTTTGTCCTCGCGCCGATCGAGAAACTGCCGCTTCCGGATGGGCATGCGGACGTGGTCCTGAGCAATTGCGTCATCAACCTGAGCCCCGACAAACCGGCCGTGTTCGCCGAGGCCTTCCGAATCCTGAAGCCGGGCGGACGACTCGTGATCTCGGACGTGGTCCAAGAACGGGACCTGGGCCGGATTGAAGACGACTGCGGCTGTGTCGGAAACGCGATGGTCCGTGGCGAGTATTTGGAGACGATCCGGCGTGCTGGATTTGCGGAACTCCGAATTGTGGAAGACCGGCCCTGGCGGACGGGCCCGAGCGGAATCGAGGCGTCCGCCGTCACCCTCATCGCGCGAAAGCCGGGACGGGAGGTGAAGATGTGATACCCATCGAGATCATGCTGGCGAAGGCGCTCGCGGAGGAACTCCGCGCAGAAGCCTGCTGCGGGAGCGGGCCGTGTTGCGCGGACTCCCGTTGTGGCTGCTGCGCCTGAGGCCGCACCCCTACTTTCGACGGCGATGAGCGGCCGATCTCGCTGCGCCGTCCCGCTTGACGAAATCCGGACGCTCGATCTCAGCCGTGAGCGACAACCGAAGGGACCGAGTGCAGACTCCGGTAGATCGCGGTGAGTTCCGCCTTCTCCGCATCCCCCAGACGAGAATCCTGGATGTACTCCTCGTAGAGTGGGGTGACATCCTCGTCCCCAAGGCACGTGACGGACATATGGAGGATGTATTCCGTTAGAATATGCAGCGAATCGGAGGTGGGGGCTCGAGTCAACGCGTCGTCTTTGATCTTCCGCCACTGGAATCGCATGGGTGGGCCTGCCGAAGAGCGTACCACCGCGGTGGGTACGTAACCCTTTTCGGCCGGTTATCGCGGCGCGAACTGTGAGGACGACATGCGCAATGTGTCCTTTGCTTGAGTCGTCCCGCCAATCCTCAAGAGCCCGCCCGCATTCCGGGCGACACGGCCGCATCTCGCGACGGTTCGCGCACGGTGTGCTTCTTCGATGGCGCCTGTCCCGGCAATCAGTTCGCGCAGAAAGGGCCCATGAAAGCGGCCTTCGTGATTGGAGAGAAGGAATCTGTTCGCGACGTACCGGACCTGCAGACGCCCGACGGCCCGATGCGGAGCAGCAACATCGCGGAATATCACGGTCTCATTTTCCTTCTGCGGCACTTGCGAGACCTGGATCGCGGACGAGGGTCCGACGGGGCGTATCTAATCTGCGGCGATTCTCAACTCGTCATCCGCCAGATGCGCGGGGAGTATCGGGTGCGGACGGCCCATCTAGTTCCCCTACGCGCGGAAGCTTCACGCCTGTCGTCCGAGCTCGATGTCGAATTCCGCGCGGTCCCGCGCGCGAAGAACCGCGCCGGATTCCTCCTGGAATAGAGAGTGATGTCGGGAGTGGTCGATATTATACCGCTCGGTTACACTGGTACACAATCGAACACCATGTTTTCGGCAAATTCTTGAGGGGGGAGAGAAATCGTCGCCCGGCCAATGCGTCATGAGGGGCTTTCGCAGGACTTCGGCAAGCATTCCGTGCTTGTCCTCGTCTTGCTGCTGATGGCATCAGCGTTAGTTGCGCTGAGTCCAACGGCTCCGTGGGCCGGCTTGAATGTCGACGCCCATGCCGCGGGCCTGGCCAATCCCGCGGCCCTTGAGCCGCACGCGCCCATCCACATCACGGGCGACGACGGGTTCAACACCTCAAACGGGGTTCGCGGTGGGACCGGCACTGCTGCGGACCCGTACCTCATCTCCGACTGGCTGGTCGACGCCGCCCTCTATCCGAACTCCAGTGCGATGATCTGGCTCGAAAACACCGACAGGCACGTGGTCGTGCAGAATTGCCAAGTCATCCACCTGGACACCGTCGGAGAACAGTTCCAGGCATTCTACGTGGGCAAGTATCCGGGTGAAAACATGACGCCGATCATCGGGCCGCCAACGATCGACCTGACGAGCAACGTGACGTTCCTGGACAACGACATCGAGAGTCGCTACGGATACGGGATTCAGATTGCGGAGGGCTCCTCGAACATCCTCGCGAAGGGGAATCATGTGGCGGTCCATCCGGACAACGTCAGCGGCCGTGACTGGATCTACGGGATCAACGTGGCCCGGGGTACCCACAACGTCACGATCGAGGACAATGTGGTCAACGCCGGGAGCAGCCTGTACATCACGATCGGCATCCACTTGAGCGACTATTACGTGAGCGAGCAGCGCCGCGCGTCCCGGCTCGTCGCCCGGAACAATACCGTGATCGATGCGGCCGGTGGGATCCACGTCGAGTCTTCCCGATTTACGTTGGTCCAGGACAATACCATCTATCGGACCAACCTCAACAGCCTGGCCTACGGCTGGCCACGCGCCATCACGGTCCGCGAGAGCGCGCTGAACGCGAGCCTGGTTCACAACACGATCCGAGTCGAACTTACCGGGATCATCATTGGGGCGTCGACGGGTCGATGGGACACGTATGGATCGGTGACCAGCGCAAACAATACAACGATCCGTGACAACGTCATCTCGAATGTGACCAGCGGCATTCAAATCGGGAACGTGAGCGGCACTCAGGTCATCGACACGACCTTTGCAAATGTTGGACTTCAGGAGTTGAACCTGAATGGAGAGGGAGGTGCCCCCCGGAACCTGACCCTGACGGACTTGGCGTTTCCGGTCCGTATTCGAGCGCCAACCGAGGCGATACCGATCCACTGGTCTTGGACACATCTGACGCCATCGGCGGAATACAATCTCAGCGCGACCAACGGTACGACCACCGTGAACGTGTCTTTCGCGACGACGGCTGCCGGAGTCGGTTTCGTCGACGTCGAGCAGCCGCGTACCAATGCCACCAACCTCACTGTGTACCGTCTCGCGGGGCCGCTGCCTCCGCCGAATGCCCCGCCCACCGCGGACTTCGTTTGGGCGCCGACATTAGGCAACACGAGCACCATGTTCGTGTTCACCGCACAAGCAAGTGACGACCACGATCTGCCCAGCTCGATTCAAGTCCGCTGGGACTGGACCGGAGACGGGACGTGGGATACCGCGTGGTCCACGAACAAGACCGCGACGCATTCCTATTCCTCGATAGGAAACAAAACGGTCGTCGTGCAGGCGATCGATTCCGGAGGTCTGACCGCGACCCAGTCCCACGTGGTCCAGGTGACGGCACCGCCCCCGCCACCGCCGCCCCCGCCTCCGCCGAATGCGCCGCCCACGGTGGACTTCACATGGACGCCGAACTCCGGCGACACGACCACCGTCTTCACGTTCACGGCGCAGGCGAGCGACGATCACGATCAACCGAGCGCCATTCAGGTCCGGTGGGACTGGAACGGCGATGGGACTTGGGACACGCCTTGGTCGACCACGAAGACCGCCACGCACACGTTCAGCGCTGCGGGCGATTACACGGTGGCGGTGCGAGCAATCGACTCGGGAGGCCTTACCACGAGCAAGTCGCACCTGGTTTCAGTAACCGCCCTCCCACCGCCGCCGAACAGGACGAACCCGGTCTCCACGCAAACGCAGATACTCCTTCTCCTCGCGAGCGTTTCGACTCCGATCATGATCGTGACGGCCATTGGCGTAATCGTTTATGCGGTGAGTCGCGTGCGACGCAGACGGGGCCGCCGCGACTGAGTCAGTCGGAAGTTGCCACAGTTGCCTTGACCTCAAGTTCGTGACAGAGCCACCAGGGAGAATTGAACTCCCGACCTGCCGCTTACAAGGCGGCTGCTCTACCGACTGAGCTATGGTGGCGTACCGAGTCCATCGACCCTTTCGGTAAAAGGGTTTCCGCGTGGTCAGGCTGCACAACAACTCGAAGAGTCTCATTTTTGGAAATCATGGAAAAGCCTTTATTCGCCGCACCCGGCCTCCGATGCGCTGCGTGATCAGTCTTCCTTGTCCAACCTGCGGTAGCGAACTCGCTTTCCTCGAGCAGTATCAGCGGCACTACTGCTACGCGTGCGGAAACTACGCGCCCGAAGGCTATGGCGATCGGGGCGCGAAAATCTGTCCGACCTGCCGGGGAATCTTGTCGTACGTGGCCCAATACGACCGCCACTACTGCTACCGGTGCAATGCGTACCCCGCGGACGGCGTGGTCTTGCAATCGNTGGAGGCCACGATGCCCGTCGATGTGCGGCCCGTCGACGTTCAGCCCGTCGCCGAAGCGACCGNGCCCGCCCCGATCGTGACGGAACCCGAGACCNCGGTGGACGTGTCGGAGGCNCCCNAGGTGGCGAAGCCGACGGACGTCGAACCGACCGCAGAGGCCGAGACGACGGAAGTGCNCACCACCCCGACGACCCCCGNGCCCGCCGAAGCCTCGCCCCAGCCNGAAGAAATCGTGGAAGAAGAACTTCCCCGCGAGGAACCGAAGGAGCCAGGACCGAGACCCCCGATCGTTCGCCTCAGAGTATTCCAGGCAAAGAAGCCGGCGCTCATGGATCTGTGCAAGGCCTACGACCTCGATCCGACCGGGACGAAAGAGCAGCTCCGCGAACGGCTCCTGAGCTATCTCGACACCTTGGAGGCGGAGGCCGAACCGGAGCCGATAGCCAAGAGTGAGGCGCCGGCCGGACCGGCTCCAATCGAACGACCCGAAGTCGAGGGTGAGTCCGTACACACGCCCGACGACGTCGCGGAAACCCCGTCAGTCGTGGAGGAACTGGAAAGCGAACAGCCCGGCAGCGCTAGTCCCGTGGTGGAGACACCGGTCGAAACGCATGCCACTCAGGAGGCCGTCGCGGAACGAATCGAAGTGCCCTCGTTCGTCTCGATCCCCGAATCCCAGCCCGCGGTCTCGGTCGCCCCCGCCGTCGAGCCGATGCGCGCGCTCCATCCATGTCCGACGTGCGGCCGGGAGCTCACATACATTGCCCGGTACCGGAGGTGGTACTGCTATCACTGCCGGGCGTACGCGCCGGCGAGCGAGTCGAGGTTCGCCTGTCCGACCTGCGGCGCGGCATTGCGCTGGATCGGTCAATACGAACGGTGGTGGTGCGATTCCTGCCGACGGTACGCGCCCGCGGACCTCCCGAAACCCGAGTCCGCCGCTGTCGTGACCGCGACTCCCGCGGAAGCCGCGAGACCGCTCTCTTATGCGACTGCACTCCCGGCCACCAGCGTCACACATCGACATCGAAGCCCCGGTAGCGGGATCGGCCTCGTCGGATTCGGGGTGATCCTCTTCGTCTTGTACGAGATGCTCGTGGACCTTCCGGGCGCCCTCTCCTACAGCACAGGGATCGCCGTCCCTCAGGACCTCGCCTTCGGCCTCCGGTTCTTCGCCTTCGTTTTCGTCGCCCTCGGCGCCATCACGGGCCTGTCGGCCGTTCGCGATCGACGCTGAGCTCGCAAAGGTTTTTCCCGGCCGCGACGTTCGACGCCGGGCCATGCGGCTCCAGCAGGTCGTGAAGGACGAGCGACGTCCGCGCGAATTCGACCCGCGGGAATACATCTCCACCTGGACCGAGAAGGACCTGCTCCACGGGAAGATCGTGGACGCGTGGGTCATCATCTTCCGGACCCGCGGCTGCTACTGGGCGCGCTCAAGCGGCTGCTCGATGTGCGGATACGTGAACGACGTGGCCCAGGAAGTGAGTCCCGCGGACATCGGCCACCAGCTCGACGTGGTCCTGAAGAAGCATCAAGGACAGCCGCTCGTGAAGGTGTATACTTCCGGGAACTTCTTCGACGACCACGAAGTGTCTCCAGATGTCCGAGAGCGAATCCTCACAGAACTCGGAGACCGCTGCGACAAGGTCATCGTCGAGACGCTCGCCCACCTGTTGCGCCGCGACCAGCTCGAGCACGCCCTGCGTTTCGTCGACGAACTCGAGATTGCCTTGGGGCTCGAGTCGACGAACGAGAACGTCCTGCGGTACGCCGTCAACAAAGTCTGGGGCCTGAAAGAACATGCGCGGGCCGCGACCGTCGCGCGCGAGGCCGGCGCGACCGTGAAGACGTATCTGTTGATCAAGCCGCCCTTCCTGACGGAACGGGAGGCGATCGAAGATGCCGTCCGATCGGGACACGAGGCGGATCCGCACAGCGACACGGTCTCCTTCAACCCGGTGAACGTCCAGAGCCGCACGATCGTCGACCGGCTCTTCCGCCGGGGCGAGTACCGCCCCCCGTGGCTCTGGTCCGTCGTCGAGGTCCTCGAGCGCACCCGCGACTTGAAGGCCCACGTGAAAAGCCACCCGACCGCGGGCGGCCTGGTCCGCGGGGCCCACAACTGCGGAACCTGCGATCGACGTGTCGTGAACGCGATCGAAGAATTCTCGCTCGGCCTCCGCGCGGACTTCGGCGACCTGTCGTGCGCCTGCCAGGAGGTGTGGCGGGCCTACGGTGAGACGCAACCGTTCATGATGACGTCCGCTGATCCACTGGCGGTCCTTGAAGCGTAACGTTCATCCGAGGTCCGAGAATCGGGAATCGCGATTCGGATGCGCGAATACGAGTTGAAACGGGGCACGGGGAAGAACCTCGAGGGCGACGGCCTGCGGAAGATCGCCGCGGAGGTGTTCGGCGACGTCGGAACGGATGGGGCGAAGGTCATCGTCTCTCACGGCGCCCTCGAGAAGATGGTCGTGTGGACCGACGGGAAGAAGCTGTTCGTCGACACCACGATGAAGTCCGGCGTCCCGGATCATGTCGCCACGGACACGATCAAGGCGTACAACGCATTCCTCGAGCGGGCGACCGGGCTGACCGCGAAGGAGCGAGGCAAGCGGGCGCAGCAAGCGGCGAAAAAAGGCTCTGCCTGACGATCGCTCCCGCTCGGCCTCCAGGAAATGGAAAAGGGTGCGGGCGGCCCTCGGCCTAGCCGAAGAGCGCACCCAGGCCCGCAGCCGCCTCTTCCTCGGAGACCTTCTCTTCTTCCTTCTT